>Ga0335085_10013799_pt1 | contig 11824 bp, 7 predicted proteins | sample Lox_Sample_45_FD_206712 | JGI IMG/M metagenome (GOLD analysis project Ga0335085, IMG submission 206712) | Soil microbial communities from Loxahatchee National Wildlife Refuge, Florida, United States - Lox_Sample_4.5 | ecosystem: Environmental > Terrestrial > Soil > Wetlands | place: USA: Florida...
GAACGTATCGATCGGGTCGCGTCAGCTATGGGCGGTTTGAGGACGTGATCGATGTGAGCTCTCCCCGCGCCGTCGACGAGAAGGTGGCGGAGATTCGAGAGCACCTCGACTGGGCCCTGATCGTGCCCTACGATTACGAGCTTTACTGCCAGGTTAATCCAACCAAGGAGCGCCATTACCTGACGGTGCTGATGCTTTTCCCCTACTTTGCAAGGCCGGCACACCCCGTGAATGTTCGCAATGCAATCTGCGAGACCATCCGCAGCGAGTACCGACTGGCGCAGGAACCGAGCGAGCAGACTCTCGGCTACGGCCTTTGGGTGCCGAAGGGGTCGAAACCTTGAGTGCTTGTGCGGACCAAGTTCGCAAGTCGACTATCGGATGGGCGTCGGAGTGTGGACGGTTGCTGTGCGAACCGGTTGGTTCGAGCGCGTCTGCTTCCAGATCGTGCCCAGCGCCGCGAGATGACGGAAGAAAATTCCGGGCATCTTCCGCCACTTGTACACCTGCGTGACACCCGCGGAGCGCAGTTGGTGATGAACGGGAATTTCGCGAAGCGTGAAGCCGCGGCGATGTGCCCGAGCAACGAATTCCCACCAGAATCCTTCCTTCATGCAGCCGAGTTCCTTTGCCATCCGCTTTGCCACAGACTTTCGCATGAGGACATACGGGCAGCTCGGGTCGTGAACCGGGACGCGAAACAGAGGCTGGTAGAAAATGAAGAAGAATCGCGAGAAGATCCGGCGCACGAGGGAATCAGCCCGCTGGGTACGCCAGCCGATCACAACGTCTGCGTGTTCCCGCGCTCTCCAGAATCCAGCAAAGTCGCGCGGATCGCATTGTCCGTCTGAGTCGAGGCAAAGCAGGTAGTCTGCCTGTAACATCTCCATGCCTTCGCGCATGGCACGGGAATAGCCCTTGCGGGCATCGCTCAGGTTAAGACGGATCGGCAATTGCTGTGCAAGGTCAGTCAGGACCTGCTTCGAGTTGTCTCTGCTGCCATCTTCACAGACGATGAATCCTGTTCGAGCAACCTCGGAAAGTTCGCCAAACATTCCGCGGATTGTGGCTTCGACGCTTTCTCCCTCGTTGTGAACGGGCAACAGCACCTCTACTTCGAATGGGGACACTTCACGCTCCTGTGCACGCTTGCGAGTGAGTGGCTTGCATGTCAGTGCAGGAGAGGCGAGATACTCCGGCGCATGCAGGGATGATGCGGAGCCTGCGTTTCGCGTTGCTTTGCGGACAGCCGGGCCGCGCGCTGTCGGCTGTTCCCAAGCGGCTTGAGCCTGCGCGGATCCCTTTATTCGTGTGTGGTATGGAGAGCCTTTGTCAGCGGATTCAGACTGGATGGCGCATCGACTGAAAGGAGGGCTCCGTGTATTTGCCCAAAAGACAAGGAGGCTGTCATTCCACACCCTTCTCAATCAGAACAACGTGCCCCAGAATTCCGGAGGGCAGCGGTTCAAGGTTCTGCATATCCTGTGAAATGAATTCGACGCCGTAACGATCGTAGAGCAGGCGGTAGTTCGGAGGTGCGGCTGCAGCCAGTGAATTGATCGCGGTGTTGGCGACGACAATGCGCAGACTGTTCTTACCGGGTTTGAGCAAACGAGAGATCTCGATGCGGAATGGAGGATGCCATACGAATCCAGCGGGCCGATCGTTAACAAACACCTGGGCTGCTTCGCGGACTGGACTCTCAAGGTAGGCCCGCATGTTGAAACGCGGCAATGGGTCAGGAAGGGGAACTGGCGTGCCCTCTCCGAAATCGATCAAAACAGAATGACCGGGATAAAGGTCGGCATCATGGATATCGACGGTCTTATCGTACGACGCCGATCCGGAAAAGTAGCGAAGGCCGCTGCTTTCAGTCCACGACGTGAGATCAGTCATTTGCATGGGTGCGGCTCCAACGGTGACTTGCCAGTCGTGCGAGATATCGATTTGCCGGCTGCGAAACTCCAATTCCGCAGTGACCGGGGAAAGCGGCGCGTTTGAGAAGTAGAGAATCCGCGATTCGTACGGTTGCAGATCGAGCTCGACTTGATCCGGATGCTGAAGCCCTTCAGCACTGCCGGTAAATGGGTCCCAGGATTCGGCATGTGCCGCAGCGCTGCGAATGCTCGCGCGGACGGCCTGTGGCCGGTTACTGGTGTTGGCTACGAAGTAGAGATCACCAGCGTCCAACTTGCGATGAATGAAGCCGATTTCGGGCACACGGGGGGTGAGAGCAATATCCGGCTGCAACCAGGAGGCAAGCGACGCTCCAAGCGTGTGCTCGTCAGCGACAAAGTGCGCAGTGCCAACGCTGCCGTGGAAGAGAATCTCCGATAGATGCTGGACTCGCCCTGAAACCGCCGCGGCGTTGAGGTAGCCAGGGGCAGTCGCCGGCAGGCGACGCGTCGCTATCACGATTCCACCGCGACGCGCAAAGTCGGCAATCTTCTCGTAGGTAGAGGGCGGAATCCTATCGACGCCGGGCAGGATCAGGACCTTGTACGGAATGCGGGCAGCATCGATAGTATCGGCGTCAATGAAATCGAGGTTGAATCCAGCGTCCAGAATCTGCGGAATTAGATCACTCCCGAGAAACGTGCCAACGGACTCGTCGATCGTGATGTTTGATCCCGTCTCATCGAACCCACCGAGCGATGTGGCAGGCTTGTTCTTCTGGATGCGCGCCTTGAATGAGGCCCATACGTCGTCGTTTGGAAGCAGGATTGCGACGTCGTTCGCGGGCTGACCGAGGCGCAGAGCATAGCTCACGCGCTGCAGATATCCTGCCAGATCGGGCATGACAGGGAACCATGGATTGTGGGCGTTGAAGGCTCCCGCCGCGTACATGCGCCATCCGGGCTCACCGGCTGATTCCGGTGAATAGGGCCAGCCGTGTCCGACGAGCTGATTGATCCCCTGTAGAAAGTGCAGGTCCGCCTCGGCCTTCATGTCGAGAGGCGTGGCGCGGAATGTAGGGGAGTGCAACCACGTCCACGTTTCAGAAGAGATCACGGGACGATGGAAGAGGTGCCCCGCGGACGCGGCCCAGCGCGTGTCAGAGAACTCGCGCCACATGTGGATGGTCGCTTTGCCTTCGCCTTCTGGAAGGTCTTCAAATCGATTGCTCGCGAGCGTGACAGGAGGAAACCCGTAGGTCTGGGAGCGAAAGAGGGTATGGTGCTGCTGTGCCCACGCGTGAATCGGCTGCAGGAAATGTTCATCGGCGAGCTCGGTGAGGGTTTGTCCCCAGTCGTGGCGGATGGCTGCGGTTTGCGAACCGATGTCACCGACCAAGGCGGGCAGCAGCGGCTGCAAGTCATATCCGCGTCGCTTCTGAAACTCCGCGAGCAAATCGGGTGTCCAATCGGAGCCATAGTCTTCGAGGCTGTCACTGAAGATGGCGTATGGCGGATGATCGCCAAACGCCGAGAGAAGCGGATCGCCGACTGCGAGAAGATGGTTCTCTATCGCGGCCCGGTCATAGTGGTCCAGAACGAATCCGGAAGCTCCTTGTGCGGCGCGCTTCACCATCATTCCCGTTCGGCTTGCGATGAAGAAGATGGCAGACTGCCTGGAGGTTGAGCTGGCCGCAATCTCAAGGCGCGTACCCTTGGGAAGAGGCAGAAGCGTCGCTTGCTTGAATTCGGGGCCGAAATCGCCAGCAGGAGCGGCGAACGCAGCCAGGAGTTTCTCACCGGCCTCGAGCGGGGGAACAGGAACTGAACTTGCAAGCGCAGGTACCGGAATGACTTCGACTCGCAGCTCGCCGGCGGCCTGCGTTACGGGTATATGGGGGCCGCCGAAAGGCCAGCCGCTGCCAAGTGTAATATCCACCCGTAATCCGAGAGCGCGTGCCTGTTCCGCGGCGTAACGCAAGTTCTCAATGTGCTCAGCTGATACAAACGGGTAGTTGTGGAATCCGATTTCGGGATCATCGAGTGCCAGTGGATAGAGGGTTGCGATCTCGACACCGCCGATTCCCGCCGCCTTCATCTGCTCCAGCTCGTCCTTGAGCTCGGGTTTGGTTGCTGAAGGTCCAAACCACCACCACCGCATCATGATCCGGCAATCATCTGGCGGATGGGCGAAGGCTTCATGCAGTGCCGTCACGGAATTGTTCGATGGTGTCGGCTGTTGCGCCCCCGGGGCAATGGTGCTGATGGCAACGAACAGGATGAGAAGGCCGGAACGGGCAAAGGTCCTTGTCGAAATTGCGCGGCATTGACGCCGCTCGTTGAGGATTCTCCGATCCTCAATGCCTTGCTCGCTTGGAATTGACTCTGCCATGTGTCCGTGCCGGGAAGTTTCCGCGCAATTAGAGCAAGTTTTGGCCTGAATCGGCAACTGGAGCAGTGGTTTGAATCGTCACGCGACTGCATGAAGTCGTTGATGCGGTTATTACTGCGCGACCAGGAATGTGCCGATTGGCAGCGCATGGTTCGATCCGATTCGCAAATACAAGGCAGAGGTGCTGATTGAACGCGGATGACGATTCGATCTATCTGTTTATGTATCATTTACAGGTTGTGTCTTACCCTGTCGAGAGTGGTCGAAGTTTGCCTCCCACCGAGCATTTCCGACTTTGGGGTGGAGCGCTGAAACTAATATGTTGTTCCGGAGCAAAGAGGACCGTCGCCACTTATGCTTAACTTGCATGTAATGGACGTTCCCAGCAAGGCGACCGCACCCAGCGCCGAGCTCTCACCAGTGAGTTCCCGTATTCCTCCACCAGCCTTTCGCAAGGCGATTGCCCTGACGTTCCGAATCGTATTTGCACTTGCGTCGGTTGCTGCACTCACCTTCGTCTTGTCCCGCTGGATGCACGTCAATGCCAGCACGGCAGGCTTCTTCTATCTTCTTGCAATCCTGTTCATCGCAACGAGAATCGGAATTGTCGAATCGACTGTGGCGTCTGTGGCGGCGATGTTCTGCTTCAACTTCTTTTTTCTTCCGCCCGTTGGGACTCTGACGATCTCCGATCCGCAAAACTGGATAGCACTTTTCACCTTCCTCGTGACGTCGTTGACCGCGAGCCAGCTTTCCGCGCGGGCGCAGCGCCGCGCTCAGGAAGCGCTCGATCGCCAAAGTGAGATGGAAAGGCTGTACTCGCTGAGCCGGGCGCTCCTGCTTGCAGACGTTACCCAGCCAATGCCAAATCAGATCGTCAAACAGATCGCGCAGACGTTCGAATTCTCGTCGGTTGCACTCTATGTACGCGCCAGCGGGGAGGTCTTTCGCGCCGGCCTTTCCGGGGTTCAGGATATTGACGTGAAAATGAGAGAAGCCGCGGTCCGCTCAACCGTCGTGCGAGATGATACTACAGGCCTTATCGTCACGCCGATCCGCCTTGGGGGGGAACCGATTGGGAGTCTGGCACTATCTGAAGGCGCGCTATCGGACGCGGCTCTGCAGTCGCTGCTGAATCTCGTTGCGATCGGACTGGAGCGAGCCAACTCCCAGAATGCCGTGAATCGGGCGGAGGTCGCGCGCCAGAGCGAGGAACTGAAGTCGACGCTGCTCGATGCAATTGCTCACGAATTCAAGACCCCGCTCACTTCGATCAAGGCCGTGACCACCAATTTGCTCTCGGAGTCGCCGGGCGAGTTACCGGAACAGAACCGTGAACTGATCAGCATTGCAGATGAAGCGGCAGACAGGTTGTCGAATCTCGTGACCGATGCAATCGAACTTGCGCGCATTGAAGGCGGTACATTCCGGCTGAATCTCGGGGTTTACTTTGTGAGTGCTCTCGTGCAGGGGGGGATTCGACGAATCAAGGCCCTGACAGATGATCGAAAAATCGATGTTGTAATCCCCGATGACATTCCCGCTGTGCGTGTGGATGCCGAATTGATCCAAATGACAATTGCCCACCTTCTTCACAACGCACTCAAGTACTCGCCACGCGAAAGTGCAATCTCAGTCTCTGCGCGGGCTGAAGAGGCGAAGGTGGTTTTGCAGGTGCGCGACAGTGGTCCGGGGATTCCAGAAGAAGAGCAGAGCCGGATATTTGAAAAGTTTTATCGTGGAAAGAACGAGCAGCACCTGAAGGGATCAGGAATGGGGCTCTCGATCGCCCGTGAGATTGTGAGAGCGCATGGCGAAGAGATCTGGGTGATAAGCAAGCCGGGTCAGGGATCAGAGTTTTCCTTTAGTTTGCCTGTAGCTACGCGGAGCAGCAAGTCATGATTTCGGCTAAAGTCCTGGTAGTCGACGACGACCCTCAAATCCGCCGAGTCATGAGAGCTACTTTGGTTTCACATGGCTATCAGGTTGGTGATGCGCGATCTGGGGAAGAAGGGCTTGAGGAGCTGCGCGCAAGTAATTACGATCTCGTGCTCCTGGATATGAACATGCCCGGGATCGGCGGGCTCGAGACTTGCCGGCTGATCCGTTCGGCGTCCGATGTCGCCATCATCATGCTGACCGTGAGCACGACAGAGAAGGACAAAGTTGATGCGCTTGATGCTGGCGCGGACGACTACGTCACCAAGCCGTTCAGCATGCCTGAGTTGCTTGCCAGGATTCGCGCTACTCTGCGCCGACTTCCTCAGCCTCCGGAGCACTCGGATCTTGAGCCTTTGGCCCGCGTGGGCGTGGTTATTGATTTGCCATCGCGCGAGGTTACCGTGCACGGGAGAGTCTCACGTCTAACTGCTCGAGAATTCGATCTCTTATCCTACTTCCTTACCAGGCCCAACAGAACAATCGCGCACCGCGAGCTTCTGCAAGCAATCTGGGGACCGGACTATGGAGACGAGTCAGAATACCTGCGCGTCTTTGTGAATCGCCTTCGGAAGAAGATCGAACCGGATCCCGCGAAGCCGGTCCTTCTTGTCACCGATGCCTGGGCAGGCTACCGATTCCACCTTCCGCAGTAGCCTCGGCCTGTCTCCCCTAGATAAAAGCCGCTGAGCGCTTGGTTTGCTTGGGCGACATCGTGGGCAATGGCCACGAATCCACACCTTGTGAATCGGTTTATTTCGTCATTAGAAGTCGTTTATGTCCCGTTTATATCCCTCGGGACAATATAAAAGCCGGATCAATGAGAAGCGAATACATTGCCGAGCTATTGAGCCAGCCAGATCGATTGCCAGCTGCGGAGACGGAGCAAATGGAAGGCTCGCTGCCCTTGGAAGTCAACGTGATTCACACCGACTCGCAAGGCACAGCGTCCGCGCTGGAATTTGCCACGCGAATGGCGTGCAATCTCGGGGCATGTATACGGGTCCGGGCTGCGGTTTCGGTACCGCTCCAATTGCCATTGGACCAATCGCTGATTTCGGTCCAGTTCATTGAACGGCTTCTGTGCGACCTTGCTCTCAAGTTCGGTGCCGGTGTCGACGAGAAGACAGTCAGGGTTTACCTGTGCAGGGATCGGATTGAGACGCTATTGCGGATCCTGAAGCCGCATTCGCTGGTGGTCATCGCGGGGCGGAAGCGTTGGTGGCAGACGCCCGCGAGCCGGCTTGCCGAGGTCCTGCGCAACAGCGGCCATGACGTTGTCTTTGTTCGACCAGAGAAGCATCTGACTGGAGAAGCACGGTGAAGACAAACGGAAGAAGCACATTCAGGAAGATCGGCGAAGCCGACTTACTGGGGAAGCACATGCAAGGTGTGAGGTGATTATGTTGGATATTTTCTATGTTGTGTCAGCGCTCCTATTCTTTGCCTTGCTTTGGGGATTCACCAAAGCTTCAGAGCGCCTTTAGGAGGGATGAATGGAATACGCGATTGCGGGAGTTGTAACGGTGCTCTTGTTTGCCTACGTGGTTTACGCCCTGATTCGGCCGGAGAAATTCTGAGGACTGAATATGACACTCATTGGAATCACGCAAATTCTCATCTTCTTCGGGGTCGTGCTCGCTCTCACGAAGCCTGCCGGTAACTTTATGTATCGCGTGTTCGAGGGCGAGCGAACCTTCCTTCACCCTGTGATCAGACCGATCGAGAGGCTCATCTACAAGCTCAGCGGGGTTAAGGAGACCGAAGAGCAGACCTGGATCCAATACTCGGCGTCACTCATCTCGCTGAGCATTTTCAGCTTTCTCTTTGTGTATGCACTGCAGCGGTTGCAGGGCTACCTCCCGCTGAATCCGATGCACTTTTCCACGCCGCAGGCTCCAAGCGGCGCAACCCCGATGACTTCGGACCTGGCTTTCAACACTGCGGTCAGTTTCATGACCAACACCAACTGGCAATCGTATTCGCCGGATACGACGTTGAGCTACTTCACGCAGATGACAGCTCTCGCCGTACAGAACTTCGTCTCGGCCGCCGTCGGTATCGCAGTAGCCGTTGCACTGATCCGCGGATTTGCTCGCCACACAGTCAAGACGATCGGAAATCTCTGGGTAGATGTGACGCGCTGCACTCTTTACGTGCTGATGCCGATCTGTGTCCTGGCCACGCTGTTCTTTGTGTGGCAAGGTTCCATCCAGAACTTCAAGGGGCCGGTTACCGCCTCGACGCTCGAAGGCGCCCAGCAGGTAATTGAACAAGGCCCACTCGCTTCGCAGCTTGCAATCAAGATGTTGGGCACAAACGGCGGCGGATTCTTCAACGCAAACTCAGCACATCCATATGAGAACCCGACGCCGACTTCTAACTTTCTTCAGATGCTTCTGATCTTCGTGTTGGGCGCCGGGCTAACCTACACATTCGGCAAAGCAGTCAAAGACACACGGCAAGGCTGGGCAGTTTTCGCAGCCATGTCCGCGATGTTCTTCGCCGGGGTGTTCATCTGTTATTGGGCCGAGCAGCGCGGGAATCCAATGGTGACGAGCCTCGGGGTTGACCACGCATATGCCGGAACTCACTCGGGCGGAAATACGGAGGGCAAGGAAGTCCGGTTTGGCATGGCGCAATCCACTCTGTTTGCAACCGTCACGACGGATGCCAGCTGCGGAGCCGTCAACGGCATGCACGACAGTTACACGCCTCTCGGGGGACTTGTACCGCTCTTCAACATACAGACCGATGAGGTGATCTTCGGCGGGGTTGGCGCAGGCCTTTACAGCATGCTCTTGTATGCCGTGATTGCCGTATTCATTGGCGGTCTGATGGTCGGGCGAACTCCTGAATATGTCGGCAAAAAGATTGAGCAGAAAGAAGTGAAGATGGCCATTATCGCCGTTCTGGCGACGTCAATGTGCATTCTTCTGTTTACCGCACTCAGTTCCGTGACGCCGTTTGCAAAAGGCGGCTACTGGAATGCTCCCGGGCCCGCGACCGCGAATACCAACAACAACGGAGCGCATGGACTTTCCGAGATGCTGTACGCGTATTCAAGCGGCGCGGGAAACAACGGCAGCGCGTTTGCCGGAATCAACGCCAACACACCCTGGTACAACCTGACACTCGGCATTGACATGTTGATTGCCCGGTTCTTCTTCATCATTCCGGCCCTGGCAATTGCAGGCAGCCTGGCAAAGAAGAAGCTCGTGCCGGTCACAAGCGGCACCTTGCCGACAAACGGCACGCTATTCGTGGTCCTGCTCATCGGAACGGTCATGATCGTCGGTGCGCTGACCTACTTCCCGGTCCTGTCGCTGGGACCGATCGTCGAGCATTTCCAGATGGTCAACGGGAAATTGTTCTGAACTGAAGAGGCGATAAGGAGATAAGAAATGCCGACTGTTGCCCCCGCGCCGGTGGAGCGAAAGATCGAGACGAAAGAGCATGATTCGACAGTACTGATCTCGAGAGGTGTCCGTGCTCGCCCTCTATTCGATCCCGAGATCCTGCGCCGTGCTACGAAGGAGTCGTTTGTCAAGCTGGACCCAAGGAAGGTCGCGAAGAACCCAGTCATGTTCGTCGTCGAGGTCGGGGCCGCGCTGACAACGGTCTTCGTGATCAAAGACGCGATCATGCACACGCCGGGCGTGTTCTTCGGAATCCAGATCGCGCTCTGGCTCTGGTTCACGGTCGTGTTTGCGAACTTTGCCGAGGCGATGGCCGAAGCGCGCGGCAAGGCTCAGGCTGATGCCCTCCGCAAGACGAAGACTGACGCGGTTGCTCACAAGCTGCTACCCGATGGCAGATCGGAGATGGTTCCTGCCTCTGCGCTGCGGTCCGGCGATATTGTTTATTGCGAAGCCGGACAGCTGATTCCAGGTGATGGCGAAGTGACTGAAGGCATCGCCAGTGTCGACGAATCTGTAATTACCGGTGAAAGCGCGCCCGTTATTCGCGAGTCCGGGGGCGACCGGAGCGCTGTTACAGGCGGAACGAAGGTGCTTTCAGACCACATCAAGGTGCGGATTACGTCGAATCCCGGCGAGACATTTCTCGACAGGATGATCGCGCTCGTTGAAGGGGCCGTTCGGCAGAAGACGCCGAACGAGATCGCCCTGAACATCCTGATCGCGGGATTGACACTGATCTTCCTTCTAGCGGTCGCAACACTTCCGCCGTACGCCATTTACTCGATCGCTGCAGTGGGAAGCGGAAGCGTGCCGACTGTGGCTGTTCTCGTCTCGTTGCTTGTCTGCCTGATCCCGACAACGATCGGCGGACTGCTCTCAGCTATCGGCATCGCAGGCATGGACCGCGTAATGCAGCACAATGTTCTGGCAATGAGCGGCAAGGCCGTTGAGGCTGCCGGCGATGTGAACACGCTGCTGCTGGACAAGACCGGGACAATCACCCTGGGTAACCGGCAGGCTGTTGAATTCGTTCCGGTGGCCGGAGTGAGCGAAAACGAACTCGCGGATGCGGCGCAGCTCTCAAGCCTGGCCGACGAAACACCGGAAGGACGTTCAGTCGTGGTTCTAGCGAAGGAGAAATACAATCTGCGCGGCCGAGAAGTGGCTGAACATGAAGCCAACTTCATTCCATTCTCGGCATATACGCGGATGAGCGGTGTCGATCTCGATGGACGTCACCTTCGCAAGGGGGCAACCGAGGCCATTTCGCAGTTTGTGATCAAGGCAGGGGGAAGCGTTCCTGCGTCGCTATCGCAGATATCAGACGAGATCTCACGGAATGGCGGAACTCCACTGGCTGTTGCGGACGGCCGGAGAGTTCTTGGAGTGATCCACCTGAAGGACATCGTCAAAGGCGGCATGAAAGAGCGGCTTGCATCTCTTCGCACGATGGGAATCCGTTCCGTCATGATTACCGGCGACAATCCGCTGACGGCTGCCTCTATCGCCCAGGAAGCCGGTGTGGACGACTTTCTGGCGCAGGCTACACCGAGGGACAAACTCGAGTTCATCAAGAAAGAGCAGGCCGGCGGAAGGCTCGTTGCCATGACCGGCGACGGAACCAATGACGCACCAGCATTGGCGCAAGCTGATGTGGGCGTGGCGATGAACACAGGCACCATGGCTGCCAAGGAAGCCGGAAATATGGTGGACCTGGATAGCAACCCGACAAAGCTGATCGAAGTTGTTGCAATTGGAAAGCAGCTTTTGATCACCCGCGGATCGCTCACGACATTCTCAATTGCGAATGATGTGGCGAAGTACTTTGCCATCATCCCGGCGATGTTCGCGTCGATCTATCCCGAACTAAACAAGCTCAATATCATGGGCCTGCATTCGCCGGAGAGCGCGGTGCTTTCGGCGGTGATCTTCAATGCCGTAATCATCATTGCACTGATACCGCTGGCGCTTCGTGGAGTGCGTTACAAACCCGTGAGCGCGGGTCAGATGCTGACGCGCAATCTGCTTATCTACGGGCTCGGCGGCATCATTGCGCCATTCCCTGGGATTTGGCTCATCGACAGACTCTTGGCCGCATTGCACCTCGCGTAGGAAGGAGAAAAAACATGATCAAGCAACTTGGACCAGGACTGCGTTGGATGATGGCAGTCACGATT
>Ga0335085_10013800_pt1 | contig 11823 bp, 10 predicted proteins | sample Lox_Sample_45_FD_206712 | JGI IMG/M metagenome (GOLD analysis project Ga0335085, IMG submission 206712) | Soil microbial communities from Loxahatchee National Wildlife Refuge, Florida, United States - Lox_Sample_4.5 | ecosystem: Environmental > Terrestrial > Soil > Wetlands | place: USA...
AGATCGATCTCCGCGAAGAATTCGATGAAATCGCCGGGACGCACGGGGCTCGCCTTCATGAAATACTGATGCGTGTCGCGCGTATAGCCCGTGCACATGAAGACGTTCATGACGTCGTGCACGTGCCGCTCGGCCTGCGCCAGCGACATGCCCCGCGCCGCCGCGAGCGCGCGCGTGAGATTCGAGTGGCAGCAATGATGATACTCGCTTCCGCTTAGCAGGAGATTGGTATAGGGGTCGCAGCGGGTACCGATGATGTCGTGGACGCCGCCGCCGTCGGCATCGAAGCCATACCAGCCGAGCGTGTCGTGCGTGATCGTCGCCATCGGACGCAGGCTCGGCAGCGTGCTCCAGAGACGCGCGCCGGTGGTCACGTGCGTCGCGTGGAAGGCCCGTGTCTTCCCGCTGAAGAACCGCTCCGAGAGATCGGCCGCATTCCAGAGATTGAGATCGCCGACTTGCGGCCCCTCCACGCTCACGATGCGGAAGAAGTGGCCCGCGGGCACCTCGAAGGTTCCGCCCTCGCGCGGCGCGACGACGGTTTCGGCGGTCTTCGCGAAGCCCGTGCGGGCGCGCTCGTAGAAGGCTGCGTCGAAGGGCGGTAGATGCTCGACGGAATAGGTGATGACGGGCTTGGCCGCGCGCCGCGTCGCGGCATCTGGCGGGCTCATGGTCGCGGTCGGTTTCGTCATCGCTGCATGTCTCCCTGTGATGGCGGGGATTGCGTCGGGGTTGTCAGAGTTCGTCAGCGATCTTCGCCCATTGCTTCAGCTCCTCTTCGAAGCCTTGCTGTGCCTCCGGCCGAGGGAGGGTCGCGGTCTGCGGGCCTCCTGGCGATTTCAGGATCGCGCTCACGAGCCGCCAATCCGCGCTCACGCGGATCACCAGCACGCCGGGCTCGGCGACGCGACCCAGCAGGTAGCCGCCACCCTTGTCGAGCCGAATGAAGGCGTGGATCAGGCCGTCATCGTCCTGCACTGCGATCTGGCGCGGGCTGATCTTCGCGCCGGCCTTGGTCAGGCCGAGAGCCTCGGTCACGTATTGATCGAGCGGTATCTCCTTGCCGCGCTCGTCGAGCATGGCGACGATCTTTGCGAGCTGGGCGTCCGAGATGAGTCCGCGAACCTCCGCACGCGCCGCGCCGCCGAGTCCCACGGTGACAGCAACCATAAACATCAAGAGTCTTAGCATCGCGTCCGCTCCGAAGGATGTCAGCGCCGCCCGTTCCGCCGCTTGCGGCCGCGCTGGCGGCGCCAGAAATAGATACCCACCGCGGCCGCAACGACGACGGCGATGATGACCACCATCGGCTCGAGCGTGCTCACCGTGCGCAGGATTTCGTGGAAGCGCTTGCCGAACCAATAGGCGAGCGAGGTCCAGAATCCGACCCAAAGCGCGGCGCCGAGGGAATTGTAAAGGAGGAAGTGCCACCAGCTCATCCCCATGGTGCCCGCGACGATGCCGTTCAATTGCCGCAGCACCACCACGAAGCGCGCGAAGAGCACCACCGCGCCGCCGTGCCGCTCGAAAAATCCCTCCACGTATTTGATGTGCTCGTTCTTGATGCGAACCTTGGGCCCGTAGCGCAGCACCAGCATGCGCCCGCCTTTGCGCCCGATGAGGTAGCCGATGTTGTCGCCCATGACCGCCGCGACCCAGGAGGCGAAGGCGACGGAGAAAATATTGAGTTTGCCTTGGGACGCCAGGATCGAGCCCGCGATCATCAGGGATTCGCCGGGTGTCGGGAGGCCGAAGCTCTCCAGGAATACACCCAGGAACACCACGGAGGTGCCGTAGTGCGCGACGTAATGTTGCGCTTCCTCGAGGAGACCGTCGACCATCGGCGATGACTGTCGTGCCGTTCGCGTCTATTAGCCCACGGCGCCGGCCGCGGGCTGCCAACCCTCGGGATGCTCGAGGAAGGACTTGAGCGCTGCATATTGCGCCGGCGTGAAATAGCCGAGCCCCTGCGCTACCGCGAGCACGTCCCACCAGGTCGCGAGCGCGTGGAGCTTCACCCCCTCCGCCGCGAGGCTCGCCACGCTCTGCGGGAAGATGCCGTAATGGAAGATCACGAAGGTGTGGCCGATCTTGCCGCCGGCGTCGCGGATCGCATGGATGAAGTTGAGCTTCGAAGTACCTTCGCTCGCGAGATCCTCGACCAGCAGCACCCGCGCGCCCTCGGCCATCTCGCCCTCGATCTGCGCGTTGCGGCCGAAGCCCTTGGCCTTCTTGCGCACGTAGAGCATCGGAAGCCCCATACGCTCCGCGATCCAGGCCGCAAAGGGAATGCCTGCGGTCTCGCCGCCGGCGACAGCGTCGAAGCCCTCGAAGCCCGCCGCGCGCTCGACGAGCGCGACGCCCATGTCCATGAGCTTCGCCCGCGCGCGCGGAAAGGAGATGAGTCGCCGGCAATCGACGTAGACCGGGCTCACGCGGCCCGAGGTGAAGGTGAAGGGGCGGTCCGGATTGAACAGAACCGCCTTGGTCTCCAGCAGGATGCGGGACGTGATCTCGGCGGTGTCCGTCGCCTCTGGCATCGCGCGCCTCGCTCGAAGTTCGTGATGGGCCACGCCTCTTTAAGGCCAAATCTCCCTTGGGGCAACGGCGGCGATGGCGGGCGGCGGCCCTTCGCTATAGGCTTGCGAGTCGGAGCGGCAATCGAGGGGAGAATGGAATGCCGGAGCTGGTGCTGACTGAACGCGAGGAGGGGATCGTCACGGTCACCCTCAACCGCCCGGAGAAGCTCAACGCGCTCAACAAAGCGATGTGGCTCGGATTGTACGAGGTCTTCGGGGATCTCGAGACCGATAGCGACATCCGCGCAATCGTGCTGCGCGGCGCCGGCGGGCGCGCCTTCGCGCCAGGCGCAGACATCGGAGAGTTCGAGGCCGAGCGCGGCAATTCCCGCAAGGCGCGCGAATACGGAAGCCTCATGCACGAGGTGATGCGGCGGATCGGCGAGTGCCGACATCCCACGGTGGCGCTCATCGAGGGGCTCTGCGTCGGCGGCGGGCTCGAGCTCGCAATGCTCTGCGATATCAGAATTTGCGGCGAGGGCAGTCGCTTCGGCGTGCCCATCAACCGCATCGGCGTCACCATGGGCTATCCCGAGATCATGGCGCTGATCGCGCTGGTGGGCCGCGACACCGCACTCGAGATCCTGCTGGAGGGCCGCGTCTTCGGAGCGGCCGAGGCCAAGGAGAAAGGGCTCGTAACCCGCGTCGTCCCCGACGACAAGGTCGTCGAGGAAGCCTACGCCGCTGCGCGTCGCATCGCCGCTGGTGCGCCGCTCGTCAATCTCTGGCACAAGAAGTTCGCACGCCGCGCCCTCGATCCGCGGCCGCTCACGCCACAGGAATTCGACGAGCCCTACGAGACCTTCGACACCGAGGACTTCCAGACCGGTTTCCGCGGCTTCCTCGCGAAGCGCCCGCCAGCATTCAAGGGGCGATGAATGAGCGACACGAGCACCATCTGCGACGAGGCCGCCCTCCGCGCTCTCTACCCGGAGCCCTCGCGTCTCTCGCAGGTGAAACAAATCGACCGGATCGACGAGCATTCCCGGCGTTTCATCGCGATGTCTCCGCTCCTGGTGATTGGCTCGACGCGGCCTGGCCGAGGCACTGATGTGAGCCCCCGGGGCGATGCGCCGGGCTTCGTGCGCGTCCTCGACGAGCGGACGCTCGCGATCCCCGACCGTCCCGGCAACAACCGGCTCGACACCATGGGCAACCTGATCGCGGATGCCGAGGTGGGGCTCCTCTTTATGGTGCCGGGGCTCGACGAGACGCTCCGCGTCAACGGCACGGCTTCGCTCTCGCACGATCCCCAATTGCTCGAGGGCTCGGTTGCGATGGGGAAGCTGCCTCGAATGATGATTCTCGTCGCCGTGCGCGAGGTTTTCTACCACTGCGGCAAGGCGCTGAAGCGCGCGCGGCTCTGGCAGGAGGACTATCGCGTCGATCCCAAGAGCGTGCCGTCCCTGGGCCGCATCATCGTGGAGCAAGCACGACTCGAGGAGACCCTCAGCGTCGAGGAAGCGGACGCCGCGGTCGAGCGCTCCTACAAGCAGAACCTCTACTGAGGCGCCGGGTCGGATGCCGCGATATAGCGATAGACCGCCTCGCCGATCGCGAGCAGTTTCCCGTCGGGTCCTTTGACCTCGCCGCTTGCCATGTAAATGGTGTTGCCGCCGCCGCGGCGCTCGGCGGTGCAGATGAGCGTGCCGCTCCGCGCCTGGCCCGTGAAGCTCGTGGTCATGGAGAGCGTCACCGCGCGGCGGACTTTGCCGTCCTCCTTCGGATGGACCCCCGTGTATCCACAGGCCGCGTCGAGCATCGCCGCGAGGACGCCGCCGTGGACGACGCCGGAGCGATTGAGGTGGTGCTCCGCGAGATCGACCTCGAGCCGCACGAACCCGTCGCGCCATTCGGCGATTCGGAAGTCGAGGATTTTGTTGAAGCCCCGGATGATTTCATGGGGCGCGGTGGACTGCTCCGGCACGGCAGAGGCTCCTCGGAATGCGGCGCGAGAGTGCCCGGACGGGCGGCAGCTTGTCCAGCGCAGTGGGCGATACCGAGATTGACAGCGCGCGCCGTCGAGTACACCCTCCGGCATCTTCAGAGGGAAGACTTGTCCATGAAACGGCTAATTGCACTGGCCGCGGCGCTCATTCCGCTTGCGGCGGCTCATGCCCAGACCGCACACGATGCGAGCGCCACCTCGACCGCACATGTCGAGACCATCAAGACTGAAGAGGGCGGAACCGCGGTCGTGATGAAGGTGCGCAACGCGCGCTTTGTGCCGTACTACATCTATGCCGCCGACAACCAATATCCCGCGCGGCTCGTGACGATCGTCACGGAAGTGCTGACGCGCAGCGACCGCGAAGGCGCTGACCCCTCCTCGACCGTCTCCGTCACCGTCGACGATCTCTCGGGCACGGAGACGAAGCGGCTTGCCGCCTTCTCCGATCCCGGCAGCGAGGGCGAGGTGATCGCGCGGCGCTATTTCGCCGCGACCATGCCCGGCTGCTGCGACAGCCCCGACATCCATCGCGTGCGCGCGCTGGAGACGGGGCGCGAGCTCTTTCAGTCGACGGGTCCGGGCGATTTCGGCAGCGCAGCTTGGGCGGAGGTGCCGAACTCGCGTCCGGGAATCGTGCGCTGGGCCGCTTTCGACGGCGAGGTGGACGAGACGCAATTCAAGGCGGGCGTCCTCGGCACGATCGCCTACGGAAGCGATGCCGGGCCGGTCTCGCGCATCCGGATCGCGACCTCCGTCGGCGAGGACGAGCACAACGATCTCTGGGAGGGTCTCGCGCACAACGCGACGCTGCGCTGGATCGATCCCAAGCATCCCGCGGGTGACACCGGCGAGACCGCAGGCGATCCGGAATCGCCGACGGGCCTTTGGTCGCTCGAGGGCGTCACCGATCCGAAGCTGATCCAGGGCTTCGAGCTTCAGGTGCTGGTCGACGGCAAGGCGATCGCGACCATTCCCGTGGTCGAGGATCGCTTGGTCGTGAAGGGCGCGACCCTCGAGAAGAATTTCTCGCTGTCGGCGGTTCAGCCATAGGTGTGGAGGTGCGTCGGAGCGCGCGCAAGCGCGCCCGCGGGCGCGTGCGGGAAAAAGAGTGTCACCGTGGTTCCCCGTCCCAGCTTGCTCGTGAGCTCGAGCCGGCCCCCCTGTAGCTCGGTGAGATTCCTCGCGAGCGGGAGGCCGAGGCCCACGCCCTCATATTGCCGGCTCATGGCGTTGTCGATCTGGCGGAAGGGCTCGAGCGCGCGCGGGATGTCGGCCTCGGACATTCCGATCCCGGTGTCGCTGACGGCGACGACGATTTCGTCGCCGCGACTCTCCGCGCGGATCGCGACGGTGCCGCCGGGCGGCGTGAATTTGATCGCGTTCGAGAGCAGGTTCAGCGCGATCTGGCGGAAGCGCGTGCGGTCGCCCCAGAGCGGCGGCACGTCGGGCGCCACCTCGACGACGAGGCGAAGCTCGGCTTCCGCGGCTCGCGTCCGCACCAGTGCCGCCGATGCCTCGATCTCCGGGCGGAGCGGAAGCAGCATGGGGCGCACCGCAATCCTCCCGGCCTCGATCGCGGACATGTCGAGCATGTCGCCCATGAGGCGTAGCAGGTGGCGCGCGGAAACGAGAATGTCTTCGAGATACTCGCGCTGCTTGGCATCGACCGGCCCGGCATAGCCCTCGCGCAGCATCTCCGAGAAGCCGATGACGGCATTGAGCGGCGTGCGCACCTCATGGCTCACGACCGCGAGGAATTCGGTCTTGGCGCGGCTCGCGGCTTCCGCGGCGTCCTTCGCCCGTAGCAGCTCGCGCTCGCGGCCTGCGGCCTCCGTGTCTGACAGGGGCGATTGGGAGGCGTGCATCAGCCGGTGCGCGGCCCATGCCAGCATCGCGGCGGTGAGGGCGCCGAGCACGATCGCCGCGGGAAGCGCCGGTCTCGCGGCCTCGTAGCCGAGGATCGCTGCCGCGGGGAGGACCGCGATCAAGCCGATCAATGTGAGCCGCACGGACGGTTTCATTCCTGTCGACGCCGTTCAGCCCCACGCGCTGGGGTTGTGGAGTGTGGAAATTTATACTGGTTTCTGGCGCGGTCCACTCACAAAAATCTGTGAGCATCGATGGTTAATGGGAACTACCTAAAATAGTATTGGTTGATATCGTCGGGGGATCAAAACTGCGGCTTGACAAAAAATACTACGGGAACAAACAATGAACATCCGAACATGAGAGGCATCCCGGCGCGACTGCCCCAGCGGTTCTTCTGAGGTGGGGAGCGGTGTCACGGGATCGAGGCGGTGCGGATGAAATCGATGGAGCTTGCGGGATTGAGAGAGCGCGTCGCGACCCTCGCGGGCGAGACGCGGGCCAGATGCGGCGTCCTGCCTTTTGCCGAGTCGGCGCTCGATCATGCGCTGCCCGGTGGCGGCCTCGCTCTCGGCGCCTTGCACGAGGTCTGCGGTGGCGGCGGCGACGAGGAGGATGGCGCGGTGGCGGCGGCTTTCCTCGCGGGGCTGCTCGCGCGCCTCGCTCCTTCGCGGCCGGTGCTCTGGTGCCTCACGGGCGACGATCTCTATGGGCCGGGCCTCGCCGCTTGCGGCCTGCCGCCGCGGCGTCTCCTCCGGGTGCGCGCGCGTGACGACCGCACGGTGCTGGAGGCGATGGAGGACGGGCTCAGAGTTCCCGCGCTCGCGGCCGTGGTGGGCGAGGTCGGGACGCTGCCGCTGACGGCGAGCCGGCGTTTGCAGCTTGCGGCGGGCGCCTCGGGCGTCACGGCCTTCGCGCTCCGACGCTGGCGCACGGGCGCGCAAGCCGATGCCGCGCGCGAGGCGCCGATGGCGGCGGCGACGCGCTGGCGCGTGAGCGCGCTGCCGAGCCGTTCGCTTGCCGGCGAGCCCGGCATCGGGCGCGCGCTCTGGCGGGCGGAGCTGCTGCGCTGCCGCGGCGGCGTTCCCGCGCAATGGATACTGGAGGCATGCGATGCGACGGGTCATGTCGCTGTGGCTGCCGAGCTGGCGGATCGAGCGCCGGCGGCGGTCCGGCGCGAGCCGCTCCGCGCCGCCGGATGAGCCCGCCGTCGTCGTCGAGCGCGTGAACGGCTGCGAGCGTCTCGCCGCAGTCGATCCCCGGCTTTCGAGCCTGCTCGCGCCGGGGATGCCGCTCGCGGATGCGCGGGCGATGGTGCCGGATCTTCTCGCGATCGAGGCCGATCCCGAGGGCGATGCGGCGGCGCTCACGCGGCTCGCGGCGTGGTGCGGCCGCTACAGCCCCTGGACCGCGCCCGACGGCAGCGACGGCATCTGGTTCGACGTCACGGGCATGGCGCATCTCTATGGCGACGAGGAAAGCCTCGCCGCCGATCTCGTGGCGCGGCTTGCTCGCACGGGCTTTACCGCGCGCGCGGCGATCGCGGACACCGCCGGCGCCGCCTGGGCCCTCGCGCGCGAGGGCTCGGCGAAGGCGACGGTGGCACCGCCGGATGCGACGCGGCTCGCGCTCGCGCTTCTGCCGGTGCGCGCGCTCCGGCTTCCCGTCGAGACCGTGGAGCTGATGGAGCGGCTGGGGCTCCGCCGCATCGGCGATCTCTACAAGCTGCCGCGGCCCTCTCTCGTGGCGCGCTTCGGCTTCGCCGCCGCCGAGCGTCTCGATCAGGCGCTGGGCGCACTGCCGGAGCCGCTCTCGCCGCTCTCGCCGGCGCCGATCCGCATGAGCCAGCGCCACTTTGCCGAGCCGATCTCGCGGCCCGAGGATCTCGCGGCGACCATCGCCTCGCTCGCGGAGAAGCTCTGCCGGCATCTGGCGGCGGAGGGCGTCGGCGCGCGGAAGCTCGCGCTCCGCTTCTTCCGCGTCGACGGCGCTGTCATCGTGCTGGAAGCCGGCACTGCGCGGGCAAGCCGCGACCCCCGTCACCTCGCGCGCCTTTTCGCCGAGCGTCTCGAGCGCGTCGAGCCCGATCTCGGCATCGAGGACATGCGCCTCGAGGCGCTCGTCGCGGAGAAGCTGGAGGATCAGCAGGCCTCCCTCGGCAACGATGCCGGGGTCGAGACGGCGGATGCCGCGCTCGCCCTTCTTGTCGACCGTCTCGAGAACCGCCTCGGCCCGGGCGCAGTCACGCGCCAGCGCCCGCGCGACAGCCATCTGCCGGAGCGCGCGGTCGAGCCCATGCTGCCCTTCGCTGCGGGGGAGGGTGGAACGCCTTGGCCCTCGGATCGGCCGCGGCCGGTGCGGCTTCTCGCGCGGCCCGAGCCCATCGAGGCGGTGGCACCGGTGCCCGACGATCCGCCAGTGATGTTCCGTTGGCGCCGCCTCACGCACCGCGTCCGCGCCGCCGACGGCCCCGAGCGCATTCTCGGGGAGTGGTGGCGCGAGAGCGATCCCCTCCGCGACTACTACTGTGTCGAAGATACCGACGGCCGCCGCTTCTGGCTCTTCCGCCAGGGGTTGCACGGTGGCGAAGCGCCGCCGCGCTGGTTTTTGCATGGGGTGTTTGCGTGAGTGGGATTGCCATCGTGCGTCCTTCGACGCGCTCCCTGCGGTCGCTTGCTCAGGATGAGGACTATTGAGCATGCCATCCTCCATTCTCCCTCATCCTGAGCAAGCGAAGCGCGTCGAAGGACGCACCATCGTCTTGCACCTCCCATGACCCCCTACCTCGATCTCCAGGTCACCACCAACTTCTCCTTCCTCCGCGGCGGCTCGCATCCGGAGGAGTTGGTGCAGCGGGCGGTGACTCTTGGGCATCGCGCGGTCGCGGTCACCGACCGCAACACGCTCGCGGGCGTGGTGCGCGCGCACAAGGCGGCGGAAGAGGCGGGGTGCCGTCTCATCCTGGGCTGTCGTCTCGACCTTCAGGATCGGCCGAGCCTCCTCTGCTATCCCATGGACCGTGCCGGCTATGCCCGGCTCTGCCGTCTCCTCACTTTCGGCAAACGCCGGGCGAAGAAGAGCGAGTGCCATCTCACTTACGCCGATCTTCTCGCGCACAGCGAGGGCCAACTCGTGATCGCGGTGCCGCCAGAGCGCCCCGATGCGGGCTTCGCGAAATTTCTTGCGGAGCTCGCGCGCGACTTCCGCGGCCGCGCCTATCTCGGGGCGCAGCATCTCTATCGCGGCGACGACGCGAAGCGTCTGCATCGCCTGGCGCGGCTTGCAGGGAAGAGCAGCCTTCCGCTCGTCGCCCTCAACGACGTGCTCTATCACGTGCCGGAGCGGCGAGCGCTCCAGGACGTCGTCACTGCGATCCGCGAGCACTGCACCGTCGCCGGGGCGGGCTTCCGCCTGCTCGCAAACGCCGAGCGTCACTTGAAATCGCCGCAGGAGATGGCGCGGCTCTTCCGCAGATATCCCGAGGCGGTCGCGCACACCGCGGAGATCGCGGAGCGCTGCCGTTTCAGCCTGGAGGAGCTGCGCTACGAGTATCCCGACGAGAGCGCCGATGGGCTTTCGCCGCAGGAGCGGCTCGCGCGCCTCACCGAGGAAGGCGCCCGTGAGCGCTATCCCCAGGGCGTGCCGGAGAAGGTGCAGGCGCAGCTCCGCCATGAGCTCGATCTCATCGCCGGGCTCAACTACGCGCCCTACTTCCTCACCGTGCACGACATCGTGCGCTTCGCGCGGTCGAAGGACATTCTCTGCCAGGGCCGCGGCTCCGCCGCCAATTCCGCGGTCTGCTACTGCCTTGGCATCACCTCCGTAGATCCCGCGCGGCTCGACTTGCTGTTCGAGCGCTTCATCAGCGCCGAGCGCAACGAGCCGCCTGACATCGATGTCGATTTCGAGCACGAACGGCGCGAGGAGGTGATCCAGTACATCTATGGAAAATGGGGACGCGAGCGCGCGGCGCTCGCGGCGACCGTGATCTGCTACCGCGCGCGCGGCGCCATCCGCGAGGTCGGCAAGGCCTTGGGCCTCTCGCCCGACACGACCGAGCGCCTCTCCGGCATGGTCTGGGGCTGGGGCGAGGGCCCGATCGGAAGCCGCGAGGTGCAGCTCTCCGGCCTCGATCCCGCCGACCGCACGCTGCGGCTCGCGCTGGAGCTCACGGCGGAGCTCATCGGCTTCCCGCGCCATCTCTCGCAGCACGTCGGCGGCTTCGTCATCACCCAGGGCCGGCTCGACGAGCTCGTGCCGATCGAGAATGCGGCAATGCCGGACCGCACCGTGATCGAGTGGGATAAGGACGATCTCGACGCGATGGGCCTCCTCAAGATCGACGTGCTGGGCCTGGGTATGCTCACCTGCATCCGCCGCGCGTTCGACCTGATCGCGCACCATCACGGGCAGAGCTTCACGCTCGCGACCGTGCCGGCGGAGGATCGCGCGGTCTACGAGATGCTCGGGCGCGCCGATTCTGTCGGCGTATTTCAAGTGGAGAGCCGCGCGCAGATGAGCATGCTGCCGCGCCTGAAGCCCGTGAACTTCTACGACCTCGTGATCGAGGTCGCGATCGTGCGTCCCGGCCCGATCCAGGGTGACATGGTACATCCCTATCTGCGCCGCCGCAGCGGCGCCGAGCCCGTCGAGTATCCCTCCGAGGCGCTGCGCGCCGTTTTGGAGAAGACGTTGGGCGTGCCGCTCTTCCAGGAGCAGGCGATGAAGATCGCGATGGTCGCCGCGGGCTTCACCGGCGCCGAGGCCGACCGCCTCCGCCGCGCCATGGCGACCTTTCGCCACACCGGCAAGATCCATTCCTTCCGCGGCAAGTTCATCGGCGGCATGGTCGCGAACGGCTACACGCTCGATTTCGCGGAGCGCTGCTTCCAGCAGATCCAGGGCTTCGGCGAGTACGGGTTTCCGGAATCGCACGCCGCGAGCTTCGCGCTCCTGGTCTACGTCTCCTCTTGGCTCAAATGCCATTACCCCGCGGCGTTCGCGGCGGCGATCCTCAACAGCCAGCCCATGGGTTTCTACGCGCCGGCCCAGCTCGTGCGCGACGCGCGCGAGCACGGTGTCGAGATCCGCGGTGTCGACGTAAACCACAGCGATTGGGACGCGACCCTCGAGGACGCCCCGCTGCCGGCATTGCGCCTTGGATTGCGCCAAGTGAGGGGTTTCTCGGAGAAGGATGCGCAAGCCTTGGTCGTGGCCCGCTCCAAAATCCCTCTCCCCGTGAGGGAGAGGGAGAAAAGCGAGGGGGTGCGCCACTTCCGCAGTCCCGTCGACCTCCTCGCGCGCTCGGGTCTCGGGCAGGCGGCGCTGACGCGGCTTGCCGAGGCGGATGCGTTCCGCTCGCTGGGGCTCGACCGTCGCCGTGCGCTTTGGGCGGTGAAGGGCTTGCGCGAGGAAGGCTTGCCGCTC
>Ga0335085_10013801_pt1 | contig 11823 bp, 14 predicted proteins | sample Lox_Sample_45_FD_206712 | JGI IMG/M metagenome (GOLD analysis project Ga0335085, IMG submission 206712) | Soil microbial communities from Loxahatchee National Wildlife Refuge, Florida, United States - Lox_Sample_4.5 | ecosystem: Environmental > Terrestrial > Soil > Wetlands | place: USA...
ATCGTTCTCAGTCCACGATGAAGAGCTTCGCTCCGGTCGCCGTCGAGGAGCGATGGGGCTCGGCGCCATCGGCTACCTGGTAGCTCATGCCCGGCCGCAGCGTGAACGTGCGCCCATCCTCGAGCTCGGTGTGAAGCTCTCCTTCGAGGCACAGGAGGATGTGTCCCTTCCGGCACCAGTGATCGGCGACGTAACCCGGCGTGTACTCGACCATGCGCACGCGGATGCCGCCGAAGGACTGCTCGCGCCAGTACGCCATGCCGCGATCGCCCTTGTGCCCGGTCTTCTCGATGTGCTCCCAGTCGGTCGTGCCGAAGGGAATGCCCGACATCTTCATGGCGAGCCTGCCTAGCGTCCGCGCTTCTGGAGGAAGAGCAGCTGCTCGAAGAGGTGCACGTCCTGCTCGTTCTTCAGCAGCGCCCCGTAGAGCGGCGGGATGGAGGCCTGGTGGCCGCCGGGCGCGCGCAGCGCTTCGGGCGGGATGTCCTCGGCGAGCAGGAGCTTCAACCAATCGAGCAGCTCCGAGGTGGACGGCTTCTTCTTCAGCCCCGGCATCTCGCGGACCTCGAAGAACACCTCGAGCGCCGAGCGAAGCAGGTTCTTCTTGATGCCGGGGAAGTGCACGTCCACGATCGCCTGCATGGTCTCGGCGTCGGGGAAGCGGATGTAGTGGAAGAAGCAGCGGCGCAGGAACGCGTCCGGCAGCTCCTTCTCGTTGTTCGACGTGATGAAGATCACGGGGCGGTGGCGCGCCTTCACCGTCTGGCGCGTCTCGTAGACGTAGAACTCCATGCGGTCCAGCTCGCGCAGGAGGTCGTTCGGGAACTCGATGTCGGCCTTGTCGATCTCATCGACCAGCACCACCGCCTGCTCGCCCGACTCGAACGCCTGCCAGAGCACGCCCTTCAGGATGTAGTTGCCGATGTCGGCGACCTTCTCGTTGCCCAGCTGCGAATCGCGAAGGCGCGACACCGCGTCGTACTCGTACAGGCCCTGCTGCGCCTTGGTGGTGGACTTGATGTGCCACTGGAAGAGCGGCTTGCCGAGCGCGCGCGCCACTTCCTCCGCGAGCATCGTCTTGCCCGTCCCCGGCTCGCCCTTGATGAGCAGCGGCCGTTGCAGCGTGATGGCGGCGTTGACGGCGAGCTTGAGATCGTCGTCGGCGACGTAGGTTTCGGTGCCGGTGAATTTCATGCAACGATTCTAACCCTTCCGGCACAATCGTCCGTTCAACAGGGTGTCCGTACCGACAAGGAGCAACCCATGAGCCTCAATCGCACCCTCGCCGCCGCCATCGCCGCCGCCCTGCCCCTGGCCGCCCCGGCCGAGACCGCCATCACCGTGTACTCGAGCGCGAGCCCCGGCTCGCTCAATGCCCGCACGCTCGCGCAGGGCTACGGCGCCGCGAACATCCCCGGGTACGCGCTCGTTCGCGAAGACCGCACCTTCGACCTCAAGGCCGGGCGAACGCTGCTTCGCATCGACGATGTGCCCGCATTCATCGATCCCACGACCGTGAGCTTCACCTCGCTCACGGACCCGGCGAACACGCGAGTCATCGAGCAGAACTTCGAATTCGACCTCACCAGCACCGAGAAGCTCCTCTCGCGCTACCTCGATCGCGACATCACCGCCGAAGTGCCGCGCGGCCAGGGCGTGGAGACGGTCACCGGCACCTTGGTGGGCGCGCAAGGATCGCTCATCCTCAAGCAGCCCGACGGCAGCGTGCGCATCCTGCCGCAGAACTCGAACGTGAAGCTGCCCAGCCTGCCCGGCGGCCTCATCAGCAAGCCGACGCTCGTGTGGGACGTGGAGTCGGCCAGGGCGGGGCCGCAGAAGGCGCGCTTCAGCTACCAGACGGGCGGCATGACATGGTGGACCGACTACAACCTCACCTACTCCGAGCCCCGGCCCGGCGCGTGCAAGGTGGACGTCGCCGCCTGGGTCACGCTCGTGAACCAGTCGGGCGCGACGTTCGGCGACGCGAAGCTCAAACTCATCGCGGGCGACGTGCAGCGCGTGCAGCCGCAGATGGAATACATGGCGAAGTCCGCGGCGATGTCGGCGCCCGCGGAGCGATCCGCAGGGTTCCAGGAGAAGTCGTTCTTCGAGTACCACCTCTACACGCTGGGCCGCCCCACGTCGCTCGCGCAGAATTCAACCAAGCAGATCGAGCTCTTTCCCGCGGCGCTCAACGTGGGCTGCGAAAAGTCGCTCGTCTACTACGGCCAGGGCTATCGGGGCAACTACTACGGCGCGCCCGTCACCGGACGCGATGCGGGAGCCACGGGCAACAAGAAGGTGGACGTTTACCTCTCGCTCAAGAACACGAAGGAAAACGGGCTGGGCGTGCCGCTGCCCGCGGGCAAGATCCGGGTCTCGCAGCTCGATCCGGCCGACAAGAGCCTCGAATTCATCGGCGAGGACGTGATCGGCCACACGCCGCGCGACGAGATGGTGTCGGTGAAGCTCGGCAGCTCCTTCGACGTGGTGGGCGAGCGCCGGCAGACGGACTTCCACATCGACACTTCGGCCAAGTGGATGGAAGAGGAGATCGAGGTGAAGGTTCGCAACCGCAAGGAGACCGAGCCCGTCTCGGTGGACGTGCGCGAGACGCTTTATCGCTGGAGCAACTGGACCATCACGAAGAAGACGTCGGACTTCGTGAAGGACGACGCGCGCACGATCCATTTCCCGGTGAAGATCGCGCCTGGCGCCGAAGCGGTGGTGCGCTACACCGTGCGCTATTCGTGGTGAGTCTTCAGGCCGCGCGCTGCACGGGCCAGGTCTCGTTCGCGTGCGATAGAAGCTCCGGACGCGAGCGGCAGGCCGTCACGAACTCGCGCACGGCGGGGCTTCGCCACGCCTTGCGATATGCATCCCAGGCTTCTCCGAGCGTATGGCGGCGAAGGTCCGCGGGCGCGAACGGCAACGCGTTCAGCAGCTTCACCTTGCCGTTGGGGACGACGAGCAGCATCGCCTGCGGACTTTCGAGGCGCGTCTCCATCTCGGTCACGATGTCCCACGGGTAGATCGCGAGGACCGGCGCGTTGCCGCGCGCCTCGGCGCGCTGTCGAAGGCTCGTCGCGGCCCGTTGCCAATCGGCCTCGCTGCACGCGATCTCGTTCCACTGCTGCGCCGCGCGGCCGATGCGCATCATGGGCCCCGTGATGAACGCGCTGCAGCCCACCTGGGCGGCGCGCTCGTATGCGCCCACGATCTCGTGGAGGTTGAACCGTCCCGGCACGAAGACCCATTGCGGCGGAAGTTCCCGTGCAACGAGGCGCTCGACGGCCGCGAGGGCGGCGGCGAAGCTTCCACCGGGCCGCATGCGCTCGTGCGTTTGCGCCGTCGCGCCGTCGAGCGAGACCTGGATGCAATCGAAGCGAAGCGCGGCGAGGCGATCGGCCGCGGCATCGTCGATTCGTGTGCCGTCGGTCTCGAGCTTGAGGCGCACGCCGCCCTCGGCGAGCACCTCGAAGATGTCCCAGCAGAACGGGACGCCGAGCGGCTCGCCGCCGCCGAAGGCCACGTAGGGAACGCCCGCATCGACGATGCCGCGCGCGAGGCGCAACGCCTCATCGCGCGAGAGCTCGTCGCGCCAGGCCTTGTCGGGACCGGATTCTTCGCAGCAGGAGATGCAACGCGCCTGGCAGCGGTTGGTCAGCTGCCAGGCGATGAAGAGGGGGGCGCCGAAGTCGTCCGCCGAGCGCCCCGGCATCGCGCCGATGTCAGGTGAAGCGGATGTAGGGCTGCGCCATCACCTGCTCGGAGACGTCCTCGAGCTTCGGTGTTTCCCACTGTTCCTGGGCCTGCGGGGCGCCCTGCTCTTCGGCTTCCTGGGACTCGGCTTGCGCGTTCATCTCGATCATGGATGTCTCCGTCATGAAGTTGCCACCGCCACCACCTGCCACCGATTGGCGCTCGCGTGCCGCGCCGGATCTTCCGCCGCCTCGGCGGCCGCGCCCCGGATTGCCGGATCGCGCCACGCCTCGCGGTACGCCTTCCAGGCCGCCTCCAACGACGTGCGCCGAAGGTCCGCGCACACGTGGGGAAGCGCCGCCGCCACCTTCACCCAGCCGTTGGGAAGCACCAGCAGGGTCGCCGGCGGCACCGCGAGGCTTGCCCGCAGCCCTTCGGCCATGTCGAAGGGACTGTAGCAAAGTGCCGTTCCGCCTTCAACCGCCCGGGTATCCAGCATCCGGCGGAACGTTTGGTACTGCTCCTCGGTGGGCTCGAGCGTGCTCCAGCGCCGCGCGGCCGTGCCGATGCGCATGAGCCGGCCTGTGTTCAGCTGGAAGGCGCCGAAGGAGCGCGCGCGATCGATCACCGCCGAGGCCTCGTGGATGTTGAGCCGCGTAGGCGCGAAGGTGATCTCGAGCGGCAGGCCCGCGGCGCGGACCGCGCGGCACGCATCGTGGGTCTTCGCAAGCGACGCCCCCGGCCGCTGCGCGCGATAGGTCTCTTCGGTATCGCCGTCGAGGCTCACCTGTATCGAGCGGATGGGGAGCTTCGCGAGCCGTTCGACTGTCGCGCCATCGAGCCTCTGGCCGTTGGTCTCGACTTTGAGACGCACGCCCGCGTTGCCCAATGCCTCGGCGATCTCGAGGAAGTGCGGCACGACCATGGGCTCGCCGCCGCAGAGCATCACGTAGGGCACGTCGTTGCGCACGATCTCGGCCACCACACGCATCGCCTCGTCGCGGTCGAGCTCGTCCTTCATGCGCTTGCCCGGGGCCGATTCGGTGCAGCAGTGAAGGCACGCGAGGTCGCAGTCGCGCGTGAGCTGCCACGAGATGAAAAGCGGCGCCCTGAGCGAATCGATGCGGTTGGCGCTCATGTCCAAGCCTTCGCCAGCACGCCGGCCGCGAAGAGCGTCACCGCCACGACGTAGCACGCGACCACGCTGCGCACCGCCGCGATGAATTCGCGCGGGCGCTCGTAGGTGCGCAGCGCATGGCGCGCGCTGTTCACGAGCAGCGGGGTCGCGATCAACGCGGCGATGCAGCCCAGCGGGAACACGCGCGCGGCCACTCCGAGCGCAATCACGAAGAGCGCCGCCGCCGCGAGGCCCACGTAGAGCCACACGGCGTTGCGCCGCCCGATGCGCACCACGAGATTCCTCTTGCCGACGAGGCGGTCCTGGTGGAAATCGGGAATGGCGTTCACCACGGCAAGCGACATGATGAGCAGCCCCGGCACGAGCGAGGCCCAGAACGCGTCCCACGCCACCGCGCCCGTGTGCAGGTAGAGGCTTCCCAGCACCATCCACGGCCCGTAGGAAAGCGCGATCACCAGCTCGCCCAGTCCGCGATACGACCAACGAATGGGCGGCGCCTCGTAGAAGATCGCCGCCGCGCCGCCCGCGAGCGCGAAGGCGAGGATCGGCCAGCCGCCGCGCATCGTGAGGTAGATCCCCATGGCGAGCGCGCAGGCGAAGGCGACCGTGCCGATCCAGAAGATCGCCACCGGGATCGGCGGAAGCTCCGCGGGATTGAAGACGCGGTCGGTGCCTTCCCTCGCGTCGAAGTATTCGTTGAACGCTTCCACGCCGATCACCGAGAGGACCACGCCGAAGAGCCCGCTCCAGAACACCGGCGCGTCGAAGCGCCCCGCGATCGCGTAGGCCCACGCCGCGCCCAGCAGGTAGGGCAGCAGGCCCGCATAGAGGAAGAAGCGGTAGCGAACGAGGCTCGCCACCCGCACGATGGGCGAGGCGGACGCCGCCGCATGCGGGATCAGAGGTGTACCCACTCGTGCAGCGTCGAGGTCTTGCGCGGATCGGCGGCGAGATCCTCGACGAATTGCGCCACGCGCGGGTCCTGCCACGCCCGCTGGAAATTTCCCCACACCTCGGTGAGCGGCTGCCTGCGAAGATCGCCGCAAACGAACGGCAGCGCGTTGATGAGCTTCACCAGCCCGTTGGGCAGCACGATCACGAGCGCGGCGGGATTCTCGAGGCGGTAGCGCAATTCCTCGAGCAGGCCCATCTCGTGGAAGTACACCCGCATGCGGCCCTTGTACTCCTCGGCCTTGGCTTTCAGCTTCGCGAAGAACTCGGCGTATTGCTCCTCGGTGGGCGCGATCTTGCTCCAGGTCTTCACCGCGTTGCCCGTGTACATCGTGCGGCCCGTGTAGAAGCTGTAGGCGCCCAGCTCGTAGGCGAGGTCCACGGCGCCTTCGATCTCGTGGACGTTGAAGTGCGTGGGCGAGAAGTTCACCTCGATGGGCACGCCCGCGTCGCGCAGGCTTCGCGTGCCCTCGACCACGACGTCGAATTGGCCCAGCACGCGCATGCGGTTGAAGGTCTCCTTCGAGCCCCCGTCGATGCTCACCTGCACGGCCTTGATGCCGATTTCCTTCAGCCGCCGGCAATTGTCCGGCGTGAGGTAGTGGCCGTTGGTCTCGACCTTGAGCTGCCCGCCGCCCGCGCAGAAATGTTCCGCCATCTCGAAGAAATGCGGATGCACCATGGGCTCGCCGCCGGAAAACGACACGTACGGGACCTCGAGCTTCACGAACTGGTCGAGGATGCCGCGGAACTCTTCAGGCGAGAGCTCGTCCCTGAAGGCCTTGCCCGGGCCGCTCTCCTCGATGCAATGCAGGCATGCGAGGTTGCATTCGTTGGTGATCTGCCAGGCGACGTAGAGCGGCGCCTCGAGGTCCCCGGTGCCCTTCACTCGGCCTCCAGCAGCCCTTTCGTGCGCAGCTCCGAGACCAGCGAGCGCACCTCGCGGTCGATCGCGCCCGAGGGATCGGCGAAACGCTTGCGCAGCTTCGCGGGGATCTCGCCCTCACCGGTGCCGGCGACGATCTCGCGCACGATGGCCGCGCCCGTGGAGTTCAGCGTGAAGACCTTCTCCGAGCGCGTCTCGAAAAGCACGCCGCCGAACTTCTCCTCGCGGAACTTGACGTACTTCGCCAGTTTCATGAAGCCATCCTTTCGTGGTCCCGGCCAGTCTATCAAAGACCCCGCCCGCGCCGCGGCTCGCCGGGGCTTTGATGTGGATCAAATGCCGCGGCACAATCGCAAGCGAAAATATGACATTATCCGCCGAGGTTGCAGCGCAAGCTCTCTCTGGGAGGATTGGCATGCGGCACCGCAGAATGTTAAGGGCCCTGGCCCTGCTCGGCCTCGCCTTTGCCTCGAGCGCCTACGCGGATGAGGCGATGAAGGCCGCCCCCACGATGCCCATCTGCGCCAACTGCCACGAGCAGCAGGCGCAGTCCATCGTCTTCACCGCGCACGGCGCCAAGAACGATGCCAACGGCTCCATGTGCCAGGCATGCCACGGCGACGCCACCGAGCACCTGAAGGACCCGATGAAGGCGAAGCCGGCCAATCCGTTCTCGAAGGCGCATCCGGCGCCGGCGGCCGAGCAGACGCAGGTCTGCATGACCTGCCACAGCGGCAACCGCCACCTCGCCTTCTGGGAATCCGGCAAGCACGCCAAGAACGACGTCACCTGCGCCAATTGCCACAGCATGCACGGCAAGCAGAAGAATCCGTCGGTCGCGCCGTTCACCACGAGCTTCCGGCCCAACGAGGCGGACCTGTGCGGCACCTGCCACCAGCCCATCCGCTCGGCGATCATGAAGCCGTCGCACCATCCGATCATCGAGAACAAGATCAAGTGCTCGGATTGCCACAATCCGCACGGGGCGCAGACGCCCGCGATGCTGCGCAACGAAAGCGTGAACGCCCAGTGCACGTCGTGCCACGCCGACAAGCGCGGGCCGTTCATGTTCTCGCACCCGCCCGTGGACGAAAACTGCCTGTCGTGCCACAACCCGCACGGCTCGGTGCATTACAAGCTGCTGAACGACCACGTGCCGGATCTCTGCCAGGACTGCCACGACTGGTCGCGCCACCCCGGCTCGTTCTACCAGGGCCAGGGCGGATGGATCTGCCAACCGGGCGACACGAGCTCGGCATGCGCCGGCAAGCCGGGCGCGCCGAACGCGTCGGTCAACACGCGCCTCATCGCGCGCGCCTGCCTGAACTGCCACAGCGCCATCCACGGCTCCAATGCCCCGGGCGCGCGCGGCCAGTTCCTCACCCGCTGACGGAAGGGAGGCGACCATGAAACCGAGAACCCTTCCCCTCCTCATCGCCGGACTCTTCGCCACGGGAGCGTCGTTCGCCGACGACACGCCGGCGCCCGCGCCCTGGGTCACGCAAGGCGCGGCCACTGTGGGCGCCATGGGCACCAACACCTCGGGGCGCGATCCGTCGAAGCTCGAGGAGTACCAGGACCTGAACAGCGGCGTGCTCTCGAACATCTTCATGCAGGGCCGCGACGACAAGGACTGGGTCGACTTCTACGGCGAGAACTTCGGGCGCAACGACCAGTTCATCACGCTGCGCGGCGGGCGCTACGACGTCTTCAAGTACGCCATCTCGACCAACTGGCTGCCGCACAACTTCGTCGACCAGGCGCTCACGCCCTACCAGGGCAGCGGCACGGCGCTGCTGAACGCGACCTTCCCTTCGCCCAATCCGGCGACCTGGAACAAGATCAACATCGGCTACGAGCGCAAGGACACCAAGGGTTACTTCGAGTGGAAGGCCGCCAACCCCTGGTACACGCGCATCGAGGGCCAGCAGATCAGCTTCGAGGGCACGAGGCCGGGGTCGGCCGCGCTGGGGACGAGCCCCGGCAACGGCTTCATGGATTTCGCGGTGCCGATCTCGTACACCACCAACACCGCCACGGCCGAGGTGGGCTACAGCTCCTACCAGTCGCACTTCGCGCTCTCGTACATGTACAGCAAGTTCGACAACGGGAATTCGCAGCTGCAGTGGACCAACCCGTTCTTCGGCGGCCTGGACACCTACTACCTCGCGAGCGACAACACGTACCAGCGCATCGCGGCCAACGGCGTGATGCGCGGGCTGCCCGGCGCTTCCACCTTCGCCGCGCGCTACACCTGGTCCAAGACCACCAACGACATGACGGTGCCGCAGCAGGCGCTGGGCTCGGGCGGGTCCCTCATCGCGACGATGCCGAACATGGACACGTTCAACGGCGAGTACGTGGACCAGACGCTGTCGCTCACGCTCAGCTCCTCGCCCGAGAAGAACCTCGACACGAAGGTCTACTACAACTACCACAAGCTCAACAACAACTCGAGCGCGGTGGTCTTCGCGGCGGGCTCGGGCGTCGATTGCGGCGGCCCTTGCGAAAGCACTCTCTACAACTACAACAAGAACAACTTCGGCCTCGAGGGCATCTGGCGCATCCAGCGGGGAAGCCGGTTTTCCGGCGGCTGGGACTACCTCGAGACCAGCCAGAACCGCGTGGACTTCGACCACGTGCGCGACAACAAGCTCTGGCTCGAATACAAGAACACCTCGCTCGACGAGCTGAGCCTGCGCGTGAAGTACCAGTACCTCGAGCGCCGCTCGGACTTCCTGCAGGGCAACGAGGGCACGGGGCCCGCGGACCCGAACTACCTGAACCGGTTCGTCGCCCGTTTCGACAACTCGGACATGAACCAGAACTACCTCAAGGTCACCGGGGATTGGACGCCGGCGGAGCTGGTGGACGTGTCCCTCGAAGCGACACTTCGCAAGAACGAGTATCCCAACACGGTGCTGGGCCGCACGCGCGACACGCGCCACGAGCTCTTCGGCACGGTGTCGTGGGGCGACTTCTCGAGCTTCCGCGTGGTGCTGATGGCCGACTACGAATGGGTGAAGTACGACTCTTACCACCGCAACATCTCGGATACCGCGGCCACGAATGCCTACGATCCGTACGCGCCGGCCACCAGCTCCAACTACAACTGGTCGTCCAAGGACACGGACGACAACTGGCTGCTGGGCATCGGCCTGGACTGGCAGGCCACCGAGAAGCTGATGGTCAAGGCATCGGCCCAGTACTTCAAGTCCGACGGCTCGTCCAACGTGGACAGCCAGATGAACTACGGCAACCCGCTTCCAATCACCGAGTACGACGACTGGAAGCAGGCCGCCATCAACCTGAAGGGCATCTACACGCTCGACAAGCGCTGGTCGTTCACGGCGGGATACGCGTACAACAAGGTCGAGTACAGCGACATCGCCTACAACGGCTACCAGAACACGATCCCCTTCCCGGCGGTCACCAACAACACGGGGCAGTCGTACCTGAACGGCTACCGGGCGTTCCCGAACTCCAACATCAACACCGTGTACCTCCTGGCCACGATGCATTTCTGACGTGCTAGCATGCCCACCAGCCAGTTCATCACCAGCCAAGGAGGAGCCATGAAACGGATCGCAATCGCAGCGGCTGCAGCGGCGCTCGTCTTCGCCGCCGGCGCCGCCACCGCCTCGCCCGAGCTCGCCAAGAAGAACGGGTGCACCAACTGCCACGAGGTGGACAAGAAGAAGGTCGGCCCGGCGTTCAAGGACATCGCCGCCAAGTACAAGGGCAAGGCCGACGCGGCCGACAAGATCGCCGGGGAGCTCAAGGCCGGCAAGGGCCACCCCGCCGTCAAGGCGAGCGACGACGACATCAAGGCGCTCGTGAAATGGGTCCTCGCGATGTAGCGGCGTCCCGCGCCCCATGAAAAAAGCCGGCTCGCGCCGGCTTTTTCGTTTTCCGCGCCCCGGCGCCTAGTCCGGCGCCTTGTGCGCGATGCCCTTGTGGCAGTCCACGCAGGTCATCGCGCCCTGCAGGAACTGCTGGTGCATGGGCTGCACGAAGTCCTTCTGCTTCTTCACGACCTCCGCCGTGATCGTGTGGCACGAGCGGCAGTTCTCCGAGTTGTTGGCCTTGAACTCGGCCCACACCAGCTCGGCCATGCGCTTCCTCTCCTTGTTGAACTTCTCCTCGGTCGAGATCGTGCCCGCCATCTCGCCGATAGAGTCCTTGATCCCCGCCTTCGCCTTGTAGAAGAGCACCGCCGGGTAGGCGTGCGGGATGTGGCAATCGTGGCAGCCGGCCTGCACGCCCTTGTCATTGATGTGGTGGACGCTCTCCTGGTACTCCTTGGCGACCCACTGCATCGAGTGGCACGCGCTGCTGCAGAACTCGTTGGTGCCGGTGACCGCGACAATCACCTGGGTGCCGATCACGCCGATGGAGCCGATCAGCAGGCCCACCACGAGCAGCGCGAGGACCGACCATTTCGCGCTCGGCGCCCTGAGCGCCTGCCACGTTCGCTTCACGAATCCGGGACCTTGGGCCATCGGCGAGCCTCCGTTGGGTGAGCAGCGGCTAGTGTAGCGCGAGGGACCGCGCGCGGGCCACGTAGGCGGCCATCAGCGCGTCGGCGACGCGGTCGATGACCATCCGCCCCAACCGCCTGGCGATCGTGCCCTGGAGCTCGCAGCGCAGCGCGAACTCCACCTTGCAGGCGCCGGGCGAAAGCGCGCGGATGTTCCACTCGCCCTCGAGGTGCCTGAAGGCGCCGCCTTCCACGAGGCGAACGGCGAGCCACTCGGGACGCCGCTTGGGATTGCGCGTGGTGAATTCGAACTTGAGGCCGTGCCAGGCGACCGCGACCCTCGCGGCGATGATCGACTCGTCGCGCTCGAGGATCGCCACCGACTCGCAGCCGGGGAGGAAGGCCGGATAGTGCTCGGCCCCCTCGATGATGTCGAAGATGTCCGCGGCGGGGAATTCCAGGAGAGCCGACCGGCGGATCTCCACGGCGCGGCCTACTGCGTCTTGACGATCACGCCGCACGCGATGCGCGGGCCGGAATTGCCGGTGGGCTGCGTCTTGAAGTCGTCGGCGTCGCGGTGGACGATGACGCCGCGTCCCACCAGGTCCGCGCCGCCGCTGCCGACGCTCACGCCCTGCAGCACGAACGACGCGTTCACGTTGCCGT
>Ga0335085_10013802_pt1 | contig 11822 bp, 11 predicted proteins | sample Lox_Sample_45_FD_206712 | JGI IMG/M metagenome (GOLD analysis project Ga0335085, IMG submission 206712) | Soil microbial communities from Loxahatchee National Wildlife Refuge, Florida, United States - Lox_Sample_4.5 | ecosystem: Environmental > Terrestrial > Soil > Wetlands | place: USA...
TGGGAGCTCTACCACGTCGAGACCGACCGGTCCGAGGTGCACAACCTCGCGGCCGACAACCAGGACAAGGTCCGCGAGCTCGTGAACATCTGGTTCGCCGAGGCGGGCGCGAACGGCGCGTTCCCGCTCGACGACCGTTCGGCGCTCGAGATCCTGAACACCGAGCGGCCGCAGCTGACGGCGCCGCGCGACCGCTACGTCTACTTCCCGGGCACCGCGCCGGTGCCGGAGTGGCAGGCAGTCGTCACGCGCGGGCGATCGTTCGTGATCGGGGCCCTCGTCGACATCCCGGACGGGAACGCCGAGGGTGTGCTGTTCGCCATAGGAACGCGCTTCGGCGGTCATGCGCTCTACGTCAAGGACCACCGGCTCCACTACCTGAACAACTTCCTCGGCAGCGAGGAGCAGAAGGTCGTCGGGAGCAAAGACGTCCCGGCCGGCGAGAAGCTCATCCTCTCGGCCTCGTTCGAGAAGACCTCACAGGAGCCCGACCACACGGCAGGAACCCTCTCGCTCTACCACGGCGACGACAAGGTCGGCGAGGCGGAGATCAAGACGCAGCTCGGCGCATTCGCGATCGCCGGCTCGGGACTCTACGTCGGGCGTCATGAAGGCGAGCCGCTGACCGACGACTTCCCCGGCGAGGCGCCGCATCGCTTCAGCGGCGGCACGATCGACCGCGTCGCGATCGACGTGAGCGGCGATGCCTATCTCGACCTCGAGCGCGAGGCCGAGCTGATGCTCATGCGCGAGTGACGACCGGCGAGCTCGCGGGCTGGAACGACACGCCGACCCGCGCGGCGGCCGGCGTCCGATCCTCGCGGGCGGCAACTCGAACGGCGACATCCCGATGCTCCGCTACGCCGGCGGCAGGGAACGGCCGGCCCTGCGGCTGCTCGTCCTCCACGACGACGCCGAGCGGGAGTTCGACTACACGGCCGGCGCGGAGGACTCACTCGAGGCCGCTGCCAAGCACGGTTGGACGGTGGTGAGCATCAAGAACGACTGGGCTACTGTCTTCGCGTGAAAAACATGGTCGAGCTTCCGGGTGGGACGTTCCGGATGGGCTGCGAGCGCTTCTATCCGGAGGAGCGGCCGGTCCGTGAGGCGTCGGTCGAGAGCTTCTGGATCGATCGCTACCCCGTCACGGTGGCCGACTTCCGCCGCTTCGTGAAGGAGACGGGCCACGTCACCTGGGCCGAACGGGCGCCCGTGGCCGAGGATTACCCGGGCGCCGACCCGGCCGACCTCGTGCCGGGGTCGCTCGTGTTCCGGAAGACGTCGGGGCCGGTCGACCTCCGCGACGTCCGCAACTGGTGGAGCTGGCTGCCGGGCGCCGACTGGCGCCATCCCGAGGGGCCGGACAGCAACGTCGGCGGCCGCGAGCTCCACCCCGTCACGCACGTCGCCTACTCCGACGCAGTTGCGTACGCCGAGTGGGTCGGCAAGTCGCTCCCGACCGAGGCGGAATGGGAATACGCGGCACGCGGCGGCCTCGACCAGGCGATCTACACGTGGGGCGACGAGTTCGCGCCCAAGGGCCGGATGATGGCGAACACCTGGCAAGGCGAGTTCCCCTGGCAGAACCTGCGGCTCGACGGCTACGAGGGAACCTCGCCGGTCGGACGTTTCCCGCCGAACGGACACGGGCTCCACGACATGGCCGGGAACGTCTGGGAATGGACGGTCGACGATTTCACGCAACCGCGTGCGAACGGCCGGCCGTGCTGCGCGCCGGAGATGCCGCTCGCCGGCGCCGGCGAGAAGTACCCGCGCAAGGTGATCAAGGGCGGCTCGCACCTCTGCGCCCCGAACTACTGCCTTCGCTACCGCCCGGCCGCGCGTCAGAGCGAAACCGTCGACACCTCGACCTGCCATATCGGGTTTCGCTGCGTCGTGCGCCCGAGCGACCTGCCGAGCTAGCGACCCGCCGCGTAGCCCTGTCCGCGGCGCGGGTCGGCCCCCGCCTTGAGGATCCCTCCGGGCTCGCGCCCGACCGCGGTGACCCGGCCGAGCGTCCACGCGCCGGAGACCTCGACCTCGTGCCCGCGCCTGCGCAGCCCTTCGACCGTCTCGCTCCCCGCGCGGTCCTCGACCGCGACGTGCCGCGGTCGGGTCTCGCGCGGGTAGAAGCTCGACGGAAACGCCTCGGTGTGGTGGTTCGGCGCGTCGATCGCCGCCTGGAGGTCGAGGCCGTGATGGAGGTGGGCGAGGAGCACATGGAGCGTCCACTGGTCCTGCTGGTCGCCACCCGGCGTGCCAAGGGCGAGGTACGGATCTCCGTCACGGGCGACGAGCGTGGGCGAGAGTGTCGTCCGCGGCCGTTTGCCGGGCTCGAGCGAGTTCGCCAGTCCCTCTTCGAGCCAGAACATCTGCGCACGCGTGCCGAGGCAGAACCCGAGCGACGGAATGACGGGCGCCCCTTGGAGCCAGCCGCCGCTCGGCGTCGCCGAGGCCATGTTGCCGAAGCGGTCGACGACGTCGACGTGAACCGTGTCGCCCCGAGTGGGCTCGCCGACGCCGGGCGTGACGGGTGCACCCGTAACAGGCCGCGGCAACCGCGGCTCGCGGCCGCCGGGAGAGCCGGGACGCAGCTCCGGCGACGACTCGTCGCCGACGAGCCGGCACCGCTCTGCCGCGTACTCTCGCGAGAGGAGCTCCGTGACCGGCACGTCGGTGAAATCCGGGTCGCCATACCAGGCCTCGCGGTCGGCGAAGGCGAGCTTCGCGCACTCCGTGACGAGGTGGACGTAGTCGGGACCGACGTGCGCGAGGCCCGCGAGGTCCAAGTCCTCGAAGTAGGCGCAGCTGCTGGAGAAACACAGGCGCCTGGCTCCAGGGCCCGGCCTTGAAGACCTCGTAGCCGTGATAGTCGACCGAAAGGGGCTCCTCCCAGGCAGAAGCCCAGTCGTGCAGATCCTCCCCGGCGAGCAGGCCGGCGTGCCGCTCGCCGGAGCTGTCGAGCCACTCGTGCTCCTGGAAGTGGACGATCTCCTCGGCGACGAAGCCCCGGTACCAGGCTTCGAGGGGGTCGTCGGCAGCGAGCACCCGGCGGTACGTCTCCGCGAGGCGCGGATTGCGATGGAGGCCGTCGGTCTCGGGAACCGGCAGATAGACCTCCGCTGAGGTCGTCCAGTCCTCCCGGAAGAGCGCCTCGACGCTCCGGATCGAGCTCGCGACTCCCGGTCCGACGGGATACCCGTGCTCGGCGTACTCGATCGCGTAGTGGAGGACGTCCGCGAGCTGCATCGTCCCGTGCTCGCGCAGCATCGCGAGCCAACCGCCGAAGGCGCCAGGAACGACCGCGGCGAGCGGCCCGGTGCCCGGGATGAGCCCGAGTCCGAGCTCGTCTCGGTAGTGCTCGACGGTCGCCGCACAAGGAGCCGGGCCCTGGGCGCAGAGAACGAGCGGCCGCTCTCGTCCCGCCGGCCAAACGAGCGCAGGGAGGTCGCCGCCGGGCCCGTTCAGATGCGGCTCGACGACCTGCAGCGCGAACCCGGCCGCGACCGCGGCGTCGAATGCATTGCCGCCCAGCTCGAGCACGGCCATGCCCGCCGCCGAGGCGAGCCAGTGGGTCGAGGCGACCATCCCGAACGTCCCCCGCAGCTCGGGCCGCGTCGTGAAGGCCTCCATTCGACACAAGTGTGCCGCGCCGGGCATGCTGGGCGCGTGCCGTACGACCCCACGATCTTCGAGGGCTCCGCCGCCCACTACAGGTCCGGCAGGCCGCCCTACTCGCCGCAGCTCGAGGCCGTCCTCACCGAGGTGCTCGGTTTGGACGGGAGTGGGCGGCTGCTCGACGGAGGCTGCGGCCCCGGCATCCTGACGCTGCGGCTCGCCCACCTGTTCGAGGAGGCGGTCGGCCTCGACCCCGACGCCGCCATGCTCGCCGAAGGCCGGCGCGCCGCAGGCGAGCTCGGAATCACGAACGTCCACTGGGTGCGGGCCCTCGCCGAGGAGCTCCCGGAGGCCGCGCCGGGGCCGTACAGGCTCGTCACGTTCGGTCAGTCCATGCACTGGACGGACGAGGCCCGCGTGGACGAGGCCGTCTACGACATGCTCGAGCCGGGCGGAGCGCTGGCGATGGTCGTCCACACCGTGGAGGGACGGCCTGTGCCGCCGAGTCCCGGGCCGCCGCCGATCCCGCACGCCGAGATCGAGTCGCTCGTGCAGCGCTACCTCGGACCGGACCGGCGTGCCGGCCAGAGCGCTGCGCCGGTGCGGACCCACCGCTTCGAGGACGTTCTCGTGCGCACCCGGTTCGGCGCGCCGGAGTCGATCTTCGTTCCCGGCATCCCCGACCTGGTGCGCGACACCGAGAGCGTGGTCTCGGGTTACTTCTCGTTCTCGTGGTCGGCGCCGCATCTCTTCGGCGACCGCGTCGAGGACTTCGCCGCCGACCTGCGCGAGCTCCTCGCCTCGCGGTCACCGGACGGCGTCTTCTGGGACTGGCCGGGCGACACCGAGGTGATCCTCGCCCGTAAGCGGGGCTGATGCCTCAGAAGCTGAAGCCTGCCGGGTACGCGTAGTTCGCGAAGTACCAGACGTCGAGACCGATCACGCCGCAATACGCGCCGAGCCACGCGAAGCGGTAGAGCGCCGACGGGTCGTGCCGGACGTGGGCGACGAGCGCCCAGCCGAGGACGACCAGCTGGAAGACGACGAAGGCGAGAGGCTTCAACAGGTCGCAGCTTAGAGGCCGTACCAGTTGGTGATCTGGACCGGCGCCACGAGCGGCTTGCCGACCTCGAGCTGGTACGCGCGGTGCACCGGGGACTCGATGTGGATGATCCCGTCGGCCGCGTGCGTGTGGAGCCAGGAGAAGCACGCTCCGGCGCCGACGAAGGGGCCGCTCTGCGTCGGCTCGGTCTGGGGGTCGGCGATCCCGACTCCGGCCGGGACCTTCACCGACTGCCCGTTCACTGCTGCCTGGCCTTCTTTCCGCTCGGCATGCGGAAGGGTAGCCGCCTCGGTGGTGCCTACTCGTAGCCCAGGTCGCGCAGGCGTTCCACGATCTGCCGCTCCTCCTCTTCGGAGTAGACCGGCGCGTCGGCCGCCTCCTGCTGCGCCGCCGGTGCGCTCGATCGCGCAAGGGCACCTTCGTTCTCGTCGAGGATCGCCGCCAGCGGCTCGCCGTCGAGACCCGCGGCCGACAGGCCCAGCAGCCGGAGGATCGTCGCCGGCAACTGCGCGATCTCGGCGGTCTCGGGGAGGTCTGCGGGCTGGATCCCTGGTCCGGCCGCGGCGAGGATCCCGTTTACGCCGTGGTGGGCCGAGAAGCCGTAGGAGTGCTCGGGATCGAGCCGCTCCTTGCGCTCGAATGCGTTCTCGAAGCGCCGGCGCGACGCATCGACGTGGATCCGCTCGTCGTACGGGAGCAGGACGAGCTCCGGTGCCCTGTCCAGGAACGGTCCCGAGTAGAGCTCCTCCTTGTGCAGCAGCCGGAAAGCTCTCTCGCCGGTCTCCGGATGCTCGATCTCGGCGATCTCGGCGGCGAGCGACTCGAGGTAGCGGCGGTCGCTGCGGGCGCCGCTCACCTCGCCGAGGTACAGCTGCCCGCCGGCGGCGAACGCGTATGCACGCGTCGAGCCGAAGTCGATGTCCCCGAACGCGCGGTCGGCCGCAGGCCGCGGCAGCAGCGGGATCAGATCGACCGCTCGCCCGTACCGGCCCACCGTACGGACGAGGCGCTGATCGACCTTCGCGAGATAGTCGAGTCGACCGTGCCGCCAGGGCTGCAGCGAGCGGCTGCGGAAGCGGAGGTGGCCGTGCTCCTCGAGCCAACGGTCGACGTGGAACGACCAGTAGATCGGCTTCATCCCGTGGTCGGAGAAGAGGAGGACGGTCGGCTCCTCGCCCCAGTGGTCGGCCGCGAAGTCGATCAGCTCGCCGCAGACCGCGTCGGCGCGCTCGTAGACCCGGATCAGCTCGTCTCCCGCCTGCGCCGGATCGTGAGCCGGATGCCCGGGATCCCAGCGGCTGAAGCCGAGGTGGCCCATGTGGTCCGTGCTCATGAAGTCGACGGCGAGGAGCGCGAGATCGGGCTCCAGCTCCAGCGCGACCCGGCACACGCCCGCCATCTCGTCGAGGTGCTCGAGCAGGTGCTGCGTGTACTGCGGGAAGTTCTCCCACCAGCGTTCCGCCATCGGATGGTGAGCGGTGACGAGGTTCGGGTGCGCCGTGTAGATCTTCTCCTTCGCGGACCTCGGCAGGATCTCGGGTCGCTCGGGGCCGCCGTAGCCGGTCACGACGATGCCTTCGATCGGCTCGGCCGGATAGGTCATCGGGATGCCGACGAATGCGGAGCGGAGGCCCGCCGCGCCGAGCGTCCGCCAGAACGGCGTCCCGGCGCGGCTGGCGGCGCTCTCCACCCGCTGCCGTCCGCGATTCGGGTTCGTCGTGAAGTTGAAGATCCCGTGCCGGCCCGGGTTCAGGCCGGTCAGGAACGACGACCACGCGACCGGCGTGAAGGCCGGGATCGTCGAGCGCAGCGGGCCGAACGCACCCTCCCGCGCGAGACGGGAGATCGTCGGGAGGCGCCCTTCGCCCATCAGCTTCTCGACGAGCTCGTGGTCGGCTCCGTCCATCCCGAGGGCGAGGATCCTCACGCTGCTGTCACCTCTTGATAGAGGCGCTCGAGCTCCGCCGTCGGATCGCCGTACGCGTCGAGCACGACGCGGCGGTTGCGCTCGCCGTAGCGTGCTCGCAGCCCTGGATCGCGCGCGAGCCGGAGGAGAGCTTCCGCGACGGAGGCGTCGTCCTCGTTCGACACGATCTCTGCGCCGTCGCCCTGCCCGACCCACTCCTCGATCGAGGCCGCGGGTGTCGCGACGAGTGGGAGCCCGCTCGCCATCGACTCGAGCAGCGACGGCGGAGACGAGTCGGAGTCGGTGAGCGTGACGGCGACGTCTGCCGAGGCGATCAGCGCGGGTAGCTCGAGCGCCGCCACGCTCACGAATGCAACGACGTCCTGCAGGGACAGCCGGTCGACGAGCTGCTCGACCTCTGCGCGCAGCGGGCCGCGCCGCGCCGCGAGCACGAGCCGTGCGTGGGGCTCCTCGCGCCGGACGCGGTCGAACGCGCGGACGAGCTGATCGATGTGCGTGTCCGGCCGGAAGTTACGCAGGGAGAGGATGACCAGGGCGTCCTCGGGCCAGCCGAGTCGCTCGTGGTAGTAGCCCGGCTCGCGCCGCTCTCCGCCGAAGCCCGAGAGGTCGGCGTGCCAGAGCACGTAACGGACGCGCTCGGCGGGGGCGTCGAGCTCGATCGCCGCCTGCTCGAGCGCCCGCGAGTTCACGATGACGAGATCCGCGCCGGCGATCGCCTCGCGCGCGCTCTCGTGCCCGCGCGCGCCGGGACGCCCGTCGACGAGCGCGTCGGTTCCCCACGGGCTGACGACGAGCGGATGTGTGTCCGCGCGGGCGGCCCAGTTGCCGTACGGCAGGAGATAGTGCGCGTGGACGACGTCCGGCCGCACGCGCCGCGCGAGCCCGGCGAGGGCGGGCGCGAACCGGGCGCGCCGGAGCACAGGCACACGAAGCAGGAGTTCGAGATCCCGGAACTGGTGGACGACGAGGCCGTCGAGCTCGCCGGCGCGCGAGTTGACCCGGCCGGAAACGATGTGAACCTCGTGCCCGCGCTCGGCGAGCCTCGTCGCCCAGCCGGCGAAGTTGCGCGACTTCGCGTTTCCGACGCCAAGGATCCGGAGCGGCTCAGCCACGCTGCCCCGCGCCTGTCAGCGTCCGGACGCCGCGCAGCGCGTGGCGGCCGACCTGCACGAGCGCCGGCCTGGGGTCGTCGCGTGCGAAGACCGCGTCGACGTACGGTGGGCGCTCGAGCGCGTGCCCCGAACCCGCCATGAGCGTGATCGCCCAACGCTTGCCGTCGCCGTGCATCCGCACCGGCGGCAGCGGGTCGCCCACCAGGTCACGGTACGCGATCCACGGGAGATCGACGCCGCAGGCAGCGGCGAGGCTGTGCCATTGCCAGAGGCGCGGGTTGACCTCCAGCAGCTTGAAGCGGCCGTCGCGCGGATCGCGCATCACCTCGACCTGCGAGATGCCGTGGAAGCCGAGCGCGCGCAGGAGCGTGAGCCCCTGCTCGACGACCTCGTCCACCCAGACCGCCTCTCCGGCGCGCGCGCTGCCCATGTAGCCGCGCGTCTGGCTGAGCTTGCGGCCGGAGAAGAGGCCGAGGGCGCGGCCCTCGCGATCGAGGTAGCTGCCGAGCGTGTACATCTCCTCCGCGCCGCCCGGAATCAGCTCCTGCACCATCGGCTCGTGGGGAGCCGCGAGCTCGTAGGCCCGCTCGAGCTCGACCGGCGTCTCGCAGCGGAAGAGCTGGCGCTTGTGGCTGCGCCGGAAGCCGACGTTGGCCGACGGCTTGACGATGAGCGGAAAGCCGACCTCCTCGCCGGCGGCCACCGCCTCTTCGGCCGAGCCCGGATAGAGCGTGCGTGGGACAGGGACGCCGGCCGCCTCGGCCGTCTCGAGCTGGTGGCGCTTGCTCTGGACGCGCTCGAGAACGTCCCAGGCGGGGAAGGGAAAGCGATAGCGCTCGCGGAGCGCTTCCGCATGGCGCGCGATCGCGTTCAGGTGCTCGTCGTGGGTCGGGAAGACGGGAAGGACGCCGTCCGCTTCCCCGGCGATCGCCTGCAGCGATTCGATGAAGCCGTCCTCGTCTTCGAGCGGATCGGGAGCGACGCGTGGCTCGGCGTAGCGCGAGCGGAAGCCGAGCGCGAACGGCCGGCTGTCGACCGCCACCACGCGCAGCCCCTGCCGCCCGAGCGAACGGATCGCCGCGAGGCCGTTGACCCATGCCACCTCGACGACCACCGCCGTGCCCCTCTCAGACATCCGCGCGAGTCTAGTTATGGGCCGGGAGCAGTCGCCTCAGCCGCTTCCGCTCGGCAGGCAGGTAGAAGCCGAGCGGCGCGAGCACGAGCGGATAGGCGGCCGTCAGGACGAACGCGAGCGGCAGCGAATGCGGCATTGCCTCGCCGATTCCGGTCAATGCGCCGGCCACCAGGAGGAGGACGACCACGCGCCTCCACTGGTACTCGACCCGATAGACGTGCTGCGCGTTCCACGTCCGCACGACCATGAGCAGGATGTAGGCGGCGAGGGTGGCGTACGCCGCGCCGAGCATCCCGTACGCCGGAATCAGCCAGAGGTTGAGCGTGAAGTTGAGGACGGCGCCGGCCGTCCCCGCGATCCAGTTGAACTTCGTCTGGCGCGCGCGTCCGGTGGCGATCGTGACGACGATGAAGCCGGCGAAGAAGACGCTCGAGTATGCGAGCGCCGGCACCGCCACGGCAGCCGGCCAGAAGCTCGGGTTACGGCCGAGGAAATGGACGATCCACGGTGCGAACAGGCTGAGGCCGACGGCCGCCCAGGCGGCGACGAACATCAGGTACGTGAGGACGTAGGAGTAGGCGCGTTTCGCCTCCTCCTCGTCCTCGATCGAGTAGGCGAAGGCGGGCCAGGCGACCTGGAAGGCAGTGAAGAGGAGCACCATCGCCGAGGTGATCTTGTTGGCGAGCGAGTACTGCCCGACCTCGGCGAGCCGGTACGGGCCGTGCAGGAGCTTGCTCAGCATGAAGCGGTCGCCGAAGTTCGTCACCCACATCGCGAGAGCCGCCGCCATGAGCGGGACTCCGAAGCGGTTCATCGCCCGCAGAAGCGTCCGGTCGAACTGGAGGCCGAGCTGCTCGCGGCGGTAGGCGAGCAGCGCGAGGAACACGATGAGCGTGCCGCTGAGATTGCCCACGATGATCCCGAGGGGACCGTGGTGGTACACGACGACGAGGATCACGGTGAGCGGAACCGTGATTCCGATGTTCGCGAGCGTCGCGATGGAGAAGGCGACCGACCGTTGCTCGGCGCGGAACAGGTTCGTCATCTGGGCGTAGTTGACGTTCACCCACAAGAGAACGCCCGTCGCGATCACGAGGCTCGTTCCGCTCCCCTGGAGGTGCGGAGGGGGCGTGGTCCAGGTGACGCCGAGGAGGCTTGCGATCTGCGATGCGAACAGGACGCAGAGGGCCAGCACGAGCGTCGAGTACGTCATCTGCGCCCAGAAGACCGTGCGGATGAGCCGGCGTCGGTAGTCGGGCTCCTTGTCCAGGAAGTAGAAGCGAATGAAGCCGAAGTTGGCCCCGCCGCGAATCACGACGACTGCGACGGCCATGGCGGACATGAGAATCTCGATCCGGCCGTAGTCGGCGGACGAGACATAGCTCGTGTAGATCGGCAGCATGATGATCGCGAGGAAGCGCGAGACGAGACCGCCGATCCCGTAGATGACGGAGTGGCGGCTGAGCTCGAAGAGCTGGGAGCCGAGGGACCGCGGGCGAGCGGTGGGCTGCGGCTGCGCTTCCTCTGTCACGAGCCACGATGGTACGTAGAGTGGTGGCCGTGCCGGGCGCCGTTCCGATCTCTGAGCGGGACGAGCGGCGTGCCCGGTGGGTGCTCGACACGGTCGGCGCGACCGGCCTGAGCCTCGGCGACGACGTGCCGTACCGCCCGGCGGCCTGGGACGCGGTCGAGCGCGGCGAGCTGCCCGAGGGAGACGAGGTCGCGGCAGGCTTCTTCCACCTCGCGCGGGTGGAGGAGCGCGGCGCCGAGCGTGACCGGCACGGCCGCTTCCTTGCCGTCTCCTCGTGTCTCGATCCGCTCGACCCGCCGCTCGAACGGCTCCGCCGTGAGCTCGGGGTCGAGCCGCCGCGCTACCGGGACGCGCGCTTCGCCGTGGCACTCACGCACGACGTCGACTCCCCCTGGCGCTGGACGAGGATCGGAGTGCGCGGCGCGGCAGCGCGGTTGAAGGGGCACGCACTCGCCGGCCGGGTGGGACCGGCGCTGCACGAGGCGAACGCGCTCGCGCGCGTCCCTCTCCACAAGCTCCGCGGCACGGATCCCAACTGGCGCTTCGCCGAGATCGCCGCCGCGGAGGCCGCCCACGGCGCCCGCTCCACCTTCTTTCTCATGGCCGGCCACGGCCATCGCGCGGACGGCGCGGCGCCCGAGGCGTACAACCGGCTGCGGCCGCGCCTCGTCGAGATCCTCCTCGAAGCCGACGCCGAGGTCGGCCTCCACGGCAGCTACCTCGCCGCAGAGGATCTCGAGCGGCTCGCGCGCGAGCGGGCGACCCTGGCCCAGCTCGACGGACCGCTGATCGGGCAGCGCTACCACTACCTCCGCGTCGATCCGCACCGGAACCTCGCGCCGCTCGCCGGCGTCGGCTTCCGGTACGACGCGTCGCTCGGCTTTGCGGACGCGCTCGGCTTCCGCGCGGGCATCGCGCATCCGTTCCGGCCCTGGGACTTCGCCCTCGAGCGTCCTGCCGACCTCGTCGAGTTGCCGCTCGCGGTCATGGACGCGACGCTCGCCGAGGCGCGCAATGCAGGGCTGTCGGCGGACGATGCCCGGCCGCGGATCCTCGCGCTCCTCGACCAGGCGGCCGAGCACGGCGGCGGATTCTCGATTCTCTGGCATCCCGAGCGGTTCGACGGACCGAGCGCTCGCGGCTGGGACAGGCTCTACTTCGAGGTGATCGAGGCCGTGCGCGAGCGGGACGGCATCTGCCTGGCCGCGGGCGAGCTCGCCGGGTACGCAGCGGAACGCTTCGGGCTGCCGCGCGACTAACGCAACCGCCCGGCCAAGCGCGTCCTCGTGATCGGGCTCGACTGCTCGGGGCCGCAGTTCGTCTTCGAACGCTGGCTGCCGGAACTGCCCGCCGAGCCACGCTCGGCCGTACACTCCGCCGCGTGTCCGAGCTGGATGCGTCGTCGACGGAGCCGGTCCTCGAGTGGGACACGCCGC
>Ga0335085_10013803_pt1 | contig 11821 bp, 10 predicted proteins | sample Lox_Sample_45_FD_206712 | JGI IMG/M metagenome (GOLD analysis project Ga0335085, IMG submission 206712) | Soil microbial communities from Loxahatchee National Wildlife Refuge, Florida, United States - Lox_Sample_4.5 | ecosystem: Environmental > Terrestrial > Soil > Wetlands | place: USA...
GCGGCATCGCACGGCGAGCTGCTCGGCAGGCTCGATCGCCTCGAAAGCGAGCTGCGCGCAGCGATCGAACAGTCCGGCACTTCCATTTCTGCCTATATCGGTGAGCTCGAGGACCGGCTCGAACGCGGGACCAGCGGAGCCACACCGAAGGGGCCGGGCTGACGCTGTCTCGGCACAGCTCGTGCAGCGACCTCAGATGCGGATACGGAGAGGCTGAGGGCCCTCAACGGGGATACTCCTGGTTAGATGTCTCCAGCCCCGGGGCCGGTTCGTCCTTGGTAACCTGCTCTTTCTCGCCGCCCCGGGCTAGCAGCACGCGTAGACCAATCAACGCTGCGATCGCGGCGACCATCGCTAGGAAGATCCCGAGCACAAGGCCCCACGGAGGCGGCGGCTTAGGTACGACGATTTTTCCTTCATAGGGCCCGGTTCTGTGAGCGCCATCACCGGCCCTGACGGTGTAAGTGTAGGTCCCGGGTTGTGCCTGGAAGGTGAATGGCCCGGTCACGAGTGATTGCCCTTTAGCGATCCCGACGATTTGCCCACGCTGCTCCTTGTTGAGTGGCGGACCCACAACCACTTGGATCTCCGTTTTTGGAGCTGGTCCCGGACCGGTGTTTTCCACAGTCGCCGTGATGTCGATCCGGCCCGCACTGTCGACCTTTGCCTCCGCCGCGCTAATAGCCAGGTGGTAGGGTGGAGGTGGAGGCGGAGGCCTTACCGGGGCGGGCGCAACTCGCGGGGTTGGTGTGGGCGCACCCGCGCCCACCACACTGAAAGCTACGCTCCGCATCGTCAACAAAGGGGGTCTGTTGCTGAGCACACCTCCGGCGCGCACCGTGAAGGAAACGATGTTGACGTCGGAGGAGGTAATCTCCAGCGTCGTGTAAGACCCTCGTCCTGGTGTGACCGATGCCCTTGCTGCGGCGACTTTGGCTCCTCTGCTGTCGAACCCAGTCAGGAACACAGGGGTTGCACGCTGAGCGTCCAGCACACCTACGTCGACCCTTACAACCCGCTGCGGACTCGTGAACACGGCTCTGGCGGCAGACACATACTGTGTGCACCCAGGGCATGCGTTGAACAGTGCTACCGTTCCGGTCGGCGTCGGTGCGACGGTGCCCGTGACTCTGTCGGCATAGGGGACGAACGTGATGCCGATGCCCTGGAACTGATTGCTGATCGTCGCCCCGGGCGTCATTTTGGTAAACGAGAGCTCGGCGCCACCGAGAGCCGGCAGTGACACGGCCGCAGCGAGTAGGCATACGAGTCTGACCGCTGTCCGCCGAATCGCGGCGGGCCGGCTCGTCACGAAATCGCTTCCACGTGCGTCGCGCATGTTGTCCTCCCCCTGTTCTTCGTCACCTTATCGCTCCGTAGCCCCCGTCGTCGGTCGAGCCAGGGAAGAGCTAACCCGCAGCAGGCTCCCACCGATGAGCCGCGGCGTGGGTGACTCGTTGCGGAGCGTGGATTTACGAGCGCCCGAGATAGCCTCACCCCAGTTCGGACACGCCACTTACCGTATACCTCGCAACGCTGCACCCGCAAAGAGCCCAGAAACGAGCGCGCCAACGAATGCATGCCTGATGTCCGGCGCTGCATGCGTCTGCGTCTGTATCGAGCATGGATTCCGTCGCTCTAGACGTAGCGCCCTCCACTGTCGCGGACATCCGTCGTCAGAACGCTCCCCGGCGGGCAGGCTGGATTCGATGTAGCCTGGGACCCTCTCGTTGCGGACGGCTCTGACGCTGCGGGAGCGATGCATAAATGAGGTGAGCGCTTCCGAGACTACGTGCGGCTTGCGAGGGGGATACGGTTCCCGAGATCACGGCTCCGTAACCGTCGTTACCGACGGGTTCATGATCGAGATCACACCCCCATATAGGCACATGCAAGTGCTGGTGTTATCGAGTGCCGGCATGCCACCGATCAAGACCGTTGGAGATCCTGGAGTCCATGGAGCTAGCGTAGTGGGAATACACGCAGCTGGTGTGAAGACACCTAGCTTCGCCGCCGTGGCAGCAGCCACAACCGGATTAGCGATGGACGCGCAGAGCGGAAATGGCGTGATGTTGATGAACGGCACATGATCCATTATGTTCGCCGCCAACTGGCTCTGCGCGGTCACGCGATGAACTGGTAGCACCGACAGTTGAGAGGCTCCAATCCCCATGGAGCACATCAACGTTGCGGTCATCGAAGTTTGCAGAGGCACGGGTACTGTCCAGGAGCGTGAGCGACGTCGTCCGAGGCCGGAAGAGCCATGGCGGGCGGACTGGGGTGACGGACTAGCCTCCCATAGACGTTGGCGCCGCCCGGGCCGTAGGGCGCAACACCACGTTCAACGAAACTATTCAGTCGTCCTGCACGCATATCGACCCCCCTTAAGACCTGGTCCAACTGGGCAGCTTCTGTGTCGGAGCCGTGCCCAGCGGCGTATGCGTGCCTGATAAGTTCCGGATAATGCTGAACCTGTTCGTCGGGAAAGTCTAGTCTGAGAACCGGAGCCGTCAGGACCTCGGGGGAACCGCGTGGAGGGTAGTCGATTAGCATAATGCGGCAGCCGAAGAAGCGTCCCTGCCGAGCCCGCCTCACCCGGCCACCACGGACAGCACTGGCTTGATTTTATGAGTGCAGCATTCCAAACTAACCGAACGCTTAGTCCGTGGCGTCAAAGCGGGGTCGGTGCGGTGGTCCGCATAGCGGGCTTGGCTGCCGGGGTTTCTGACCGATCAGAACGCACCTGTGGCTGCTTTGGTGGAGCAGTAAGGGAGTTGTAAGCAATGGAGTTTTTCTCCAACTCGCTGCAGCACCTGCTCGCCGAACTAGAGCGCGTCGACCTTCTGATCCGCGCCCAGGTCGCACAAATCCGCAAGCTCCAGACTGAGGATGAGCAATTTCGTGGGCTCTACATTTCCGAGCAGGAGGTAGACGCCCTGCTGCAACGTCCGCTGGGCAAGCCACAGTGGTTGTGGTCCCAGGATGGAACTGCAGCGACCGAGCTGACCGCCGCGCTGGACCGTCTCGACCGCCGAAACGCTTCACGGAAAGAAGAGGGCCTTCGGCGGGGAGTCGAGCTTAGATTGGACCTTCTACAGCAAATCTATCGGATTGATAGGTTTGAGCTAGACGCGCTTCTCGCGTGCCTAGCTGTCGAACTCGACATTCGATACGAGCGGCTCTATGCCTACTTGCAAGACGACGTGACAAAGAAGAAGCCCAGCATCGACCTCATCTTGAACCTGCTCTCCCCCACCATCGAAAGCAAGCTGGAGGCGCGGCAGCACTTCTCGTCCTCTGCCCCGCTGATCGAAAGTCGGCTCGTCGAAGTTCACGAGGATCCGTCCCAGCCACGCCCGCCGCTGATTGCGAAGTATCTGAAGCTGGATGGCCGGATCGCGGAGTACCTGCTCGGGTCGGATGAGTTAGACGATCGAATACGACAGTACGTCGAAAAAATTGAACCTCTGAGCGAATTCGATGGGCTAATCGTGGGGCCATCGATCCAGCGCGGCCTGCGATCCCTCGCGAAACTCACCGAGAACGGCAGGACCTCCGTGGTTCACCTCCGTGGGCCATATGGAGTTGGCAAGCGGAGCGCGGCCGAGGCCGTCTGCCAGCAAGCGGGACTGCAACTACTGGTCGCGGACATGGAGGCCCTGCTCGCGGCGGGCGACGGCACCCTGAGTTCCGTAGTTCCGCTCATCCTTCGGGAGGCCCGTCTCCAGCACGCAGCGGTGTACTGCAAGGGGTTCGACGCGCTTCTCGACGAGCAGCACCGGGCCCCCCTCGCCGCATTTCTCGGCAGCCTCAAATCCGCCCCACCTATTGTGTTCTTGGCGGGGGAGGCCCATTGGGAACCACACGATAGGCTGCGCGAGCATGAGTTTGTCACTGTCGAGCTGCCGCACCCCACCTCTGTGGAGCGTGCTCAAATCTGGCATGCGGCGCTCAGCGACAGAAAACACGATGCGTCGCCGCTAGACCTCTCGGGCCTATCCAGCAAGTTTAAGTTGACCAATGGCCAGATCTGGGATGCAGCTGCAACGGGCGAGCGGCTCGCTGCATGGCGCGACTCCGAAGCCCCTTGCATCACTGCGCGCGACCTCTACGACGCGTGCCGCATGCAGTCCAATCAGAAGCTCACTGCGCTAGCGCGCAAGATCACACCCAGGTACGGTTGGACCGACATCGTCTTGCCCGATGATCGGCTTTCCCTGCTGCGCGAGATCTGCAACCACGTCAAGTACCGAGATCGCGTGTACGGCGAGTGGGGCTTTGAACGCAAATTGTCTTTGGGGAAGGGGTTGGCTGTCCTATTCGCCGGTCCGTCGGGCACCGGAAAGACAATGGCGGCAGACATTATCGCGGGCGAACTCGGGCTGGAGCTGTACAAGATCGACTTGTCCAGCGTGGTCAGCAAATATATCGGGGAGACGGAGAAGAATCTCTCACGCATTTTCACGGAGGCGGAAACCTCCAACGCGATCCTTTTCTTCGATGAAGCGGATGCGCTGTTCGGCAAGCGCAGCGAAGTGAAAGACGCTCACGACCGGTACGCAAACATCGAGACAGGCTATCTGCTGCAGCGAATGGAAGAGTACGACGGCGTTGCGATCCTGGCGACGAACCTCCAGAAGAATATGGACGAGGCCTTCGTCCGACGCCTGCACTTCACGGTCGACTTCCCGTTTCCCGGTCAAGAAGATCGCCTGCGCATATGGACTACGATCTGGCCCCAAGAGATGCCGAGGGAGCCGGCAGTGGATCTGCAATTCATGGCGCAACGCTTCGAGATCGCCGGCGGGAACATCCGCAACATCGTCCTTGCGGCTGCCTTTCTGGCGGTCGATGATGGCGGCAGCGTTCACATGGACCATCTCATTCGCGCCACGCAGCGGGAGTATCAGAAGATGGGCAAGCTGATGGCAGACGGCGAGTTCGTGATGGCGGTCAGGTCCTGATGTCGGATCGACCGAGGATCTTGTCTCATTGTTGGCCGCTCCTGTCGCTGAGCGATGATCTCGGGAGAGTTGGGTCGGCGCAAGTAGCCGCATAGCTTCGGAGTATAGGAGGCATCATGTCTGACTACGAATTCGGTGACGCGCAGATCTTGAGGAAGTTCCTGGCGCGACAGGTCACAGTGTCGGATGGAGAAAACATCCTCGCGCGCTCGGGCCTGGATCCCGATCCCGTTGATCGCGTCGCATGCAGGATAGGCGATGCCTCCTGTGCAGGAGCGCATGCGTCAACGCTTTCCCGGTCGGCACGCCTTGATCGCTCGTCCACAGAGAGATCGCTGCTTCGACTGCAGAGACAATATGGCAACACTTACGTGGGGCAAGTTCTGAGCCTCGCGCACGCCGATCAAGGCAGCGAACCCCTCGCTGACGTGGAACAGTCCATAGACAGAGCTCGGGGCGGCGGCCAGGCGCTGGATCGCGAGGTCCGAGGTCAGATGGAGTCATCGTTTGGCGCGGACTTCGGTGGCGTTCGGGTCCACACAGATGCACATGCCGATAGCCTCAATCACGCACTGAGCGCACGCGCGTTCACTACCGGCCAGGACATTTTCTTCCGTCAAGGCGAGTACAGTCCCGGAACGTCCAGTGGACGCGAACTGCTGGCTCACGAACTCACGCATGTCGTCCAGCAGAACGGAGATCAGATACGACTCAAGATGACGGTCAGCCAGCCTGGAGATCCTCACGAGGTGGAAGCCGATCAAATGGCGAGAGCAATCGTCCAGCAGGAACAACATCCCACCGCGAATGCAGTTCGGCAAGCTAGCGAGAAGCCGGAAGAAGAGCAGCCGGTCCAGATGCAACTGAATAGGTCCGACGTCCACCGGCAACCCGAAGCGGTCAAGGAAGAGGAGGAAAAGAAGCGGTTGGGGATGAAAGCCGATAGTTCGCAGCTGGGCCGCCGAGAGGAGGAAAAAGAACCAAAATCGGGGTTTTAAGTGCAGCATTGCACGCAATGGAGAACGAAAGTTCGCATGGGAGAGAGTCCTTCTGTCAGGCGCAGTTGCTAAGGTGCCCCGAACGAGTTTTGATCCACCGGACTTTGGTATCGGTCACGAGACGGGATATAGGTCGAGACCGCCGCAGTGGGAGTAGACGGAGATCCCCCGGCCATATCGGAGTATCTGCAAAACGATGGCCACACTGAAATGGCGCAACACATAGCCGGTCACTGCAACGCGAAAACTATGGGCGTGTGCGATCGTCGCGATGACGATGTGACGCTAGATGAGATCGAGAGAATTCGGACTTAGCACTGTGCTCGGCACCGAAATTTTCTAACAAACCAGATGCAAATGAGAGCTGATGCGATGGAGGCCGGATGCAACGGCGGGCTGATCGCTTGATGCCGCGCGCCAACAATGCGCGCGGTCCCTTATCTTCGAGGGTCATCCCGGCCTTGGAACCGCAGCGAGTTGCGCGTGTGGCCCAGGAACATCCGATTCTTCAGCTTCAGAAGGCCATCGGAAATCGAGCAGTGGAAAGGACGCTCGCGGCGGCGGTGGGGGCGCTACCGCCAACAGTTCAGCGAATCGCCGACTTGGGCAGCCTGGATGTCAGTGTCCTGAATGGCAAAAGTTTCGCCGGGATTAAAGGAGCACACGTTCACATCGATCAAGCTGGCATTTCAGGGCCTAAGTCCATCGATCTCGTAACCGACCGTGAAGGCAATGCACCAAGCATCGAGTTGGAAGAGGGTAATTATACTATTACGGTCACCGCAGTATGCTGCGATGCCCAGACATTCAATATGTACGTCAGCGCGAACCAGTCCAACTTCCTGACCGTGCAGATGAAGAACTGCGACTGCCGAATTGCATCGCAGGATGACAGCGAAGCCCCCACCGGTTCCGCGCCGGATGCCACTGATGATGGCACCGCCTAACCATCAGTGGATAGCCGGATCAACTCTGTGGGTCAAGGATGACGCTTCTTGAAATCTCTGAACCGGTTGCGTATCTCGGACTTCCCCGGCTGGCCTGAACCAGGGATACCACAAGTGGCAAAGAGCTCGGAAAATCCTACGTCAGCAACACAGTCTTCGACCCTCTGTTCGAAAGGCACGGATGAGCAGATATTCGGCCCAATGTTGAAGGGACTACTCGGAGCTAATGCGCAAATCGCGTCGATAGACGCCTGGTTGAGTCGACAATCGGGCTCGGCCTGTTCAAAGAAGGCGTCCCAATCCATCGTGTCAAAGCACTGTTTCGGGGTGGGGGCGGGCGGCGTTGGGGCGGGCGGCGGAGTCGGGCCCGGCTTAGAGCCTGCACACAATTCATCGAGCTTAGCCATCGTTCCCGGGCCGACGTCGGGAAATTGCTCAAAGCCGAGATGGTGCTTAGTCTTGAACGCCTTGACCGCACGCGCCGTCGTGGGCCCGTACACTCCATCCGCTCCATCCTTGCCCAAATCTGCCCCGTCCTTCAGGAGCCCGTTCTGAACTTTAGCGACTGTCGGACCTCGCTCAGAGGGGTTGAGTCGGTCTTCGTCGTTGAGGCAGGCCTCGAGCTTCCTGTCCCCCGCAAAATCCGAGCAGTCGAAAACTTTGCGACCCGAAGGATCCAGATGAACTCGCTGCAAACGGGCAGGGGGACCCGCCCGAGGATGTCCTCGATGTTCAGAATCCGAGCCGCGCGTTTGCTGTATTTGAGCCGGCTTGGTTCCGGCCGCGCCCTGCTGGATGGTGTGCGTTAATTCGTGCGCCAGTAAATGGTCGCCCGCGCTGGTTCCCGGCGCGTATTGGCCCTCCGCGAAGACGATGTGATTACTCACGGTATAAGCTAGTGCATCCACTGCATGAGCCGATTCCGCCGCCTTCGCGTCAGTGTGTATTCGCACCTGGTCGAAATCGGCACCGAAGTCTGGTTCGAGGGTTTTGCGGACGGAATCCGCCAGCGGTTGACCCTGGGTGGCCAGCACCTCGTCGACGATTAGTGGGGCTTCCCAATCCGCGCTCTCACCGAACGACACATGCCTTTCGATCCGATTCACGGCGCACGCGGTGCATTCCCCTTCGACGCCCCCGCCGCACGAGCATTTACGGCGCAAGTCCGGAACAAGAGAACCAGGGTGCCTATCCGTGCCAAGCAGCCGTACGAGCTCGCGACTCCCGATCGCTCGATGAAGCCTTGCAAACGGATCACCCCGTAATCCGTTTGGGGCGCCGACTCGCCGGATGGCGGCCAGCGATATTATCTGATGGGCAACTCGATCCGCTTCCTTCTCGTAGATGTCATCCGGAGCGCCGATTGTGAGCTTCCGCTGAAGCACCCCAGAGCGAAGCAACCTTTGCACGCCTCGATTCCCAATCACCCCTTGCATAACGAGGACCGGATACGCGTGCATGGTGGGGCCTTGAACCTGACCAGCAGACAGCGCGCTGGGAGAGACCGTCCTCACAGGTTTAGACTCCAGTTTAAGTCGGGCTCGAGGCTTCATGACGCAACTCCATTAATCGCGCAACTCACGCAAAATCTGCTGACGTTTGTCGTCCGTCCGCCAGCCGGATCGTATTGCCACCTATCGCATAGGATCCTATCCGCCTTGCGCACGGCCGGCAGGATCGTCATCTGTTACCTGAACGCATCGGCGGCACTGGATGATCCCATGGATACCAAGCGTACCCTAGATCGACTCACCGCGGCCAAACAAGACGCCGCCGGGCGTCGATGCCTGGGGCTCAATGCCCTGGCGCGCCGTCATGCGCAATTATTCCAGAGCCTCATGGCCGGCGAGGACTGGCTACGCGGCTAGACTGACTGTGACATCTGCACGGAGGTAGGCCGCACGCTGCTATCTGAACGCCTGCGAGCAGGGCCCAAAAAACAGAGCACGAAGGTCAGCGGGACCGACGACCGGTTCCATGCTCACAGGCTAATTGCCAGGATTCCTCGTAGTGGCCGCCGGCGTGTCGCGGCTTGTAGCTCTCAAGGGATGGAAGCGTCCCTCTACTCGCCCGACAACCGCTTTTCAAACGTGGATGCCAAAATATTCCTTGCAGGTTGCGATGAAGGCACAGCAAAAGAGTCTATGCGCTTACGGTCCTGCATGTGCCTCAGAGGAAGAAACCTCCAGTCTGTAGCCCACCCGGGATTTTCTTCAAGCTGTCTTGCGGCCCATTCTCGATTTCGTCAAACAGGGCGATCGCCCCGCCCTTGACGGTTGGTGAAGTCCCCGGGGTCACCGCCTGATGATGCGCAATCAGCCATTGCGTCGGGTCCGAGTGGGTGCTGTTGACAAAGACCTCGCCCGTCTCGTTCTTGCTAACGAGGACGTGGGTTACCGGGGCGGCGGTAACGGCGAGAACCCGTCGCGGCCCGAGATCCCGCAGCCTGATGTCCTGTGTCGTCATCGATTCTCGGACACCTTTCGTCAAGCCATTCACCGCGATGCGGGCGACGTCGGGCGTGAGGTTCGACGGCGCTCCGGCCCGTACGCGGATTTTGAACAACCCGGGCTCCTGGCTGAACAACGGCGCGGCCTCAGCGCCCTTGCTGAGGTCGGTCCCAGCGGGCTGGCCAAACTTGTCTTTCGTCTGGCCGAACTCAGCTTGCGCCTTCTTAGCCGACCACTGCTTGATCGACTCTTGGTACTGGTCTGTTTCCGCTGTGGTCGCAGTCTGCTCGACACCCTTTAGGTAAGCCTTCGCGGCCGTGACTCGGGGATCATCGGTAGGTGACGTCGGTGGGCTCGGGAGTTCCCGCAAATCAGGCTTCCTGGCGACAAACTCCTCCTGCAACTTCTCAATATCGCTCAGCAGCGTTTGGCGCTGCCCGTCGACGAACTTACGCATCTCCTTCAGGAGTGCCTCGGGGTCGCTCTTGCCAATAGGGAGATCATCCACACTAAAGTACTTCTTTTCAGCGTCGAGAGCGATATTCTGTAACTCGCTGAAGATGTCCATCGTGTTGATTATCGGATGCTTAATTAAGTCCGGCTGTTCGTCATGGAGTTCGTGCGTGATGACAGCTAGGACTCTTGTGAGCTGTGCATTGAACACGAATTCGATCGATCGTTCCACGGCGAACTTGACCGCGGCCCACCCGAGCGTGCCGAGGTTGGTCACCTGTTCGGGCTCATCTGAAAGGTCCCGCTCAAGGTTGGTCAGCCCCGTCAGCTTGTTAAACATCATGCGCTCGTAGGCAATCGGGATCTGATCAAGCACCGCTTCGAGGGCGGGGTTCAGCTGGCTCGGATCGGAAGGATTGACCGGGCAAGGGACGGTGAACGACGTCCTCGCCTCTTCCTGTTTGCCACCTGAAAAGTCGAACGCGCGGACAGTGTACGTGCCTGCGGAACGCCGAGCGACGCGAATCGTGGCTACGAAGTGACCAGTATCATCCGGCTGAACACGGAACTCCTCGCTGGCCCCGAAGGTCACCATGGCGGCGGCGCGCTTCGTGAAATCATCACCGGTCACGCGGATCGTATACTGTGATTGGCTGGGGGCCTTCGTCTGTTCGGCGCCGCAATCGGGGGTTACGTGCACGACGGGTACCCTTGGCTGGTCGGGTACCACCGACTGCAGGCGGTCGTCCAAGGCCAAGAGGGTCTTGCGGCCGGCCTCAAACCCGCCGGGCTGGACCCCGTTCTTGGACTGGAATGAGACCACCGCGCCCGTTGTCCGGCCGCCCCAGCTGCCATCCGCGCCCTTCGGGCCCAGATCCTCACCAACGACCATTAGGGCGCTTTGCAACTTGGCCACCGGCCCCCCCTCGGCATTGTCGGCCGCGGTCAAGGGAGGGTTGTTATGGAACGCGGCATCGATCCGGGAACCGGGCTGGGCGTCGTCGCCCCAGAACGCGCTCCGGAGATGGAGTTCGTCGGGGATGCAACGGGAGTCCATCCGTGGGCGGCACACAAAACTCGTGCCTCCATCGGCCCTTTGTGGCGTGGGATCGCGCTCCCGCTGGGCAAAGAGTCGGCCCGAGACATAGGCGCTACCGTAGCGGACATCACGGTGCACCGGCATCCGGGCTGCCCTCGGGGCCCCCACTAAGGAGCGAACAGCCGCGTTGCCGGCGCTGCGCTGGAGAGCGAGCAGAGTGCCCGGGTTTGCGACATCCTTCGTGATCGGCGCACGACCGACGAAGCTGCGCCACTGATCTTCGCCGCGCGTGGATACCGTGTCTCGGGACGCTTCTGAGCACGGTGGTATGCAGACACGCGCCCTGTGCGCCTCGACGTCGGAACGTGCAGCTCGAACTCTAAGCACAGCGCCTCTCTACGGTTGAATCCCGCGCGCCGCGAGCCAGTTGGCGGCGAGTAAGTGCAGCGAGCGGTCGCGCTGCTAGCAGGCTTCACGCATTCTGGAGTGGAGCTTCTGTGTGGATTTCGGTGAGGTCATGGCCGGCGAAGTCCATATGCACGCTAGGACGGGGGTCGCATACGTAGCTAACCATACGTCGTTTCCTTACGCCTGGCTGACCAGTGAACACATGCACGGTTGCAGCGCAAGGCGTCATGTTGTACGCAAGTCGCGAGCACTGCAATACTCGCGAGGCAAGACTGTCCCGACGCCGACTTGGAGGTCAGGCCATTCGGCGCGCGGCTGCCCCGATCTGCTTAGCGTGAGAGAGATCGGAGGTCCCTCCGGCCACCTCAGCGTTCGACGCCGGCGTGAAGATCACGCTACCCGAGCTCCCGACGACCCATCTCTTCGCAATGAAGGTATCGGCGCCTCCCACGTCAGACAAGCCTGCTCGACGATCCGCAGTTGACCACCTGTCAGCCCCGCGATTCCGTCTAGATAACTGGCGCCAGGGTGATGACCTCTCGGGCTGTAAGGCTGGCGATAG
>Ga0335085_10013805_pt1 | contig 11821 bp, 4 predicted proteins | sample Lox_Sample_45_FD_206712 | JGI IMG/M metagenome (GOLD analysis project Ga0335085, IMG submission 206712) | Soil microbial communities from Loxahatchee National Wildlife Refuge, Florida, United States - Lox_Sample_4.5 | ecosystem: Environmental > Terrestrial > Soil > Wetlands | place: USA: Florida...
GTTGACATTCTTTGTTTTTTACTCTATTTTTTAAGGCGGAATCGTTTCTATTTCCTTCCATGAAAAGGGAGTAAGTGGTGCTGTTTCCTCGTTCAATCAAATGGAGAATCATCTATCCCATCTTGTTTTTCATCCTGTTCATCTCTGAACTCTCCGTCGCCTTGGCTCCAGTCCAAGCTCAGCCGAAGGTCTTGCCCGCTCCCTCCCCCAAGCGTGTCCTGCTTCTATACACCTATGGAGACGGATTACCGGGCTATCAAAAGGCGACTCCCGCTTTCCTCTCCGTAACGACAACGGCCGGGATAGACATCAATGACCTGTTCTTCGAATATCTCGACCTGCAACGCAATAACAATGCCGAGTATCGGCGAAGACTCGCCGACTTGCTCCGCCATAAATACGCCAGGCAGGAGATCGGGTTGATCGTTACCGTACACACGGCGGCGCTTAATTTTCTCTTGGATGAGGCCAAGGAACTCTTCCCCGATGTGCCTGTCTTCTCCTATTTGGTTGTTCAGCCGGAGTCAATCGAAGCGAAGGGCACACGGCGTCGGATCTTACAACGGCCGCAAAATCTGGACATGAGGGGGACCCTGGAAATCGCGTTGAAGATGTTCCCTGAAACTAGGAAAATCGTTTTCGTAACGGGAACCGCACCCGGGGATCGAAATTTAGAGCATGAGGCCAAGCATGCTTTTGAGCCCTGGGGCAACAAACTGGAATTCCTGTACACCAGCGATCGCTCGGTCGAGGAAATCCTGCGATTGGTTACGAACCTCCCGCCCCAGTCAATCGTCATCTACAACAACGTGTTCTCAGACAAGACCGGGCGGACTTTCATCCCCCGGGAAGTCGGGAAAATGGTCGCTCAGGCCGCCAACGCTCCTGTTTTTTGCCTCTGGGACACCCTCCTTGGCAGCGGCGTCATCGGGGGCTCACTGCTGAGCTTCGAGGCCGAAGGCACTTACGCAGCAAATGTGGTCCTTGACATGCTGAACGGGAAAATGCTTCTGACAAAGCCGGTAACGACCCTTCCAACGAGCAAGACATATATGTTCGACTGCCAACAGCTCAAGCGGTGGAAGGTGAACGAGAGCATACTCCCCAAGGGGAGCGTGCTCGTGAATCGTGTTCCCACTCTGTGGGAGCAGTACAAAGGACTTGTCATCGCGGGCATTGCTATTTTGCTGGCGCAGACATTACTGGTTATCGGGCTGTTGGTTCAGAGGCGCCGGAAGAGCATAGCTGAGGAGGCCCTGAAAGAGCAGCTGCGGTTTGAACGGCTGGTCTCGGACCTATCGGCCAAATTTCAAAACGTAGCTCCTTCTGAAATTGACCGAGAAATTGAGGGTGCTTTAAAAAAAATTGTCGATTTTTTCCGCGTGAGCCGTTGCGTCTTAATAAAAGGTTTTCGAGAGGAACACAGGGCCCTGATCACCCACGCCGCTCATGCTGAAAATATGCCTCCAACTCCGCTCGAAGGAAATCTCTATTCTTTCTTCCCCTGGGCTGCGGAGATGTTGGCGCAAGGTAAGATCATATGGATTCCCACGCTGGACAGGCTGCCGGCGGAGGCTGCGGCAGACAAGGATACGTGCAGGAATTTGGGGGTTCGCTCGTTCCTGATTATCCCTATTTTCATCGAGAACTTACCGGGGTATGCCATCTCTATCTCCCTCCACCAAGAAGCCAGGGTCTGGCCTAAGGATTACATCCCGCGGCTCCAACTGCTAGGAGAAGTCCTCGTAAACACGCTGGAGCGCAAACGGGCCGAGGACTCGCTCGGGCAGAGAACGGAAGAGCTGGATCAATTCTTCAACGTGAATCTGGATGTTCTGTGCATTGCGAACACCGGCGGCTATTTCCTGCGCTTGAACCCAGCCATCGAAAGGATCCTCGGCTATACTCGTGAAGAGCTCATGGCGCGACAATTTCTCGACTTCGTCCATCCAGACGATTTGGACGAGACCCGGAAGGCTGTCTCTGCCCTGGGATCCCAGCAGAAAGTTTTCTTCTTAGAAAACCGTTATCGCTGCAAAGACGGCACGTATCGATGGCTGCAATGGAGTTCAGCCCCGGTTGGAAAGCTGATCTATGCGGCTGCCCGGGATGTAACCGAACACAAGCGGGCGGAGGAGAACCTAAAGAAAAGTGAGGAACGCTTCCGAATGCTCGTCGAGACGATGAATGAAGGATTGGGAGTACAAAATGAAAATGGCGTCTGGACATATGTGAATGATCAGCTCTGTTGGATACTGGGACACTTGCCCGGGGACATCGCCGGGCGCCCTGTCACGGAATTTCTTGATCAGGCGAATCAAACCGTCTGGGAGGAGGAGATCCAGAATCAAAGGAAAGGAAAATACTCCCCCTATGAGATTACATGGACACACAAAGATGGGAGAAATGTGACGACCATCGTATCGCCCAAACCTATCTTCAATCCAGGTGGCCGACTTAAGGAAGTTTTCGCAGTGATTACGGACATCACCGAGCGCAAACGGGCGGAAGAAATGTTGCGGCAGGGAGAGGAAACGGCGAAGGAAATGGCTCGGGAAGCGTCTGCTCTGGCCGAGATTGGCCGGACGGTCAGCTCAACACCAGACATTGACCAGATCTATGACGTTTTTGCCGCGGAAGCCCAAAAGATTATAGGTTTTGACCGAATTGTGATCAGCATTTTCGACAGTGAAAAGAGCACCTTTAGAAATGTTTACATGGCGGGCGAAGAGGTTCAAGACCGGATGACGGAAAACATTTATCCTCTCGAAGGCTCGGGCCATGCCGAGATGCTTCGAACGAAGTCGACCGTTCTCATCCAGGCTGAGGACTTCAAGGAGTATAAGGATCGATTCCCCATGCTCTTGTCCACATTTGAGGCTGGGTTTCGGTCCATGATGAACGTGCCTCTATTCTCTAAAGGGAAGATCATCGGCGGGCTCCTTTTGAGATCCCGAAAGCCGAATGCGTATACGGATAAAGATGTGAGGGTTGCGGAGAGCATTGGGAATCAAATTGCCGGCGCCGTCGCCATCGCCCAACTGTTTCAAAAGCAGAAACAAATGGAAAACAGATTGCGCGAAAGCGAAGAAAGGTTCCTCCAGGTAGCTGATAACGTCGGTGACTTCATCTGGGAGGTTGACGCGAATGGCCTATACCGCTACACAAGCCCGTCCGTAGAAAAGATCCTGGGCTACAAGCCTGATGAGCTGGTAGGGAAAAAGCACTTCTATGATCTGTTTGCCCCGGAAGTTCGCGATGAGCTTAAGACAGCCGCCTTCAAGGTGTTTGCTGCAAAGGGGTCGTTTCGGGCTTTACCGAATCCAAACCTAAGCAAAGAGGGAAAGGTTGTTCATATCGAGACCAGCGGCGGGCCGATGCTGGACGAAACCGGTAATCTGGTAGGGTATCGTGGTGCCGACACGGACGTTTCCGAGCGTAAGAGAACAGAACAGGAGTTGAGGAAGTATCACGAACGTCTTGAGGAGATGGTCAAAGAGCGCACTTCGGAATTGGTTATGGCACGGGATGAGGCCGAGGTTGCCAACCGCGCGAAAAGTACCTTCCTGGCCAACATGAGCCATGAGCTTCGGACACCGCTGAACAGCATTCTCGGAATTGCCCAGCTGATGGAACGCGATGCCGGGTTTCCCGACCAACAGCGGGATACCTTGAAGATCCTCAGTCGGAGCGGGACTCATTTGTTGGAACTTATAAATGATGTGCTGGAATTGTCCAAGATCGAGGCTGGCAAAATGACATCGGATATCACAAGCTTCGATCTCCGCAGCTTCCTTGGCGACCTGGAAGAAATGATCCGCCTGCGAGCCGAGGGAAAGGGGTTAAACCTGCTCTTTGAATATAAGTCCCTCCTGCCTCAGCATATTGAAACCGATGTGCGTAAGCTTCGTCAGATTCTAATCAACCTCCTTGGCAATGCCATCAAGTACACCGAGAAGGGCGGGGTGATTCTAAGGACAAGGTTTACGGAAGGCATGGACACGACTCCTTGGGGAATGCCTTCACCGCTGGGTCGTCTTGAATTTGAAATCGAGGATACCGGAATCGGCATCGCCCCCGAGGATATGCAAAGAATCTTTGAGCCTTTTGTGCAAGTGAACCCGGGCCGAGCCGTCAGGGATGGAACCGGGCTCGGGTTGACCCTGAGCCGCATGTTTGTAGAGCTGCTGGGCGGTGAAATTACCATCCGCAGCCAGATCGGAAAGGGCAGCACCTTCGCGTTTGATATTGCCGTTAAACTGGCTGAAGCTGCAGCGGTCCATACCGAAGAGGCGGATCGTCATGTGATTGGCCTGATGCCGGGGCAACCCCCTTATCGCCTTCTGGTGGTTGACGACAGCGTTGAGAATCGTTTCGTTCTTCGCCGGTTGTTGGAACGGGTTGGTTTTGGTGTTCTGGAAGCCGCCAGCGGGCAGGAAGCGGTCGATTCGTACAAGAGCGGTCAGCCGCACTTGATCTGGATGGATCTGCGGATGCCGGCGATGGACGGAAACGAGGCTGCCAGGAGAATCCGGGAAGCGGAAGACGGAAGGCGGAAGGAAGAAGGCAAGGAAATCCACACCCCCATCATCGCCTTGACCGCCGGGGCGATGGAAGGTGGAAGCCCCCCTTCTCTTTCCCAGGTATTTGACGGTTTGGTGTATAAACCTTTCCGGGAGTCGGAGATATTCGATGAGCTTGAGAAACACCTGGGAGTTCAATTCGTTTGCCACTCATCCGTGAAATCGGCAGTGGATGCAGAAAACGTCAGCGATACGGCGGTCTTAACGCCAGCGGGCCTCTCCATTCTGCCCGAAAACTGGCTCAGAGAATTTTCCCGGACGCTAAGAAAGGGGCGTTCCATGCAGCTTATCAATCTGATCGATCAGATTAGCCCGGACCATGCAGATCTGGCCGGCGCTCTCGCGGGATTGGTTCGCATTCACCAATTTGATAAGCTCATTGCGGTAACCGAAGGGACGCTTAAAGAAAAGTCGAATGGATAAAACGGAATCCAAAAAGGCAAGGGGTAACCTCCTCATTGTAGAGGACGATCTGTCAGCACGGCAGACGATGGAGGCTTTCTTGACCCGCGAGGGGTACGACGTCAGGTGTGCGCCAAATGGTCAGATAGCATTGATGTTTGCCCAGGAAGATCCTCCCGAATTGATTCTGCTCGATATTCGGTTGCCGGATATGGATGGCTTTGAGATCTGCCGGCGTCTTAAAAAAGACAGAGCAGATAATATCCCGGTGATCTTCATCAGTGCCCTGCAAGAACTAAAAGACAAGGTCAGGGGTTTTGCGGCCGGCGGGGTGGACTATGTGACCAAGCCCTTTCAGGCTGAAGAGCTATTGGCGCGGGTGGACACACATTTGGCCCTTAAACGGCTGCAGAAAAAGGTCGAGATCCAAAATGCCCAACTGGAGCAAGACATCACCGAACGTAAGCGGACGGAAGAAGCGCTGCAGAAGGCACACGATCAACTTGAAGAGCGAGTCAGGGAACGAACCTTGGAGCTGGCAACAGCAAACGAACAGTTGGTTGCTTCCGAAAGGGCCCTGGAAGAGCGGGTGCAGGAGATAGAGCAGCTCAAGGAACGACTTCAGCAAGAAAACATCTATTTACATGAGGAAATTAAGCTCCTGGGTGAACATACGGAGATCGTCGGACAAGGCCTCGCGATGAAAGAAGCTCTAGCTCAGGCCGAGAAAGTGGCCCCGACGGAATCCACAGTCCTCCTCATCGGGGAGACCGGAACGGGAAAAGAACTGTTGGCCAGGGCGATCCATCGAATGAGTAGCCGGAAAGACAGGCCTCTGGTGACGGTCAACTGCGCTTCCCTGCCGCCCACGCTGATCGAAAGCGAGCTTTTCGGCCGCGAGAAAGGCGCCTACACGGGCGCTCTGACCAAGCTGATCGGCCGGTTCGAAATCGCCGACGGGTCCACGCTCTTCCTCGATGAGATCGGCGAGTTTCCCTTCGAATTGCAGAGCAAGCTCCTCCGCGTCCTCGAGACGGGCGACTTTGAGCGATTAGGGTCGACGAAGAATGTGCACACAGATGTCCGCCTTATTGCCGCGACCAACCGGGATCTTTCCCGGGAGGTCACCGAAGGAAGATTCAGGAGAGACCTTTTCTATCGTCTGAATGTTTTCCCCATCATCATCCCCCCCCTCCGCGACCATCCGGAAGATATTCCTCCCATGGTCTGGGTGTTTGTCAAGGAGTTCCAAAAGAGGATGGGAAAAGAGATCGTAAGCATTTCGAAAAAGAGTATGGAGGCCCTGCAGTCTTATTCATGGCCGGGAAACGTCAGGGAGCTGAGGAACGTCATTGAACATGCCATGATTATGAGCAGCGACAAAACCCTGGTCTTCCAGGCGCCCAAGCCTACCTCCTCGGAAACGCCCGTTGTTCGTAACCTCCAGGATATGGAGCGGAGGCACATCGTGAGCGTTCTGGCGAAGAACGGCTGGCGCGTCGGTGGAAAGGGGGGCGCCGCTGAGGTCCTCGGCTTGAAGAGATCGACCCTGTATTCGAAGATGAAGAAATTGGGCATTCAACGTCCTAACTCCTAATGCCGAGATGAAAACATTTTGTCGACATATCGACAGATGACCGGAGTATATTCGCTCCGAATGAGTGACATCCCTTAAAGAAAACCTCTTAATCCCGCCAGGTTACCCTAAAATCAAACCCGATCTCCCACTTGGCATGCATTTCGCTAAAGACCTAACTCAGACGCAGAAGCAATCTGACATTTGACTCTATTCCTCCTCACCTATCCTCTCCCTTGCCTACCGGAAGGCAGGGGGAGGATGGGACAAGCTTAGACAATTTAATGCGGTATTAGCCCAATATATCCCATGTAAAGCCTGGCACAAGCCCCGAGTCAGCCCATGGGTCAGAACGAGAAGGGAGATCAGTACATGGTTCTTGCAACGATTAGAATGACGATCTCCGCCAAAAAGGTTGGCGAAGCCTTGAGAATTCTCAGGTCGATGGCTGAACGGTCTAGGGTCCAATTGGGTTGCCTCAGCTGTCAGGTCTACAGGAACGGACAAGAGGATAACATCCTCCTGTTCGAGCAACTCTGGAATAACGAAGCAAACCTGGAACACCATCTCCGCTCGGATGACTACAAGCAAGTGCTCCTGGTCCTGGAGATGGCAACCAAGCAGCCGGAGATCAGGTTCGACACCATATCGAGCTCGGCGGGTATAGAAATCATAGAAAAAGCAAGAAGCTCCATCGGGAGAGTGGTAGGGCCGTGAACCACCGTCGTGTCGCCTGTAAAAACAAGGGGCAACTTCTCGCCACCGCAAATTTCACTCAAGGTTCTTTTTGCTTCCGAGGGAGCGAAACGCCTTGATCGAAAACAAGACGATTCAGTTTGGAAAATCTCCGTGATTGAATGACCCCGGTTGTCACTTTACTTTACTTTGAGGCCTGATTGGGGGTCAGGCCCAGCAAACCTGTTTTAAAAGGGGGCAACGTGAAAAGAAAGATACAGTATCCATGTTCGGAGGAAGCAGCCGTGTCCCTTCCAGGAATCTGTTCAGTTCTACCCGTGCTTCTCGCAGGGCTCCTGCTTTTTGGATGCGGAAAGGAGGAAAAGGCCCAACCTCAAGCGCCCATCGTCGAGGTCGTGGAAGTGATCCAGAAAGACGTGCCGGTCTTTGCCGAGTGGGTTGGCACGCTGGACGGAACGGTCAATGCGACCATTCGGGCACAAGTCCAGGGTTACCTCATCAAACAGGAGTACAAAGAAGGCGATTTCGTCAAGAAAGACCAGGTCCTTTTCGAGATAGACCCCAGGCCTTACCAGGCGGCACTCGAGGAGGCGAAGGGACAGCTGGCCCAGACGGAAGCGCGCTGGCAGACGGCCAAGGCAAATCTGGCGCGCATCAGGCCTCTGGCCGAGCAGAGTGCCGTGAGTAAAAAAGACCTGGATGATGCCATCGGAGCCGAAGAGTCGACTGGTGCTTCGGTCATGTCGGCCAAGGCCGCCGTCAATAAAGCGCAGTTGAACATCGAGTGGACCAAGGTCACCTCTCTTATTGATGGGATTGCCGGGATCGCCAAAGCCCAGATCGGCAATCTGGTCGGACCGGGATCGATAGAGGAGTTGACGACCGTCTCTACAATCAACCCGATCAAATGCTATATCTCCTTGAGCGAGCAGGAGTACATGCGGGCCGGAGAGCAAAGAGCGAAACGGGCCGACAAAGTGCCGCTGGAGCTTATCCTCTCGGATGGAACGACCTATTCGCACAAGGGCGAGTTCGCCTTTGCGGACCGCCAGGTGGACGTGCGGACCGGCACAATCAGGGTGGCCACGATCTTTCCGAACCCGCAGAACCTTCTCCGGCCCGGGATGTTCAGCCGGGTCCGCGCAGAGATGGGGATCAAGAAGGCCGCACTGGTCATCCCCCAGCGGGCCGTGAGCGAGATCCAGGGTAGGTACCTCGTGGCAGTGGTGAACCCCGAGAACAAGATAGCGATCAAACCGGTCAAGGTCGGGCAGTGGTTCGGGCAGCTCTGGGTCATCGACGAAGGTCTGAAGGCAGGGGAAAAGGTGGTTGCAGAAGGAACCCAGAAGGTCCGGGAAGGGATGGTGGTGAACCCCAAGCCCTTTGGTGCGGAGGCTCAAGCAGAGCCCGGTGCGGCACAAAAGCCGGAAGTGAAGTCTGAAGCAAAACCCCAGTCCAAACCGGAAAAGAGGTAACCCGACATGGCTAAATTTTTTATTAACCGGCCGATCGTTGCCATTGTCATTGCAATCGTCATGGTCATCGTGGGTGTCGTGGCCATCCTCGGCCTGCCCATTGCCCAGTACCCCAACATCGTGCCCCCGGAAATTGTTATCAATACCACCTACGTCGGCGCCGACGCGCAGACGGTCGAGCAGTCGGTTGCGACGCCCATCGAACAGGAGATGAGTGGCGTCGACAACATGAACTACATGTATTCCCTCAACGCCAATAACGGCGAACTGAAGCTGTACGTGAACTTCGACGTAAAGACCGACCCGAATATCGACCAGGTGCTCGCCCAGATAAGGAAGAGCCAGGCCGACTCCAAGCTGCCACAGGAAGTCCGTGATTACGGGGTTACGGTCAAGAAGTCAACAGCCTCCCCCTTGATGGTGGTGAGCCTCTATTCACCGAAGGGCACCTACGACGCAACCTTTCTGGCAAACTATGCCTATATCAACCTGAACGACCAGATCACCCGCGTTCCGGGGATTGCCAGTGTCACCGTTTTCGGCGCCGGCCAATACGCCATGCGGTTCTGGGTGAAGCCGGACCAGCTGGCAAAGCTCAACATCACGATTCCGGAGATCGTGAACGCCATTAAACAGCAGAACACGGTCAACCCTGCAGGCCAGATTGGCGGCGAGCCAGCGCCTCCCGGCCAGGAGTTCACGTATGCTATCAAGGCGCAGGGTCGGCTGGAAACAGAGGAGGAATTCGGAAAGGTCGTACTACGGGCGAATACGGATGGTTCCTTCGTACGGCTAAAGGATGTCGCCAGGGTTGAACTTGGATCCCAGACTTATGCCATGTCGGGACGTCTCAACGGAAAGCCCTCTGCGGTCCTCGCCCTCTACCAACTCCCAGGCACGAACGCAATCCAGGCCGTTGATGGGGTAAAGAAGCTGATGAAGGATGCAAAGCAGTCCTTTCCGCCAGACCTGGACTATGAGGTTTCCCTCGATACCACCTCTGCGGTCCGCGAGGGGATCAAAGAGGTCCTGAAGACTCTTTACGAGGCGATGATCCTGGTGATCATCGTCGTCTTCATCTTCCTCCAGGGATGGCGCGCGACGCTCATTCCGGCGCTTGCCGTTCCGGTGTCGCTTATTGCCACCTTCGCTATGTTCCCACTTCTGGGTTTTAGCATTAACACCATCGCCCTCATGGGGTTGGTGCTTGCCATAGGCCTCGTTGTAGACGACGCCATCGTCGTGGTCGAGGCAGTGGAACACCATATTGAGAAAGGTTTGTCGCCTAAGGAGGCGACGCGGAAGGCGATGGATGAGGTCTCCGGACCTGTTGTCGCTATTGCCCTTGTCCTTTCCGCCGTGTTTCTGCCGAGCATCTTCATCCCGGGGATCACGGGCCGGCTTTTTTCGCAGTTCGCTGTCACGATTGCCATATCGGTCCTAATATCGGCATTTAATGCACTCACGTTGAGCCCCGCCCTCTCCACCTTGATCCTCAAACCCAAGAAAGCAGGACGGGGACCCTTGGCTAAATTCTACGGCTGGTTTAACAGGGTCTTCGGGAGAGCGACGAGTGGCTACGTGCGCGTCTGCGGCGCGGCCATCCGAAAACTGGCGATCAGTCTGCTCCTATTGGTTGCCATGACGGTAGGTACGGGCCTGATCGGCGGCAAGGTGCCGGGAGGCTTCCTCCCGGAAGAAGACCAGGGGTATATGTACGCCGGGGTCCAGTTGCCGGATGCAGCCTCCTTGCAGCGGACTGAGGCGGCTGTGAACCAGATGGAAAAGATCATCATGGCGACTCCTGGCATCGAGTTTTGCACGGCAATATCCGGTTACAGCATGCTTAGCGGCGTCACCAACACCTATAGCGGGTTCTTCTTTATCACGCTCAAACCCTGGGAGGAACGGAAGAAACCGGAGGAGAAGTATGAGGCCATTATGACCCACCTGAACCAGGAGTTTGCGAAACTCCCCCAAGGGGTGGCCTTCGCTTTCTCTCCACCCGCCATCCCCGGCATTGGAACTTCAGGCGGTGTCACCATGGTAATTGAAGATCGGACAGGCAAAGACATCCGCTTCCTGTCGGAGAACACCCAGAAGTTCCTGGCCGAGGCGCGCAAACGGCCTGAGCTGGCCCGCGTCACTACAACCTTTACTCCAACCGTGCCTCAGACCTTCGTCAAGGTGGACCGCGACAAAGTCCTCAAGCAGGGGGTGGAGATCAGCGACGTCTACCGGACCCTCCAGACCTTCATGGGCGCTTACTTTGTCAACTACTTCAACCGGTTTGGCCGGCAGTGGCAGGTCTACGTGCAGGCGGAAGGGGAGTACCGTACTCAGGCCAAGCAACTCGGGCAGTTTTATGTGCGCAACAGTAAGGGCGACACGGTACCCCTCTCGGCGCTGACGAGCTTCGAGCAGCGCTCGGGTCCGGAATTCACCATGCGTTATAACCTTTATCGCTCCGCACAAATCAACGCGTCCTCAGCCCCTGGCTACAGCTCCCTCCAAGCGATGAAAGCCCTGGAAGAGGTTTTCAAACAAGTGATGCCCCAGGAGATGGGCTATGATTACATCGGCATGTCCTACCAGGAGAAGAAAGCCAGCGAGGGCGTGCCCATCTCCGTCATCTTTGGGATGTCGCTGCTCTTCGTCTTCTTGATTCTTGCGGCCCAGTATGAGAGCTGGTCGCTCCCCTTCGGCGTCCTTCTCGGGACTCCCATCGCCGTGTTCGGGGCCTTTGCTTTCATCCTGCTCCGGAACATGGAACTGAACCTCTATGCCCAGATCGGCCTCGTGATGCTCATCGGGCTGGCGGCCAAAAACGCCATTCTGATTGTGGAGTTTGCCAAGGTCGAGTACGAGAAGGGCAAAGAAATTATGGATGCCGCGCTCGAAGGCGCCAAGTTGCGCCTAAGACCGATCTTGATGACGTCCTTTGCGTTTATTCTGGGTTGCGTACCGCTGGCCATCGCTTCAGGCTCGGGCGCCGTCGCCCGGAAGGTCATGGGGACAGCAGTCATCGGGGGGATGGTGACCGCCACCTGCATTGCGATCTTCATCATCCCGGCGACATTCTATCTCGT
>Ga0335085_10013807_pt1 | contig 11820 bp, 10 predicted proteins | sample Lox_Sample_45_FD_206712 | JGI IMG/M metagenome (GOLD analysis project Ga0335085, IMG submission 206712) | Soil microbial communities from Loxahatchee National Wildlife Refuge, Florida, United States - Lox_Sample_4.5 | ecosystem: Environmental > Terrestrial > Soil > Wetlands | place: USA...
GCGACAGGGTTGAAGTCGCTGAGGTCGGTAAGTCCGGAGCACGCTCGATCATGATTTCCGCGAACCACCAGCCCGCCCAAGGCCAGAGCGCGCTCACATACCTCGTTGGGCGAAGCGTTATATCCAACGAGGTCGCCCAGGTTGGCCACCATGTCGTGCTCCGGCGCCGCATTCATTACCGCCTCAAAGGCCTCAATATTGGCGTGGATGTCGCTGATCAGAAGCAGCCGCATCTCAGTGATGCACTCCTTCCACCGGACAGCGCGCCAAGTGACCGGGCGCGACCTCGATCATCGGAGGCGCCTCCTCCGAGCAACGAGCGATGCGGGAGCCACAGCGCGGCTCGAAGGAACAGCCGGGAGGCAACGTATCGAGCCCCGGCACGCTGCCTTCGATGGTGCTCAAAGGTTTGGAGCGGTCGCTGTGCAGGGTTGGCGCCGAATGCAGCAGGCCGCGCGTGTAAGGATGAACCGGCTTGCGGAAAACCTGGCCCGCATCTCCGGTTTCCACCAGCTTGCCGGCATACATCACGGCCACCCGGTGCGACACCTGCGACACCACTGCCAGATCGTGAGACACAAACAGCATGGCAAGCGCGAATTTCTCCCGCAAATCATTGAGCAGGTCGAGCACCTGCGCCTGGATGGTGACGTCCAAGGCCGTTGTGGGCTCGTCAGCGATCAACAGGCGGGGGCGGTTCACAATGGCCATGGCAATCATGACGCGCTGCCTTTGGCCGCCGGACAACTGATGAGGATAATCCCGGGCCCGCCGCTCAGGATCGGGTATCGCGACCGTGCGGAGCGCATCAACCGCACGTTGCCAAGCTTCCTGCTTCCCTGCCCGGAAGCGCGTTCGGAGGGATTGGTCACCACCGCGATTGTACGAGCTTTCGTGCGCTAGCACGGCTTCGGCTACCTGGTCGCCAACCCGCATCACCGGATTCAGAGCGGTCATCGGCTCTTGAAAGATCATGCTGATACCCGAGCCGCGAATGGCACGCATCTTTGTTTCCGCAAGTGACAAGAGGTCATCGCCTTCGAACACGATGGCTCCGCTGACTCGAGCCTGAGGTGGAAGCAGACGAAGAATGGCGAGCGACGTGACGGATTTGCCCGAGCCCGACTCCCCTACCAGCCCCAGCACCTCGCGTGGGGCGACCCGGAAGCTGACCTCGCGCACGGCACACACACCTCCTCGCGGAGTGGCGAATTCAATGCGCAGGTTGTCCACCGAGAGCAGGTTCGGCACAGCGTTCTATGGTAACAGGGGAGCGGCTCTTGGCCCTTGGCTATTGGCTCTTAGCTATTGGCGCCGAATATCGGCCTGCTTTCGGCTAAGTACTCTCGCGCACGATCGGTCGACGAATAAAATCCTGGAGCCAACGCCAATGGCCAAGAGCCAAAAGCCAAGAGCCGCCCGCCATCATTTAGAATCTCTCCTTCGCGCGGAATCCTTAATAACTGATCATGTCCTCGAACCAACCCGGCAAATACGACGTCATCGTCATTGGAGGCGGCCACAATGGGCTGGTAAACGCGGCCTATCTCGCCCGCGCGGGGCGCAAAGTGCTCGTGCTGGAGCGGCGGCACGTCCTGGGCGGCGCAGCCGTTACGGAAGAGATCATTCCGGGTTTCAAGTTTTCTGTCTGCTCGTATGTTGTCTCGCTGCTGCGTCCTGAGATCATTCGCGACCTGAATTTGCCGAAGCACGGGTTAGAAATTCTTCCCCTGGATGGGACGTTCACCCCCATGCCGAGTGGGGACTACCTGTGGCGCGTCAACGATCACGCCGAGACCCGCCGCGAGATCTCGCGCCACTCCAAATTCGACGCCGAAGCCTATGAGGAATTCGGCAAGGCCATGCTTCAAATGTGCCGGTTCGTGAAGCCGATCCTCAGCATGGTTCCTCCCGACCCGACCACGTTGCAGCCCCGCGAGCTGCTCAAGCTGATGTTCCTGGGCCGGCGCTTCCAGGACCTCAGCGGCGAAGACAAATACAACCAGGTGCAGCTCATGACCATGAGCGCCATCGACTTTCTCGATCAGTGGTTCGAGACTGACGTGCTCAAGGCGACCATGTCGGCGTCGGGAATCATCGGTACATTCCTCGGCGTGCGGTCGCCCGGCACCGCCTACGTGTTGCTGCATCACTACATGGGCGAGATCGATGGCGCTTTCCGCGCCTGGGGATTTGCCCGGGGAGGCACCGGCGCCATTTCGAATGCCATCGCCGATTCAGCGCGCGAGCTTGGTGTCGAAATCAAAACCCGGATTGGCGTGGCACAAATCCTCGTTCGGAACAATAAGGCTGTCGGGGTTGCTACCACGTCAGGCGACGAGTACTTCGCCGACGTAGTTTCCTCCAGTGTCGATCCCAACCTGACGTTTCTGAAGTTCATCGAGCCGAAGCATCTGAGCGAAGACTTTCGTGACGAGGTCAAGCGATACAAATATCGCGGCTCGTCAGGCAAGGTGAACCTCGCGCTGGATGCTCTTCCCAACTTCACCTGTCTGCCGGGCGATGGCCATCATCTGCGGGGGGCGATCTCGATTTCTCCCAGCATCGACTACATGGAGCGCGCCTACGACGAGGCCAAGTACGGCGACTACTCCAAACGCCCTTATATCGACATGGTGATCCCCAGCCTCACCGATCCTTCTGTCGCGCCTCCGGGCAAGCACGTGATGTCGTGCTTCGTGCAATACGCCCCCTACAAGCTGAAGGAAGGCACCTGGGATGAGAAACGTGAAGCGTTCGGTGATACCGTCATCAACACCATCGCTGAATACGCTCCCAATCTGAAGAACATCATTGTGGGACGGCAGGTGGTGACGCCGCTTGATCTGGAGCGCGAGTGGGGACTGACGGAAGGCAACATCTTCCAGGGAGAGCTCTCGCTGGAGCAGCTGTTTTTCCTGCGTCCCGTACCCGGCTGGGCGCAGTATAAGACGCCGATTCGAAACCTGTGGATGTGCGGCTCGGCAACGCATCCCGGCGGAGGCATCATGGGCGCTCCCGGACGGCTCGCCGCGCTGGAAATTCTCAAGCACCCCAAGGGGAAACGCTAGCCATGGCCCAGCCGCGCGACGTCATCATCATCGGTGCAGGACACAACGGCCTGGTGACTGCTTTCTACCTTGCCCGGGCCGGATTCAAACCGTTGGTGCTCGAGCGCCGTGATGTCGTCGGCGGATGCGCTGTCACCGAGGAGTTTCACCCTGGTTTCAAGTGCTCGCGGCTCTCCCACGCCGCATGGCCATTGCACCCAAGCGTTGTCGAACACATGGAATTGGTGCGGCACGGTCTCAGGACGTTCACGCCTGACGTTCGCGTGCTCTCACTTGCCGCGGATGAAAAGCATCTCGCGCTCTACGGTAGCCCAAGGCAATCACAGCAGGAGATCGCAAAGTTCTCTGCTAAAGATGCTGAGGGATATGCCGGATTGCAAAAGGCCTTACGAGAGATTGGCGGCGCGATTGAATATCTACTCACGATGGCGCCCCCTGATCTTGACGATCCTGCTTCGGGGAACCTTTGGGAGCTCGTCCAAGCCGGCCGCAAAGTGAGAGGGCTCGAAGAAAAGAATTTCTATAGCCTCTTGCGGTGGGGACCGATGCCTGCCGCCGATCTGGTCAGCGAGTTCTTCGAGAATAAACTGCTGCGAGCAACGATCGCCGCACAGGGAATCTTCGGCGCCTTCCTCGGCCCGTTGTCGGCAGGTTCCAGCACCAATCTCATCTTCCGCGCAGTTCCCGACGGCAACCCTGTCGGCGCAGCTTCCTACGTCTACGGAGGCTTAGGAGCCCTCACCGCGGCCATGGCACTCGCTGTACAAGAAGCTGGGGGGGAAGTCCGCACCGGCGCCGAGGTTGCTCATCTGAAAGTCAAAGACGGGGCAGTCACCACGGTGGTGCTTAACAACGGCGAGGAGATCGGCGCCAAGGCGGTTATTTCCAATGCCGATCCCAAGCGCACTTTGTTGGCGTGGGTCGAGCCGCAGCACCTAGCTCCGAGCTTCCTTCAAAAGTTGCAGAACTATCGAATGAACGGCACAGTCGCGAAGATGAACCTCGCGCTGAGCGGATTGCCCAACTTCAAAGGGTTGGATGCTAACGCTACGCCGTTGCTCTCCGGGCGCATTCAGATTTCTCCCGACATCCACTACCTTGAGCGCTCCTTCGACGCCGCCAAGTACGGAGACTTCTCGCCCCAGCCATATATCGAAGCCGTGATTCCTTCGCTGTGGGACTCTTCCCTGGCGCCTGCGGGCAAGCATGTGATGTCCATCTACATGCAATACGCTCCCTACAAGCTGCGAAGCGGCGACTGGAGCGGCAAGCGGGACGCGCTGGGCAACGTCATCGTTCAGACCTTGGCGCAATTTGCTCCTGACTTGCCGGGCCTGATTGAGGCGGGAGAACTCATCACGCCGCACGACTTGGAAAGGTTGTATGGGGTAACGGGGGGACACATCTTCCACGGCGAACTGGCGCTCGATCAGATGTTCACCATGCGCCCGTTGCTTGGCTGGGCGCAATATGAGACACCTCTTCGTAACCTGTACCTTTGCGGCTCAGGCACGCATCCCGGCAACGGGCTGAACGGACTCTCCGGCGCCAACGCGGCGCGACAGTTCATCAAGACACTTCGCACCCAGCGCGGCCCCGCGACTAGTTGATTGTCAGACTAGGCGGCCTTGGCGGCGTGAGCCGACCCGATCGCCCCTTGTAATACCAGAATGAACTCGTCGATCCGCTGCTTGTGTCCCTTCGCGTGCCCGTTGCTGGAAGTGTGGAACAGGTCAGGATGGGTATCCGCCATGGCCAGCGAGTCCTGGAACCGCTCCACCGTCGACTCGATGATGGAAGCGATCAGTTCAGGATCAACGTCTTTCCGCAGCTCACCCCGGTCCAGGCCCATCTTCACAAACGCCTTGAGTTCGAGGGGATCTTCCTGCTGCAGAAAACGGCCAATCCGTTTCTTGATGCTCATGTCTGAGCCGTAATTGCCCAGAAGCATGACCTTGTAGTGCACGTCGTGGTGTTCACGAAGGCGTGCGGCGTTTTCCAGCCGGTACCGAAGCACCGCGAAAAAGCCCTTTGCCTTCACTTCCTCCGGAACTTCGAGATAGCCGGGAAGGTTGTTGACCGATTCCTTGTAGGCTTCCAGGAAGAGGCCGTCCTTGCTGCCAAAGTGCTGAAATACCGAGCCTTTGGCGATTCCCAGCTCAGCTGCGATATCTCCCACCCGAGCTGCTTCATATCCATGTTCAGCGAAATAACGCATGGCCGCTGAGAGGATGAGTGCTCTCTTTTGTTGAGACCGCTTGGTAAGTGCCGGAGGTATGGTGTACGAAGAACTATCTGCTTGCAGCGCTTTCATGTCGATCCAATTAATCCTCGTTCGAGGTTTGCACAGCACGTGATGCACGGAGATACGGCTCGGTGGAGGGCACGGTAGCCGCATTCTCAAACTTTCGGTGTTGCGCAATCATAAACCACAAATTCAGTCCAGTGCTAGCCAAATACTTTCTGAAAAGCTTTTCAAACACTCGCCCTCACCTCCTACTTCGGCGCAATATGGCGCCGCAGTCAACCGTTGCTTACTGTGGTGAAAAAATCGTTTCCCTTCTTGGAATTTGACGGTTTCGTTTCAAATGTGTTCCCCTCCGTGTCATGACCCAGCAAGCGACGGTTCACGAGGTGCATCACGCCACTCCCGCCGATGTGGGAGACATCGCCCCGTTGTTCGACCTATACCGCCAGTTTTATGGCAAATCACCGAATGAAGAATCGGCACGGCGTTTTCTGTTCGCGCGTCTCAGCAAGGGAGAGTCAGTGGTCTTTTACGCTCGTGATGAGGACAAGGCGGTCGCGTTTCTCCAGCTTTATCCCGCTTTTTCATCTGTGAATTTGTCACGACAGTGGATCTTGAACGATCTGTTCGTTCTGCCTGAGGCGAGAAAGCGAGGCTACGGACGGGCTCTGGTGGAGCGCGCCCATCAACTGGCACATGAAACCCAGGCGAATGGCCTGGTACTTGAAACCGCGGTTACAAATGAGGCCGCACAGCGGCTGTACGAGTCGCTCGGCTGGAAGCGCGACGAGGAGTTCTACCGCTACTCTGTGGCAATTTGAGTTGGCCAGCTAGGGTGTGGCGCCGATCTCGAGTTCCGGCGTAGCAGCCAGCAGCGAGCGCGTGTACTCGTGACGCGGCGACGCCGTAAGTTCTTCCGTTCTACCGGTTTCCACCAGTTTGCCCCGATACATCACGGCGATTCTGGTCGATAAATAGCGCACCACAGGCAGCGAATGCGAGATGAACAGGTACGTAAGGTTAAATTCCTGTTGCAGCTTGCGCATCAGGTTCACGATCTGCCCGCCAACACTGACATCGAGTGCCGAGACCGGCTCATCGGCAACAATGAATTGCGGCTTCAGGATCAAGGCCCGGGCGATTCCGATACGCTGCCGCTGACCGCCACTGAATTCATGGGGATAGCGGTTGAGGGCCGAGGGCTCCATTCCGACCGCGTGCATCATCTCCGCCGCCCGCGCCAGACGGGCGCTGCGGTTTCCTTCTCCGTGAATCACCAGCGGCTCACAGACGATGTCCTCCACCTTCATGCGCGGGTCGAGCGACCCGAATGGATCCTGGAAGATGATCTGCATGTTGCGGCGCAGCTCCCGCAGAGCCGAGCCGCGGGATTTGAGGATGTCTTGGCCATCGAAGAGGACGTTGCCGGAATCGGGCTCGATGAGCCTTACCAGCATCCGGCCCAAGGTGCTCTTGCCGGAACCGGATTCGCCGACCAGCCCTAGCGTTTCGCCCGCTTCAATCGAGAGCGAGACGTCATCGACGGCACGGATTTCGGTGCTCGTGCGCGAGCCGAAAGCAGTCGGTTCGGGACGAAATGTCTTGCGGAGGTCGCGCGCCTCCAGAAGCGGCATGTGGCGATAGTAGCAAAGAGTTCAAGGCAACCGCGGACTTCCGCGGAAGCGGGCGGGAGAAGAAGGATTAGCCACGGATTGCACGGATGACACGGATCGGATGGGTTTGTATATCGGAAGAGTGTTTTGCCGACGACAAAAGCGATTGAGTTGACGACAGCGCTGTGCTTACATTTGTTCCTGCATCTGATCCGTGTCATCCGTGCCAATCCGTGGTTGCGTTTTCTTCCGCGCGCCCCGCGCCCATCCGCGGTTCCCTCTACTTCAACGCCATCACCATCAATTTCGGCTCGGTCATGTCTTCGATCGAATACCGCAAACCTTCGCGGCCCAGGCCTGAGTCTTTCACTCCCCCATAAGGCATCTGGTCAACGCGGAAGGTCGGAACGTCGCCTACAATCAGGCTGCCTACTTCAAGGTCGTCGAAAGCAAACTGAATGAGCCCTGCGTCGCGCGTGAACACGCCGGCCTGCAAACCATAAACCGATTCGTTGATCTGGCGGACGGCCTCGGGAAACGTCTCGTAGGGCTCGACCGTGACGACGGGCGCAAAGATCTCGGCGTTGTTCACCCGCAGATGTGGATTGGTGCCCGTCAGCACCGTGGGCTCGATGACCGATCCGTTACGCTTGCCACCGCACAGAATCTTTGCTCCCGCCTGGTGGGCCTCTTCAATCCACTCTATGGTGCGAACCGCATCCTGCTCGCGGATGAGCGGCGGCACGTCGGTGGCTTCGTCCATGGGGTCGCCGGTCTTCAGTGCTTTGACGCCTTCCACCATTCGCTTCGTGAAATCATCGAACACCGTGTTGTGCACCAGGATGCGCTGCACGGAAATGCAAGTCTGGCCGCCGTACGAAAAGCCTCCCACCACACAGCGGTGCGCCGCGTAGGGGATATCGGCATCGCTGTGGACGATTACGCCGGCATTGCCGCCGAGTTCCAGCGTGACGCGCTTCTTGCCCGCTTTGCTCTTCAGTTGCCAGCCGACGGCGGCGCTTCCGGTGAAGGTCAGCAGCTTGATGCGATCGTCCGCCACCAGGGTACCGGCAGTCTCGTTCGACATGGGCAAAACCGCCAGCGCGCCTTCGGGCCATCCCGCTTCGTGAACGATTCCTGCCAGCATCAGCGCGGTGACCGGCGTCTGCGGAGCGGGCTTCAGAATGATGGGGCAGCCGGCCGCGATTGCCGGGCCAATTTTGTGCGCCACGAGATTCAGGGGAAAGTTGAATGGCGTGATGGCGAAGACCGGACCGAGCGGGAAACGACGCATCAGGCCCCAGCGGCCGCCGGTGCTTTCCAGCGTGTCGAGCGGGATGTATTCGCCATAAATGCGCGTGGCTTCTTCGGCAGCAACATCGAAGGTGTAAATGCTGCGATCCACTTCAATGCGCGCCGTCCTGATCGGCTTGCCCGCTTCGCGGCAAATGGAGCGCGCGAAATCTTCCTTGCGAGCGGCAATGCCCCGGGCGATCTTGCGCAGAATGCTGGCGCGCCGGAACGATGAAAGCTTGCGGGTCTGGACGAACGCCAGCACCGCATCGCGTACAGCCGTGACCGCCGCGTCCTGGTTGGCCTGCTCGACGATGGCAATGGGACTGTGGTCCCACACGCTGTTGATGACCACATCGTTGCCGCTGCTGTGGAAGTTACCGTTGGCAAAAAATCCGTAGGTTTGTAACGGAGCGTTCGTGAGATGACCCATGCCAACCTCTGTTGTTGTCGATTGCAATGATGCGCCCTTGCCGAAACGTGTTCAAGCGCTAGTACCGATACAGAACGGAAGGCAGATGTTTATGCGAATTTAATCTCTTGCGCCTTCTGTTTTGAACAACACTAGCGGCAGGGCGTTACCTCCAATCGAGAATTGCCAATGAGTGAGATGCCGCGAGATATGCTTGGCGAGGGGCCTGAAAAAGTGTGTTCAGGGGTGCTCCCACCCGCCGTGCGCAAGGAATTTACATTTCCCGGAGATCTCGACTCGCTGGTGGCGTCTCGCGAGAAGGTGATGGACTTCATTCGCCAATGCGGCTGCGAAGAGGCCGACGAGATCGATCTCATGCTCGCAGTGCACGAGGCGCTGGCAAATGCTGCCCTGCACGGGTGCGGAAACGACACCCGCAAATCCATTTGGTGCGCAGTCGAAATAGAGCCCTCAAGCGTTTGCATCATCGTGCGGGACCCGGGACCTGGCTTCGATGTGAGGATTGCCGACCCCGATCATTTCGAAACGACGACTCTCGAGAACGGGCGCGGGATCGCCTTGATGCGCGGCATGGTGGACGAGGTTGCCTTTGCGCGCAGCGGCTCGGAAGTCCGCTTATTGAAGCGCACGACCTGCACTGCGGCGGGCAGCCAAGTGCAGCCGCTGCCCGCAGCCAAACGGGACTAGTGCTTCACCTTGGCGTTCTTCTTCGCCTGCGCCGCCATGTCGTAGTCATCGGGAACTTCGATCACGCCATTCTTCTTGACGTATTCCGCGTAATCTTTGGACATTGAACTGACGCGCTCCGGATCAGAGTTGGCAAGGTCTTTGGACTCCGTGGGATCGGATCGCAGGTTGTACAGATGCCACCTGCGATCGCCGTACGGCGGGATGTTCCGCACCAGTTTGTAGTCGCCCTGGTACACTGCCGCTCCGCCAGAGAGCTCCTGAGAAACCGAAACGTCGCCGGGATAGAGTTGCGCGGAAGCACCCGACAGAAGCGAAACCATACTGCGCCCAGCCAGTTCCTGCGACGAAGGAGGCTTCACGCCGGCAAACTGCAATAGCGTCGGAACAATGTCGACCACACCGGCAAGGGCATCGGTGCGCTGTCCAATTGGGATCGCCTTGGGATAGGAGACGATAAAGGGCGCGCGAATGCCGCCTTCAGAAGCCGACGATTTAAAGCTGGAAAAGGGAGTCATCGAAACCTGGGCCCACTCCGGACCGTACTCCACGAAGCTTCCCTTCTCGCCAAGGTGCTCATAGCCAGTGTTGAAGTTCTTCGCGTAATACTCAGGAAAATGGTCCATGAGCTCGCGAGCTTCTCCGCCGTTGTCACTCATAAAGATCACGATGGTGTTGTCGAGCACGCCCTTCTGCTTCAAGTGCTCCAGCACACGCCCGATGCTCATGTCCATGTATTCGAGCATTCCCCCATACACCGCCATGCGCTTGGCATCCATGCGGCGCTGGTCCGGCGACAAAGAGCTCCAGGCAGACAGGCCCGGCACGGTCGCAAACTTCAGGCCCGAAGGCATGATGCCTAACTCCACCTGACGCTGGTAGCGAATCTCTTTCACCTTGTCCCAGCCCGCCTGATAGGTCGGCAGATAACGATCGGTGTACTCGGCCGGGACTTGCAGCGGCATGTGCACAGCCTGGTATGCAATGTAGCCGAAGAAGGGCTTGCCATCGCCGAGGTTGGCATCGATCCAGCCGATCATCCTGTTGGCGTAGAAGTCGCTGGAGTAAAAGTTCGACGGAAGCTGGGCCTCATTCAGGCCATCGAAGAAGTGCACGGTAGCATACGTCGGCGTATAGGACTTCTTCTCGTAATTGTCAGCTCCACCTTCGGCCAGGATGAACGAATCCTCGAAGCCCTGGGAGGCGGGCAGCGTCTCCTTGTTATAGCCCAGATGCCACTTGCCGGCCATGTAGGTGTGATAGCCAGCATCATGCAGCATGGTCGCGATGGTCACGGCGCGGCCGTTCAGGCGGCCTTCGTATCCCGGCTGGCCGCGCTGATTGTCGGAGAGCAGCTCGGCCATGTTCCCGAGTCCCACCCTGTGGTTATCCATGCCGGTCATCAGCATGCTGCGCGTGGGCGCGCACATGGAGCCTACGTGGAAGTTCAGAAATTGATATCCCTGGTTGGCCAGCCGGTTGACATTCGGCGTGTAGATCTCACCGCCGTAAACTCCGGCGTCGGACCAGCCCATGTCGTCGGCGACGATCAGCAGGATGTTGGGTCTACCCTCGGCGGCGTGTACAGGTGTGAGCAGGAGAAACAAAGCGGCGAGCAGAGCTACGCCGAAGAGTCTAATTTTCAAGGCTTCCTCAAGTGCTGGGTTGTTAGGGCGCGAGCGAGATTATATATGCGACGGCCTAATGGCCTCCATGGTACGGATGGTTCTGCAGGATGGTGAACCCGCGATAAAGCTGCTCGAGCAGAACAACCCGTGCGAGTTCATGCGGCAGCGTGATTTTGCCGAATGAGAGGACGGTCTTGGCCTGCGCGCGCGTCGCATCGCTCCAGCCATCGGCGGGACCGACGGCGAACAGCAGTTCCTGCGTGCCGTGCGCCTGATGGTATTCCAGGAAGTTGGCGATCTCTTCCGAGGTGAGCTGCTTGCCGCGCGAGTCGAGCAGGATCAACTCGGGCCGGGTCCGCTTCTCGCTCTTCTCCATCAGCTTCAGCAGCGAGGCCTCTGTCGAAAGCTCGTGCGCATCGCAAGCGGCATAGCGCGAGAGGCGCTTAAGATATTCCGCCGTCAACGACTGGATCGCCGTGCCTCGCGTCTTGCCGATCCATGCAATTTGCAGCTTCACGGTCTAGGAACCCTTGCGCATCCGCGTCGACTTCTTTGCCGGCTTCTTGAGGGCGGCCTTCTTCGCAGCCCCGCGTACCGAGGACTTTGACGCAGCCTTCTTCGGTGTCGCCTTCTTGGCTGGCACCTTGCGCACCGGCTTCTCGAGATCAGCAGGTTCGACCCGTTTCGCCGTCTTCCACAGACGCTCCAGGTCGTAGAACTTCCGCGCAGCCTCGGAAAAGATGTGCACGACGAAGTCGACGTAGTCGAGCAGCACCCACTCGGCCTGGTTGTAACCTTCGCGATGCGTGGGGTTCAGGCCCTGCGCGCTGAGTTGCTCATCGACATC
>Ga0335085_10013808_pt1 | contig 11820 bp, 9 predicted proteins | sample Lox_Sample_45_FD_206712 | JGI IMG/M metagenome (GOLD analysis project Ga0335085, IMG submission 206712) | Soil microbial communities from Loxahatchee National Wildlife Refuge, Florida, United States - Lox_Sample_4.5 | ecosystem: Environmental > Terrestrial > Soil > Wetlands | place: USA: Florida...
CGCTATCGGGCGACAACTGCCGCACCCGCGAGAGAAATTGCACGCCATCCATTCCCGGCATGCGCATGTCGGAAACCACCACCGCAAAGGGGGCGTCTTTGGCGGCCGCAATCAACTCCAGCCCGGCGGGGCCGCTATGGGCGGTTTCCAGGGCAAAGTCTTTGTGCAGGATGCGGCGGAAGCCGTCAAGCACTGCTTGTTCATCATCAACAAACAGGATTCGGTCGCTCATGTTCTGCTCCTTGCGCCTTGCTCTCGCCTTCGAGCGCTTTCCGCCACGCCGGCTCCCGCTCTTTGCAGCCAATCCGTGCCAGAAAATCGAAATCAATGGCGGTCATGTCTTTCATCCAGTGTTGGGCTTTCTCTTCGTGATAAATGCTGGCCACGTGGACCGCGGTGACCGCCGAAAAGGTGCTCTGCATGCTGAGGCTCGGCTGATGGTGCCAGGCGACGGCCTCGGTGATGGTTGCCGGCAGCCCCCACAACCCGAACAGGTAGGCGCCGATCTCGGCGTGCCCACAGCCGAAAATTTCCCGTTCCGCTTCCGCCAGGCCCAGACCGCGGCTCTGAATCAGTTCGATCACCTTGCCGTACTGATCGCGCAGCGCGTAGGCCATGATCAGCTTGCCGGCATCGTGCAGCAGGGCGGCGGTGAAGCACTCGTCGATCATGCGTTGACTGCAGCCTTCAAGTGCCGCAATCCGCTTGGCGTAACTGGCCGAACCCAGGCTGTGTTCCCACAAATGCAGCACGTCTTCCTGCGTCAGCAGATCGGTCTCGAACTTCGAGAAGACATGGGTGGAGAGCACCAGCGCCCGCACAATGTCGGTGCCCAGCAGTTCCACCGCGTGATACGCCTTCGAGACCTGGCAGCGCAGCCCAAAAAAAGCCGAGTTCACCAACTGCAGCACCTTGGCCGTCATGGCGATGTCGGCCGAGATCAGCTTGGCGACCTTGGCCAGCGAAGGCTCCGGTTGCTGCAGCTCTTCTGTGAGCTCCAGATACAGCGAAGGCAGGCTGGGCAGGGCATCGAGCTTCGAGACCAGGCCCTTCACATCGGGATTCTCCAGCAGATCCTTGAGCGCGAAAGCCCGCATCAGGCGGCGCTTCAACTCGTCCCCTTCGCAGGGTTTGGAAAGATATTGGTGAGTGGGATTCACCGACCGCAGGATCGTCTCCCGGTCCGACTGGCCGGAAAGAATCATGCGCAGCGATTGCGGCGAGCGCTTCTTGACCTCTTCCAGCAACTGGGCTCCGTCCATGCCCGGCATGCGCATGTCGGTCACGATGATGTCGAAGGATTGGTGCCCCATGGCCTCCAGGGCTTCCGCCCCACTGCTGACGAACATCATCTCCCAATCCTTGCGCATGCTGTGCAGGCTGCGTTCCAGACCCGCCAGCACCAGTGGCTCATCGTCAACAAATAGGATTCTCTTCGACATTAGGTCTCCGTGGTGGCTGCCGACAGGGGCAGCCGGATGAAGAACGTTGTGCCCTTTCCCACCTCGGTGTCGAACCAGATCTGTCCACCGTGGCGGCGCACCACGACGCTATGCGCCAGGGCCAGCCCTTGTCCCGTGCCCTGCCCCACGGGCTTGGTGGTAAAGAAAGGCTCGAAAATGCGCGGACGAATTGCCTCGGGAATGCCCGCGCCCGTGTCTTCGATCAAAATCTCCACCCACTCCTCCTGGCGGCGCGTCAAAATGGTGATCCTGCCTTTCTTCTGACCGCTGCTCCCCAGCGCTTCGCGGACGGCATGCGCCGCATTTACCAGCAGGTTCAGAATCACCTGGTTGAATTCACCCGCGTGACACGGCACCAGAGGAAGCTCGGGCTCCAGCCGGGTAAAAACATCCGCCACATACTTCCACTCGTTGCGCGCCACGGTGACGGTGGTTTCAATTGCCTTGTTGAGGTCGAGCGGACGCTTCTCCTCACCGCCCGGGTGCGAGAACTCCTTCATGGCGCGCACGATCTTGGCCACGCGCTCGATGCCGTCGAGTGACTGATCGAGCGCGCGCGGAATTTCCGTTTCCAGGTAAAGCACATCCGCCGCCTCCCACAGATCGTCAAACTGCTGCAAGGTCTCCGCCTTTGCCCCGCCCTCGGCGGCTTCGGCGCGCACCTGCCGCATGGCCGCCATTACCGGCGCCAGGGCCCGCCACGACTCCTTCAGGAAATTCGTGTTGTCGCCCACATACTGGGTGGGGGTGTTAATCTCGTGGGCAATCCCTGCGGCCAGCTGGCCGATGGCTTCCAGCTTCTGCGCCTGGCGCAATTGCACTTCGAGATTCTTCCGCTCGGTCACGTCCGAGCCGATGATCAGAATCTCCGCCCCGGATTTCTCCGGGGAGTCGACCCAGTCGATGGTGAGGCCAAGGGCGTGCTTCTCCCCGTCCTTTTCGAACATCAGGCTGTCACAGCGCTTGCTGGCGTGTTGCGAGCACCAGTTCGCGACTTCGGCCTCCATGTTTTCCTGCAGCCACTTCACGCCGCAGTGCGCGAGCGGCCGGCCCAGCATCTCCTCCTTGGAGAAACCGAAGGCCACGCTGGCGGCCAGATTCCAGCGGACGATTCTGCCCTGAGGATCAATCGAGATCAGGATCGAGGGCACGGAATTGATGAAGAGCTCGGAAGCCTGATGCGCCGTCCGCAAGGCTTCCTCGGCCGCCTTGCGCTCGCTGATATCCACGAAGGCGATCACACACCCCTGTACCCGGCCGTCGCGAAAGATGGGGTAGCTCCAGTACTCCGCCGGAAAACAAAGCCCGTCTGCGCGCCAGGCCACATCATCGTCCAAATGCGTGCCGCCGCCGTGGCGGAAGGCGGCATTCAGGCGGCAACTCTCCCCCGGATAAGGAGTGCCATCGCGGTGACTGTGATGGATCAGTTGATGGGCGTTCTTTCCCAGAACCTCCTGGGTGTCCGTGTAGCCGAGCAGGCGCGTGCAGGCTTGATTGCAGAACGTGAAGTTTCCTTCCAGGTCGATCCCGTAGATGGCTTCCGCGGTCGAGTCGAGCACCAGTTGCAGCAGTTCCTCCCGATGCCGCAACTTCTCCTCGGCCCGCACCCGGTCGTCGATCAGCCGGGTAATCACTACGAAGCGAATCACCCTCCCCGACTCGTCCCGCACCGCGCAACCGTGAGCCTCCGCGTGGTGCCAGTGTCCCGCCTTATCGCGCAGGCGTATCTCGCTGATGCGGCCGTTCTCCCCGCCCTCAACCATGGCCTCGATATCCGATGCAATCTGGCCCCAGTCGTCCTTATGGATGATTTCCAGGGAGTGGTTGATCTGTTCGCGGGCATAGCCGAGCAGCACGGTATAGGCCGGGCTGGCATACAACGTCATCATGCTGGGGTAGTCCACCACCAGGATCAAGTCCCCGGCATTCTCCCCAATCGTGCGGAACAGCGCCTCGCTGTCGCGCAGGGCTTCTTCCATCGCCCGCCGCGGGCTGATGTTCTGAATCTGCCCGGCGATCAACGGCGCGCCCCCGTCCGGGTTCTCCACCCGCGAAGCCGTAAGCAGTACCCAGATCACCCGTCCGCTGCGGTGCAGGTAACGCTTCTCGTACTGGTAGCTGAAGATGTCTCCAGAAAGGACTTGGAGAAAATGACGGCGGCTTTCCTCGCGATCTTCCGGGTGCGTTACTTGCTGATAGTCGAGCGCCAGCAATTCCTCCTTCTGGTAACCGAGAAGGTCGCAGAAGGATTGATTGACTCTGACCCAGTGGCCATGCTCATCGAGGATCGCCATGCCAACGGCGGCCCGCTCGAACACGTGCTCCATGTCGATTGCAGGCAGCCCTGCGGGCTGCGCGCCATCGGACGCCGTTTTCTCGATGCCTGCCATGGTGCACAAGGCATGCGGTGTACCCCGCTTGCGAGCAGGCGCACCGCCCCTTCGTCATTACCATCGGCAGAGAAGCCGGCCAGGCTTAGCCGCCCGCATGGTCTTTAGGGGGTGTCGGTGCTGACCGGTACGCTCAAGTTGCGGTTCAGACGCGGGATTGCCGCCCCATGGGCAAAAGGCTGGAGGTTCACCTGAAAGGGGATCAACGCCTTGCCTTTGAGATGGTAGACCAGGAAGGTCGCCGAACCGCTGGGAGGAAAATTTCGGTTTCCACTGCTGCCGCATCCCAGATCGGCGCTCGACCCGGTTACCACCAGGCTGCTGGTGCAGGCAAACTCCAGGTGCACGTAGTCCACGCCTTGGGTCGTCCAACTGACCGTGATCTCCCGGGCGTGTTCCGCAGCTTTTGACGCGGATGTGAACCCCGTGACTTCCGGTCTCACCATCCGGTGCGCGGGCAAAGGCGGGCTGGGTCGCTCAAAGACCATGCGGCTCAGAAAGGCGTCCAGCAGGTCCGTCTTATTCTGCTCAGAGATTAACGGAATCGAGCAGGGAAGGTCGAAGGCGTCGGTGTTCACTGCCGCGACCTCGAGTTTGAATTCGTAGCACACATTGTGCTGGTAGGTGTGCAGGTAGAAATACTGGTATGCCGTTCCGGCCGCACCCTCGCCTTCGTTGGTCAAGCTGTACTTCACGCCCTCCAACGTTTTGGATGAGACTGCTTGCGGTTCGGCATAGCCGAACTGCTCGCATGCCGCGGCATTGGCGATAGTGGGATTCGCCGTCGCCGTGAAATAACCCCCGCGGAAATTCGATCCCGCATAGGCCGAGTTCGGTATCTCTATGCTTACCAGGCTCTGGGCCCCGTTCGGGTTGGCGAAATTCCATTCCTTTCGCAACTCCCCCTCCGGCAGCACAGCGAAACTCGCAGGGTATTGCAGGCTCAAGCCATAGGCTCGGTTCTTCGCGGCCCTCCATTCGCTCGCGGTGAAGCCGGGGATGGGGGCGGAGGGGTTCACGATGTCCTTGATCTCGGTGACGGTAATGGTGGGATCGCTCCCATCCACGCGGGTGGTGCCGCCGACGCTGACTTCATGCCCGACGTAAGGATCGAGTCCACGATCCCCAGGAAGGGGATAGCGGGTGCCGGCGGCATCGGTGAGGAAGAATTCCCCGTTGTCATTCCGCAGGCACCCGAGCACCGTGGTTTCCTTGACTTCTTCGGCTGCGCTCTGAGGCGCCGGAGCGGGCGCCCCCGCCTGGGGCGCGGGCGGCTCGTTTGCCTGCTGTCCCCAGAACCGGCTCGATAACGACAGCAACAGCACCAGCAGAACCAACCTTCTCTGCATCATCTCTCCATTCCCCAGCAGCCCCCGGCCCGTGACGACATCTCCTTCAGTCTCCCTTATTTCTACCGGATTCGTCCCATGGATTGCGGAAGCGGTTCCCTAATTGTCATTGGAAACAGGCTGTTCCCGGGCGACCTACGACCTTAGTACCGTCTCTGGTACTTTGGTTACGGTTCTGCAAAACTGGCGGAGCCCGCCCCGCCTCTTCCCCTATATGTTGGGTTCATGAATTCTTTCACTACAACATATAGATACACCTCCCGATTCATCGCAGCTCCCTCTCCAGAAAAACCGGAAAAAACCCGGTAAAACCGGGTGATTTACTTGGAGCAGGGCAATTTCCCGGTTGATATATGCTCGCCTCACTGAAATCTCTGCGTGGCTGCTTTAGGGCGCGGAATTTCCTCCCATGTTGGCCCTGGGAGCCGGGAATACCGGCGGTAGCAGGGCGGGCTTCTGTGGAAAGGATTTTCGAACTATGGCCGACTCGCGCGAAGTGATGAATATCCGCCAGGCGTCGCAGTACCTGGGAGTGAGTGCGGACACGCTCTACAAGTACGTCAACGAGCAGAGTATTCCGGCTTTCAAGCTGGGCAACCGCTGGCGCTTCAAGAAGTCGAAGCTCGACCAGTGGATGGAAGAGAAGTCGAGCCAGATGGAAGCCAACGGCAAGAAGAAACCGAAGGCGGCCGCCAAGGCTGCCGGAGAGTAGAGGCGGGCACATGTTTGGATTCGGAGCGAAGACGATTGTTGGTCTGGATGTGGGCTCTTCCAGCATCAAGGCGGTGGAGCTGAAGCGGACGCGGGCGGGCATCGAAGTGGCCCACCTCGGTCTCAAGCCGCTGGCGCCGGATATTGTGGTCGACTCCATGATCGTGGACTCGGGCACGGTCTCGAGCGCGATTTCCGAGCTGTTTACCGAAAACCAGATCAAATCGAAGAACGTCGCCACCGCGGTCAGCGGCCACTCCGTGATCGTGAAGAAGATCTCGCTGCCTTCCATGAGCGACCAGGAACTGGCCGAGACCATCCAGAAAGAGGCCGCGCAGCACATTCCCTTCGACCTGGCCGATGTGAACCTCGACTACCAGATCCTCTCCGAGGACGCCGGCAGTCCCCAGATGGACGTTCTCCTGGTGGCCGTCAAGAAGGACAAGATTCTGAACTACACCAACGTACTCTCGATGGCGGGCAAGAGTCCGGCTATTGTGGACATCGATGCTCTGGCCCTGCAGAACTGCTACGAGTACAACTACGAGCCGGCTCCGGGCCAGGTGGTGGCGCTCTTGAACCTGGGGGCCAGCGTGATGAACATCAACATCGTCAAGGGCACGACGCCCCTGTTCCCCCGCGATGTCAGCGTGGGCGGCCACCAGTACACCGATTCCCTGCAGAAGGAACTGGATCTCAGCTTCGACGACGCCGAGTCGCTCAAGCTGGGCAACAAGGTGGGCACGGTCAGTGAAGACGCCAAGACCCCCATCCTGCAGCAGGTGACCGAGATCATCGTGCTCGAAATTCAGAAGACCTTCGATTTCTTCCGCGCCAGCGCCGCGGGCGAGCACATCGAGAAAATTTACCTGGCGGGCGGCTCCTCCAAGGTCCCCGGACTGGTCGAGGCCCTGCGCCAGGAATTCTCCTTGCCGGTGGAGATCTTCAATCCGTTCCAGAAGATCGCTCCCCCAGTCGAGGGGCCGGGAGTGGAATTGATCGAGCAGAACGCGGGCCAACTGGCGGTGGCGGTGGGTTTGGCTTTAAGGAGTTTTGAAGACCTATGATCCGAATCAATCTGCTGGGAGCACCGAAACCGAAGAGCAAACGCGGTGGCAGCGCGGCGGTGGCCGCCGTCTCTTCCATCGAGGTCGGCGACGTCGGTTCCCCGATGTTGAAGGTGGCCGTCGTGCTGTTGCTCTGTGTCGGCTTCAACTTCTTTCGCTGGCACCAGCTTGATCGCGAGAAGAAAGACATCGCGGTCAAGATGCAGCAGGCGGAACAGAAGAACCGCGAACTCGCCGACGTCAAGGCTCGTTATATGGAGCGCCAGCGCCAGGCCGACAACTACAAGCGCCGGGTGGATGTGATTGACCAGCTGCGCGCCGGCCAGGCGGGCCCGGTCAACCTGCTGAACATGATCGGCGATACCGTGAACAACACCGAGGCGGTCTGGCTCAACAACCTCAAGGATTCCGGCTCGAGTGTGGATATCCAGGGCACCGCATTGAGCACCGATGCTGTGGCCAACCTGATGCAGAACCTGCAGAAGACCGGATACTTCCGCAACATCGAGATCAAAGAGACCTACCAGGACGAGCAAGTCAAAGACATGCAGGCCTTCCAGTTCACTCTGACCTGCGAAAAGGCGAAGTCTTAAGAGGCGGGGAATATGGCGAATTTCAGCGAATTGTCGGGTCTCAAGCAATGGGGGGCGCTGCTGTTGGCGGGCGTGGTGGTCACCGTGGCCTTGCACTTCACGCTCTTCAAGTCGCAGCGCCAGGCCAATGCGACCGCGCAGCAGAGCCTCGAAGCCAAGCTGCACGAGAATGCTGAGCTTGAGGCCTATCGGCCCAAGCTGGCTGAGATCGAGCGTCAGTTGGCCAGCCTGAAGCAGCAGCTGGACATCGAGCGCCGCATCGTCCCGGACGAGAAGGAAATCGACGGCTTCATGCGGATGATGGACGCCGAGGCGTTGAAGGCCGGGGTTGAGCTGCGTCGTTATACCGCCAAGCCCACCGTCACCCGCGATTACTACACCGAGCTGCCCTTCGAGATGGAACTCGACGGGCCCTATTACTCGATGCTGAATTTCTTCGATCACGTGGGGAAACTGGAGCGCATCGTCAACGTCTCCGGCCTGCTGGTCGCCAGCACCAAGAAGGCGAACGAGGCCAAGGTGAAGCACACGTATCAATACGCCGCCAACGAGAGCGTGGTGGCCACCTGCCTGGCGACGACCTTCTTCAGCCACGATACCGAGCCGCCGGCAGCCGCCCCGGGCAAGCCTGGCCAGCCCGCGGTGAAAAGGTAGGAACGAATTATGAAGCTGACTACCGCAATTCTTGTTTTGAGCATGATGGGCGGATATGCCTATGCGCAGAATCCGGACATCATCGAAAACACAAGGAACACCATGAGAGCGCTCGAGCAGAAGAAAGCCATCGACTCGAACGCAGCCCTGGGTGCCAGCCCGTCGCCGAGCAGCAACCATGCGGTTTCGGTTGCCCCGGCTCCGGTCATGACCGCCAGCAAGCCGGCGGCGAGCGCTCCTGCCGGCAAGACTTCGGTGAAAGCAAAGCATGCGCCAGCGGTGCGGGTGAAAGCGGTGAAGACGGCCGCCAAGCCGGCGCCGAAGAAAAAGGCGATGGCCGAGGCTAAGCCCGCTCCGCCGCAAGGTCCAGTCGCGGTGCAGGATGCCAAGAGCGGCGACACCAAGGACGCCAAGAACGACGCCCAACCGATCAACCTGACGGGACGGCGCGACCCCTTCCTCAGTCCGGTGGTGGCGCACAGCATGACGGGTTCAGGCTGCAGCACGGGAAAGCGCTGTCTGGCCATCGATCAGATCGCGCTGAAAGGCGTGGTGCGCTCTGACACCGGCATGATTGCCGTGGTCGTCAATGCGGTGAACAAAGCTTATTTTCTGCGTGAAAACGATCCCGTGTTCAATGGTTATGTGGTGAAGATTACTGGCGACTCGATCATCTTTAAGGAAACGATCCAGGACAAACTGGGCAAGCCGTTCGAGCGCGAGGTCACGAAAAAGATCACTACGCCGGCCGTGTAGGGCGGCGAGTTGGAAGCGAATTTTAGGGGAGAAGAGTTCACGGAGCGAGCCGAGGCTAGCCCGTGGGGAGAAGCGAAATGCGAAAGCAACTGCTGGGTGTTTTCCTTCCGCTGCTGGTGCTGGTACTGATCGCAGCGGCTGAGACGCAGAACACGGGGACCGAGGCCAATGGCCGCGCCGCCTTGCAAAAGGTGAGCGTGCTGCACAGTGGCGACGGCATCCAATTGGAGATCGTCGCTCGCGGCACGGTCACGCCGAAGCTCAGCACGCTGGAGTCTCCGGCGCGCCTGGTGCTTGACCTGCCGAACACGTCGATGGCGACCGCCGAGACCCACATTACTGTGGATAGCGACGGCGTCAAAGCCGTGCGCCTTGGGAGCAACGGCATGGTGCCTCCGACCACGCGCGTGGTGGTGGACCTGGACAAGGCCTGCCGCTATGAACTGGTTCCCGGCAGCGACGACAAGTATCTGCTGAAGCTCTACACGGGCGTCTCGACCGCGAAAGCGGTCAGCAAGCCCCTCGCGGCGCCGGCCGTCGCGGTGGCGAAGCCCGCTCCGGAAATGAAGCAGGAAATTGCGGTCAGTACTCCTCCTGCCTCGCCGGTAGCGCCCAGCGCCAAAGCGGCCAATGACTATGTCTTTGTTGAGCCTTCCTACAAACCGAAGGATGCCGCCGCCGAAGTGAAGCCCGCCGTGGCCGATCCTTCCGAACGCGCCACCGTGGCTGCCGCCAAGTTCGTGGAACGGCCCGAAGGCGACCTGTTGCCGGCTCCCAGCGCCGCCATGCAGGCTGCCTCCTCCGCTCCCCAGCCGGCCGTCAACCTGGCCGCCGAGCAGAAGGCGCAGATGACCCAACATCCGGCCGCGAACGGCCCCAAGTACACCGGCGAACCGATCTCGGTGAACCTGAAGGATGTTGACCTCAAAGATTTCTTCCGTCTGATCCACGAGATCAGCGGGCTCAACGTGGTGCTCGATCCTAACGTCAAGGGCACTCTGACCATCGTGCTGGACGATGTGCCGTGGGATCAGGCGCTTGACATCGTTCTCAAGAACAACGACCTGGCCCGCCAGCTGGAAGGCAACGTTCTGCGCATCGCGACGGTGGAAACGCTCCGCAAGGAAGCCGAAGGCCGCCGCGCTCAGCAGGAAGCCGAAGCCCTGGCCGTGGACAAAGTTTCGGTCACCCGCTTCCTGAGCTATGCGCACGCCAAGGACGTGGTTCCGACGGTGAAGAAGTTCCTCTCGCAGCGCGGCGATGTGATTGCCGACGAGCGTACCAACGCGATGATCATCAACGACATCCCGTCGGTCATGCCCGCTATCGATCGCTTGCTGACGCAGCTGGACCGCAAGACTCAGGAAGTCGAAATCGAAGCCCGCGTCGTCGCTGCCACCCGCAGCTTCGCGCGTGACATCGGTACCCAGTTCGGCTTTGGATGGGGCAACGGCCACACGGCTCTCGGCGGCGCTTCGGCTGCCGGCGCCTCACCCACCAACGTGAACGGCCTCACTCCGGGATACATCACGGTGGGCGGCTCGGGAACGACGGGTGGACCGCAGATTCCGCTGTTCTCGAACCTGGCCTCGACCGCTCCCACCAGCGGCTTGACCTTCGTCAACGCCAGCAACAACGTACGGATCGACGCCATCCTCACCATGGCCGAATCGCGCGGCTTGCTCAAGATTCTTTCTCGTCCGCGCGTCGTCACCCAGAACAACATTCAGGCTCTGGTTCGCCAGGGCGTGCGCGTGCCGATCGTTACCCAGGCCCAGTTGGGTGGACCGCCCACCGTCACTTACGTGGATGCGTTCCTCCGCCTGACCGTCATTCCGCAGATCACTTCGGAAGGGACCATCTTCCTGAACGTGGACGTGGAAAACACGACGCCTGACTTCGGTCACACGATTCAGGGCAACCCCGAACTGATCACGCAGCAGGCGACCACGCAGGTTCTGGTCACCGACGGCGGCACGGTGGTGATCGGCGGCGTCATTCAGACGCAGAACTCGATCTCGATCGATCAGGTTCCGTTGCTCGGCAGCCTGCCCTACCTGGGCAACCTGTTCAAGCACACCGTGGTCAGCACTTCGAACCAGGAGTTGATCTTCTTCATTACTCCGCGCATCATCCAGACATAGTTTTCGTCTGGTTTAGAACCCGCCGCCGGCTGCCAACAGGGAGCCGGCGGTTTTGTTTTGTCCGCAGTTGAGGCTTCTCCTCCGACCCCAATACAATGACTGGTTCGCCAAGGAGTCATGGCATGAAAATCGGGTTTGCTCTGGGGAATATCGGGCCCATCGGAACCGCGGATTCAGTAAAGCAGATCGCTCAGCGGGCCGAATCTCTGGGCTACGACAGCCTGTGGACCGTGGAACGTCTGCTCTGGCCGGTAAACCCACAGACACCCTATCCGGTGACTCCCGACGGCCACCTGCCTGAAGAATACAAGCACGTCCTCGACCCCCTGGATTCGCTTACCTTTGCGGCGGCGGTGACCAGCAAGGTGGGTCTCGGTACCAGTGTCCTCGATATGCCCTTCTACAACCCGGTTCTCCTGGCGCGCCGCCTTTCCACTATCGACGTGCTTTCCAAAGGCCGGCTGCGAGTGGGCATGGGCTTGGGATGGTCCAAGGATGAAATGGACGCTGCGGGTACCCAGTTAAAGCAGCGTGGAGCACGCGCCAATGAATTTCTGGCGGTGCTGAAGGCGATCTGGACGACCAACCCCGTCGAGTATCGCGGCAAGTTCTATCAGGTGCCGAAGTCCTACATCCTACCCAAGCCGGTGCAGAAACCGCATCCGCCTATTTTGCTGGCGGCTTTTGCACCCC
>Ga0335085_10013809_pt1 | contig 11819 bp, 11 predicted proteins | sample Lox_Sample_45_FD_206712 | JGI IMG/M metagenome (GOLD analysis project Ga0335085, IMG submission 206712) | Soil microbial communities from Loxahatchee National Wildlife Refuge, Florida, United States - Lox_Sample_4.5 | ecosystem: Environmental > Terrestrial > Soil > Wetlands | place: USA...
GATCAACCGCGCGTTCTCCTTGTCGTCGGCCGGCACGACATGCCACGGCGCGTGCGTCGTGCTGGTCGCGCTCAGGCATTCTTCGTAGGCCTTCATGTAGGCCTTCCACCGGCCGCGCTCCGCGAGATCGGCCCGGCTGAATTTCCAGTTCTTGTCGGGATCGTCGATCCGCGCCAGGAAGCGGCGGCGCTGCTCCTCCTTCGACAGGTGGAGAAAGAACTTCACAATGCGGGTCCCGTTCCGGTGCAGGTGCTTTTCCAGATCGAGAATCGACCGGTACCGGTGCGTCCAGAACTTGCCGTCGTCGAACGCCTCCTCCGGCAGCGCCTGGCCGCGCAGAATCTCGGGGTGGACGCGCACGATCAGGACTTCTTCATAGTAGGAACGGTTGAAGATCCCGATGCGGCCCCGCTCCGGGAGGCAGCGGGTCGTGCGCCACAGAAAATCGTGCTCCAGCTCCTCCGGGCTCGGATGCTTGAAGCTGTAGACCTGGCAGCCCTGCGGATTGACGCCGGACATGACGTGTTTGATCGCGCCGTCCTTGCCCGCCGCGTCCATGGCCTGAAAAATCAGCAGCAGCGCGTACCGGTCTTGCGCATAGAGCACGTTCTGCAGCGCGCTGAGCCGCCCGATGTGGTCGGCCAGCAGTCGTTCGTAGTGAGGCTTCGACGTGTAGAAGGGCTTCACGCGCGTCGGCCGCTTCTTGAGCCGCACCCGTTCCCCCTCCCGCACGCGAAACGGCTTGACCCTGAGGTTCATTCCGTCACGACCCGCCGATGGTGTGCGTTAGCCCGGGTGGTGTGACTGCGCCACCACGGACCAGAACACGTTCCCGTCCTGATCGCGCAGGTTCACAAACGGACGCCCCTTGGACTCCAATCCGAGCCCCATCTCAGTCCGGATACTCCCGTGATCGTCCATCAGGAACAGTTGTGGATCGCCCGAGGCGCTCATGTCAAACAGGACGCGGACACGGTGTGCGGTGTCGAAAAACTCCAGCGCAGGCTGCCCACCGGCCGAGACGCTGAGCTCCGCGCGCGTCCCCCCTTGACCGTCGACGAGCTTGAACGTCTGCGCCGTGACCACCGTCGGTTCGGAGGCCAGGACCGGTCGATCGAACGGCATCCGGTCCGCCAGCAGCCCGCCGGCCACTCCGGCCGCGGCCGCCAGGATGATCATCTTCAAGGAGAGCGTCTCGTGCCTGCTGCGCTGCGTCATGGCATACCTCGCTTGATGAGTGTGGAAGGCTTCGGGTCCGCTTGCCCCGATTATAAGCCCTGCTCCCCCGTGCCTTTCAACCTTTTCCCGCCAGATAATTCGCCACCGCCGTTTCGAGATTGAAATGCATCCCTTGTCTTCCCAACCGCGCGCCGAGCGGCGACCGCTGGATGACGGCGAGCACGTCCGGGTTGAGGCCGACCAGCCAGAGCGACACGCCCCGCTCGCGCTGCCGCCGCTCGGCCGTGATCAGCATCTTCAGCGCGGTGTACTCCAGATCAAACACGCCGCTCATGTCGATCGCCACGACCTTCGGATTCGACTTCGCGGCGAGCGCCCGCATCTTCTCCCCGATGCGCTCGACGTTGGCGAAGTAGACCCGCCCCTCCAGCTGCAGCATCAAGAGGCCGGGAAAAGTCTCATCCTCGGGATGCTCCGGCGTGAGCGGACGGAAGACGTTGGTGCCCGGTTTGCGCCCCAGCACGCGAACCGGTGGATCGGCCGTCTGCTGCGCCAGCGCCACGAACGAGATCATGATCGCCACGACGATCCCCTTCAACGTCCCCAGCAGCACGACGCCGGCCAGCGCGGCCAGCGCCCAGACGAACTCCGTCCGGCGGATCCTGACGATCGCGCGAAAGTCCGCCGGCTGGATCAGCCCGATCGAATAGATGATCACCACCGCCGCCAGCGTCGCCTGCGGCATCAGCCCGATGAGCGGGGCGAGCAGCAGCATCGTCAGGAGCGCGGCGCCCGCCGTGACCAGCTCCGCCAGCTGCGTGCGCGCCCCCGCCAGGCGATTGACCGCGGTTTGCGTGGTTCCGCCGCCCGCCGGCATGGCTCCCAGGAGCGCTCCGCCCGCGTTGGCCAGCCCCGTCGCCAGCAATTCTTGATTCGGCCGGATCGGCGGCTCTTCGCTCTCGGCGAACGCCCGCGCGGCGGCGATCGTTTCGGTAAAGCTCATCAAGGCGATCCCCATCGCGCCGGGCCAGAGTTGAACGACCAGCGAGAAGTCCGGCAGGGTGAGCGAGGGCAGGCCGCGGGAAATCCGGCCGACCGACTCCACCCCGTGCGCCTGCAGGCCGAGCAGCCCCATGCCGGCGATCCCGGCCGCCACCACGACCAGCGGCGCCGGCAGCCGGGGCAACCGATGCTCAATCCCCACCAGCAGCGCGATTGTCGCGACTCCGACCGCCACCGTCGGCCAGGAGGCATGCGGGAGGGCCTGCAGCGTGGCGGCCAGATTGTGCACGAAGCCGCCCTTGGCGACGTGGACGCCCAGCAGCTTCGGGATCTGGTCGAGCACGATCACCAGCGCGATCCCCGCCTTGAACCCGATCAGCACCGGCTCCGAAATGAAATTGGCGACAAAACCCAGCCGCAGGAGCGACGCCAGAATGAGGATCGCCCCCACCAGCAGCGTCAGCGTGGCCGACGCGGTGATCAGGGCGGCCGGATTACCGTCCGGCGCCACATGGCCGAGCTCGGCCGCCGTCAGGATGGCCAGCGTGGTGCTGGTGCTCACGCTCAGCGGCCGGGAGGAGCCCAGCAGCGCATAGACCGCCATCGGGACCAGCACGGTATAGAGCCCCACCTCCACCGGCAGGCCGGCGATCGTGGCGTAGGCCATCGCCTTCGGAATGACAACCGCGGCCGTGATCAGCCCCGCGATCACATCGCGCGACAGCCACTCTTTCTGATAGTCGAAGAACCAGTTCTTCATGGGAACACGGTCATCAGCATCGAGCGAACGACCGGCGGGTCATTCTGATGAAAAATCGGTTTGACATCAACTAGGGGCGAACCGCCGGGCCGCCCCCACATTCATCATCTCATTAGTTTCATTAGTTCCCACACGCCGGGCGTTTCGGGATCTCATTGAAATCCTTCACCTCATGCCGCGCCACCTGAAACTGATAGGGCGCCTCGCGCGCCTCGAGATAAGGCTGGGGCGTATCGAACCGGTCCCTCGGCCGATCCCGGCAGGCCACCGTCACATCGATCAAGCCCGGCCGCAGGTCGATAATCCGGTCGCCGTTCAATATCCGGCCGCACAGATGCGTCTCCCTGGCCTGTTCCAGCACCGGCTCATCCCGTTCGCGTTGTCGAAAGACGATACCAGCCGGCTGCTCGTCATAGTCGATCGTGCTGAGGCTGCACTGTTCCAGAATCCGCACGCTCCCCTCACGGCTGTCGAACCACAGCGGCCGGACCGTCGTATTCCAGTAGAGCAGATGTTGCCGCGTGTGGCCGAGCGAATCGGGCGCCTCCAGCGTCCCCGAATACATATAATGATGCGCGCAGCCGGAGACCAGTAGAACCGCCGGCAGCCAGCCGCACAGCACCGCCCGCCCGCTCCTCATGCGAGCAAACTCACCAGATCATCTCCCAGTCCGGGATGGGTCCAGTAACCGCAATGGGCCTCCAGCCAGACCTTGCCGGTATCGATCACCCGATCCGTGATCTCCCATCCGGACGATGTCGCCCCAAACCGTTCGACAATCTTATACCCGGACCGCGGCTTGCCGTAGAACGATCCAGAGACGACCGGATCGGTCCGGTCCCAGTAATTGAGCCATGGAAACGTACGGGGAAACGGACGGTCGCCGCGGCCCAGCGATCTGACCCGGCTGCGATTGAACATGCGGAGGCCGATCGGCGAGCCAAGCGTCACCAGGCCGAAGAGCGGCCAGCTCCCGCGATCGTTACGGTCGAAGAGCCCCTTCGATCCGATCAACTGGTTCACGGCGTCGAACGCGTAGATCGTTCCCAGGCTGTGGGCCACCAGAAAGCACGGATGGCCGTCCCGGTAAATTTCCAGCAACCGGTCGACCAGCCCCTGCCGGATCGTTCGCGCCGTGCTGCCGTCCTTCAATGCGATCAGGACATCCAGCACGAGGTCCAGCGTCAGATCCACACCCGCTCTGGCCAGCATGTTGGTCAGAAACAGTTGAATCACTTGACGGAGCCGCCGCTGGGCCCGGTCGTTGATGTTCTCATAGTGGTAGAGCTCCGTGCCGAACGACAGCGGCATGCCGCCGAGGCGCGATCGGACCAGCGAGTCGATCAGCCGGTCCTGGTGAAGATCGGCGTCCGTGCCGGCTTCGACGCCGTGCACCACCAAGACCCGCTTCGGCTTCGCCGGATCGACGGCCATCCCGCCTCACGCCCGGGCAGGCGCGCCGGCGCGGCGCGTCATGAACCGGCCCCGCGCCCGGCGAACGTCCGGGCGTCGATCACGGCGCCGGTCATCGTGCCATCGACCGCGGCCACATACGCCTTCGCGACCGACGCCGCCGGCTGGCCGGTCGAGCTGTCCATCCCCATCGCCTCCATCGTCTCCTTCACCCAGGGCGGAGAGACGACGTTGATCCGGACGCCCCTCGGCATCTCCAGCGCCGCCGCCCGCACGAAGCCCTCAACGGCCGCGTTGACCGGGCTGATCGCCGCGCCGCCCGCCATCGGCTCCATGCTGAGCACGCCGCTCGTCAACGTGAACGAGCCCCGGTCGGTGATCACGGGCAGGCCCGCGAGCACCAGATTCACCTGACCCATCAGCTTGTTCGACAGCCCGAGCAAAAAATCCCGTTCGGTCAGCTCCGCCAGCGGGCCGAAATGAGCCAGCCCCGCCGCGCAGACCACGGCATCAAAGGAGCCGATGGCGCGGTAGAGCGCCTTGATCGAATCGGGCGAGGCCAGATCGACATGATGGTCGCCCCGGCGATGGCCGACCTTGATCACGGCATGCCGGCCGGAGAGCGCGTCGGCCACCGCCCGTCCGATCGTCCCCGTCGCTCCGATTACAAGAATTTTCATTGTTACCTCCACACCGCGGGCGATGCAGCGCATCGCCCCTACATTCGAAATACGGGATTCTCCCTTACTGCGGGCGAGCGGCCGCTCGCCCCTGCATTATTACGTATGGCGCATCGATTTCCCGCCATGTACGGGCGACCCGGGGGTCGCCCCTACATTCGCAACACGTTTTATCCCGATGTTCCGCACGTTCTACCTGTCGCGCCGTTTTTGAGATTTCACCATCTGCGATAATCGTTCGAGGCGCGCGCGCTCTTGGTCCCGCTCGCCCGGCGTGTCATCAGATGATGCCTGAAAAGATTCGGGCGGCCCCAACCGCAGCCGGATCTCTTCCAGTCGCGTCAGGCAGCGCAGCGCCAGCTCGGGGTCGTCCCGATCCTCATAGAGCCGGCTGAGCAGGCGGAGCGCGTCGATCTGCCCCGCCGGAATCCCCAGCTGCTCATAGTGCGTACAGGAAAAGTTCAACGACGTCTCGGCGCGGCGATCGTCCCCCAATCGGAGATAGGCGCGCCCGAGCTGGCCCCACGTCGCCGCCAGCCCCTCTTCGTGGCCGCTCTTCTTGTGCAGGTCGATCGCCCGCGAGAACGACTTAACGGCATCTTCAGTTTTCCCCTCGTCCTGCTCCAGCAGACCGAAATTGCTGAAGAGCAGGCCCAACGAGCGGTCGTCCCCGGCCTGCTCCAGCAGCTCCTCCGCCTCGAGGTAATAGGCCCGGGCCCGATCGCGTTCGCCCAGCTCCCTCGAGAGGTTGCCCAGATTGACCAGCGTCTGCCCCACGGTTGTGACGTCCAACGCGCGTCGTTGCAGCTCCAGAATCTCGAGATAGCAGCGCCGCGCCTCCTCCCGCTCGCCCAGCGCCGCGAGAACATTGCCGAGATTGCCCAGGACCGGCATCAGCCGCTCCGGCTCGCCCGCCGGCCGCGCCTCGCGCAACGCCTCCTCGAAACAGCGCCGCGCCCCATGAAAATCCCGCCGGTGCAGGAAGATCATCCCCTGCTGATATGACGGCGATTCGTTCCCGCCGGTCATGCTCCGCCGTCACCCCTGTCGAGTCCAGAACGCCCGGTTGCCACGATCCATGCCAGGTGAAATTCCTCCGCGACTGATGCGTCTGAGTGAACGCGCGGGGAAGATCGACCGCGCCGGTCATCCGCTCAGCCCGTTACGTGGATGACAATCTTTCCCCGCACGTGACCGGCCTCGCTGAGCGCGTGCGCCTCGGCCGTCCGTGACAACGGCAGGCGCCGGTCGATCTGCGGCCGTAATTGCCCCGCGTCGATCCACGCCGTCAACTGATCCAGATCCGATCCGCGCGCGCGCGCCATGAGCAGGAAGGCCCGTTTCCCTCCCATCACTGGTCCGAGCGCCATTCCCAGCAGCGTGGAGACGGACGGGAGCGTCGACACATACCGCCCGCGCGGGCGCAGCGCCGCCCGGCAGGCGCGAAACGACCGGGTCCCTACCGCGTCGACGATCAGGTTATACCGAGATGACGCGGCCGCGAAATCCTCCACGGCATAGTCAATCGCGTGATGCGCGCCCAGCGCCAGGACGAACTCCCGGTTGCGGGCGCTGCAGACCGCCGTCACCTCTGCGCCGCGGAGCCGGGCGATCTGCACCGCACACGACCCCACTCCGCCAGAGGCGCCGTTGATCAGCACCGCCTGCCCTTGTTCGATATGGCCCAAGTCGCGAAGCAATTGCAACGCCGTCAGCGCCGCCAGGGGCACCGCCGCGGCTTCGTCCGGGGAGAGTGACGTCGGCGCACGCGCCGCGCTCCGCTCCGGCACGGCCGCGTATTCGGCGCAGCCCCCGCCGGCAAAGGGGGAGAGCATGGCATAGACGGCCTCACCGGCCCGGAACCGCGTCACCGTCGATCCGACTCGAACAATCTCCCCGGCCACGTCCACACCGGGTATCCGCGGCATCGGCAGGAAGGGAATCCGGGGCGTGCCCCGCCGGAATTTCCAATCGACCGGATTGACCGATGTCGCCCGGACCTTGACCAGGAGCTGGCGGTCGCCGATGACCGGCTCCTGCAGCTCCCCGAGCTCGAGCACCTCGGGGCCTCCGTACCGGCGATAGAAGACGGCCTTCACGGCGTCACCGCTCCCGTCATCGCCCTCCCCTCCTTCTTAATCCTTACCCCGCCGTCTCTTTATCAATCCGATTTTCCCTTCTCATACAATGCCGGCGACAGTATACACAATTCATCCGGCCGAGGCAGCCGGAGCCGGTTGCAAACCCCCATTGCACGCCATCCATGAAACAGTGTAGATTGCAGCCACGATGCGCCGGCTTGCAGGAGATGACGCATCGGGAATGGAGGGGTTTCCCATGGCACGATTCCTCATTGAAGTCCCGCATGAAGCCGAGCAGATTGCCTGCGCGAGGGCCATCAAAATCCTCCAGTCGACCGGCTCGCATTACCTGACGAATGCCGACTACGGCTGCCACGACGGCGTCCACAAGGGGTGGATCACCGTCGAAGCGGAAAACAAGCAAGCCGCCCGGGCGATCCTGCCCGTCCCCTATCGCAACCAGGCCACGATCGTGCAGCTCAACAAGTTCGGTATGGAAGAGATCAACACCCTCCTCCGCGACCACAAGGGCTGACCGCGCCCTCGCGCCCGGCGGGCCGCGTCAGAGCGAGACCGGCGCGACAAAATAGTCGTCCAGCAGCTTCACGGCGATGGCGCCTTCGCCCGCCGCGGAGGCCACCCGCTTGACCGATCCCAACCGCACGTCGCCTGCGGCAAACACCCCGGGGAGGCTCGTCTCCAGCCGCATCGGCGGCCGTTTCAGCCCCTGAAACAGCGCGGGCGATTTGAGATCGGCGCCCGTGATGATGAAGCCCTGCTCATCCCGTTCCACCGCTCCCGTGAGCCAGTCGGTATGGGGCACCACGCCGATCAGCACGAAGAGCGCCTGCACCTCGAGCGTCTCCACCCGGCCCGTGGCATGATCCTTGACCGCCACCCGTTCGAGCCGGTGCGCGCCTTCCCCGTCGACGACCTCCGTCTGAAACCGCACCTCCACGTTGGGCAGCCGCCGGATCTGCCGGATCAGGTAGTCGGACATCGTGTCGATCAGCGACTCGCCCCGCACCACCTGAACCACCCGTCGCGCGTGCTTCGCCAGATGGACGACGGCCTGCCCAGCCGAGTTGCCTCCTCCCGCGACGATCACGTCCCGGTCCTGCATAAGCGCCACCTCGCCGCCGGCCGCATAAAAGACGCCGGCGCCGGTGAAGCGTTCGAGGTTCGGCACGCCGAGACGGCGGTAAGCGGCGCCGGTGGCGATGAGCACGGCGCGCGCCGTAATCACCGAACCGTCCGAAAGCGCGATGATCCGGTCTGGCCCGGCCGCCCGCAGTCCGCAGACCTCGCGTCCCAGTGCGTATTTGGCGCCGAAGAGCCACGCCTGCTGATAGGCCCGTTGCGCCAGCTCGGCGCCGCTGATGCCGCGGGGAAAGCCCAGATAATTCCGCAGCAGCGAGCTCGATCCCGCCTGGCCGCCCACTGCTTCCCGTTCGATCACGAGCGTGCGCAGCCCCTCCGACGCGCCGTAGACCGCCGCCGCCAGCCCGGCCGGTCCCGCGCCGACGATCGCCAGATCGCAGGTCCGCTCCTCGTCCAACGTGGAGATGCCCAGCTCGTCCATCAGCTCGGCATTCGAGGGCTCGACCAGCACCCGCCCGTGGCGCATCACGATCACCGGCAGCCGGCTGCCGTCCAGGCCTGTCTGTCGGAGCAGCCGTCTCCCTTCGGCCGAATCGGCCGGATAGACGCCGTGCGGGACGCCGTACCGCTCCAGAAACTCGATCACCTCGTACCCGCGGAGAGAGGGATCGGACTGGATTACGCGGACCAGCTCCATCCGGGGGCCGTGCTCGCGGGTCCACTCGGAGAGAAATTCGCCGATCAGCGGATAGAGATGGACTTCGGGCGGATAGTAGGGTTTAAGCAGGTAATTCTCGATTTGATTGAACGCGCAGGATTGGAGAATTGCCGGCATGGCCCGTTTGTCGCCCCAATTCACCAGCAACGCCCGTTGCGCGGAGGGATGGAGCGCGTGCGCGGCCTGCAGAAACTCCACGCCGTTCATCACCGGCATCCACTGGTCCGCAATCAGGAGCGCCACCTGCACGCCGCCGGCTCTGACCGCCTCCAGCTCTTCCAGCGCCGTCCGCGGCGCCGCGTGGGCGACCACCCGGTAATCTCCGCCATACCGGCGGTCAAGATCACCGTGCATCGTCGTGAGCTGAGCCGGCTCGTCGTCAACGATCATGATGACGGGTTTCATGGCTCAATCCAATGCACCGGGCGGGCGATTCAGCGAACCGCCCCTACGAGCGCCATCCCTCTTCCGTCTCCATCCACCACTGTTTTTCAAAACTGCAGCAGCACGCACCGGTTGCCGTCCGGATCGGCAAACCAGGCCATCTTCGAATCGCCGCCGGGCGACGTGATCCGACCGCATCGGATCCCTTTCCGCTTCAGCTCGGCCATCCGTTTTTCGATCTGCTTCACCCGGAGCATGATCCCCCAGCCCCCCTTGGGCTTCGGCACCCGCTTCCGGCCCATCGAATAGAGGCCGAGCACCGTTCCGCCGGGCACCTTGAACTCCACATAGTGCCGTCCCATGCGCCGCGTGGGTTTGAGCCCCAGTTTTTGATAGAACTTCGCCGCGCGCGACACATTCTTCGACTCCGCCGCCACCCATGAATCTGCGATTATTTTGGCCATCGATTCGCTCCTTTTGTGATTCACTGTGTCACGTGGTTCCACGCCATGTACGGGCGACCCGCCGGGTCGCCCCTACAGGCGAAACCCTAATTCCAAACCATTGCTGCGGGCGATGCAGCGCATCGCCCCTACATGCGTTAACCCTTTTAATTCCATAATCCGCCTTCTTCGCATCCCGGATCTCGCATCTCGCATCTGTTTTATTCCGTCTCTTTTTTATCCGCTCGCGCTTCGCACTCGCTCAAGTCGGGGGAGTGATGCCTCACACTCCCCCGCACCCCCATCGCCCGTACGCTCTTATCACTTAATCCGCCTTCTCTTTCTAATCCGACGCCTTTTCAAATTCCAACGCCGCCGAATTGATGCAATACCGCTGGCCCGTCGGCTCAGGGCCGTCGTCGAAGACATGGCCCAGGTGTGCGTCACACCGGCTGCAGACCACTTCGATCCGGAAATCGAACCCGCTCCGGTCGACTTTTTCATCGACGCACTCCTCCGACACAGGGGCCCAGTAACTCGGCCAGCCCGTGCCCGAATCGAATTTGGTGTCGGAGGAAAACAATTCCTGTTTGCAACAGACGCACCGGTAGACCCCGTTCTCCTTGCTCCTGTAGTATTTCCCGGTGAAGGCCTGTTCCGTCTCCCCCTCCCGCGTGATGTAATAGGCTTCGGGCGAGAGCTGCCGCTTCCATTCCTCTTTTGATTTGACGATTTTTTCAGTCATTGCATCAACCTCGCGGGCGGCCCGGCGGGTCGCCCCTACAGGCGTCAACTCATCAGCACCCATCTTTACCGCCTTTATCCCTTAACCCTTAATCCGCCTTTTTTTAATCCGCTCGCGCTTCGCGCTCGCTCAAGTCGGGGGAGTGATGCCTCACACTCCCCCGCGCCCCCATCGCCCGTACATTCTTACCACATAATCATCCTTTTCCCCTCTCCCCCTTAATCCGAATTGCTTTTCTAATCCTTAATCCGCCTTTTCTAATCCGTCCTCTCTTTTCCAAATTTATTTCACCACATGGACCTTCTCCGTGCCGGTGGCGATATAGTCATACGTGTCCTGCCGCTCCTCCACCACGTCCATGATCCTGCTCGGGTTGCTCCCCGTCCCCGGCCATTCCATTGTCATGGAGCGCCGATCCTCCACCCAATAGGGCGTGAGCCGGTCGGGGCGGGTCACCAGCGTATAGCGATATTGCACGCTGCGCAGATTCATCTCCGGGGGAGAACGATGCTCCCCGCCGGCCGTCTCGGGGGGCGCGATCACCTTTTTCACGATACGGTCGAACTGCTCCGGATCGGGCGTGGAGATCAGTTCCAGCTTCACGCAACCCCTCGACTGATCCTGATCGTTGCAGGGCACCCGGCCGGCCAGCCGATATTGCTGCTTCCAGTCGACGGTATCGTCATAGACCGGCACGTTGGCCTGGCGTTTCAAGTCGTACAGGGTGCCGGTCTGCAGCGTTTTTCCGGCCCAAAAGGCGACCAGATTCCACCATTCCTGCCGGGCGATGTGGTCAAGGGTTTTGGGATCCGACAGAAGGTCAATGGCCCCGTGGGCGTTCGACGACAGCTCAAAGTTGCCCGCCAGGGCCTGCTTCAACGCGCCTGGCACGCCGTCCAAACCATCGACCCGCGTGACCGTCCCCTGGGCATCGACCGTCAGCACGGGGTGCGCCAGCAGACCCGGCGCCCCCTCCAGAAACATTTTGAGCGTGTCATCCCCCTCCAGCGTCGTTTCGTCGCACAGCACCCGGATGCCGTTCTCGGCGCTTTCCGTATGCAGTTGGCACCGGACTTCGACGCTCTTCGTCATCGCCACTTTGTCGATCGACTGGCTTTTTGTGATGAACGACCGGACGTTCGCCACCATTCCCGGGGGCCAGTCGAAATGCAATGGGACGGCTTCACGGGTGTCGATTTGCGATGGCTTCAGGTCGTAGATCGATCGCAGCGTGCATCCCGCCGGCAATAGCACGATGCACAGGATCAGCAGATGGCCCAATCGGCCTCTCGCCTTGCAGGGGCGACCCATTG
>Ga0335085_10013811_pt1 | contig 11818 bp, 9 predicted proteins | sample Lox_Sample_45_FD_206712 | JGI IMG/M metagenome (GOLD analysis project Ga0335085, IMG submission 206712) | Soil microbial communities from Loxahatchee National Wildlife Refuge, Florida, United States - Lox_Sample_4.5 | ecosystem: Environmental > Terrestrial > Soil > Wetlands | place: USA: Florida...
AGCCAAAAGCCCGTGCGGGGTCACCACAGCCACACCTGCGGCCACGCCAATGGACGTCAGAAAGCTGCGACGGGTGATACTGACGTCCAACATCGTTCGCATGAAAACATCCTTTCCGCCCGATTCTGGCGCCAATAGCTACCAATGGTTCTAGACGCGCCCGGCAGTCTCGATCAGCAGACTACAGAAAGGCTGCCGCGGCACTCGCCGTGCCTTTAAAGAACGCCAGCAAGTCCGCATTGATCTGGTCCGAATGCGTGGTGCACATGCCATGCGGAAGTCCAGGATAGACTTTGAGCGTTGGGCGTTTGAGGATCTTGACGGACTTCAGCGCTGCATTAGCTACGGGCACAATCTGATCGTCGTCTCCGTGCATAACCAGCGTGGGAATATCCATCCGTTTCAGGTCTTCGGTGAAATCCGTTTCAGAAAAAGCCTGAACATAATCGTAGTGCGCCTTGGTGCCTCCCATCATGCCTTGCAGCCACCAGTGTTGCCGGATGCCCTCCGAAATCTTCGCGCCGGGTCGGTTGTATCCATAAAAGGGGAGTGTAAGGTCCATATAGAACTGCGCGCGATTTCTTGTATATGCCGTTCGAATGTCGTCAAAGACAGAGAGCGGCACCCCGTCTGGGTTCTTGTCACTCTTCACCATGATGGGAGGCACCGCTCCGATCAACACTGCCTTAGCAACTCGCTTCGTTCCATGCCGGCCAATATAGCGGGCCACTTCGCCGCCGCCGGTCGAGTGTCCCACATGAATCGCATCTCTCAGGTCGAGCTTTTCTGTCAGTTCGGCTAGATCGTCGGCACAGTGGTCCATATCATTACCGTCCCATGTCTGTGTCGAGCGCCCGTGCCCCCGTCGATCCGGCGCGACGACTCGATAACCGTGCTGTAGGAAGAACAGCATCTGTGCATCCCAGTCATCTGAGCTCAGCGGCCATCCGTGACTGAACACGATTGGTTGACCCTTTCCCCAGTCCTTGTAATAGATGGTTATGCCATCCTTTGTCGAAATTGTCGCCATGGCGTCAATCCTCCTCTTTGCGATTTGATTCCTTGATCTCGCCCGGACGGTACCGCAGCGTGCTTAGGCCGCCGGTTCTGTTTGCGATTGGGCGATCGCCCGCAGCGCGGCCGACCTGCGTAGGGCCGCCCGGGCATGGAACAACCGCCCTTTAGCCGCCGCCACGGAAATATTCAGGACCTTCGCGGTCTCCTTCATCGAGAATTCCTGCAATTGGCCAAGCTCGACTACCGCCCGCACTCGTGGCCGCAGCCTCGACACAGCCTTGTGCAGTGCCCTTCGGCGTTCCCGGGCGACGTATGTCTGCTCTGGATCCAGATCCCTGTGCGGAAGTTGAATTGTCCACCGTTCTTCGCCCGCTTCTCCCAGATCATCAAGGAAGACGTACCGAGCTCCGTGGTTTTTGCGCCGGATCATCAAGGCTGAATTGATTACAATGCGCGTCAGCCACGTCGAAAATGTCGAAGCCCCGCGGAAATCATTGATTCGCACATACGCGCGGATGAGCGAATCCTGCACCGCATCCTCTGCATCTTCTTGATTTCCCGTTATGGCCAAAGCGGTTTTGTGCAATCTCGCCATGTGGGGCGCGCAGAGCGACTCAAAACTGGCCGAGTTGCCGCACCTCGCGGCATTCAGCAGCTGTACCTCGGGTATCTGTTCCGCGCAATGCTCTCCCTTCGCGTTTCTGGCAGTGATAGATTTCGCCTGCATCATGGTGTTCACCCTGCTTTGTCGTCGAGTGGATTTGTGGTCAAGCGTCATTGCTGCTGGTTGACCACGCCGTGAGGTTGCCCGATTCTCGATTGGAATACATCCCTACATCGAAGACTTTTTCATTACCTCCGCTCGGGGGGATTCGCTATACCACTTTTGGATGACGCCAGGGAAGAGGGGGACAAGGCAGGTTTATCTGCGGGGTAATTAACCACGTAGACCACACCTCGTGATCAGAGACTAGAGATGAATAATGCCGCGCCGCAGACCGATGGCCACCGCCTGCGTCCGGTCGTTTGCGCCTAGTTTCTCCATGATGTGCTTGATGTGAACTTTAACGGTCTCTTCCGTGATGAACAACTTTTCAGCAATGTCTCGGTTGCGATTGCCGCCCGCGATTTCACGCAACACTTCAATCTCTCGGCCGGTGAGCTTATCATCGCTCAGGTGCTCCGCGAGCCGCGCCGCCACTTGCGGTGGGATTTGTTTCTTCCCCGTATGGACCTGGCGTATCGCGGCGAGCAGGTCCTTCGGAGGCATGCTCTTCAGCAGATACGCTCGCGCGCCTGCTTGCAGCGCGCGTTGGATTTCCACGTCACCTTCAAACGTCGTTAGCATGATGAGGCGCGCTTCCGGGAACTCTTGGCGAATCGCTGCCACTGCGTCGATCCCACTTTCGCCAGGCAAGCGCACATCCATCAATGTCACATCCGGCTGGCCCCTTCGAAACTCCCGCAGCGCTTCTTGCACGTTTGACGCCTGACCGAGCAGCAGCATGTCCGGCTGGCTGTTGATCACCGCGGCCAGTCCTTCTCGTACGAGCGGGTGATCGTCAACACAGAGAATTCGGATCCGAGTTTCTGACGTCAATCTCTGCTCCTGCGGCCTTCAACTGACTTGGTTGTCGACTGCCCGAACGTTCTGGTAATCCAGTTCGAGTTCGGAAATCTTGACGAAGACAAGAATGCGATCTGGCCGGGCACCCACAGATCCACTTCCGTGCCGGTTCCGACCCGGCTCAGTATCTTAAACGATGCACCAATCTTTTGCGCGCGCTCCCGCATCCCTGTCAATCCCCAGTGGCTCTCGGATTTTCGCTCGGGCTCATTCGGGTCGAGCCCGATGCCTGTGTCTCGCACCACCAGCCGAAGTCCGCCCGCGGCATACTCGAGTTCAGCTTCGATCGCATCGGCCTTCGAATGCCGAAACGCGTTCATCAGTGCTTCCTGCCCAATTCGATATACCTCATCGCGAATGATCGGGTGCAGCGGCCGTGGCGTTCCTTCCACCAGAACCCGAAATGCAACTTCTTCTCGGTTCGGAAATTCACTCCGGATCCGAGATAGAGCTTCTCCGAGATCGTTTGCATTCGACGTGCGCAAGCCCCGTACCGCATTTCGGCCCTCTTCAATCACACGCCCAATCAAGTTCAACACGCGCGTGAGAGGAGGCCTCGTTGGGGAGTCTTCTGGCAACTGGTCCACGATTACATGTAGTTGCATTGACGCGCTCAGAAACCCCTGCAGCAACGTATCGTGAAGCTCCTGTGCAATTCTCGTGCGTTCTGACAGCCTTTCCTCGAAGCGCAGGCTCGCGCTCCGTTGAAATTCTCCCATGCGGAGTCGATAGACGGCGAAAATCATCAGTGCAACAGCCACAACACTTGCCACCCGAAACCACCATGTTTCCCAGAACGCTGGTGCAATCTGGAACTGAACGCTCGACTCACCGCTGTTCCACATGCCTCCGCCGTCGGTCGCCACTACCACAAACCGGTAGGTCCCCGAGCCCAGGTTGCTATAGGTCACCTGGCGCTCCTTCAACGGCTCGCTCCACTTTTCGTCGACGTTCTCCAGTTTGTACTTGTACTGGATGCGGTCTGGCGCCGAAAGGCTCAGCCCTGTGAACGTCACCATCACCCGGCGCGGCTTCTCGTTGAGCAAGACAGGTGTACCCAGGTCAATGGGAGTGCCATCCACAGAGACCGCATCGATGTGCACGATTACCGGCGCGGCGGCGCGGAGTGCGTGCTTCGGGTCCACGACGGAGATTCCTCGATTCGTCGATACCCAGATCTTTTCCCGGGAGTCCGCCAAAACGGACGGCACTCGTTTCACTCCTTCGGTTCCCTTTAGCCCATCGTCAAATCCGTATTCTCGCAGGTCAGAATCACCCACCGTCCCGGCGAGCAGTTTCTCACGATTCACGCGGAGTACATGATTCGTCGTCGCCACCCACAGCCAGCCATATTTGTCTTCCGCGATACCCAGCGTTTCTTCTTGCAGAATCTTCGGCAGGTTTCCAGGAACCTGGATCGCACCCGATCGTAGAAACGCCACCCCTGCTTTCGTGCCAATCCAGAGCGTTCCCTCGGAGTCCGTCAGGAGGCAGGCCAACTCCGAGGATGGCAACCCGTCATTTGTTGTGAAAACGCGCCACCGTCCGCCGGCGAATTCGTCCAGTCCATCGGCCGTCGCAAACCACATGCTATGGCCGGGTCCTTCAGTGATAGCCATAACGGAATTTGAGGACATCCCATCTGTCGTTGTGTATGTGGTGAACGAGAGCCCCGAGTAGGAACTGACGCCGCCATTGAGGGTTCCCGCCCAGACCGTTCCGTCCTTGCTTTCATAAACCGCGTAGACACTGTCCTGTGCCAGCCCGTCTTTTCGTTTATAGGTCCTCGTGCGCAGCCTACCGTTCCCGTATTCGAGATGCGTTAGACCTCCTCGTTGCCGGCCAATCCACAACTGGCTTCCGTGGCCGGACAGGGAATAAACGACGTCGCGGTCCAGCCCGTCGTTCGACACGGCTCCGCTCTCGCGTCCTTTGATCCAGCGTAAGCCGCCGTCAAGGGGAGCAAACCACACGCGCCCCGTTTCGTCGATGTACAGGGGGCCACCACTCACCGATTCTCCTTGGATGGCAAATGTGTGGAAAGCATTGTCACGAAGGCGTTGGAGGCCTTCGCGCGTGCCGATCCACACATTTCCTTCACGGTCCTCGTATAGCGCTGTCAGTTCGGTCTCTTTGTCCGAAGACTTCTCGTCCGCGCCGGATCGATCGACTCGAACCAGTCCGTCCAGCATAGCCACCCAGCTGTTCCCATCGCGATCGTGCATTGCTGCTACGGCTTTTCCGGCGCGTAGGCTTTTCGGGATCCCCGTTTCAGTGAGTTGTTTTCCGTCCCACCGCAACACTCCGTGATCGGTTCCAATCCACAGCTCGCCGTTTTCCTGGGCGAGCAGGCAATGAACGGGTTCTTTGAGTACATTCTCTGCTTCAGACAGGGCCAGCCCGTGTGGCAGATAAAACAGCCCAGCCTCTCGCGTGCCAAGCCACAATGCCCCGTCAGTGGTTTCCGCAATGGAAGCGGCCGGCAAGTCCATCTGAACGAAGCGATGAGGGATCACTCCGGTCGCCCAACTCAACCGGCTGGAAAGCGTGTCTGCATGCGGGGAGGCGCTACTGCCGGGAGAGGAACCGGTCACAAGACGCTTGTAATTTCCTTCAACGTAAGTGAGAGGTCCGAAGGAGCTTGAGGAGAACACCGCGGACCCGTCCTTCCGCTGCCCGATCGCAGTGATCCCAAATTGTGCCTCGTCTCGCCCTGCCTCGAATTTTCCGTTGTGATAACGGAGAAGCTCCGTCGTGGCCAGCAGAATCCACAGATTTCCCTGTTGATCGGCAAACAGCCGATGGACTGCGCCGATCTTCAAACCTGACCCAGCGGTCTGGTACAGGCGGAAGCCATATCCATCAAACCGGACAAGCCCTTTGTCCGTGCCGACCCACAGATATCCGTCCTCACTTTGCGAGATCGACGTGACCGATCCCCAGCTGAACCCATTCTCGCGGCCCCATCGGTCAAGCGAGTATGCGAAAGCACTTCCGGGCGAGTCCGCTGCAAAGGACGCTGTTGTGACAGCAAGAAACAGCGTCCAGGTTGCGAGTCTGCGTACACGCCGCATCCGTGCTTTTTCTTTACGGCAGGTATTCAAATTTCTCGATCACCACTTCCGCATCCCTTGCCTGCGGCTTCCTCTCACTCCCCACTACATAAAACAGAAACTGGATCGTCTCCCGCCCCGGCGTCGGAACTCCAGAGGTGAATACATGTTTCGCCACGATTCCGGAAGCTGCCTGCTTGCCGCCGCCTCGAACCGTGGTAAAACTCGCCCGGCCTGACTCCCAACGCATGGAAACCGTCAGAGGGCCCGCTGGCGCGACATACTGGCTCTGATTGGCCGGAACGTAATATGGCTGAATTCCGAATTGAGCGTTGCTTGTTCTCTCGGGTTCGCCCCAACGCCCAAATTCAGCGTCCATCTCCCGATAATGTTGTTCTCCTCCCCAGTCATCAAACGTGGTCATGCTGAGGACGCTGGCAGGTTCCAGTTGTGAGACGTCCCTCACCACCATCGTGTACGTGCCGTACCCAAAGCTCCGCGTGGAGACCACTTCCGCACACGACCACTTGTCGCCCTGCTTCTTGATCCGTAAGTGAAGCGCGCCTTTTTCGTCGATCCATGCGTTGTCACCATCGTACAGATTGTTCAAGCCGCCCCGGTCGCTCGAGATCGTCCGCACTTTCCAGTCGTAGCCGCTGAACTGCAGCGCTCTTGTGGGCGCCATCGCGATCGCACCCGTGCCTTTTACACTCGCGATCGCCAGCACGGCCGGACCAAGGCTTGGCAGCACATCCAAGGTTGGTGCCGGATGATATCCCGGTCCCACAAGCATCGCCGCATATTCAAAGCCCAGATGTGTCTCGGTACTCCAGGTCGAATCGGACTGAATTGTAATCAAGGGGCGGTCGGGCCAAGGTTGCACCCACCAAGGGCCACTTCGCGCATACACCACGATGCTCTGTCCATCGCGCCAGCCCTGGACGCGCCCGGAAATAGTATCCACGTGCTCCCTGCCGCCCTGGGCCGCTGGGGGAATTCTCGTCAACTCAATAGAAGGCTTGGCACCCACATCCCGGCCTTTGCAACCTTGCAACGCCAGAATTGCCGCCAGTGCCAGCAACGACAGGAGTTCTCTGGGGGACGTGGCCCTTCTGCCTGTTCGATTTCCATCCGCTCGACAGGCGGTGGGGCCTTCGTTCGAGCGAACATTGTATAAAGCCAAGGTCTGCCTCGATTCGGAGAAGCCGTGCACGAGCCCACCAAGGGTGAACATGATAACATTGCCCAGCCTTCGCCTCCCCATTCCCGTCAATTTAGGAGATAGCGCCTCTTTTCCCATACCACGATAGAGGTAGAAAGAAATTCCGAAATGAGGGGTTTCCCGCCTCTCTCCGAACTGTGTACCTTGTTCGATGGTCGATTGGCGGAGGGCCCCCTGAGGCGGCTTTTTTCAAGCTATCCCGATGGCATGCTTGGCGTGGGGCTTCTCCTGTTCCGGCTGATCATCGGCGTAATGACCATTGCATTTTCCATACACTGGATCGCGGGTGCAGGTGATCGCACGCCCTACGTCTGGGTGATCGGTGTGGTGACAGCGGCTTGTGGCGCGATGCTCGTGTTGGGCTTGATGACCTTGATTGCGGGAGTCACGGCCAGCGCGAGCATACTAGCTATTACACTTTCTGCGGCGGGTCCCCTTCTGGCATCTGGCTCGGCGGTGCTGAGCCTGGTGACCGCAATCCTCGCCTTCGGATTGGCTCTGACCGGGCCTGGTGCCTTCTCTTTGGAAGGCCGGTTGTATGGTCGTCGCGAAATTGTGGTGCCACCCCGCGATTCCGATCACTAATTCGACCGATGAAGACGCTATTTGAGTTGCGCCTTGCCTCTTGCTGCCACCAGCGAGACCTGCTCTAGCGTCGGATAGTGGCCCTCTTCATCCGCCTTGCGGTCTCCAGGCGCGAGTTGCTGCACGATCGTCTGCGCCGGCAGGCCCTTCGGGAAATATCGTGTGTACACGCTTTCGAAGGACCCCGTGTCGCTTAGGTTGTCGAGGTAAATCGTAGTCGAAACCACTTGATCAAACGTCATCCCTGCTTCCTCCAGATTGTCGAGTAAGTTCCGCATCGTTTGCCGCGTTTGATCCCCCGTGGAAGAAAAATATACACCCCCATTGGGGCCGGGAATGAATCCGCTCTTTGCGGAACAGTACAAAAGATCTCCGGCGAAAACACACGGACTCGCTGTCGGGCTCGGCGGCATGTTCTTCGGTCGAACGGCCTGGCGCCGGCTCAAATCTCTGACCGCGATACCCGTGTAAGCAATGTGCGCGCCGTCTGGCAGGCTTGAGACCTCAATCGTTGCACGCCCCGGCGTATTTCCAAATTCGAATCGCTTTGCATACTCTTCATTCATGGCCCGATACGAAATCTCCGTAGTCATATAAGGATTCACGAAAACCATGTGTGCCATAGTGAGTCCTGCTGCCTGAACCACGGATTTAACACCATCGAGCGCCTGATTTACCTGCAGCGCCGGGTCTTTCGGAACCGCACCGGATGACGGGTCGCGTCCATCCATGGCCGAGACGAACAGCTGATCGTGTGTCAGCATACCCGCGGAGAACCCTTTGCCGGGCTGGACACCGGGTATGTTCACCGCCCGTCTTCCCTCCAGATCACGGACAGCGACGGCGTTCATCTGAATCGGCGGATTGGGTACTTTTGCCACGCCCAATACCGCGCGCGCTGGCGGATCCTTCGGGAAGTAGTCCGCGAACACTTCGTCCAGTTCGTGAATTTGCTTTACATCTTCGAGATAGACCTGCACATACACAACGTGATCTTTCGTCAGTCCCGAGGTTTGCAGCACGCTCCTGACGTTTTCCAGGGCTTGCCGCACCTGATCGTGGAATGTCTCGGGCAGGCTGCCGTCTGTCCGTCTCGCGCCTAGTCCGGAGACGAACACGTACCCTGCGGCTTCGACTGACTTGGGCGCTTCCTTTTCTGCCGACGCCGTTGCCGACTGGGCCGGCGCAACGGGCTGTGTCATTGCTAGAAACGCCGCCAAGACTGCGGCAACACCGAAGGTTCGCGCCCCTGCGCCGCTCATGCAGCCTTCCCCTTCCGAGCGTCGTTCAAGATCTCTCTTAGGCGCTGCCCAACGATCATCTCTTCGCCTGGCTGGATCGTCATGGACACCAATTCGATATGGTTTTGCTCTTTCAGCTCTTTCGGATTGGGCTTCGGTTTTTCAACACCTTCGTGCACCGCGGATACCAGGCTGGGGTTGTCGATGCCCAGAACCTCAATCACCGGATCGTTTTCGCGCAGCTTCTTCACGCAATCGGTGATCGTGAAGCCCCAGGCCGCTTGATCCCATGAAACTCGTAGAGTCGGATACCGATTGCCGTCGTCCGGCACGTAAATCTCAGTTTTCACTCCAGGGACGGTTTCCACCAGCTTGGCGATACGTTCGGCGCGTTCATTCCATTCCGCGTAGAGCTTCTTCGAATCGATGGTCAGCCAGGTCTCGATCGCTGTCAGAAGGCCAATGACTTCTTCCTTGCCGACCTTCATCGGCCGGCACACCGAACCTTCAAACGGGCAGGAATTACGCATCGCCGCGTCAATCAGCTCCTTCCTGCCGAGCAAAACGCCGCTGCATTGAGGGCCCCGCAGCCCTTTCCCACCCGAAAATGTGTACAAGTCCAGCTTCATCTTCGCATACAGCTTAATGTTCTCAATCGGAGGAATTCCCGCGGCATCGTCGAGCAGCATCGGCACGTTATGCTGCTTGGCGATTTCCGCTTCGCGTTCCAGCTTCTCCCCCAGGTGCGTCGTGTAAATCATCGCCGTATTGCCGTTGATCGCATTTGCGATTTCTTCTGGTTTTTCCACCAGGACCAGCTTCGCGCCTGTCAGCCGGATGGCACTGTCGAACGCGCTACGGCCTCCCACCATAATCACTTCATGCTTGAGACCCGTTATGTCCGGAAGTTGCCATATCTTCTTCGGGTCGCTGCCAGCCATACACGCGGCGGTTGCCGCTGCCATAGCTCCCGCTGCCCCTGAAGTAATCAATCCCGACTCCGCTCCTGTCAATTCGGCGAGCCTTCGGCCCACTGCCTTGTGCAGCTCAACCATGTTCACGAAGTAGTGCCCTGCTTCTTCCTGCGCCTGCCTCGCCTCCGGCAGTTGCAGTGAGCCACTCAGGTAAGTCCACGTTCCGCGACAATTGATAACCGTCTTGACCCCAAGTCGGCTGTAGACATTCGCTCGCGTATCGATCCCAAATACGGAGGCGGATTTCGCGTACAGATTCTGGGCCGCGATCTGCGCCAGCAGCGGCGATGCTGCCAACATCTTCATGAATCCACGCCGGCTTGATCCTTGTTCGACAGTCATACGCTTCCCCCCCCAAAGATTTATTTCTTGAAAATCAACGTTCCGAAATGCTCAGGCACGTGGTTCGGGTCGCGATTCACCACGCAAGTCTGCTGCCAGCACATAAAATGACGCTGCGGATCCTCTCCCAATCCATCAATCCGGTAGAGATTCACTCGCCACTTGGTCCCCTCTTTCACTCGAAGGTCCGACACTGAACGGAGCGGAACGCGAGCCGCCGCATACCAGATGTGATTTTTCTCGTCGATTCGTCCCTGCCGCAGCCAGCCGGAATTCCACTCGGCGCCATAGGAGTCGTGATCGAGATCGATCGCCAAGTCGACCCAATCCCCGGTTGGCGCAATCTCGAATTCGCGGTAATGACGGATATTGACCCAATCGTCGCCAAGGAAAAACTCCACCACGTCCTTATCCCAGAGCTTCAACCGATCCTTGCTGTTGTCCGCAGGGAGCCATAGATTCAGTTCTGTGTACGGACAAATGAACAGCAGATAAAGGTCGGAGTCCGTCCAGAACCCGCGCACCTCAGTTTTGAGCTTGGGATAATCGAATTGGTTCGAGCAGTCTTTTTCGATCCATGTCGAAGCGGAATGCGTCCATGTCGGCGAAGCCGGGTTCGTGTTCAATTCGGGTGCACCGGCAACATGGGGGATCGAATACGTCGCACCCGGCGCCTCGAACTGGCACGTTTTGATGGCCGGGTCGTTCTGCAACGACGTGACTCGCGAATTCGCCGGGAACGTCGCCCAAAGCAACGTGACGTGTACGGCCGCGAGGCCAGCCAGAACCGCGAACAGCAACACTGCAAAAATCCGATGGCTCATGTTATGGGTGAGACGCATTCCTCAGTTCAGGCGAAATTTCATACGCCTTCTCGAATTCCGCACGCGCCTCTCCCTCCTTCCCCTGTTTTTGCAGAGCTAACCCTAGATTGAAATGAGCTTCCGCGTACCGCGGCTTCAGGCGAATCGCTTCGCTGAACTCGCGCCGGGCTCCGGCGATATCATTCTTCTGCAGCAGAATCAGTCCCAGATTGTTGTACGCCTCCGCGAAATCCGGCTCGCGGCGAATCAGCTCACGGAAAACGTTCGCGGCTGCAGCCAGGTCGTTTTTCTGGCTCAAAACGAGTCCCAGTTCTACGCGGGCATCGGTATATTGAGGGTTCAGGCTGATCGCTTCATTCAGTTCGCGAACCCCGTCGTCCGTCCGGCCCGATTGCGCCAGCGCAAGACCATAGTTGTAATGCGCCTCCGGCAAATCCAAGTCCGCCATGACCGCCGCGTGGAATTCGTTCAATGCCCGTGCCGGATCATTCTGCGTCCAATACAGTCGCCCCAAGCCTATGTGCACTTGCGCGTAATCCGGCTTCAGCTCGAGCGCTTTTTTGTACTGCTCCTCGGCCTTTGTGAAGTCCTGTTTCTGTTCCCACGTGAGACCCAGATAGTAATAGCCGGTCGGGAGTTCCGGGCTTCGTTCGATAGCTTGTTCAAACAGACTTTGCGCTTCCTCAACTCGCTGCTGCTTTAGGGCATCGACTCCCTGAAGGATGAGCAATTTCGCTTGAGCAAGCCGGGTGCGGAACTTTTTCAATTCGCTGACGTCAGTAAGCTCTTTGCGTGCCGCAGCGGAGTCACCCTGTGAACGCAACGCGATGCCCAGATTGTAATGAGCCTGCTCGAAGTCCGGCTTCAGTTCAATCGCCTTCTGGAATGCGGCGATCGCTGCGGCGTTGTCGCCATCTGCCTGTAACTCTTTGC
>Ga0335085_10013812_pt1 | contig 11818 bp, 11 predicted proteins | sample Lox_Sample_45_FD_206712 | JGI IMG/M metagenome (GOLD analysis project Ga0335085, IMG submission 206712) | Soil microbial communities from Loxahatchee National Wildlife Refuge, Florida, United States - Lox_Sample_4.5 | ecosystem: Environmental > Terrestrial > Soil > Wetlands | place: USA...
CCCCATGTGGTCGCCGCGTTTAATCAGTTTCGCGAGAATGGGTTTGAGGTCATCGGCATCTCACTGGATCAAAACAAGGAGAAGCTGCTTGCCTTCGCGAAAGAGGCCGGTATGGGATGGCCGCAGTACTTCGACGGCAGGGGTTGGGAGAACGAAATCGCCAGCCGTTATGGCATCCAGGCAATCCCCACGATGTGGCTGCTCGACAAGAAGGGCCTCGTGCGTTCGACAGAGATGCGAGGTGAGGAACTCGCGGCCAACGTCAAGCGGCTGCTGGCAGAGTAGCATCGCGCTAGAGCTAGCCGACAGCCACTTCGGGGACAGCTTTCGCCTCGGGCGGCTTGGCGGCTCCGACCTCGATCGCAACCAGACAGATGTCATCGGGTAACGGGGAGTCGCCTCGGAACTTGTTCACATCGTTGATGATTGCATCAATCAGTCGGCTCGCATCGAGATCGAGGTTCCGCTGAACGACTTGTTGGAGCCGATCACTCCCGAACTCGTCTCCGTTCGGATTCAAGGCCTCGAACACACCATCGGTGAACAGCAAAAACAGGTCCTGGTCCTTGATGAAGCTGGTGAAGCCGGTATAGACGCTGTCTGAGAACAGACCAAGCGCCGGATTGTTTTCGAGATGCTGGATGACTGGGACAACCGTTCGGTGCGCCCGATCGGCCATCAGCGGCGACGGATGCCCCGCCGACGCATAGCTGGCCACAGCTTTCTCAGCGTCCAGAATCATATAAAAAGCGGAGGCGAAAACGAACTGGCTTCCCTGCTCGATGATGCCGTAGAAGTGCTGGTTAAGTAGCGAGAGGAATTTCGCGGGGTCGTTCGCTTCTTGAGCCAGGTCCTGCAACAACGTGCGCAGGATTGCCGTCACGAGCGCCGAACGGGCCCCGTGGCCCATGACGTCGGCGATGAAAATGCCTGCGCGTGTGTCGGAGAGTTTCAGCACGTCGAAGAAGTCGCCGCCGACGGAGCTGGTCGGTCTATAGACATGATGGAAGCTGAGTCGCAACGGAGCCACGACGCCGGGCGCCGGGACCTGAGGATAAGCGCGCGGCATGAGCGCTTCCTGGAACTCGCGAGCGATCTGAAGGTCGCGCTGAAGTTCGGCGGTCTTGACCGCGAGCTCTTCTTCGAGTTGGACGTGGTAACGCAGCACGCGTTTGGCCATGGACACGAAATCGTGAGCCAGCGACTCGATTTCGTCGGCGGTGGCGATCTTGCTGACCTGTGCGAGCATGACCGACGGCAATGGCAGGCTGGTCACTCTCGCCGAAGCGGAGGGAGCGTCGAGTTTCGCCGAGGCCGCAATACTTTGCGCGGCTGAGCGGAGAAGTTCAATCGGACGGATGATCCTTTCGCTGGCAATGAAATAGCCGACGAGGGTAAACGTTAACAAAATCAACAAGCCAGCTAGGGCCAGCATCCAGAACTGTTTGTGAATGGGTGCCCACACGGCCGCCATGTTGTCATAGGTGATTACATACAATCGGCGCATGCCCGAGGGAACCACTTCACCGCTGCGGACACCGCCGAATTGAATCGGTGCGAACCCGATGAGTTGCTCCGCGTCTCCCGTGAGCGTCGTGGCCACCCACCCTGAGTGGTCGCTCGCGAGATGCTTGAAAGCGCTATCGCTGATGCGCTCATGGAGCGGCAGAACGCTCTTGCCGATCAACCTGATCAGAACCCGCCCATCCTCCTGGACGATCTCACGTTCCGCATGGCTGGACGGGGGCGCTTGCTGAATCTCTACCAACAGCGGGCTGATGTTGAGAACGCCCTTGGCGACCCCGATCGGTCGCGTGTCGTCGCCGCTGTAGAAAATCGGCATTGCGACGTCGAGCGAATACACGCCCGCACTTTCGTCGAAGTTGATGCCTTCTAGGTAGGCGTGGCCGGGTGCCAATTGAAACGTCTCTTGCCACCACTTCTCATCGGCCCGCCAGAAGTCAGATGTTCGCTCGGTCGCGCCGATCAGTTGACCTTTCTTGTCCGTGACAAACACCTCAGCATACAGCGGGCAGGTGAGTTGAAATCGCTTCAGAGATTGCGAGATCTGATTGGTGAGTATCGTGCGCAATTCCGGATCCAACGAACTCAGCCCGGTGCAACGCGATTCAATCGTCTGGATGCGCGTGACGAAATCAGCGTCCGACAACGGTGGTAGCAGCGAGTTCTTCTCCTGAACTTGTTTTGCGAGATCCGAAAGCGTCAGCCAATCGTTAAGTTCTTCGATCGGCGCACTAACAGTTTGCTCGAGCGAGCGCCCGAAATGCTCCGCATCGGATTGAAACAACAGTCCCCGCTCCTTCTGGTAGTAGTGGTGACCAAGAACCCAGATCGCAATGATCGCGATGCCCAAGGGAATCACCGAGGCGATAACCAAGATACCGATAAACTTGGTTCTGATGCCGAGCTTCAAAAATGCCCTCCGCGTGACGGCGACCTCCTTCGCCGTTCAATCATCACATAGCATAGACATCCGGCCAAAACAATCACTGAGAACGCGAGGATAAACTGGGTTCTTGACAAGGAGGAAGGCAAGACTATAGTGGTTCCAGAATCGGATAAAAACTGTCTGATTTGTCTGGAGCGAGGACATTCTGAACATGATTGATGAATTTCGAATCATTGACCTGCACGCAAAAGTTGAAGACCGGGAGATACTAAGGGGATTCAATCTTACGATTCGCAAAGGCGAGGTGCATGCGCTGATGGGACCGAATGGGTCGGGGAAGAGCACGCTGGCCAACGCTTTAATGGGCAATCCCAAGTACACCGTCACGCAAGGCAAGATTCTCATGAAGGGCGAAGACATCCTCGAAATGGATCCAGATGAGCGCGCCCGCAAAGGTTTGTTTCTCGCGTTTCAGTACCCGTGCGAAGTGCCGGGCGTTCGACTCAGCAATTTTCTACGGCTCGCCTGCAATGCTCGCGCCGGCAAGGAGATTGATCCGATGGACTTCTACGAGAGGCTCGAACAAAAAATGAAGCACCTTGACGTGGACGAGCAGTTCGTGCGTCGCTACCTCAACGAGGGTTTCTCCGGCGGCGAGAAAAAGCGCAACGAGATCCTGCAGATGCTGATGCTCGAACCCGAATTCGCTATCATGGACGAGACGGACTCGGGCCTCGACATCGACGCCCTCAAGGTTGTCTCGCGCGGCGTCAACGAGTTGCGCGGCCCGGACATCGGCATTCTGATTATCACCCACTACGAGCGCATCCTCCGCTACATCACGCCGGATTTCGTCCACATCCTCGTCGATGGCAAAATCGTGAAGTCGGGCGGTGCGGATTTGGCGACGCATCTCGAGGAGCACGGTTACGATTGGATCACAAAGGAAGCGGCAGCATGAGCACGGAACTACTCCACGGCACATACAAAGAGGGATTCCACGACGACCTCAAGGCTGTGCGCAAAGTCCCCAAGGGCTTGTCACACGAAGTCGTCGACTACATGTCGGATGTGAAAAACGAACCCGACTGGATGCGTCAGTTCCGTCATCGCAGCTTGGATCTGTTCAAGAAGCAGGAACTTCCCGCTTGGCTGCCGGGCTTGCGCGATGAAATCAACTTTGACGAAATCACCTACTACGTCAGTCCCGTCGAAAAATCTGCGCGCCGTTGGGAGGACGTGCCGGAAGACATTCGTCGCACCTACGACAAACTCGGCATTGCCAAGGAAGAGCAGAAGCTTCTCGGCGGCCTCGGCGCGCAGATCGACAGCGAGATGGCGTATCACAACATCCAGGAATCGCTCGCGAAGAAGGGCGTCATCTTCCTCAGTTGCGACGACGGCATGAAGGAGTTCCCAGAAATCTTTAAGGAACACTTCGCGAAAGCGATTCCGCCTGAGGACAACAAGTTCGCCGCGCTCAACTCCGCGTTCTGGAGCGGCGGCTCGTTTGTCTACATTCCGAAGGGCGTGAAGTGCGACATTCCACTCTCGGTTTACTTTCGCATCAACGCGGAACAGTTCGGCCAATTCGAGCGCACGCTCATCATCTGTGATGACGACAGCTTCTGCCACTACGTTGAAGGCTGCAGCGCGCCCGTCTACACCACGCACTCGTTGCACGCCGCCGTCGTCGAAATCTTCGTCAAAGAACGCGCGCGCTGCCGTTACACCACGATTCAAAACTGGTCGACTGACGTCTACAACCTTGTGACCAAGCGCGCGTTCGCCTACAAGGGCGCAGTGATGGAATGGGTGGACGGAAACCTCGGTTCGAAACGCACCGTCAAGTATCCGTCCGTGTACATGGTCGGTGAAGGCGCGCACGGTGAAATCCTCAGCCTCGCGTCCGCCGACAAAAACATGTGGCAGGATGCCGGCGCGAAGCTTGTCTTCCACGCACCGAACTGCACCGGCCGCATCAATTCCAAATCAATCAGCGGCCACGGCGGTCGCGCTTCATACCGCGGGCTTGTCCAGATGAATCCAGCGGCCAAAGACTGCCGCGTTCAAGTCAACTGCGACGCGCTCATCCTCGATCCGCAAAGCCGCACCGACACGTACCCGACGATGGAAGTCGACGGCGACCTCGCGACGGTCGAACACGAGGCCAGCGTGTCCAACGTTTCGGAGGAACAGATTTTCTACCTCATGAGCCGCGGCATCAAGAAGGAGGACGCCGTCTCGATGATTGTTAACGGATTCATCGAACCGATCGTCAAGGAGCTGCCGATGGAATTTGCCGTCGAAATCAATCGGCTCATCAATTTGCAGATGGAAGGTTCAGTCGGGTAAGCGGCAACGGCTGACCGAGAACCCGTGGGGGCAGCGTGGCCCTGCCCCCACCCCGATTCACCATGACAACAGGATTCACTCAACAGACACTCGAAAACATCACCAGCGGCGAACCAGTCTGGCTGCGCCAGCAGCGTCAAGCCGCCTGGCAAACATTTGAGAAGCTCCCGCTACCGACGAAGCGCGACGTCGAATGGCAACGCTTTGACCTGAAGGCGCTCAAGCTCGACAAGATTTCTGTCGAACCATCCGTCACTGAGAAACTCGGCGGCGCAACGAAGGACGGCGTTATTTTTTGCGACATGGCGACGGCCGCCACCAAACACGGCGACCTCGTCAAAGAGTATCTCGGCAAGCTCATCGCGCCCGACGAACCTCGCAAGTTCGCTGCGCTCCATGCCGCGTTCTGGAAGACCGGCACGTTCGTCTACGTGCCGCGCAATGTGCAGGTGGCCACGCCGCTGGAAATTCTCTACGAGTTCAACGGTCGAAACACTGCCGGCTTTCCGCACACCCTCGTCGTCGTCGAACCGGGCGCGGAAGCGACACTCGTGCAGAAATTCGTAGGCGGCCCGCAGCCAAGCAATAATGGTGCGATTGGCCTGCACGCCAGCGGCACGGAAGTGTTCGTCAAGGACGGCGGCCATCTCCATTACATCAGCTACCAGAACTTCGGCGCGAACGTGTTCGATTTCACGCTCAAACGCGCCCGCGTCGGTCGCGACGCCGAGATCGATTGGGTCATCGGTCAGTTCGGCGCAAGTTTCCAGCGTTACGACATCGAATGCGAGATGGATGGCGAAGGCGGCATGAGCTATATGTACGGCGTGTGCTTTGCCGAACACAACCAGCAGTTCGGCCAGTTCACCAAGCAGCATCACAAAACCGGCAACACCGTCAGCGATCTGCTCTTCAAGAACGTCCTCCGCGACTCCGCGGTGACGAACTACGCCGGCATGATCAAGGTCGAGAAAAACGCCAACGGCACGAACGCCTACCAAGCAAACCGCAATCTTGTGCTCAGCGAGAAGGTCAAGTGCGACACCAAGCCGATTCTTGAAATCGAGTCCAACCAGCTTCGCTGCACACACGGCGCGACGGTTGGTCGCCTCGAAGACCAACACATGTTTTACCTGCGCAGTCGCGGTTTGCGCGAAGAACAGGCGCGGGAAGTCTTGATTGAAGCGTTTCTCGATCCCGTGCTGGCGCGCATTCAGGTCGAAAACGTGCGGCAGGAATTTTCGACACTCATTCACAACAAGGTCGTGCGAAAATGATCGAGCTTCTCGATGCGGTCGAGTTGGAAGAGATCCGCGATGACTTCCCGATTCTGCGGCAGAAAGTCCACGGCAAACCCTTGGTATACTTCGACAACGCCGCCACCTCACAGAAGCCGCGTGTTGTGATCGACGCGCTCAACGACTATTACGTCCGCTACAACGCCAACGTCCATCGTGGCCTGCACTCGCTGGCCGAGCGCGCCACGAAGGAATACGAGCGCGCCCGCGAAAAAGTCGCGAAGTTTATCAACGCGCCCGAGCCTGAGTCCGTCATCTTCACGCGCGGCACGACCGAGGCCATCAACCTCGTCGCCTACTCTTGGGCTCGCAACAATCTCAAGAAGGGCGACGAAATCCTCACGACGTTCATGGAACACCACAGCAACATCGTGCCGTGGTATCAGGTCTGCGAAGCGACGGGCGCGGTCGTCAAACGCATCGAGTTGAACGCCGACGGCACACTCGCCTCGACGGAAGTCGGCCCACGCACGAAGCTGGTCGCGGTCACACAGAGCTCGAACGTTCTCGGCACGATCAATCCCGTCCGCCAGCTCGCCGCCGCCGCGCACAAAGTCGGCGCGCTCATTCTCGCCGATGGGGCGCAAAGCGTTCCTCACATGGCCGTGGACGTGCAGGCGCTCGGTGCGGATTTCATCGTGTTCAGCGGCCACAAGATGTGCGGGCCGACGGGCAGCGGCGTGCTCTACGGCAAGCGCGTGCTGCTCGAAGCGATGCCGCCGTTCATGGGTGGCAGCGAAATGATCAAGGAAGTCTGGTTCGATCACGCGAACTACAACGACCTGCCCTACAAATTCGAAGCGGGCACACCCAACATCGCGGAATCCATCGGCCTCGGCGTCGCCGTGGATTACTTGTCGCGCATCGGCCTCGATAAAATCCGCCAGCACGAGAAGGAAATCACGCAATACGCGCTGAACCGGCTCAAGGAGTTCGTCGAAGTGAAAATCTACGGGCCGACAGATGTCGAGAAGCGCGGCGGGCTGGTGTCATTTACGTTCAGCGACATCCACCCGCACGACCTTTCGACGTTTCTCGACCAGGAAGGCGTGGCCATCCGCGCGGGACATCATTGCGCGATGCCGTTGCACAAGAAACTCGGCATCGCGGCGACGGCGCGCGCCAGCTTTTACCTCTACAACACGCGTGATGAGGTCGACGCCCTTGTCGAAGCGCTTCACAAGGCGAAGAAATTTTTCGGCGCCTGCCCGACGGGACGTCGGTTGGGTTTTTAACTCTAGAAGGCCGTCTTTGGACAGACCGAATACGAGAAAAGAGCTTGTCAGAGCTAGCAGGTCTGGAGTATTCGATTAGTTTCAGTCGGTGGTCGCACGGGTGAGAGAGCAAACAGTACTGATCATTGAAGATGACCCTGGGATGCGGGACTTCTTGAAGAATTCCCTCGCTCCGGAGAGTCTCGTCGTCCACACCGCCGCCACGGGAGAAGACGGAATTAAGGCGGCACTCGCTCTGAAGCCGGATCTGGTTCTGCTCGATCTTCTCATGCCATCCATGGATGGCGTGGCCGTTTGCCGTGCGATCCGCAAGAACGAACAGATCGGGCACATGCCCATCCTCGTTGTCACCGGGTCGCTCTCGCGCGAGCAGATTGAGGATTCAATGACCGCCGGTGCTGACGATTTCATCTCCAAGCCCATCGACACACAGGATCTCCGCATCCGCGTGCGTGCCCTGCTCAAGTGGAAACATCTGACTGACCCCGTCGAACGGCTCCAGCGCTACGTGGAAACGATCCGCGAGCTGAGCGACGAATCGAGTCCGCCCCCTGCCCCATCCAGCGAGCCGTGACGACGTGCTGGTTTACTTCCCGTACAGGTCGTTCAGGAGCGCAGCGAGTCGATAGCCCGCGAGAACGATCTGATGTTGCGCGAGTTGTACCGAGTCGTTGACGTATTTTTCCTGCAGCTTGATCTCCCTGGCGCCGTAGGGCGCGCCGAGCGTGCCGTAGACCTCCTTGCAGGCGATGGCATGCGATTCTAACGCCCATTTCTTCGTGTCAAATGTCAGATCGGCGTTGGTGGGGGCGTCTGGCTCAAGCCGCTTCATCCACTCTTTCATCGCTGGATTGGTCAATACACCTGCCTCCGGTAGCGAGGGCTGCGCCTTGACCTCGCCATTCTCATAATAGCGCCGATACGCTTCGTCCCAGAAGGTGTGAAGGTTTTTCCCCCACTGGGTATCCGCGAGGTTGGCTACACTGACGCCATTGCCACCCGCGTCGTCCTTGTATTTGTCGTCCGGCTTCGGATTCGGATTGTATCGCGCGGTGGTGTGCAGCGGCTGGTGAATGTCGCCCACGAAGTGGATGACCAACGCCAGCGCCACGGCTTCCTGCGGCACCAATTCGTCGGTCGTCTTGTTTTTGATCAGGTCCACGCAATGATTCAGCGCCACGATGACGTTCCCGTTGGTCCGCGTCAACGCCGGCGGATGGCCGAGCACGTCTGGGTCAGTCGCCTCACAGCCGATGTCGATATAATGCCACGGTTTGAATTGTCCTTGAAATGGTGATTTGAAGTCCCTTCCCTTGATGTCGTCGGGCCAACAGGCGACGGTGATGGCGTTGTATGGCACGCCGTTGCTTTCAAGCTGGGAGGCCAGTGCGTCGACACGCGCGCGCGCCTTCGGGTTCAAGCGGTCATACGCAACCTGCGCCACAAGCATATGGCCGGTGCCGTCCCAAGCGAGAGCGTTGAATGCTGTCGGCAGGAACAGCAAACAAGAGAGGGCAATCCATATCTGATTTTTGAATTTCATAAGGTTATCTCCCCGTGGTGGATTTGGAATCAGCATCCGTCGTTGACTCGTCAGTACAGTATCAGCGAAGACGCGTGCGGTAGGCAAGCAATATGATGCGGTGTCGACACCGCCGGTCTGGCACATCGCTAAGCCTGCCAGTTTGCCTGCGTTTCGACGATAAATAAATAGTTTGGAACGAATCGGCACGATGATGCGTCTTATACTGTGGAGGGTGTTATGATGAGTCGCAGAAAGAAACAGCTTACGCTTTTGGATGTGGTACGCATCGTGTCGGAATTCAGCCGAAGCAACGCGGAAGCGAACAAGGCGGTCGCTGATCTCTTGAACCGTGGCCTCGTTCGGATTCACACCGGCGGTCGGCCACGACGCGCCGTTGTTCGCTGAGGATCAAAACGCGGTTTTTGCTTTTCGGGACGGCGCGTTATGGTAACTTAGCGCGCTATGCTTGAGGAATTGTATCAGGAAATCATCCTCGACCACTACCGGCGCCCACGCAATCGCGGCAAAGTGGATCCGGCCGACTTCCGCGCCCAAGAGTATAATCCACTGTGCGGGGATGAGCTCGAAATCTCCGCCAAGCTCGTGGACGGCAAGATCTCCGAAATCAAGTTTGACGGCCACGGCTGCTCCATCAGTCAGGCGTCGGCGTCAATCATGACGCAGAGGCTTCTTGGCAAGACCCCGACTGAAGCCGAGACGTTCATCCAGAATTTCCTGAAGATGATGCGCGGTGAGATTCCGTTTGGCGGCAGGGAACTCGGCGAACTCAAGGCGCTCGAAGGCGTGCTGAAATTCCCTGTGCGTGTCAAGTGCGCGACGCTCGCGTGGCACACCGCGAAGGAAGCACTGAACCATATGACGGAGAAGAAACTGTAGGCCGCCTCTCCAACGTGGCGCGCCGCGTGAGAGCACGGGGCCTACAACCCATGCAATTCTGCAAGCACTTCACCCTGGAAGAAGCCAGAGCCTTGATGCCGCACTTGCGACAAATCTTCCGGGATGTCCACCGCCGCCGCGACCAGATCCGTCAAGCTGACGAGAAGCTCCGCGCTCTGCAGAATCAACATGGCTGCGACCTCGGTGGTCGGGCCGTCAATACGTTGTTGCTGGATTTGCTGCAGATGAACAGGCAGTTGCAGCGCGTCCAGCAGATGGGCATCCTCGTCAAGGATCTCGACCGGGGACTTCTCGATTTCCCGTCTATCCGCGAAGGCCGCGAAGTGTTCTTATGCTGGGAACTCGACGAAGACGACATCGAATTCTGGCACGACCTCGACGCCGGCTACGCCGGCCGCGAGCGACTTTAGGGCGCATGACTTCTTGCCGCAACTACACCAGCACAGTCCGCAATTGCATCACCACGTAACGAGCGTAGTCGTCATAGGACTGGCACAGCATCTTCCCGACCTCGTTTCAATTCTAGTACGCTGCCTTTCCGGGGGTTTCCGTCGAAAACGTCAAGGGTTTCCAGTCGCCGTTGATATCGCGGCGGTACACGTTGCGTTCCATGATAATCGTTCCGTCAGGGTTGTGCACTTCGGTCTCAACGATCTTGCGTTGCGGAACCAGCGGTTCGACGCCTTGTCCCTTCGGCGAATACTGTGACTGGCCTTCCTCGACTGTCTCGCGTTGGACCGAGCCATTGGGATCTCGGCTTTCCGTCGTAAGGATCTTTCCAACATCCTGCCAACTTGTGCCATTCGGACTTTGGATCAACACTTCCGTGCTCGTCGAATTCCCGTCGGTGCGAACGGTGGCCGTCTCACGTGAGGTCACACTGTAGCCGCTGTTCATATGGTTGGGCGTCATGATTCTGGTGACGACCTGTTTTCCGCCTAAGTCGCTCTCTGTGGTCGTCTGCTCAATACGCCTCTGTGGCTGAAGCGCGCCGCCGACGTCCGTCCGCAGCTCAATGCTGACAGTGTTAAGCGATCCATCGGGGTTCCGCGTTGTCGTGGACTGGACCTGACCCTCGAGAACGAGCTTGCCACTGCTGTCGCGACGGTAGGTTGACGTGTCGGACTGCTCGCCCGTGGCCGTCTTGGTTGTCTCCGTAGTCACCCGCCGGGCCGTGTGTTGTCCGCCCTGGCGATCATTCTCGACCGTTTCGGTGACCGTTTGAGTTGTGTTTGCGTCGGGTTGCCTCGTGGTCGCGGTCGTGGACCGCAAATCAAAGTAGCTCCCATCACCCAGCCGCGCACGGGTGACGGACTCGGAACATGTCGTAGTGTCGTCCACCTTTGTTTCCCTGGTCTCCACTGTGACCGGTGCCACGCTGCGGTCCATAGTGGCTACATTGACCTGCAAGCCGGTAGCGGTCTTGTCGTTCGATTGTTGGCCGGTAACGTTGACTTGTGCGGGCGCGGTCGCGACCACGCTGATACCAATGACAACGCCAGCAATATAAAGCTGCCTCATAAGACCTCCTTCTACGGCGGCAATGTAGCGGTATTTGGGGGAGACTCGCAAGCGCCAATGCGTCGGCTCCGGCTCACTTCTGACAATACGGACAATAGTACGTGCTGCGCTGTGCCTGTACGATGCGGCGAATCTGCGCTGCGCAGCGACGGCATAATTGCCCTTCCCGGTCGTAAACCGCAAACCGCTGCACGTCAAAGATGCGTGGGCCGTAGCCGATCGCCTTGCGCAACGACGTGACGATCCCGTGCTGCAAACTCCGCAATTCTGCCGGTTCCAACCGATCCGCGCGCTTTCGTGGATTGATTCTTGCCCGCCAGAGCGATTCGCTCGCATAGATGTTACCGATGCCCGCGACCAGATGTTGATCCAGCAACGCCACCTTGATGGGACGCGACGTTCGTGCCAATCGTGAGAAACGGTCTCCGTCCGTGAGCGGCTCGGGGCCAAGAGCCGACAGCGCGCGCTCAAGCTGCGAGCGCGTCAACACCTGCATGACCCCCAGCCGGCGGCCATCTTCGAAGAACAACGTTCCTCTCTCGGTGCGGATCGCCGC
>Ga0335085_10013813_pt1 | contig 11817 bp, 13 predicted proteins | sample Lox_Sample_45_FD_206712 | JGI IMG/M metagenome (GOLD analysis project Ga0335085, IMG submission 206712) | Soil microbial communities from Loxahatchee National Wildlife Refuge, Florida, United States - Lox_Sample_4.5 | ecosystem: Environmental > Terrestrial > Soil > Wetlands | place: USA...
GAAGCGATTCTTGTGGCCGAACTCGACCGTGGCCAGATCATTCGGGGCAAATTCGACCTGGATGTCGTGGGCAACTATGCGCGGCCCGATATATTTCAACTGCAAGTGGATGAACAACTTAAGCGCCCGGTAACCCTGCTCTCCACCCCTCTCGCGCAACAAGAAAAACCTGCTAACCGGAACCAAACCCTCTCGTCTAACGTAACAAAGCAAAATGGCAGTCCGAAGGAGGACCAATGAGAGGTTATCGATCCCTGGGTGTCTTCGTAGCAGTTCTATCCCTGCTGGCGGTGGCGTCGCCGGCCTTGGCGGATTCCCGCATTGAAAAGAATCTGGAGCTCCAGCCCAATGGCCGGTTCAGTCTGGAATCGGAAGTGGGCAGCGTAACTGTGACGGGCTCGGCCCGTTCCGGCGTGCATGTTGTGGTTACCTCTGACCGGGTCGATCTCAATAGCGAACTCGAGTTCAGCTTTACGAACAGTGCCGGCTGGGCGAGTGTGACGGCGCGGCGCAAACACGAGTCCGCGTGGGGCCACGGCCTTTCCGTGCATTTTGAGGTTGAGGTACCCGCCGATACGCGCACGGAGATTCATACGGGAGGCGGAAACATCACCCTCTCCGGCCTGCGCGGCAACGCCGAGGCGAAAACATCGGGCGGGCCCATTGAGGTCACGGGCTTGAACGGGAATCTTGAAGCGTTCACTTCCGGAGGACCGATCCGCCTTCGCGAGGTGACGGGCGATGCACATGTGGCAACTTCCGGAGGGCCGATCGACGTGGAAGCGCTCGAGGGCAACCTGCAGGCCCACACCAGCGGCGGGGGGATTCGCATCAACCACGTCACCGGTTTCGTGGAGGCTAAGACTTCCGGAGGACCCATCCACGCCACCTACAGCTCCGGCAACCGCCACGGAGGGGTGCTGGAGACTTCCGGCGGCTCGATCGAAGTGTCTATCGACCCTGCTGCCAACTTGAATCTGAACGCCTCGACCTCCGGCGGTTCGGTCTCCAGCGACGTGCCGGTGCGGAGTACAGGCACTTTCGGTCATTCCCACCTGCAAGGGGCCATCGGCTCGGGTGGAGAAGAGTTGCGTTTACGCACGAGCGGCGGGTCGATTCATATTCGGGCTCTTTGAGGGCGGCAAATCGCGCATCTGCCCCTTCGTCAAATAGCTTAGGTAAGCAGACCGTATTTTGATACCCGATTCGCACTGGTACCGGGGATCGGCGGCCAAGGCGCACAGATCGATTATGGCCCCCGGAACTCTCTTGCTCAGCTTGAGGACTTGCGCGCGAAGGCCGGCGGGCTCAGGTTGGGAAATCTGAGACCGCTGAAGGCATGTCGCAGTAAGCACGGCCGCGGCAGGAGTGGGGAGCGGTTGCAGCGTCAGCCGTTCTTGGGCTCCCCAGTAGAAGAATCGACAGAGCCAGTTGATTCGCTGTTGGTCTTCGTCGCGGAGCACCAGATAAACGGGTGTGTTGCGCATCCAAAACAGTTCCTTGACGACCCTGGCCATGGCCTCCGTTAGCCGCGGAAGATGATCAAGGATGACACGGTAGTCGCCGCCCTCCAACATCCGGTAAAGCGCCCCCTTCAGGCGACTTGTGGAAAGGCCTTTGAGCCACGCCCCAAAGGTCCGCGTCGAGACTCCCTCGGAATGCAGTTGCCTGCGCAGAAGTACATCCTCTGCTTCGTAAAGCCGGCGGACCAGCATGCGCAGCAGGTCCTGCAAATCCTCTGGACCTTGCACCCCCAAACAACGCCTGGCTAAGCCCGCCGGAAGGCCGGCGATAACCTGTGACACGAGTGCCGTCTTTCCAATACCCGCAGGGCCGGAAACCATCAGGCTCTGCCGCTCCACAATCGCCTTCGCGAGGCGGCGTGATTCGTTCTTCCGATCGACAAAACCCAGTCCGTCAGCCGCCAAGCTTGCCTCCGAGCGCCGCGATCGCTTACCAGGGAGCTACTCTACCGATTTCTACTCTCCAGGCGGATCAACAGCCTCACGTTCCAATCGGTCAAGGCGGGCAAGGGCGGCGTCCACAGCCGCGCTTCCTGCTGACCTTGCTTTCCGCGCACGGGTCAAGGCCTCGATGGCGATGCGGCTGATTTCGTGCAACAGCTTTTTGATTTCCACCTCCAGTCGAGCGCGGCTTTCCTGGACGCGATTGAGGATGTCATTCTGCACTCGGGAGCAATTGACTTCCAGCAAACGGCTCAGAAATTCGCGCCCCTGGCTGGCGATTACGCCGCGGGCCCCTACGAGTCCCAGAACCAGGTCAGCCCCCCACCGCAGGGGAGATGCCGGTTCGGCAATCTCGATCATCTCCCGGAACAAAAACTCCGACCGGGTTCGAAAACCCGTCTCCGGGTCAAGGGCGTGTGGCATTTGCGCCAGTTCACGGATACCCTACCGTGCACCCAACGGATAAAGGCTCAGCAAGGGAGAGGGCCCTACTTCTTATTGGGCCGATAGAGGATGACGCGAACTTTCTCCAGAGTTACCAGCCCGCCGCCGATCATCTCATCGAGTTTGGGCAAAATGCTCTCAATCCGGTCCGAGTATTCCACCACTTCCAAAACGATGGGCAGGTCTTGGGAGAGGCGGAGGATCTTATCGGTATGGATGCGGCTGCCCGAGCCGTAGCCGGCCACACCGCGCAACACCGTGACGCCGCTAAGACCCTCTTTGCGAAATAACTTAATCAGGGCGTCGTAGAGCGGCGACCCCTGCCAACGGTCCGATTCCCCAATATGGATCCGCATCAAGGTGCGTTCGCCTTCAAAACGCTGGTGCTCCATGGGCCCTCCCGTCAGAACCACTTAGCCACCCGCATTCCGGTGCGGAGAAGCATAAGCCCCCCCAGCACGCTGGCGGTTATGTACACGCAGGCGCGAACCCAATCGCCGTCTTCAAAAAGGTGAACGGTTTCCCAACTGAAGGTGGAGAAAGTGGTGAATGCTCCGAAAAAACCCACCGTGACGGCAACGCGCCAGTCGGGCGGAAAAGCCAGGTGGTCAAGTCCAAACTGGCCGATACCGCCGAGCAGAAAGCAGCCCGCCAAATTTACCACCAGAGTGCCCGCTGGAAACGTGGACCCCGTGCGAAACTGCACGAGTCCCTGCAACGCGTAACGTGCCAAAGTTCCGGCCGACCCGAAAACAATCAGAAGGAGAATCCGCAATTTCCCATCGCTTTCTGCACGCCCCCTGTGCCCAACAAAAAACTCCTGGACGCCTTCGAGCGGCCAGGAGTCATCAGTCCCATAAAAGGACGGTTGATGGCGAACTCCATCGCCTTGGAATAGGTGCATTATACCACGTTGCCCGAAGGCAAGGGGGTACGGGCCGGCGGCGGGTAGTGTCGCAGTTTGGACCCGTAACGGCGAGTCTACCTTGCCCTAGGGTGGCGTAGAGCCACCTTTACGTCAAACTGAGAAACCACGCGGTGGCGTCCGCCAGTAGCTAGATCTTGGGAATCGTGATAAACAATGTGCGGGGCAAGGCCAGATGGGAAACGATAAAACCGCTGGCTTTGCGGGGGCATCTCCCGCCCGAAGGGAGGCGCCGGGCTCGCCGGTTGAAGTAAATGGAGGGGGCATGGAACCGCTGCGTACGAAGATCGCAAGTCTCGCGCCTGTTGCCTTGGCAGCGATCGGACTCCTGCTTGGCTCGCTGGGAGCGACCGCTCAGGACCAGAAGATTGACGTCACTTCCCTCGTTCGAGAAACTCAGAAGGTTTCCAATGAGCCCGGTGAAATGAACTTTGTTTGGTGGCTACCGGAAGAGTATTGGAAAGCGAGCATGGCCGCGAACCCGAATTCGTCGCCCGCGCAGGTTGAGACCTTGATCAAGGTCGTCCACCCTTACTTCCTCGTCGGTGTCGGCAGCGGAAAGGTCGGACCCTTTGCGGCCATAACTTTTCGCACCGACACCGATATTCGTGGAGTCATTCAACTCAAGGACACCGACGGCACGATTTACAAACCCTTGCCGGATGACAAATTGGATCCCAGTGTGCCCGCTCTGTTGGCTTTGATGAAACCGATTCTCTCCCGGGCCGTCGGATCGCTGGGTGAGAACATACATTTCTACGTTTTTCCCGGGAGCAAAAAGGATGGCGCCAGGGTTTGCGATCCAGCAAAGGAGGGCGCTTGCGAAGTGAGCTTGGGCGAACGAAGCTTCAAATGGAAGCTGCCCCTGGGGTCGCTCCTTCCCGTTCAGAAGTGCCCGACGTGCGGTGAGACGCTGAGCGGCGCCTACAAATACTGTCCTTTCGACGGGACGAAGTTGGGAGGGACCAAATGAGGTCCACCGCGTCGTCTTCCCAGCGCCTTGTGGTGCTCTCCGTGGATGGCCTGCGTCCGGAGATCTATCGGGCCAAGGAATCGCGCCACCGTTTCCCCAACCTTGCCGCCATCGAGCAGGCGGGCGCGAGCGCTGAGGCGGTGGAGAGCGTCTATCCTTCCACCACATACCCAGCGCACGCAACTATCGCCACCGGCCTCCCGCCGCGCGGGCATGGAATATACAGCCATCTGGCTTCACTTGATCCTACGGAAAAGGCGCGACCCTGGTGCTGGTTCGCGCGTGCCTTGAGGGCTCCGGCATTGTGGGATGTGGCTCGTGCCAGCCAGCGCAAAATCGCCAGCCTCAGTTGGCCGGTGAGCGCGGGGGCGGGCATCGACTACAATATTCCTGAAATTTGGAATCCCGCCGTCGCCGACCCGCATCGCGATTTTGAAACTGCCGCTCGCTATGCCACCCCAGGACTTTTCGCGGAGGTGGCGCAGGGGCTAGCACCATTATTGGGCAAAGCCGATCCCGACCAATTGCGCGGCGAAGCGGCGCTGCACCTGTGGAATCGGTACCAGCCGGATTTGCTGATGGTCCATTTCGTTTGGTACGACTCGCAGGCCCACGCCTTCGGCCCAGCATCTCCCGAGGCGCTGCAAGCGCTCGAATCCGCGGACCAGGCGGTTGGGAGAATCCGCGATGCCATCTCCTCCGACCCTGCGACCGCGCTCGTGGTGCTGTCCGATCACGGCTTTGTGCCGGTGGAAAAGGAAGCTGCGCCTCTGGTGGTTTTCGCCGAGCATGGACTCTTCACGCGCGGCGCCGATGGCTCGCTTGCTTTGCGGCGATTGGGCGCCGTCAGTGCCGGCGGTTCCATGGCAGTGTATTGGCTGGAAGAACCTTCCGCCGATGATCGCCGGCGATTGAGCACCGCCATCGAGAAGCTGCGTGAGACCGGCGCGGTGCAGGAGGTAGTGGACTGGCGGCAACTGGCAACCCTCGACGCCGACCCCGACGCATTGCTCATGATCGAAGCGGCGCCCGGCTTCGCTTTCGCTGACCGCCTGGAGGGGCCGGTGATCAGTGATACTCCCCATGACCGCGCCACCCACGGATACCTGCCAACCCACCCTGGGATGGAAGCGATGTTCATGGCCGTGGGACGAGATATTGCCCCCGGAAAGAACCTGGGGCGCTTCTCGCTAAAACAGATCGCACCCACGCTCGCGCAAATAATGGGCCTGCCCCCCGATATTCTGGCGCCGGAAGAAAAGCCGCTGGCGCTGGCGTGAAACACGCAGACAGAAAAGTGAGGGGGTTGCAGCAGGGGCGGTTCTGGAGGCGCCCCTATGCCCTACCGGGGGTCGAATATTCGACCCCTGCGGGGTCGGAGCGCACCCTGGGGGCTTTTGACTCCGTATGGAGGCTATTGAGCTGGAAAGGCGGCCGGGGGAAGGGCCTTAAAGGGGATGACAAAGCGTCAGTTTTAACTTCGTCTATGGTTTTTGGTAACTGCCTTATTTTTCAGTATGTTCTCAGCTTCGTTTTACAAAAACCGGGTAGTGCGGCCCTTTGTTTTCAAGATGTTCTCAGCTTCGTTTTATTCGGACATCCTGTCCCCGGCAAAAAATGTCGGGCCGAGTCCTTTCCCCCTGCCTTCCTCGGAGCCCCATCGCCCCTCCCGTTCTTGTCTAGCCTGGCAGAGTGTCATATCATTAGCCTAGCACAAGAGCAGGCGGTTGTCAAGCGAAAGATGGGCGGGTGGGGTCCCGGTCTTGGCGTAACGCCGCCATCTTGGCGGCTTCCGTGCCGGCTGGAAGCAGGCGCAACGCCGTAAATTAGGACACTAGCCGGGAACCTATCCATTTGACTCCCCCTATAAGTTACACCTACAATGTGTAACATGAAAAGCGTGACAGTCCGGGAAGTGCGCCAGCAATTCTCGCGCAAGGTTGAAGCGCCGCTTCGTCGGGGTGAGACGCTGGTTCTTCGAAAGAGGGATGAAGTCCTGGGCCGGATTGTTCCGGAAGTTTCCAAGACTGAACCGTATCCCGACTTCGCCGCCCGCCAGAAAGAGATCTTCGGCAACAGGGCCATTCGCCTCAACGTGGCCGAAATCCTCCGAAAGGACCGAAGTCGCTTGTGAGCTCCTATGCGGACACATTCGACCGAGACCAAGCCAAGCTGGCGCGGGCCGCAGGTTTGCGTGTCCTCGGCTGTTGAACTTAGCCTAAAACTGCTGTGCTCTGTACTTTCCGCCGACTTTGACTTTTGTCCTTTGCACTTTGCCTTTTGACTTGTTCTTCGTTCTCCCCCATCCGGCGTTAAAATAGGACCATGCCCTCGGACCATGCCGGTTTAGCCCAAGCTGTTGCGAACTATCTCCGCTCTCGCCCGTGGGCGGCGCGGTGGCTGGAAGGGATGGTGTGTCGTGGGTATCTTCTGGCGACCTTCCCCGATCGCCCGCAGCCGGTGGTGGTCATTGCCTACCGAGGGCGCAGCCCGGCGCGAGCCGAACAAGTCGCCCACGCCGTTGAACATGATTGGATGGAGACGCCCGCGCCATGCCGCGAAGCGTACAGCGACATCTTGGAGCGCGCTCCTGGCATCGTCGTCGTGCAATTGCGGCGGAAAAACGTGTGCGGATGCCTGGGCCATCGGCACGTGGTCGTCAAGGAAATCCCCTTTGCCGAGCCCCATGAAGCCTTCGGCGGGGCTGGCGTGGGCGAAATGGATATCGCCTACGACCGCGTGGAAAGCTGGCTGGCGCAGCCGCTGATGGATATCGCGCTCGACACGCAGTTCGTCGCCGGAAGCCGCCGGCAGGAGTTCCACGATCAGCAATTGCGCTTTCGCCTGCTCAGCATCCTGCTGCACGAAACCCACCACATGGTAGCGCCCCAAGCACCTGAAGATGTGGTGCGCGAACGTAGCCTTACCTTCTATCGCGAGGCGCTGGTGAATTATGTTGAGACTGCCCGCGCCACCATGTCGTTCACCATTGACCGGTCGTTTTCGAGGTTGGGGAAGGAATAGGAAAACCTCCGTGGTCAGCAGGTGTAGAGCAGACCTCCGCCCTTGAGGTCTGCGGCTCTTCCTCAAACTCGCGCTCCCGAACTCGAGATCAGGCGTCCGTCTTTAGGATTTGTCTGCTTGCATAAGAAGAACCGCGGACCCCAAAACCAGGAATCTGCGCTCCATCCTCACCCGTCGCAATGTGCCCGACATCAAGGGATGTGGGCGTCCGGGCGAAGCAGGTTTCGGAAATCCGAGTAAGGCAGAAAGAAGCTCACTCCGCCAAGGGCGCGGGGACCAATTTCATCGGTTTGGTAAAAAAAGGTCAAGCCCTCGAGGCCGATCGAAAAGTTACGGGTCAGTCGGAAGCGATTTTGGGGGAAAGAGAATAGTGAGTCCTTGAAGCTTGGATTGGGCCCGAGCTGATACACAGTGCGAAATCGCCCTTCGGCGGCGAAGTTCAGCGGCTGTTCAAATCCCGGTTTCATAATGTCTTCCAACCGAATCACCTCACCGGTCGAGGGTCTGAAATTCACATACTTGATGCCCCCTTCGTCGCGCTGCGCGTCGCTGGGCCAGCACTCCTCGTAACGCTCCAGGCTAAGGACGTCTGCGGATTCGTAATCGACTTTCACCTTTCGATCGAACAACCAACGCTGGTCCTTAGCCGCAGGGTCCCCCTGCACCCCCTGCATGCGCACGACCCTCTCCTGGTCGATCTGACCCTGAACCACCATCCCCGGCGTCCTGGCACCTTGTACCCCGCACCCTTGCTCTAATACCCACCGCTCAATGACCTGGGCGATCTTGCTTTTTACCAATTCATTCGGCGCGGAAATGATTTCCAAGTATTCGAGGTTAACCCACAGGCACACGCCTGCTCCCACACCTTCGTATGGGAAGTCAGTTTGGCAGTCATTTCCATGTTCCTGGTGGAGCCTTATCATCTTGAATCGAATTGGGCCGGAGCTGTACGATGGAGTGCTGGCTGACTTCGATTCAGACTTCTGTGCGACCCCGCTGGCCGCAGCCCCGCAGACTAAAATCCCCAGTAGACAAATGCAGCTTCTCAACGACATCTTCTTGTCTTTGGATCGGGAGCAAACCGGTATTTTACTACGCAAATGGCCGTCAAGGTGCTTGGGAAATAGAGGTTGTAGTGTCTATGAAATAGCTGGGCGCAGTTTGGGGCGTAGCGCCAGGCTTTAGCCCGGCATCTGCCACCCTAAAGGGCGGCTCTACATTGTCCATCCAATTACTGGAGAACGACGGTTGCTTTCGTACATGGCCTGTCTGTGAAGGCAAAGCAGCGAGGTCTGTGGTCGAAAGTTCAAGTATGGAGCTGCCGGGACACTCGACGCCGAGTTTCGGGCTATTGACTTCAAAAATGCAGGTGCATCCGGCGATATGCATGAAAATAAAGGGGGGAGAAAATCAGGTATAATCGCTCCCGTGATGGATATGACCAAAAGCCTGACTCGCGCCGCCATCGCCACAGGACTTATTGTCTGTGCAACGCTCGTAGGTTGCCATCTCGGGCCGGCCACGCGCCCGGTGACCAAGCAAGTCATCGTGCTGGGCTTTGACGGCGCCGATCCCAAGTTGGCCGCCCAATGGATGGCGGAGGGCAAGCTGCCCACCTTGTCAAAGCTGGCGCGCGAAGGCACGTTCAAACCTCTGGGAACCACCAACCCGCCGGAGTCTCCGGTGGCCTGGGCGTCGTTTGCCACAGGACTCAATCCGGGGGGAACCGGCATTTACGACTTTCTCAAGCGCGATCCGCAGACTTACCTACCGGAATTGTCGCTAGTCTCACGCGAGAAGCCCAAGTTCCTTTGGGGCCTCATTCCCATCAAAGGGCCGAGGGTGACGAACCTGCGCAGCGGCATTCCGTTTTACAAGGCCGCAGGTGATGCGGGCCTCAAGGCCACGGTGGTGCGCATGCCGTTGGAGTTCCCACCTACGAAGATTCCCGGAGGCAAGCTGTGGTCCGGGTTGGGGGTTCCCGATCTGCGGGGAACGTGGGGAACCTTTTTCTATTTCAGCTCCGATCTGACGCCCTGGGATACGGGTGACACGGAGTTCGGCGGCAAGCTGGTGCGGCTGGAATTGACGGATGGTCATGCGGCCACCACTATTGAAGGCCCCGTGGACCCCACCAATGACAAGTTCACGCGGCTCACTATCCCGATCGATTTTAAGGTTACGGCCGATGGGAAGTCGGTGACGATCAACCTTCAGGGACAGACCTCCACCCTCGAGGAGCGGCAATGGAGCCCTTGGTTCCACGCGAGGTTCCGCGTTGCGCCGTTCATTCACCTGAGCGCGATTTGCCGGTTTTACACGTTGCAGAACTCGCCGGACCTGCGCGTCTACATGTCCGCCTTGAACCTCGATCCGGAGGATTCCCCCCTGCCCATCTCCTCGCCGCCCGGCTACTCCGCGGAGTTAGTGAAGAAGCACGGACTGATGAAGACTTTGGGCTGGTGGCACGACACCTGGGCACTGAACGAAGAACGCATCGACGAGGGAGTGTTCCTGGAGGACTGCTGGCGCACCATGCAGCAGGAGCGGGACGTTTTGTTGGATGAGTTGAAGAGCGATCCGCCCAGCCTGATGGTGGCCGTCTTCACCGCTACGGATAGCGTCAGTCACATGTTCTACCGTTTGATTGACCCACAGCACCCGCGTTACGACCCGGACTTGGCTGCGAAATACGGCGATGCCATCGAGAAAACATACGAGCACATGGATGCCATCATAGGCGACGTAATGCGAACTATGAAGCCGGACGCCACGCTGATCATCGTCTCCGACCACGGGTTCCATTCCTGGCGCAAGGGATTCAACACCAACACCTGGCTGGTGCAGAACGCCTTCATGGCGCTCAAGAATCCCGGCGCACAGGAGAAGCAATACAATCTTGACAACCTGTTCGGCCAGGGAAGCTTTTTCCCTAATACCGATTGGAGCCGCACCCAAGCCTACGCCGTGGGTTTGGGCCAGGTCTACCTGAATCTGCGCGGGCGCGAGAGAAATGGCATCGTTAACCCCGGCCCGGAGGCGCAGAAGATTCTGGAAGACCTGCGCCAGAAGCTCTTGGCCCTCGAAGACCCCGACACGCACGAGAAGGTTATCGAAAACGTCTACCTGGCCACGGAGATTTTCCATGGGCCCCGCACCAGCGAAGCCGCCGACTTGCAAATGAGCTTTCGCGACGGCTATCGCACCTCCTGGCAGACCTCGCTGGGAGCCGTTCCCGCGGGCATCATCGTGGCCAACATGAAAAAGTGGAGCGGCGATCACTGCGCCTCCGACCCCAGCGATACGCAGGGAATCTTCTTTTCCAACCGGCAATTCCCGGCGGAGCCTTCTATTTTGGATATTTCTCCAACCGTACTGAACTTGCTAGGTGTCGCGCCGCCGCCCGGCTTGGATGGACATGCGCTGAGCCCGAAATGAAGCTGAGGAGACTACATAAGAGTATGCTGCCTCCGGGCAAAGCCCGCTTTGGAGTGCGGTAGCAGCGGCTAGCGCTTTCCCTTCTACGAATGATGCGCGAATCCCGAATTTGCAAGAGGAGAAGGCGATAGCTGCTGCTGCCGCACTCCAAGGCGCCTTCGGCGCAGTCACTCAAGCCCGCAGGGTCAACCCAGAATGACTAAGGGCTGACTCCTTCGGGGCCGGCGGCGCGGCCGAAGCGGGTCCGGATGAACGCCTCGGCTTCCGCCAGGGTTGAATACGGAAACAGCGTGCAATTTGGATGACTGTTCCCTAATGCCATAAAAGAGATTTTATCTCTAAAGGCCATATTATAGAATAGTATTACCTGTTTTGTTGTAGCGCCCAACAGGTAGCCCGCCTCGAAGCCCAAGCCAAATGACGAGCCGGATATTTCGCCGATGAACACGTCGCACTGCCCCAGCCACGCCGTATCGCGTTGGTATACGGCCGCGGGGCCGAGAGACCGGTCAGCGTCGCGCGCATCGTCACTCACCAAGTGACGCGTCAACACCGTGTGCCCCAACTCTTCCAGGCGCTGCACCATGCCGCGCGCCGCCGCCACCGTCGAGCGGTCGCCGGCCATGGTAAAACCAAAGTAGATCTTCATCGGGGAGTCGCCTTCCGTTATCGTCTTTCCGCTGCCCAACCGGTGCGAGCTTAATACGAACTGCGCCGTTCTGTGGCCCACCATTCTAGCACGGCATTCATGCCGGCTTGGGGTGTGCGGCGGTTGCGCGCGTCTGAATTTAAGGGCATCCCTCACGCCGGACGGAGCGCAACTTTTGGAGTGCGGGCAGCTTGCTGCCGCTCTTTGAGCCGGAAGCTTGCTTCCGGGGCTGGTGCCATGGCCATCCTTGGCCATGCTCGGGCACGGGCAGGAGAAGCTGTGAAAGAACCTCGGCGGTAGCGGCGGTCTACGACCGCCGGATTTTGAAATCAACAACTTCGGCGGTCGTAGACCGCCGCTACAAATGGCCAATTCGATTTTTTCACAGCTTCGG
>Ga0335085_10013814_pt1 | contig 11816 bp, 5 predicted proteins | sample Lox_Sample_45_FD_206712 | JGI IMG/M metagenome (GOLD analysis project Ga0335085, IMG submission 206712) | Soil microbial communities from Loxahatchee National Wildlife Refuge, Florida, United States - Lox_Sample_4.5 | ecosystem: Environmental > Terrestrial > Soil > Wetlands | place: USA: Florida...
ATGAGCTCATTTATTACTTTGAACGATTCATAACTTTCTCTGATCACTTTACTTCACAGGATGTCACCTATCAACAACTAAAAAGTTCGGGCAATTTTCGGTACATCGGCAACCTTGAACTCTACAAAGAGATTTCAGATTACTACAACCTGTACGACCGATACATGGTTCTCGCTGAAAGTCCTGCTGAATCTTCCAAGAATTTAACAGAAATGGAAGCCCGGCTTTTCAACGGTCAGGATCTTGCCAGCCTGTATAAATCCAATGCCACAAATTATTACACAATTTTTGCAAGGCCTGAAAAGAAATTTCATCCTGTAAACGAAGATGAGTACTATCTCAATTATCTTTCTGTGAAAGCAGGTAATACAAAATTTAATGCACAAGCGTCCATTATTTTTCTTGCGTGGTTAAAAGACAAAGCCACTGGTTTGATTACAGAACTGAAAAATGAATATCATCTCGATTAAAAATGGAAATCCATCATCAACACCATCATGATCATCCACAACACAAAGAAAAATTGTGGGTGCATTATGCTCTTGAATTTTTCATGCTGTTCCTTGCTGTGAGCGCAGGATTTTTTACAGAAAATCTTCGCGAAAAAATTTCGGACAACCAGCGCGAGCGCGAATACATTGTGTCATTTGTGGAAGACCTTAAAGAAGATACAGCACGAATCAATTACAACATCAAATGGAGAGAAGATAATGAACAGCGAATGGATTCGCTCACTTCTTTGCTCTCCTCTCCTGATTACAGTGAACACACTGCGCAGATTTATTATTATGCGCGGTGGACGCTGCGCAATCATTACTTCGTGAACTCAGACCGTACCATCCAGCAATTAAAGAATGCCGGAGGAATGAGAATCATCAGTGACAAAAAAGCTGCAGATGCTATCATGTACTATGATGCACAGGTCAAGACTGTGAATCCGCAGATGTATGACATTGAGAGAAGCCAGGGTGACCGGTTTGAAGATTGGGCTATGAAAATTCTTGATGGAAATATTCTGGACCGTATGTATGGCGATTCACTGATTAAAATGCCGGAAGGAAATCCTCCGCTCCTCACGAATGACAGGCAGGTGCTGAATGGTATTGTAACAGAACTTCACTTCGTGAAATCAGTGAACAAACGCAGTATTTACTTCGAGAAGAAACTGAAAGCACAGGCAGTGAGCACCATAGAATTTTTTCAGAAAGAATATCACCTTCAATAGAAAATGGAAACACACGCCAACCATCTGCATTACATTTAAAAAAGAATATCGCTTCGAATAAAAAATGAAATTCAAACAATAACTATGGGAGATCAATGGAAATTTCCTGATGAACTCGATGCGCTGACTGCAGCTCCCCAACATCACAAGCTGTTGTTCGAAAATGATTTCGTTCGCGTGCTGGATACAAATATTCCGAGTGGAGAAAAAACTCAGTTGCATACACATCGTTATCCTTGCTCACTTTATGTTTTGAGCTGGAGTGATTTTGTTCGGTATGATTCGAATAATAATGTAATGGTTGATTCACGAACGCTCGCTAAAATTCCATCGGTTGGCTCTGCTTTGTGGTCGGAGCCGCTGATTCCGCACTCGTTAAAAAATGTAGGAGACAAGGACCTTCATGTTATCAGCGTAGAGATAAAAAAGTAAACTTCAAAAATGGGAATCCACCACCTGCACCATCACGATCATCGGCAGCGCAAAGAAAAATTGCGGAAGCCCTATGCGATAAACTTCTCACGAATTCCCTCTCATGACAAATCTTAACTGGCAATGTAATTTGTCACCCCCGAATTTGCGACCTTTATCGCTGTACTCTTATAGAGATTAAGAATGACCGTCAAGGACCAGCCAACCAGTGACAGAACCGCCGAACTCGAACGCGAGCTCACGGAAAAAACTTCTTTGCTTGAAAAGAAAGGTCGCGAGTTGCAAATCGAATCTTCACTCGAGAAAGTGCGCGAGATTGCTCTGAGCATGAAGCAACCTGCGGACATGCTCGAGATATGCAAAACCATTTCTGCGCAACTCGAATCACTCGGCGTAAAAGAAATCCGCAACGTGCAGACAGCGATTTTTCATCCGGCGAAAGGATTCTACTTCAACTATGAATATTACACGAAGCACGACAAAACTGTTTTCACTGAAACCGAATACAGGAATAATCAGCTGCACAATGAGTTTGCCGAGAGCATGCTGAAAGGCGCGGGAGAAATTTTCATCCGTACCATCAAGAAAAAGGAATTGCCGGATTGGATCAAGTACCAGAAGACGACTAATGTTTTTATAGATTCATTTCTCGAATCCGCATCATCACTCACCTACTATTGGTATTCACTCGGGCCCGTTGCACTTGGCATGTCAACTTACGTTCCGCTAAACGAAAATGAGATTGAGTTATTCAAACGCTTCAAGAACGTATTTGAACTTTCTTATCGCCGTTATCTCGATATTGAAAAAGCAGAGTCGCAGGCACGCGAAGCACAGATTGAAACTTCACTCGAGCGAGTTCGCGCAGTGGCGCTTGGCATGCGCAAAGCGGATGATCTGCTGAACATCTGTGAAACACTTTTTCATGAGTTGCTTTCACTCGGGTTTGGTGAGATGCGGAATGCAATGATCAACATTCACGATGATGAGAAGAAATCATTCATCAACTATGATTTTTCTGATGAGATAGGAAGAAGCACCAATCATCTGACTTACACGATTCATCCCCTCGTTGAAAAGCAAATCAGAAAAATCCGCAGTGCGAATGATGCTTTTTCAGAAACATATTTTACCGGTAAAGATTTAGAGGAGTGGAAGAAATTCAGAAAACTCATTGGAGAAAAAGATGATCCGCGGCTGAATCAAAACTCAGGACTGTATTACTATTTCTACTCGATAGGAATTGGCTCCATCGGCATTTCAACCTTTGGTGCCATCAGCGAGGAAAAGATCGCATTGCTCAAGCGCTTCAGAAATGTGTTTAATCTTTCTTACCAAAGATATAGTGACATCGCAAAAGCCGAAGCGCAGGCCAAAGAAGCAAAACTCGAAGCATCGCTGGAGAAAGTGCGGGCGCAGGCCATGGCCATGCATACAACAGATGAACTGAAAAGCGTAGGCGAAACAATTTATCATGAACTGAAGTCGCTCGGTTTCGCTGATATCCGCAACACCGAGATCATCATCAATAAGGACGAAAAGGAATCTATCCTCAGTTACTATTGCGATTATGGAGTCTGTGGCACTATGGAAGTGGGATATAAAACCAATCCGATTCTCCACCAATGGGCGAATGATTTGAAGAAGGGAAGTGATGCCTTTGTTCCGGTTGTTATTTCTGAAAAAGAAATGCCTGAATGGAGAAAATTCAGAGAGGAAATCGGTTACAGTCCGGATGAAAAACTGAATGCAGTCTCTTCAGTTTACTATTACTCCTACTCCACCGGACTTGGAGCATTGAGTGTTTCATCGTTCGTTCCCATCAGTGATGAGCAATTGAAAATGCTCGAACGATTCCGCAATGTGTTTGCACTTGCCTATCGCAGGTATGTTGATGTCGCACTCGCAGAAGCACAAGCACGCGAAGCACAAATTGAATTAGCACTTGAGCGGGTCCGCGCGCGCACGATGGCGATGCAGAAGAGCGACGAACTGCAGGATGCATCTTTCGTTCTCTTCCAGCAATTTAAAGAACTGGGAACAACTGCGATACAGTTTTCCATCGGCATCATGAATGAAGAGAAGGAAGCGGTTGAACTCTCTGCTACCGTTTTAGGAAGTCAGATGCCGCGCATGTACGAAGTTCCGTTTACTGACAAGTACGTGATGAGCAAATTGTATCGTGCGTGGAAAGCGAATGAAAAATCATGCATCGTCGACATCAAAGGAAAAGATCTGAATGATTACAATGCCTGGCGCAATTCCTTCCTCGACAAACCGGTCTATCCCGAAAACAATAGCGAAAAAGATCACTGGTATGCACAAGGAGTTTTCTTTTCGAAAGGCATGATGGCAATTTCATCGAGCGAAAAAGCTTCAGAGCAAACCTTGCAAATTCTTGCACGCTTTGCCAAAGTATTCGATCTCACTTACACTCGTTTCCTAGATCTGAAAAAAGCCGAGGCACAGGCGCGTGAATCGCAAATTGAAGCAGCACTCGAGCGAGTTCGCGCCGTTGCCATGAGCATGATGAAATCGGATGAGTTGCTGAAAGTGTGCGAATCCGTTTTCACACAGTTGAAATATCTCGGCGTCGCCGATTTACGCAGCGCACAGATTTACATCCGCTATGACGACAAGCAGAAATTCATGAACTATAACTATTCCGATTATTCCGGAACTGAAATAGTTGAAGTGCTCTACGATAGTCATCGCAATGTGCGGGGATTTTATGACACGATTGCAAAAGCAAATGACGGATTTGCGGAGTATGAAATTTCAGGAACTGAACTTGATGATTGGAAATCCTATCTCTACAAAACACTCGGACAAAAACCGGATGCGAAACTCGAAACAGCAAGAGAGCTTCACTACTACTTCTATTCAATAGGAAGCGGAGCACTTGGCATCTGCACCTTCAAACCTATTGGAGAAGAAGAGCTGAAAATCCTCAAGCGCTTCCGAAATGTTTTCAATCTATCCTATCAGCGGTACACTGACATTGCTCTCGCAGAAGCTCAGGCGCGTGAAGCAAAAATTGAATTAGCGCTCGAAAGAGTTCGTGCTCGCACAATGGCGATGCAGAAGAGTGAAGAGTTATCAGAAACTGCACAGGTACTCTTTAACCAGTTCAATGATTTAGGTGCGGCTCCCATTCAAATCACCATCGGTATTTTCAATGAAGAAGAAGGTACGATTGAATTCCACAGTACTGATCCGCTCGGCACGGGCTCAAGAGTTGACTATGCTGTGAAGGGAAGCCTTGAGGAGCCCATGTTGCTGAAGAAAATTTATGCTGATTGGAAAGAAGGAAAAAAATCTACCGTGCTTGCGCTTTCAGGAAAAGAACTAAGCGAATGGGTGAAGTACAGAGTTTCATTGAGTGGTGTTCCGGATGACAGAGATTACTCTCATTCCCGTCGTGTCGTTTATGTTGGATTCTTTTCGAAAGGAATGCTCTCTGTTTCTGCAATGGATGATCCGCCGCGAGAAAGCGTTCAGCTGCTCGAACGTTTCGCCGGCGTCTTTGATCTCACTTACACTCGCTTCCTCGATTTGAAACAAGCCGAAGCGCAGGCAAGAGAAGCGCAGATAGAAGCCGCACTGGAAAGAGTGAGAAGCAGAACAATGGGCATGCAAAAAAGCGATGAGCTCAAAGAAGTCATTCAGGTTGTGTTTCAGCAATTCGCTCATTTGAATATCAACATTGGGCATACAGGATTTGTTATTGACTATAAGGCAAGAGATGATTACGCTATTTGGATTGCGGATCCGCTCGGCGTTCCCACTCAGGTCATCGTTCCTTATTTTGATTCTGTGTATTACAATCGTTTCAACGAAGCAAAAGAAAAAGGAGAAGATTTCTTTGCCACCAATCTGAGCTTCGAAGAGAAAAATAAATTTTATCAAAAACTTTTTGAGTACGTCCCCGGGTTGCCGGAGGAATCAAAGAAATTTTATTTCAGTTGTCCCGGCCTCGCTATATCAACTGTATTGCTCGAAAATGTTTGCCTTTACATCGAGAATTTTGAGGGCATTCCTTATTCAGATGAAGAGAATGCCACGCTCATGCGTTTTGGAAAAGTATTCCAACAAACCTATACCCGTTTTCTTGATTTGCAAAAAGCGGAAGCGCAGGCAAGAGAATCGCAGATTGAAGCATCGCTTGAGCGCGTTCGCTCGAGAGCAATGGCCATGCATGAGAGCAGTCATCTCACTGAAGCGGCAAGCGCGTTGTTCACTGAGTTGAACAAGCTTGGAATAAGTCCAATCCGTACCGGCTTTGTATTGCTCACGAAAGAATCACGAAAGGCAAAACTTTATCCGGCAACATCTCTCGATAAGGAGAACACCGTTTCCTACACCGGAGAATATGAATTCATAGGTCATCCTATTTTTGAAAAGCAGTACGAGTCATGGGAGACGAAAGAAAATTATTTTCCGGTGCTGGAAGGCGAGACGCTGATTTCATATTACAAGATTCTTTCCGAAGCGCTCTCGGTTTCATTCGATCAGTTCAAAATAACCGATAAACAGTACGGATGCTTTCTTCCGTTCTCAGAGGGATTTCTTTTTACGTGGAGTGCTGAACCCTATTCAAGTGAAGAAATAAAAATCCTCGAGCGATTCAAGAACATTCTTGACCTCACCATTCGCCGTTATCTCGATTTGCAAAAAGCGGAAGCGCAAGCGCGCGAAGCGCAGATCGAAGCCGGGCTTGAGCGTGTGCGAAGCAGAACTCTTGCCATGCACTCAAGCGATGAACTTGCAGAAACCGCAGCAGTTCTTTTCAAGCAACTCATTCTTCTCGGCATTGAACCCAATCGTTTGTACATCGCCATCATCAAGAATGAAAATGGCGATACTGAATTCTGGATCACGGATGAGGATGGAAGCAAAGTGGCTTCGGGTTTTTCGGCCAACATGAGGGACAATCCCACATTTCGAAAAATGTTTGTAGGATGGAAGGAGCAAAAAAAATCCATCACCATTGACATGCAGGGCGAAGAGTTGCAGGAATATTTTCATCACCTGAGTTCGCTCCATGTTCCTTTCAAGGGAGGTCTTTCACAAACGCGAAGAGTTCAAAACATCGCTTACTTCTCGCAGGGTTTCATAGGCATTGCATCGCCGGATTCGCAACCGAAGGAAACGGATCGGTTGCTCGAGCGCTTTGCTTCTGTTTTCAATCTCACCTACACGCGCTTCAGCGATTTGCAATTGGCAGAGGCGCAGGCAAAGAAAGCACAGATGGAAGCAGCGATGGAACGTGTGCGGAGCCGGGCATTGGCAATGCAGCAGCCGGAAGAGTTGATGGAAGTTGCCGAAACACTTCGGAGAGAAATGGGAATGCTCGGCATTGAGGAAATAGAGACCGGAACGATTTTCATTTTCGATGAAGCCAATGAAACCGCTCAATTCGGATTTACTGCAAGAGATTTTTCAGCACCTGAAAAGCCGACGGTGACTGATACCATCACGATCGATTTGAATGAGACCTGGGCGGGAAGAGAATTCCTGAAATTCTTTCGATTGAAGGAAGACAGATCTTCGGTGCGCATGGAAGGCGCTCAGCGAAGGGAATGGATGCAATACATTTATTCTCAATCTCCAAAAGCGAATAATTATTTCGGCGAAAACATCCGCGACCGAACTTATCATCTCCTGAAATTTTCCAATGGAGCTGTGGCTGCTGTGACTGATGGCCTCACACTGTCGGATGAAAGCTGGGAATTGTTGCAACGTGCTTCCTCAGTTTTCACGCTTGCGTATTCCCGATTCAAAGACCTCACCAAAGCGCGGGAAGATTTGATCAACCTGAAAGAAGAAAAGAAACGGAGTGATTCTCTGTTACTCAACATTCTTCCTGAAGAAATTGCTGCGGAGCTGAAGCAGTTCGGAAAATCATACGCACGCAAGCACGATGAGGTCACCATTCTCTTCGCCGACATCAAAGGATTTTCCACCATTGCAGAAAATCTTTCTGCCAGTGAGTTAGTGAATCAGCTCGATGAATGTTTCCGCGCTTTCGATCACATCGTTGACAAGCACGGGTTAGAAAAAATAAAAACCGTCGGCGACGCTTACGTGTGTGCATGCGGTTTGCCAAGACCGGTGGCTGATCACGCAACGAAAACCGTTCGCGCTGCGATCGACATGATGAACTTCATCAAAGGTTTCGCTATCACCAAAACAATCCAGGACCTTCCGGCATTTGAATTCCGCATCGGCATTCACACAGGACCTGTAATTACCGGTGTTGTCGGTTTGAAGAAATTCACCTACGACATCTGGGGCGACGCCGTGAACATGGCAGCACGCATGGAACAACATGGCGAAGCAGGAAAGATCAACATCTCAGAGAGCACTTACGATCTAATCAAAGATAAATTCAAATGCACCTCTCGCGGAAAAATTCCTGCAAAGAATAAGGGTGAGGTGGAGATGTATTTTGTCGAGTGAAGAATACCTTTGATCAGTAATGCGAAATCCTTTCAGTCAGTTTAAAAAATTCGTTGCAGGCAATGCTCTGCATAATGCTCATGATGCATTTGAGATTGCAAGCATCAACCTGTTAATGAACTATGTTATAATAGGTTTGGTGCTGGCGAGTCTGTTTTCAATCCTCTTGTATCTGCAGGGTTTTCAGTTCGTCGCTTCTATAAATGGAATTACATTACTGTTCTTGCTGGTCGTGTTTGCTGTGCTGAAGCGGACGAGCGATGTGAAGAAAGCCACAACTGTCTATATTATCATTCAGCAACTTAGTTCGATAGCATGGGGGTTCGTAGGTAATTTTTCCACTGAGCCGGATCAATTGCTGTGGTTGCTACTAAACATTCTCATTGCATTTTTTATCCTTGGGAATACGTGGGGATTCATTATAGCAGCGATAGATTTTGTTTATGTCGCTTTTGGACTGATTGATCGTCTTTCCGGATACAAGCATATGCATAATCATTTTGCAGCCATGCCTCAGGTAAATCTCGTTGCCGTTGCTGTTCCTTTTCTCCTGGATATTTTTATTGTTCGCGAATTTGTTCGCACGAGAACTATTGCTGAAAGACAGATAAAGGAAGCGAACGCGAAAAATGAAGAACTTCTTCTCAACATTCTTCCCTCGGAAACTGCAGAAGAACTCAAAGCAACCGGTACCGCCGAAGCAAAAAGTTTTGATGAAGTCACGGTGATGTTCACAGATTTCAAAAATTTTACGCAAGCAAGCGAAAAGATGAATGCAAAGGAACTGGTGAGCGAGATCAATTACATCTTCAGCGGGTTTGACAAAATCATTTCAAAGCACAACATCGAAAAAATAAAAACCATTGGCGACAGTTACATGTGCGCTGGAGGATTGCCTGTTGCAAACAAGACTAATGCAGTGGATGTTGTGAGTGCTGCTCTCGGGATTCAGCACTTCATGAATCAGTTGAAGGACGAAAGAGAAAAAGAAAACAAGCGCTCCTTCGAAATCAGGATTGGTATTCATACAGGACCCGTGGTGGCAGGAATTGTAGGCGTGAAAAAATTCGCTTACGACATCTGGGGCGATACCGTGAACATTGCTTCACGAATGGAATCATCAGGTGAAGTTGGAAAAGTGAACATCAGCGGTGCTACCTACGAACTGGTGAAAGAAAAATTTCAATGCACCTATCGCGGAAAAATTCCGGCGAAGAATAAGGGAGAGATTGATATGTATTTTGTGGAGGCCTCACTGGAGCCGCCCAATATGAAAACGACCGATCCTCACGCGAATGCAATTGCTTTTTCATCGTAGCCGGAAATTGAAATAAGGCATACCTTGCGACGAGATAATTTTATCTGAACACGACGATATTTTTTTGAATGTCCCAATCCCGCCAGCTCGCCGCCATCATGTTCACCGACATCGTCGGGTACACGGCCTTGATGGGAAGCAATGAGCAAAAAGCATTTGAGCTGCTGAATAAAAACCGGCAAATTCAGAAACCAATCATCGAGAAATTTCACGGCCGCTGGATAAAAGAACTTGGCGACGGCGTAATGGCGAGTTTCTCTACAGTCACCGATGCCGTTCTTTGCGCAAGTGAAATTCAAAATGCTTGCGAAGCCATCGATGGTCTCAAACTCCGAATCGGCATCCACCAGGGTGAAGTGATCTTTGAAGACAGCGATGTTTTCGGTGACACAGTGAACATTGCATCGCGGTTGCAGGCACTGGCACCGATTGGCGGAATTTGGATTTCTGAATCCGTTTATAAAAATGTTTCGAACAATTCACAAGTCAGAACAAAGTTTGTTCATGAAGAAGTCTTAAAAAATGTAAAAGAACCGGTTCGCGTTTATGAAGTGCTGACGAAGGACGTGATCCGCATCAGCGATGCTACAGTAAAAAATAAAGAACCAGAACCAGTGAGGAAGAGCGTGGCGGTATTGCCATTCGTGAATATGAGCAACGACCCTGAACAGGAATATTTCAGCGATGGGGTGGCAGAAGAAATTCTAAACTCACTTGCTCACATCAAAGATCTGAAAGTCGCCGGACGCACATCCTCATTTCAATTCAAAGGAAAAAATATTGACTTGCGTGAAATGGGAGAGAAACTCGGAGTAAGTACGGTGCTCGAAGGGAGTGTGCGAAAGCAGGGAAGCCGTGTGCGCATCACTTCGCAGTTAATCAATGTTGCTGACGGTTTTCATTTGTGGAGTGAAAAATTCGATCGGCAGATGGATGACATCTTCGCCATTCAGGATGAAATTGCATTGGCGATCACGGAAAACCTGAAGGTGATTTTGCTTGATGAAGAAAAAGCTGCCATAAGTTCGGTCTTCACCGAAAATCAGAAAGCTTATGAATTGTATCTGAGGGGCAAATACGAATGGGGCAAGCGAAACAAACATGGATTTTTGAAAAGCATTGACTATTTCAATGAAGCCATCGCCGAAGATCCGCAATACAGCCTGGCTTATGCCGGAGCGGCCGACAGTTATTCGCTGCTTTGTGCTTATCACATTCTTTCCCCTGATGCGAGCATTCCTGCTGCGAAGAAAGCCGCTGATCGCGCAATGCGGCTGCACCCCATGCTTGCAGAAGCACATGAGGCAGTAGGGCACATTGATTTACTTGAAGGAAGGGAATGGAAGAAAGCTGAACAGCATTATCTGAAGGCCATTGAGCTGAACCCCGGATTTTCCACGGCAAGACAACGTCATGCGCTCATTCTTGCGACAACGGGAAAATTCACCGAAGCACTTACAGAAATTGAAAAAGCAGTCGAACTCGATCCGCTTTCAAAAATTATCAGCACAGATTCAGCACTCATTCACTATATAATGGGTGACTATGATCTCGCCATAAAAAAAAGCCGGAAAGTATTGGAAATGGACCCTGCATTTTCAGTCGCATTATTGGTACAGGGCCTGGCGTTGCAGCAATTGGGAGAAAGAGAAGCTGCCCAAGCTTCATTCCGTAAAGAATCGTCAGTTAGCAGCAGCACCATTGCAAAAGCAGCTCTTGCTTCAGCAATCGCCAAAGAAGATCCTGACGGCGCACTTAAATTACTGAGCGAATTGAAGAGTAATTCAGCAGAGCAATTTGTTTCACCTTACAGCATTGCCGCTATTTATGCCGCTCTCGGAAATGCTGATGAAGTTTTCAATTGGCTTAATAAAGCCGTTGAAGAAAACTCAGCGTGGATCATTCATCTGCATTTCAGTGCTGATCCGCGATTGCATGAATATAAATCTGATGAGCGCTATGCTAAACTTCTGCAAAGAATCACTCTCAAGAATGGCGCATAGTCAATTCGAATCTGAAGACGGAAATGAAACACCCGCATCATCATTCACCTCAGGTGAAACAGGAAAAGTAGGGAAGCTATTTCCCCATTGAATTCTTCATTGGGGAAATGAAGCAGCGACGATGTTTTGTCTTAAGCTCATTGCTTCACAAACTTCATAGTGGTTACACCGGATTCTGTCTTAATTTCTGAAAGATAAACTCCGGCGGTCAACGGTCTTAGATCAAATTGAAATGATTGTTGGCCAGCCGCTGCATCGTCACTTGAAGTGTAAACCAATCTTCCTGAAAGATCATAAACAGAAAAAGTGATCGGTTGATCTTCATCGAGATTAATATCGACATTCAATATTCCATCGGTTGGATTGGGATGAAGCT
>Ga0335085_10013816_pt1 | contig 11814 bp, 9 predicted proteins | sample Lox_Sample_45_FD_206712 | JGI IMG/M metagenome (GOLD analysis project Ga0335085, IMG submission 206712) | Soil microbial communities from Loxahatchee National Wildlife Refuge, Florida, United States - Lox_Sample_4.5 | ecosystem: Environmental > Terrestrial > Soil > Wetlands | place: USA: Florida...
TTGAGGGTTAAAAAGAATTCCGGGGAGTCGGCCAGCACCAGCCGGAAGTCTTCCATGATTTTTGTGCGGCAAAGCCGGTCCAAATCCGGCTCCAGGCCCTGGATCATGGCTTGATGGAAAAGTTCGGTAGGAGGAATCAGCTGGCGGGTGCCGGGGTAAAGCCCACGGCTCAAGCCTTCCACCCCGATGATGGAACGCCGGTTCAGCGAAACAATGGGCTGGAAATGAGGTTCGACCAGGCCGCCATCGATGATCTCCCGTAGGTTAAAGGAAGGGGGCTGGGTTTGCGGGGTTGGCTTTTCCGGGCTCATGGGAACTCCTGGTGGAACTCTGCCGCCGGGGCAGTGGTTTTAATAAACCACCGGTCAGGGAGCTTGGCAAGTTAATTAACCCCCCGAAAAGGGCCCGTTTGAAACTGCATAAAAGAATTCAGGTTTTGGGGCCGTTCCACAACCGCCGCAATAAAAAAGGCCCGGGGAATTCCCGGGCCTGGTGTTGTAACACAAGTGTTGAAGGACGGGGATTAGGGATTCACGGTGGTGACGTAGGAAGCCTTGCCGCCGGAAATTTTCAGCACCACCGCGGGCTTCACCGCATTGCGGTCCGCGTCCAGGCTGATGGAGCCCGTCACGCCGCCGTAGTTCTTCGTGGCCGCGATCGCGTCGCGCAGGTCCGCCGTGTCCGGGCCCTTCGCGGTTTTCAAGGCCGCCACCAGCACGCCGGCGGCGTCGTAGCCCAGGGTAGCCAGGGCATCCGGCACCTGGCCGTACTTGGCCTGGTATTTCTTGACGAATTCCTGCACCTTCGGGTCGGTGGAATCGGGCGAATAATGGCTGGAGAAATAACAGCCGTCCAGGGCTTTGCCGCCGATCTCATAAAGTTTGGAGGAGTCCCAACCGTCGCCGCCCATGAGGGGGACCTTGATCCCCAGTTCCCGGGCCTGTTGGGCGATGAGTCCCACTTCGGTGTAATAGCCTGGCACGAAGATCACGTCCGGTCTCTTTTCCCGGATGGTGGTGAGTTGGGACTTGAAGTCCACGTCGCCCGCCACGTAGCTCTGGTCGATGAGCACGTCGCCGCCCTTGTCCTTGAAGCGCTTGATGAAGAAATCCGCCAGGCCCATGCTGTAATCGCTCTTCTGGTCCCGGAGCACGGCGGCCGTCTTGGCCTTGAGGTTGTTCATCGCGAAGTCCGCCATCACCTGGCCCTGGAAGGGGTCGATGAAACAGACGCGGAAGACGTAGTCCCCCACCTGGGTCACTTTGGGGTTGGTGGAGGAAGGCGTGATCATGGGCACCTTATGCTCCTGGCAGATGGGCGCCGCCGCCAACGAAAGCGAGCTGGCCACCTCGCCCAGGACCACCTGGACCTTGTCCTCGGTGATAAGCTTGGTCACCGCCACCGCCGCTTCCTCGGGCTTGCCCTGGTCGTCCAGGGCGATCACCTTGAAGGTCTTGCCGTTCACGCCGCCCGCCGCGTTGGCCTCGTCCACGGCCAGTTGGATTCCGTTCTGGGTGGAGATGCCGAAGGTAGCCTGGGCCCCGGTGAGGGAGCCGTATTCGCCGACGCGGATTTCGTTGGGGTTCAACTTGGGCCCACAGGAAAGGGTCAGGACCAGCACCGTAAGGGCGGTGAAAGCGATAAGCCGTCGTTGCATGAGGCACCTCGTTGTTAAGATTGGTCGCTTAGGATAGCAAGATTCGGGGGACCGTCAAGAATCCGATAGTGCATCAGTTTGATGTCGTGGCGAGGAAGCCCGGTTTATGGGCTGACGTGGCCATCCAAACCTTTCCAAAAACTGCAGTTTTTTTGATTGTTACGGATTGCCGCGTCGGCACCAACTAAAAAGAGTGCCTCCTCGCAATGACAAACTGAGTCACTACCAAGAATTCTAAAAGATATGCCGAAAGGCCCTGTTCCATTATCTTAGGCGCATGAAACCCTATGATGTGATCATTCTCGGGGGCGGGGCGGCGGGCCTCATGTGCGCCCGCGAGGCCGCCGCGCGGGGCCGGAAGGTCCTGGTCTTGGAACAAAACCCGAAACCCGCCCCCAAGATCCTCGTTTCCGGGGGCGGCCGCTGTAACTTCACCAACCTTCACGCCACCCCCGCCAACTATGTCACGTCGAACCCCGCCTTTGTCCCGGCCGTCTTCTCGCGTTTCACCCCGAAGGATTTCATCGCCCTGGTCCAAGCCCGTTCCATTCCCTTCCACGAAAAGAAGGACGGCCAACTGTTCTGCGACAAGAGCGCCAAGGACATCATCGAACTCTTAGTCTCCCGGGCGAAGGAAAAGGGCGTGGAAATCCTGCTGGGGCAAAAGGTAGGGGAGATAACCCATTCGGAAGACTCCTTTACCGTCCATTCCAGCGGGGAAACTTTTTCGGCCCCGCGGCTGGTGGTCGCTACCGGGGGATTGTCCTGGCCCCAGTTGGGCGCTTCCGACCTTGGCTTTAAGATCGCCAACCAGTTCGGCCTAAAGGTGATCGAGCCTTCCCCCGCCCTGGTGGGGCTGGCCTTCCCGGAGAGGGAGATGGCCCGCTTTAAGGACCTGGCGGGCATCCATCTTCGCGTCGGCGTTTCCTGCGGCGATTGGAACCTGGTGGAAGACCTCATGATCACCCACCAGGGCCTCAGCGGTCCCGTCATGCTCAACGCTTCCCTTTACTGGAATCCCGGGCAGGAAATCACGGTCAATTGGGTGCCCGAACTCACGGTGGAATCCACTTATAAACAGTTGAAGAAGGACAAGGCCGAGGGAGGGCGCGGCAAGTTCCGCGTCTGGTTTTCCGAGCGGATCCCCCGCCGCCTGGCGGAACGCATCGCCTGGAATGCCGAAGCCCGTGGGGCCTGGGCGGCCCTCCCCGACGAGCGGCTGATGGCTCTGGCCCGCGACATTCACGCCTACCGTTTCGTCCCCGCTGGTACTTTCGGCTACCGGATGGCGGAGGTCATGAAGGGCGGCGTGGACACCCGGGAGATTTCCCGGGAGACAATGGAAGCCAAAAATGTTCCCGGTCTATTTTTTATCGGCGAAGTATTGGATGTAACCGGGCAATTAGGAGGATTTAATTTCCAGTGGGCCTGGGCCTCGGGCTTTGTGGCCGGCCAAAACGTATAAAAACTTCTAACAAAACCTCAAAACAAATTGAATTTTCACCGCCAAGACGCCAAGTTCGCCAAGAAAGATAAAAAATATTCAAGCTCCAAATTTTTTTGAAATTGGTAACCACTGAAAACCCGCTTCCAACGCTCAAAATGTCATCCTGAGCGGAGCGAAGGATCTCTGTTTTGCGTTTAAAACTTAGATTCTTCGGCGCAAATCGCCTCAGAATGACATCCCTGAAAATAATTTTCCAGGGTTACAATTTATTTTCCTTCGCTGTTCTTGGCGCGCTTGTGCCGATTCCCCATAAACAAAATGATGGAAATCGGTACTATGCCGACCCCTTTAACATCTTTATGGAAGGTCGGCATGGCGGTGAAAGGGTTAAGCCGGCAGGCCCAGGTCTTTTTCGGAAGGCTGCAATTTTCTTTTGCGCCAAAGCCCCAGGATGAGTCCCACGGCCAAAAGCTGCACGCCGGCGATCAAGGCGACGCAGGCCGGCCATCCACCCAGGTCCCAAAGGAGGCCCGGCGCCACCGACCCCACGAAGCCTCCCGTATAGTAGAAGGTCACGTAGATCCCCACCGCCGAAGCCCGGGACTTCCCCGCCGCCGAGGCTACCATCTTGTTGGCCACCGTCTGCGCGACGAAAACCCCCGAGCAGCAAAGGCTGATGCCCAGGACAACCCAAGGAAGCCGGGAAACCAGGGTCACAACCACGCCTACCGCCGAAGCCGAAAGGGCCAAGGCCAATACCGTCTTTCCGTCCCGCCGGTCCACGTGCCGCCCCGCCCAGGGCGTAATGACCGCCCCGATGAGGTAGACGAAAAAGATGGAGCCCAGGGCCGCCGTGCCCAGGCCAAAAGGGGGCGCGGCCAGGTAAAAGGTGACGTAAGTGAAGGTCCCCACCAGGGAGAAAAGCACCACGAACCCCACGGCGTTGACGGCCTGCAGCGAAGGATTCCGCCAGTGTTCCCGCAGGTGCCGCAGGCCGGTCTGGAAACTTTCGACTTTCTTGAATTGTTTGGCCAGGGGCAGCCAGGTGGAAATCCCCCAGGTCAGTAAAAGGACCAAGCCCCCCAGCGCGACAAAAACCCACCGCCATCCCCAATGCTCCGCCACCAGCCCCGAAAGATACCGGCCCGAGAACCCGCCCACCACCGTTCCCGCCACATAGACCGACGTGGCGAATCCCGCCTGGTGCCGGGGCCATTCCTCGTTCACATAGGCCACCGTCACCGCGAAAATCGCGGGCGTGAGCAGCCCCTGCACGAAACGCCAGGCCACGAGGGCCGGAAGGGTCGTGGCGGTGGCCGTCAAAAGGTTGGCCAGGGCCAAGAGGCAGAGGGACGGGATGATCACTTTCTTGCGTCCCTTCTGGTCCGCCAGGATGCCCACCCATGGCGCGGCCAGGGCCACGGCCAGTGTGGCGGCGGAAACCGTGAGGCTGACCGCCAGCTTGGAGGCGTTGAAGACGCCTTCCAAAAGCGGCAGAAGGGGCTGGGTGGCATAGAGGGAAAGGAAGGCGCAAAATCCGGTCAGTCCTACCGCGAAAGTCTTGAGGTCGAACGGCGGATGGGAATGGGGCTTTAAAGCGTGGTCAGACATGGGGCCTATTCTTACTTGGGTTGTCTTTACTTCGGGGAATTTTTCCACACCTTTGCTTCAAAACAGGAATTCTCGCGCAAGATAGCAGGGTTTAAAAGGGGTCTCTATGATTTGCCGCTTTTTCTGTTTTGGCCGGCGGCATCCCGGGCTTTCCACTAAGGTTGAGATCCATTTTTAATTGGACGATTGGCCCTATTTATTAAAGACAAAAAAAAGGACCTAACACCCGGCCTCAAAGCCGGGTGTTAGGTCCAACAGGCCATCAAGCCCTTCGGCCCTGGAGAAAGCCAACGATTAAGACAATGAGGGCGACCACCAAAAATACGTGGAGGAAGCCACCCATCGTGTAGGAACTTACCAAGCCTAAAAGCCAGAGAACCAGCAGGACCGCCGCGATCGTATATAACATTTTGTACTTCCTTTCTTCCGCTCAATCAAAAGTAGAAATGGGCTCCCAATTCGCCGTACAAATCAAACGTCGTCATGCCGCCGGTCGGGAACCAAAGGGTTGGGACCGCCTGCAAATAAATGTCCACCGGGACGTTCCTCTTATCGAAGATATAGGAGATGCCGACCGGTATCCGGCCGGCGAATTCCACGGTGTTTTGAAGCACCAAATTGCCGCCCAGGCCGATGTAAAGCGGCATTTCGCCGTCGGTGTCCCTCATGCGGATGATGTCGAAGTTATGCCACAGATAATCCAGCTGCAGGATCGCTGTTCCCCCGTTGTCGAACTTCAACGCGGGCGCAAAGGCGTTTTCCCGGTCGACCCAAATTTTTCCGGCCACGCCCCATGATCCAGGCTCGCCGAATTCCAGCCCCAAACCGAAATTCCCCCCGTCATTGGTCGGATGATAACCCGAGCCTGCTCTTGCGAGAGCGGGTGCCGACAACACTCCAACCATCATGAAACAAGTCAAAAGAAGGCTTCTAATGCTTATGGACATAATTTCCCCTTTTCGTGGACGAACAGATCAAAAGGGCCCCACGGGCGGCCTTTTGAATGGATGACAATTAAATGATTTAATTGAATGTGGTTTGAAGGGGCCGAGTCGGTTGGACCAAATGAGGGTTGAAGCTTAGTCCGGATTCTTTGAGGAAATTCTCCTCAGCCGTGGATCGGCGGTGATGAACCGCTCAATCAACGGCATTGTACTCTGTTTTCTTCTCCAAAAGGGGAATTGTTTAATTTTTATCCGTTTCCAAAACTGTCGCCTTTCGACTCCCCAAGACCCAGAACGGTCAATGTGAATTTTGAGTTACGGGGAAAACGCGAAGGCAATTTGAAGACTAAAACTTTTTCCCGTAAAGCCTCAGCGCGTTCAGGACGACTGACACTAAAGGGCTCAAGAACAGTGAAGGCGATTCAAGGTATCCGCCTTTGCTTTTTTAAGCTATTCGACTTAAACACAGCGCCAGTTCTCGCATCCAATACCAACCCAGTAGGTTCGGTTGATAACCAATACGTGTCGGACATCTTCCCGGTATTCCAATGAAAAATATATAAATCCATCAGCCCCGTTTTCTGAATCTTTTCTTTTCGCAAATCATTCCAATCAAAACCCATTTCCTCGCAACAAAACTCCCAAACTTTTTGACCTTTAAAATTAATTCCAAAATAGTGATGCGTATCACTGGAATACTTTTCCAGATACTGCTCCCTAGCATCTAGAGGGAACATATCGATAACAACTATTTGTAAATCCTTAAACACCTCTATCGGCCTCCCTACAAATAAATTTGGATCCCGATTTTGGAATAAGACGTTCCCGTTTTGATCCAACAAAGTTAATTCCTTCTTAAAGTGCAGCCTCGGGGCTTCCCTATAAATTGCCACAAGACTTTTATCCCCTGAATATTCAATGACACATTGGACATCACCACGGGAATTAAAAGGATCAAAAAAGAAATAAAATAGATTTCGAACAGGTGTAAAAAGATTCCACCAAAAACCATTTCTTTGGTTGGAAAAATATGTCCATTCGGGCTTTTCGGTTTCGCCACGGGCTATTTCGATGCGCCCCGTAGCGCCATCAATCGTCAAAATCTTCCCAGTTTCATTCTCGGAAAACGCGGGTGTCTGAAACCAAAAACAAATCGAAAACCCCATCAAGAACCCGAGCTTAACATTTTTCAAATTCATTGATGACTCCATAAATACAAAACCATTTAAATTCAATTGGCCAATTTCCCGAAACACCGTTTCTAAAACTTCTTCCCGTAGAGCCTCAACGCGTTCAGGACGACCGTCACCGAGGAAAGGGACATGGCCAAGGCGGCCAGGGCCGGGGGCACCTGGGTGAAGATGGCCAGGGGCAGGGCCACCAAGTTGTAGGCGAAGGCCCAGAACAAATTCTGCCGGATGATATTGAACGTCGCGCGGGAAAGCTGAAGGGCCTCGATGACCTTGCCCAAGCCGCCTTGCACCAGCACCATGTCGCCCGCTTCCTTGGCCACGTCCGTGCCCGAGCCCATGGCGATTCCCAGGTCCGCCGCGCTCAGGGCCGCCGCGTCATTGTAACCGTCACCCACCATGGCCACTTTGAGGCCCTGTTTTTGCAGGCCCCGGATGTAATCCAGTTTGCCGCCCGGGTCCATGCCGGCCTTGACCACGTCCACCCCCACCCTTTCCCCCACCTTTTGGGCCACCACTTCCCCGTCGCCGGTCAATAGATGAACCTTCAGGCCCAATGCCCGGAGCTTCTGGATGACGGCCCTCGAGTCGGCGTGAGGCGGGTCTTCCATGACCAGGATGGCGCTGATTTTGCCGTCCAGAGCCATGAGGGAGACGGTCTGGCCGCCTTGCCGGTAAGCCTCGATATTGGCCCGGACCTGGGGGGAAGGCAGGATGCCCTCGAGGGATTCGATAAAGGGCTTGGTGCCGATGGCGACCTGGTGGCCTTCCACCATGCCCTGGAGCCCCGCGCCGGGCGTTTCCACCACCCTTTCAGCCGGGGGCACCATCATGTCCAGCACCATGACTTCCTTGAGGATGGCCGAGGCCAGGGGATGGTTGGTGCCCATTTCGAGGGCCGCGGCATAGCGAAGCAGCTTGGCCTCCTCCAGGTCGTCCAGGATCATCATGTCGACCAGCCGGGGTTTGCCCTCGGTCAAGGTGCCCGTCTTGTCGAAGACCATGACATCCACCCGGTTGGACTTTTCCAAGGCTTCCGCCCGGCGGATGAGGATGCTGCGCTTGGCCGCCACCCCGATGCCCACCATGAGGGCGATGGGCGTCGCCAGGCCCAGGGCGCAGGGGCAGGCGATGACCAATACCGCGATGGCATGGCTTAAACCCACACCCCAAGGACGGCCTGCGACGAAGACCCAACCCAGGACCGTCACCAGGGCCAAGGCCAGCACCACCGGCACGAAGACGGCTGCGGCCTTGTCGGCGGTCTTTTGCACCGGGGCCTTGGACCCCTGGGCTTCCTCCACCAGCCGGATGATCCCGGCCAGGGCCGTTTGTTCGCCCACTTCCCGGGCCTTGAGGTTGAGGGTGGTGGTGCCGTTGAGGGTACCGGCGAAGACCTTGTCGCCGGGTCTTTTTTCCACCGGCATGGATTCGCCGGTCAGGAGCGATTCGTCCACCCGGCCCTTTCCCTCCAATATATAGCCGTCCACGGGGATGGCCTCCCCCGGGCGAACGCTCAGGTTGTCCCCCACCGCCACCATCTCGACCGGCATATCCACCTGGTGGGTTTCCTTGACGACATGGGCAACCCGGGGCCTAAGGTTCACCAGGAGTTCCAGGGCCCGGTTGGCCCGGCGTTTGGAGAGGATTTCCAGGTACCGGCCCAGGGTGACGAAGAAGAGGATGAGCCCCGCGGCGTCAAAATAAGCCCCGCCCTTCCAGCCCCAAAGGGCGGGGAGTGAGGAAAAATAAGCCGCCGAGGACCCCAGGGAGATGAGGCTATCCATGGTGACCTCCCCGTGCCGCAGGCCCCTCAAAGCCGCCTGGTGGAAGGGCCACCCCACCAGGAAAAAGACGACCGAGACAAGACCCGCTTGGAGGGTGAGGGAAAGCTGGAAAAAGCTGACAGTCATCAGGAGGTGTTCCAGTAAGAAGGGCAGGGTGAAAAGCCCGCCCAGGGCCAGCCGCCACCCCATACGGTGCTGTTCGGCCTCGTAAAGCCGGCCGGCCTTGGGCTCGGGGGTATAGGGTTTGGCCGAATACCCGGCCTTTTCCACCGCCGCCTCCAGGGCGGCGAGGTCGGGGGCCGATTGGGTCTGCACATAGGCCTTTTGGGAGGCGAAATTGACGGCGGCGTTCGTAACGCCGGGGACGGTCTTCAGTTTCCGCTCGATGCGGGCCGCGCAGGAAGCGCAGGTCATGCCTTCCACGGCCAGGATGACCGATTGTGGCTCCGTTTGTGGCTGGGTAGGTGCTTGGGGAGGGCTATCGATTGTGTTTTGTGGCATTTAAGCCCTTAAAGTTTTGAATTCTTAGTTCTTAATTTTAAATTATTGAGGGTTTTTCAATACAACAACATTGAAAACGTCGTTCATTCGTAACTCAACATTCGCCTATTCCACTTTAAGCGGGATAGGCGCGGTATCCTTCCTCTTCCACTGCTTTGATCGCCGCGCTGACATCCAAGGGGCCTTCGGATTGGACCGTCGCTTGTTTTTGCGCCAAGCTGACATCGGCTTTCTCAACACCCGGCACCGAGATAAGGGCTTGCTGGACATGGTGAGCGCAGTTGTTGCAGGTCATTCCTTCTATTTTGAGGGTGGTGGCGGTCATCGGGATGTTTCCTTTTCCTAACAATAGTTATAGGGAACTTCATTTTAAATGGTTTCGACAATTTTTCCTTGTCTTAGAAGCGTTTTTGGCCTGTTGATAACTTTTTTATTCCATCAAAACTGTCGTTTCACCAAACCCCATCAGCCTCATTGGGGTTGAATTGGGGGTGGAGGCCGACCCATAATGGGCCCTCATAAAACAAGCGGGTTGTGCCTATCCTAAATATATCCATCATTTTTCGGAGGAATTCATGCCGGAGAGCGCCAAGCGGTTCAATCTAGTCCAGAAGATCATCAACGCCCACCTGGTTTCGGGCAACCCCGTTGCCGGGGAGGAAGTTGGGATCCGGATCGACCAAACCCTCACCCAGGACGCCACCGGCACCATGGCCTACCTGCAGTTCGAGGCCATCGGCATCCCCACGGTGCAAACCAAGCTTTCCGTGTCCTACGTCGACCACAATATGCTCCAAACCGGCTTTGAGAACGCCGACGACCACCGTTACCTGCAGTCCGTCGCCGCGAAACACGGCATTTACTTCTCCCGTCCCGGCAACGGCATCTGCCACCAGGTCCATTTGGAACGCTTTGCGGTGCCCGGCATGACCCTTTTGGGGTCCGATTCCCATACCCCCACCTGCGGCGGCTTGGGCGAGCTTTCCATCGGCGCGGGCGGCTTGGACGTGGCCGTGGCCATGGGCGGCGGCCCCTTCTATATGACCATGCCCAAAGTCCTGCGGGTCGAGCTTAAGGGCAAACTGCGGCCCTGGGTGACCGCCAAGGACATCATTTTGGAGGTTTTGCGCAAGCTGACGGTTAAAGGCGGCGTGGGCAAGATCCTGGAATATACCGGCCAGGGCGTGAAGAGCCTCTCGGCCACCGAAAGGGCCACCATCACCAATATGGGGGCCGAGCTGGGCGCCACCACCTCGATTTTCCCCTCCGACGAGAATACCCGTGAATATATGAAGGCCCAGGGCCGGGGTAAGGATTGGACCCCCCTGGCCTCCGACCCGGGCGCCACTTACGACGAAGAGCTCATCATCGACCTGAACAAGCTGGAACCCTTGATCGCCCAGCCCCACAGCCCGGACAACGTGATTGAGGTCTCCAAACTCAAGAACGTGGATGTCCAGCAGGTTTGCGTGGGGAGCTGCACCAACAGCTCCTACCGGGACCTGATGGCCGTGGCCAAGATGCTCAAGGGCAAGCACATCCACCCCTCGGTTTCCATGACCGTCACCCCCGGCTCCAAGCAGGTCTTCGAGATGATTGCCAAGAACGGCGCCCTGGCCGACATCATCGCCTCCGGGGCCCGCATCATCGAATCCGCCTGCGGACCCTGCATCGGCATGGGACAGGCCCCCTCCTCGGGCGCCGTCTCCATCCGCAGCTTCAACCGCAATTTCGAGGGCCGTTCGGGCACCCGTGACGCCAAGGTTTACCTGGCCTCGCCGGAAACCTGCGTGGCTTGCGCTTTAACCGGCAAAATCACCGATCCCACGACCCTGGGCAAAGCCCCCAAGGTCGAGGTTCCGGACAAGTTCGTCTGGGACGACGAAGGCATTATCCCACCCGCCAAGGACCCCAAGAAGGTTGAGGTGTTGCGCGGACCCAACATCAAGCCCTTGCCCATCAAGGAACCCTTGGGCGAGGCCATGTCCGGCGAGCTGCTCCTGAAGGTCGTGGACAACGTGACGACCGACCACATCATGCCGGCGGGGTCGAAGGTATTGCCCCTGCGCTCCAACATCCCGGCCATTTCCGAGTTCGTGTTCAACATCATCGACTCCACCTTCCCCAAGCGTTCCAAGGAAGCGGGTGGCGGGTTCGTGGTGGGCGGCGAGAACTACGGGCAGGGTTCCTCCCGCGAGCACGCGGCCCTGGCGCCCATGTACCTGGGCTTGAAGGCGGTCATCGTGAAGAGTTTCGCCCGCATCCACCGCGCCAACCTGATCAACTTCGGCATCCTGCCGCTGACCTTCGTGCAGGCCTCCGACTATGACGTCGTGGCCCAGGGGGACAAGTTGGAAATCCCGGATTTGAAGCAGGTCATCAAGGTGGACCATCCCTTCCCCGTGAAGGATTTGACTAACGGCAAATCCATCCAGGTGGTGCACGGCCTGACAGAACGCCAGAAGGAAATCATCCTGGCGGGCGGCTTGCTCAATTGGACCAAGCAGAAGACCGCAGAGGCGCCGGCGGCCAAGCCGGCCGCGGGGCCGAAGGCCGCCAAGGGGTCGAAAAAGGAAAAAGTTAAATAAATCCCAACCTTTATGACGGTCGAAAGCCCCGCCTCCCTGAAGCGGGGCTTTTTTATATCCGGCGTTTCATATCTCAAAACAAGGGGAGT
>Ga0335085_10013817_pt1 | contig 11813 bp, 4 predicted proteins | sample Lox_Sample_45_FD_206712 | JGI IMG/M metagenome (GOLD analysis project Ga0335085, IMG submission 206712) | Soil microbial communities from Loxahatchee National Wildlife Refuge, Florida, United States - Lox_Sample_4.5 | ecosystem: Environmental > Terrestrial > Soil > Wetlands | place: USA: Florida...
CTTGAATCCCTTGTCACGAGCCAGATCGCAGACAACGCGAGCATAGTGAGGGTCGTCTTCAATCACTAACAGCGCGGCGTCACCTTCGGCGATATCGTTGCGATCGTCTTCAATCCTCGATTCCTGCTCAACAGCGGTAACCGTCGTAAGGAAAACCGGCATCGGCGCCGAAGAGTTCTTTTCATTTTTGGGAAGGTTTGGAGCCGCGGGGCCGACGTAGGTTTGCGGGATAAAGAGCCTGAAGGTGCTCCCTTGCCCGGGCGCGCTTGTGAGCTGAATCTCGCCGCCGAGCAGGCTGGCTAATTCGCGGCTGATTGCCAATCCCAATCCCGTTCCGCCAAATTTGCGGCTGGTGCCAGCATCTGCCTGCTGGAAAGCCTCAAAGATGATGCGCTGCTTTTCGGGTGGAATCCCGATGCCCGTGTCGCTCACTTCAAAGGCAATCACCGAACCGGCGCCACTCAAAATGGGGTGTCCCTGACTCCAGCCGGCAACCGCGCGAGACACGGCGAGGTGCACAGTGCCATGCTCGGTAAATTTAAATGCATTCGAAAGCAGATTCTTGAGTACTTGTTGCAGCCGCTTCGAATCGGTAACCAGGCTCTTCCCCATTTGCGGATCGACCGTCACTTCGAAGTGCAGCTTGCGATTTTCAGCTTCATGCCTGAACGGCCTGGAGACCGCCTCGAGTAATGCTCCGAAGAAGACTTCCTCCGCCTCAACCGAAACCGTTCCTGATTCAATCTTGGAGAGATCGAGAATGTCGCTGATGAGGTTAAGCAGGTCGGTGCCGGCGCCGTGAATGGTGCGCGCAAATTCAACCTGCTTGCCCGAGAGGCTGCCATCGGGATTGTCGGCCAGTTGCTGGCCAAGCACGAGAATACTATTGAGCGGCGTGCGCAATTCATGTGACATGTTGGCCAGGAACTCAGACTTATACTTCGACGTCAGCGCCAGTTCCCTTGCCTTTTCTTCCAGGGCGCGCCGCGCCTGTTCGATCTCCTGGTTCTTGCGTTCGACCTCGTAATTCTGTTCGGCGAGCTGCTGCGCTTTTTGCGCCAGCTGCTCATTGGTCTGTTGCAACTCCTTCTGCTGCGTCTGCAATTCCGTTGCCAGCTGCTGCGACTGCTTCAACAAACCCTCAGTCTGCATCGTGGCCTCAATAGAGTTGAGCACGATGCCAATGCTGGCGGTAAGCTGCTCGAGGAACGCAAGGTGCGACGCGGTAAATCCGCTCAGGCTGGCCAGCTCGATGACTGCTTTAATGCGGTCCTCAAAGAGCACCGGAAGCACGATGACGTTCTTCGGTGTCGCCTTGAACAAGCCGGATCGAATGGGAGCAGTCCGCTTGGGAAACTCCGTGATGAGCATCCTGCGTTTTTCTGAGGCGCACTGGCCAACCAGGCCCTCACCGATTCTCACTTCCCCGATGTAACCCTCCGGCGTGTCGGCGTAGGTGGACAAAAGCACCAGTGTTCCCTCGCCCGAGACAGGCTCGCCGCCCATTCGATAGATGACGCCCTGCTGTGCATTCACCAGAGGAGCCAACTCGGAAAGCAACATCCTGCCCACGGTTACAAGATCGCGCTGCCCTTGCAACATGCCGGTGAATCGCGCAAGATTCGTCTTCAGCCAATCCTGCTCCGTGTTTCGGTCAGTGGTGAGGCGCAAGTTGTCGATCATGGTGTTGAGGTTGTCTTTCAGTTCGGCAACTTCGCCGCGCGCTTCGACTTGAATAGAGCGAGTGAGATCGCCTTTCGTGACCGCTGTGGCAACTTCGGCAATAGCACGCACCTGGTTGGTAAGGTTATCGGCGAGCAGATTGACGTTGCCGGTAAGATCCTTCCAGGTTCCCGCGGCGCCCGGCACGTTGGCCTGGCCGCCTAGCCTGCCTTCGACGCCGACTTCACGGGCGACGGTTGTCACCTGGTCGGCAAAGGTCGCCAATGTGTCGGTCATGTCGTTGATGGTTTCAGCCAGCGCGGCAACCTCGCCCTTCGCATTCACAGTAAGCTTTTGCGCTAGCGCGCCGTTGGCCACCGCAGTCACGACCTTCACAATGCCGCGGACCTGCTCCGTAAGGTTTGCAGCCATCACGTTGACGTTGTCGGTCAAGTCCTTCCACGTCCCGGCTACGCCCGGCACCACAGCCTGGCCGCCAAGTTTTCCATCGGTGCCCACCTCGCGGGCCACGCGCGTCACTTCGGCAGCGAAGGCGTTGAGCTGATCGACCATGGTGTTGATCGTGTCTTTGAGCTCAAGAATTTCGCCCTTGACGTCGACGGTAATCTTGCGCGAGAGATCTCCGCGGGCAACAGCGGTCGTCACCTCGGCAATGTTTCTAACCTGCGCCGTCAGGTTGCCGGCCATCGCATTCACCGAGTCCGTAAGGTCCTTCCATGTGCCGGCGACTCCGGGCACGTTGGCCTGGCCTCCCAGTCGTCCTTCAGAACCAACTTCGCGCGCCACACGGGTTACTTCGGCGGCGAACGAGCGAAGTTGTTCGACCATGGTGTTGAGCGTTTCTTTGAGCTGCAGAATCTCTCCGTGAACGTCGACCGTGATCTTGCGCGAGAGATCGCCGTTCGCGATCGCCGTTGCCACTTCGGCAATGTTTCTCACCTGTGCCGTCAGGTTGCCGGCCATGAAGTTGACTGAGTCGGTAAGATCCTTCCACGTTCCCGCAACTCCCGGCACCTGAGCTTGTCCGCCGAGTTTACCGTCGGTACCCACTTCGCGTGCCACGCGCGTTACTTCTCCCGCGAACGCGTTCAGCTGGTCCACCATCGTGTTAATAGTGTTCTTGAGCTCCAAAATCTCGCCCTTCACGTCTACCGTGATCTTGCGCGACAGATCGCCGCGAGCCACAGCCGTGGTCACTTCGGCAATGTTTCTCACTTGGGCCGTCAGGTTGCCGGCCATTGAGTTCACCGAGTCCGTCAAGTCCTTCCATGTTCCGGCGACGCCCGGCACATTGGCCTGGCCACCAAGCCGGCCTTCCGTACCCACCTCGCGAGCCACGCGCGTCACTTCGCCGGCGAACCGGTTAAGCTGGTCCACCATGGTGTTGATCGTTTCTTTGAGCAGCAAGATCTCGCCGCTTACATTCACCGTGATCTTTTTCGATAAGTCGCCGGTTGCAATGGCTGTTGAAACCTCGGCGATGTTTCTCACCTGGCCGGTAAGGTTGCTGGCCATGGAGTTGACCGAGTCGGTAAGATCCTTCCAAGTTCCAGCAACGCCCGAAACCTGCGCTTGGCCCCCCAATTTTCCATCCGTACCAACCTCGCGGGCCACGCGCGTCACTTCGCCGGCGAACGCGTTCAGCTGATCCACCATGGTGTTAATGGTGTCTTTCAGCTCAAGAATCTCTCCCTTCACGTCCACCGTGATCTTGCGCGAAAGATCGCCGCGAGCCACGGCAGTCGCAACCTCGGCGATGTTTCTCACCTGCCCTGTCAGGTTGCTGGCCATGAAGTTGACGTTGTCTGTCAGATCCTTCCATGTTCCTGCGACACCCGGAACAACAGCTTGCACGCCAAGTTTCCCGTCGGTTCCCACCTCACCTGCCACGCGCGTTACTTCACCCGCGAACGCGTTCAACTGATCCACCATCGTATTGATGGTGTTTTTCAGCTCCAGAATTTCGCCCTTCACGTCCACGGTGATCTTGCGCGATAAGTCGCCGCGAGCCACGGCCGTGGTCACCTCGGCAATATTTCGCACCTGGGCCGTGAGGTTTCCGGCCATCGAATTGACTGAGTCGGTTAGATCCTTCCAGGTGCCCGCGACGCCTGGTACGTTAGCCTGACCGCCGAGCCGGCCCTCGGTACCGACTTCGCGCGCGACGCGCGTCACTTCACCGGCGAACCGATTCAACTGGTCAACCATGGTGTTGAGCGTCTCTTTGAGCTGAAGGATCTCGCCGCGCACGTCGACGGTGATCTTGCGCGAAAGGTCGCCGTTCGCGATGGCGGTTGCGACCTCGGCGATGTTGCGTACCTGGCCGGTCAGGTTGCCGGCCATGAAGTTCACATTGTCCGTTAGATCCTTCCATGTCCCGGCCACGCCGGGAACATTGGCCTGGCCGCCAAGTTTGCCCTCGGTGCCCACCTCACGAGCCACGCGTGTAACTTCGCCGGCAAACGCGTTCAGCTGATCCACCATCGTGTTGATGGTGTCTTTCAGCTCCAGAATTTCGCCCTTTACGTCGACGGTGATTTTTCTTGAAAGGTCGCCGCGAGCCACGGCCGTCGTCACTTCGGCAATGTTTCTCACCTGCGCCGTCAGGTTACCGGCCATTGCGTTGACGGAATCGGTGAGGTCCTTCCAGGTTCCTGCGACGCCCGGCACCACGGCCTGGCCGCCAAGTTTGCCGTCGGTTCCCACTTCGCGAGCTACTCGCGTCACTTCCGAGGCGAAAGAACGCAACTGATCGACCATGGTGTTGATGGCCTCTTTCAGCTGCAAAATCTCTCCGCGCACGTCCACAGTAATCTTGCGGGAAAGGTCGCCGCTGGCAACGGCCGTTGCAACTTCAGCGATGTTTCTTACCTGGCCAGTGAGATTGCTGGCCATGGAGTTCACGGAGTCGGTCAAATCCTTCCATGTGCCGGCCACGCCAGGAACCAGCGCTTGACCACCGAGCTTGCCGTCCGTGCCCACTTCGCGCGCAACGCGCGTCACCTCGGCAGTAAAAACCCCGAGCTGCTGAATCATCGTGTTAACGATACTTGCGGAGCGCAGGAATTCGCCTTCAAGCGGCCGGCCGTCCACATCGAGACGGACGGTCTGCGTAAGATTGCCTTGGGCAACGGCGGCAATGGCCCGCGTAACTTCCGCAGTAGGACGCAGCAGATCCTCAACAAGGGTGTTGACAGAGACCTCCATGTCGTCCCATGCGCCGCGGCGCTGTTCTACCCGAATGCGCTCACGGGTTTTGCCCTCTTTCCCCACCGCCTGGCCCACGCGTTTCAACTCGAATGCCATCTGTTCGTTCGCGATGACAATCTCGTTGAAGTTGTCGGCAATTTTTCCGGCAAGGCCGGTCCAGGAAACAGGCAGCCGAACACTGAAGTCGCCATTCTTCATCGTTTGCAAGCACTGAAGAATGATGGCCAGATGCTCAGGTTCGGTATGTTGCCCGTTGGCAACGGGCGGTTCGGCTTGTTGGACACTGGCGACCGGAAGAAAGTCTTGTCCGGCTTTCGTGGGGCTCGGTTCCTTTACGGAGATTTCCAAAATATTGACTCCTGTCGGAGGGGAATTTCCTATCGACCATGGGTATCGACACGTCCGACACACTTCTGGGGATGAGAAATTGATGCGAGCCCTTTATCAAGGGTTGCTTGGCAACCCATTGCCCATCAGCGAAGGACAACCGGCCAAATCCAACCCCGCGGTTGACTAAATCGGCTGACAAGAGCCAGAAATATTTCGATTTAAACTCCCGTAGGGTACAACGATTTGCAACTAAGTCTGCATCAGAAACAACAAGGCATTGAAGATGCACGCACGGCTCGAGTAAGCGGTCCAGCTTTTCCGAAAGAATCACAAGCCTGAAAATACTTCGCCATTCGCTGTCGTATTGGGGTCAGTGCAGGATCCGTCGCAAAAGCAGGTCAAGAGCGATCACGATCCTGGGCACCCTGAGAATCATCATGAAGAAGATTGCTCGAATCCGCCGCCCTATCTTTCCGCACAAGCGAAACCTTGATGGGACAATCGAGTCGATCTGTGGCGAATGTTTTTCAACAGTTGCTTTAGCCGGCGTCGAGCGCGAATTGCAGGTGGCCGAAAACGCTCACGTTTGCAAAGGACTTAAGTGGTCGAAGGTTCTCCGCCCATTGGATCGCAATTAACGAACCAGTTCTTGGGAACTGAGCCCCATGCGCATGCGTCGTGCCCACAAATCCCACCTAAGGACAATGTGAACTTGAGGCCAAGGAGCCTTCGAAAACATGCCAAGCAGCCGGGGAGTGGTTTTTGTTGTCGATGATGAACGATTGATCGCGCAAACGTTAGGGATGATCCTCACCCAGTCGGGCTTTGCCGCGAGCGCTTTCGAAGACCCCTATCGGGCCTTGGAAGCGGCGGCCGCTGGTCCGGCGCCCGACCTCCTGATCTCGGACGTGGTCATGCCGGGAATGTCCGGGATTGAACTTGGCGTGCAATTCCGTCGGGATTATCCGGCATGCAAGGTCCTGCTCTTCTCCGGACAGGCCGCGACGGCAGACATGCTGGCAACTGCCAAGCTTCAAGGGCACGAGTTTGAGGTTCTTGCAAAACCTGTACATCCCTCCGATCTCCTCGCAAAACTCCGCTCCCTTTCCTGACGCGGAATCAAGAATTATCTGCGGGTTTTCCAGGGCAATCGTCAGGGCTTCAACAGTTCGATTCGAAACGCTGCCGAAGCGGCTCCCTCTGGAGATCTGGCCCTTGGAGCGTAACTTCGCTCGAAATCGATCGCCCCCCATGAGCCTGCCAGACCTTCAATTTCCAAATGAAGGTTGAATTGAGTCCATCGAACGCCGTTTTCAAAACGTCAAACGCGGGAAGCAGCTTGCACGATCGCTGGCAGTTGGCCACTGCGAGCCGGCGATGATGACCCGAGCGAGGCCAGTTCAAATCGTTTGGCTAGCAGGTGTCTGATCCCCGCTAGAAGCTCGGTCGGATTCTCCTGCAGCGTCGCTTCCGGATAAACACTCTGCTCCCACGGTGTCGGAGATATCGAGGCAATGGGCATGCGGGATCCCGACGCCCGAATCAAGCACGTCAGGCGTTCCCGGTCCCTTACGGGAAGAGTTTTGCCGAGAATCATGAGATCGAAGTCGCCATCCCGAAACTGATGAAATGCTTCTTTGATGGACGACACTGAGACAACGATGTAGCCCTCGGATCGCAAGATTGCTTCACGAGCATAAAGAATCAACGGATCCAAACCAACGGAGAGAATAAGCGTTTCGGACATAGGGTGATCCCTCATATTTGATGATGCCCTTATCTAATCCTGCGTCACAAAACAGATCGACCTTAGCGTACCGACCAAACCCTGAAGAATTGAGGCAATTTCCTATTTGCAGCGCCTCGACTCCGTTTTTGCAGCTTGTTTTGGATCCGCCGCAGAACTACGGCAAGAATGAAGATGCGTATTTGTTCTGGCAGGTTGGCCGATTCTTTATGCGCCTGATTGCCATGCTGCCGATGGCTGACTTTCTTCCTAGGGTGAAGCTCTCGCCTCGCATCCTAGGCGGAAACGCTCTCTTTGACGCCGAGATTCTTTTGGCGCGAACAACGATCTTTTAACTGCGATGAAAGTCAGCAGTCGCAACGAATCGAGGATTGAAAACCGTGGTCGAAGAGTTCACCCTGGGATCATGACGGAAGGCTCAACGACAGCACCCGGTCGGAACGGGTCGCGGCGAGAGCCAATACTGAGCCGCGACTCGATCGGCATGGTTAAGAAACCGGGAATCGACAGTCGGAATTCGCTAAGAAGCTGGCTCGCACGAAACATTGGAAAATGTGTTATTTAAGAGCGCTCAGACTCGTCTCCTGAAGAAACTCCAATCCAAATCCCCGCATCGTAATGTGTAAAGACACTGCTGCTCCACTGGCGGGCTTGGCGCTGAACGTGCAGCCAACTTAAACATTCCTGCAATGTACGGTGGCAACGGTGCTTTCCCTCGAGGTCCCGCATGCCATTGACGCCCTCCAATGGTCGCAGGCGCGTTGTCATCGAAGACGTCTACCCACAAATCGATGCAGGCCGCCATCCTATCTGCAGAATTGTCGGCGATGAAGTTGCCGTCACGGCAGCCGTTTTTGCCGACGGCAAGGACGAAGTGGCTGCCAGACTCCTCTTTCGTCATTCGAGCGATCGACGGTGGTTGTTCGCTCCAATGCACGCAACGGGAAACGATCTCTGGCGCGGGTCGTTCCGGGTCGACAAGCTCGGTTGCTGGCGCTTCACTCTTCTCGCCTGGATCGATCACTTCGCCACTTGGGCCAGTGAATTAGGGAAACGAATCGCGGCGCAAAATACGGTCACAGCGTCTCAAGCCATGCCGAAATTGGAGGCCGAACTTAATGTCGGGTCCAATTTGGCTGAACAGGATGTCGCTCTTGCACTTCGCACGGGCGCGGGGCTGATCCAGGCAGCCGCCCAGCGGGCGCGCCGGAACGATGGGAGGCGCCTGCGCGAGATCGCCCAAAGCATTGAAAGGCTGGCAGACGAAAACCGAGAGATCTACGAGAATCCTTGCGATGAAGAGCTCCTGCAATTGATGAAGGAGTATCCTGATTTGGCCAATTCCACGAGGTACGACGCCGAATTGCCCGTCTGGGTCAATCGGGAGCGTGCACGGTTCTCATCGTGGTATGAACTTTTCCCTCGATCCGCGTCCCCTAATCCAGGCCAGCATGGGACCTTTCACGATGTTGAAGGCCAGTTGCCAGAGATTGCTTCTATGGGATTTGACATCGTCTATCTGCCGCCGATCCATCCCATCGGGAGGTCATTCCGCAAGGGACCGAACAACGCCATCAATGCTCCCCCAAACGCTCCCGGCAGTCCCTGGGCGATCGGAGATCGAGCGGCAGCAACCAATGCGCCGTTGGGCGCACAAACCGCTGGAGACAGGGGCGGTCACAAATCGATCCACCCGCAACTGGGCACATTCGCTGATTTCGAGAACCTGGTTGCCTCGGCCAAATCGCAAGGCATCGAAATCGCCTTGGACATTGCATTTCAATGTTCTCCTGATCATCCCTGGGTCACCGAGCATCCTGACTGGTTCTCCATCCGTCCCGATGGATCGATTCAATACGCCGAGAATCCCCCGAAGAAATATCAGGATATTTATCCGTTGAATTTCGAGTCGCCTGATTGGCGCCACCTCTGGGATGAGTTGTACTCGGTTTTTGAATTCTGGGTTCATCGTGGTGTCCGCGTGTTTCGCGTCGACAATCCACATACCAAAGCGCTGCCCTTCTGGGAATGGTGCCTGAATGCCTTGCGGACAAACTATCCAGACCTTATCTTCCTCGCCGAGGCGTTCACGCGGCCGCACCTGATGTATGCTCTGGCCAAGCGCGGCTTCACGCAATCGTACACGTACTTTACGTGGCGCAACTCCAAGCCGGAATTGCAAAGCTACATGGAAGAACTGACAAAACCACCGGTTAGCGAGTTCTTTCAACCCAATTTCTGGCCCAATACGCCCGACATCCTGTCTAAAACGCTCCAGGAGGGCGGACGGCCCGCATTCATGTATCGTTTAATCCTCGCGGCGACGCTGAGTTCGAGTTACGGTATCTATGGCCCCGCATACGAACTTGCCGAGGACGTACCAGCCCAGCCGCCGATCGGAAAAACCGAATCAGAGGAGTATCTCGACAGCGAGAAATATGAAGTCCGGCAGCGTAGTCGTAACGCACCAGGCTCGCTCGTCCCGCTCATCACCACTCTCAATCGTATCCGTCACGCAAATCGAGCGCTGCAATCGAACGCGTCTCTGCACTTCCACTCAGTCGATAATCCTCTGTTGATTTGCTACTCAAAGTCGACCCCGGGCTTCGATAACACGATTCTCGTTGTCGTGAATCTCGATTCCTTCAACGAGCAATCCGGATGGACCACTCTCGACCTTGATCAAATCGGTTGTTCGGCAAATAAAGGCTTCCTTGTTGAAGACCTTCTGAGCGGCGCCCAGTACACCTGGCGCGAGCGCAATTATGTCTTCTTACGTCCCGAGGTTCAACCGGCGCACATTTTTCGCGTAAGTCGAATCCAATAAGCCGCATTCGTTGAGATTTCCGGGGAGAGTGAAAGCGTGAAGAAGATCGCAAGCACAACGGATCCTCTCTGGTACAAAGACGCGATTATCTATGAGATCCATGTTCGCGCCTTTGCGGATTCGAATAACGACGGCATCGGCGATTTTCCAGGGCTCCTCTCGCGTCTCGATTATTTGAAGGATTTGGGCGTCACTTGTATTTGGCTCTTGCCATTCTTTCCGTCGCCACTGCGCGATGATGGATACGACATCTCAAATTACGTGGATGTCAATCCGTCGTATGGGACGCTTGCCGACTTTAAGACATTCCTAGACGCTGCACATCATATCGGCCTGCAAGTCATGATCGAGTTGGTGGTCAATCACACCAGTGACCAACACCCTTGGTTCAAGAATGCGCGCCATGCGCCTCCGGGCTCGGCCGAACGCAACATGTACGTCTGGTCGGACAGTGATCAAAAGTATAAGGATGCGCGCATCATTTTCACTGACACAGAAAAATCAAACTGGACCTGGGACGAAACTGCAAAAGCCTACTATTGGCATCGATTCTTCTCGCATCAGCCGGATCTGAATTATGAAAGCCCGCTAGTGATGGAGGAAGTAATCAAAGCCATGCGGTTCTGGCTGGATATGGGCGTCGACGCGCTTCGCATTGACGCAATCCCTTACTTATGCGAACGAGATGGAACCTCTTGCGAGAATCTTCCTGAAACTCATGCGATCGTAAAACAACTGCGCGCAGCAATCGACACGGGCTACGCCAATCGCCTGATTCTTGCCGAAGCCAATCAGTGGCCTGCCGATGTTCGTCCCTATTTCGGCAACGGTGACGAGTGCCATATGGCGTTCCACTTTCCGCTCATGCCGCGCATCTACATGGCCCTTCGCCAGGAAGACCGGCTTCCCATCACCGACATCATGGCGCAAACTCCACCAATTCCCGACAACTGCCAATGGGGACTGTTCCTGCGCAATCACGATGAGTTAACACTAGAGATGGTCACCGCGGACGAGCGCGATTATATGTATTTCGCGTATTCGGCCGACCCTCGCATGCGCATTAATGTCGGCATCCGGCGCAGATTGGCTCCGCTTGTCGACAACAATCGTCGCCGCATTGAGCTGTTGAATTCCCTGCTTCTCAGTTTCCCGGGCACGCCGATCCTCTATTACGGCGATGAAATCGGGATGGGCGACAACATTTACCTCGGTGATCGCAATGGAGTTCGCACTCCAATGCAATGGACATCGGATCGAAATGCGGGTTTTTCAAAATGCGATCCCGCGCGCTTGTATCTCCCGGTGGTGATGGACCCCATTTATGGCTATCAAGTCGTCAACGTCGAAGCTCAGCTAAGCGATCAGTCAAGCCTTCTGCACTGGACGCGCAATATGATCGCGCTTCGAAAACTGTTCCAGGTATTCGGCCGAGGCTCGCTCACTTTCCTCAACCCCTCGAACCGCAAGATTCTCGCGTACCTCCGCGAACTTGACCAGGGGGACGGTTTCCGTGAAACGGTTTTGTGCGTCGCCAATTTGAGCCGATTTGCGCAACCGGTGTCGCTCGACCTCGAGAACTATGCAGGCTGCGAGCCCGTAGAAATGCTGGGATACGTTCGCTTTCCCACCATCTCGACCGAGCCTTACTCACTCACACTGGCGCCATACTCGTTTATTTGGCTTGAGTTGCAGCCAGCCAGTGCGGTCGAGGAGTTCACTTCAGACTTCGATATGCAAACTCAGGCGCGCGCCGGTGCGGATGAAACCGAGGTCCAGCCCGCCTTTACGGATGGATGGGCGCAGTTTATCGACAGCGGCGGTTCTGCAATTCTGGAGTCGGCTTTGCTTGAATGGTTGCCGCGCAAGCGATGGTTCGGCGCAAAGACCCATAAGATCGAGTCTGTGCGTATTCATAACTGGGTGGAATTAGAATCTGGCGCGAACATCGCAGCGAATTCGCCCAGAGACGAATCGGAACCGGTAACACTTCCAACTGCCCTTTTCTTTTTTGAC
>Ga0335085_10013819_pt1 | contig 11813 bp, 11 predicted proteins | sample Lox_Sample_45_FD_206712 | JGI IMG/M metagenome (GOLD analysis project Ga0335085, IMG submission 206712) | Soil microbial communities from Loxahatchee National Wildlife Refuge, Florida, United States - Lox_Sample_4.5 | ecosystem: Environmental > Terrestrial > Soil > Wetlands | place: USA...
ATGAACCGGAGTTGGACGATTACACACGAGTGCGGAACACTATCGCAGCATCAGCCTTTTTGGCGTTCCATTTAATTAAACGTCGGCTGGGAGAAACTCCTTCCTCGTTGGACCGAGCGGTGTTTGTTATACGAAAGTTGACGGCGGAAGGTAGATTTTGGTTTTGGGGAGAGAGTGCGCTGCCGAGCTTTTTATCTATATTTTGGATGCTGGAGCATTACGGCCAAAGTTGGATTGGCGAAAATGTCCTATTGAGCGTTGTAAACTTATTAACGGTGCACAACCACAAGCTGTCTTCGCACCCTCTAAAAGGTCCAGAAGAACTGCCCGACGACGTTTTATCTTCCATACTGAAAAAGTGGCGTTACCCGAAACCCCGACGAGGTCGGCGTGCGCCTGTGTCGTGGAGTTTGGAATCTCTTTTGCATCTTCTGGTTGTTAGAATGAGGCGCCAAGCACTGAAGACTCTTTGGTATGACATTACCAAAGTCGATATGGCGAGTTTTCGCCCGAGTCGAACTGCCGACACTCTCCTTTGGCATTGTGATTCCGGAGAAGAAATGGAACGTCTGCCGGGAAAACCACAGAGCTGGGGTGAATTAGCTACTGCATCGAAAGCTTTCGATCTCACGCAATTGCCACCGATCTTGAACTCTGACCCAGACTTTGCTCTAATGTTTTTACTCGTTTATCCTCATCGAGTTTCGGCGAACTTCGTAAAAGCTCTCGACGCGTGGTTTGGGTAAACTTATATCAATTTTCCATCCTAATTCTCCGCCACTTTTCAACTAAATCTCCTTCCCCCACAACCACTTCCACCGAAATACTTACCGTAAGTTTTTCGTCGTAAGTGTTTTGTGCTTCAATCGGCGCGTGAAAAAGGAGTTGGGCCAGAAAACAGAGCGCGCCGTACCGCAGGCGTCCCGCCTGCGAGTCCGCGGGGCATCCTCGCCCCGTGTTCCCCTCGGCTCTCGCCCCTCGCCCCTCGCCCCGGCCTCCCTCACTTTTGCACCCCGAAAATTAAGCCAAATCACGGTGAATCACGCCAAATCACGCCTAATCACGCTGGATAAAAGGGGGTACCCCCCTCATTGGCAGGGCGCGTCGCTCACGTGTCCATACAAAAACCCCCACCCGCGGTGTCTATTGGATGAGGAACCGAACTGACCATTATGAAAACCGCGTATAAATCGTTGGTGTGGGGAGTCCTTGTCTTCGGCCTGGCTGTAGCTGGGTGTTCCCACAAGACGGCGCAGGTGTTTTCCATTCCAGACCAAGCCACCGCGGCGCAACTGAAACAGTTCGTGCTGGAAAAGAAAATTGAGGCGGACTCGGCGACGAACGAGCCTGCGCCTCAGTTCGCCGCGTTCTTTGCCGCGGCCCAAAAAGGCGATTGGCTGGCGGTCAGCAATACGTTCCTGGATCTTCGAAAACACGCCGCGCAGTATCAGAGTTCCAGCAACGGCACGGATCCACGCCTGCACGGCACGCGCTGGCAGGCGGTCATCGAAATCTGGGGCGCTTTCTACGCCTTCGGCCAGGGTGATGAAAAATATTCCGCCGCTTTCGGCCACGATGTCATTCAATCCATTCCGCCCGGCAGCATTTATCTGGGCGGCACGGATCCCGGCCGGTTCATTGTCACGGCCCTCCAGAAATCCCAGGTGAAGGGCGATCCGTTCTTTACGCTCACGCAGAATGAGTTGACGGATGGCGCGTATTTGGATTACGCGCGTTCGCTTTACGGGAAACAACTTTACATTCCGACCCGTCAGGATTTGGAACGTTGCTTCAAGGAATACTCGTCCGATGCCCTCGACCGGCTGTCCAGGCACGAACTCAAGCCGGGTGAAGATGTCCGCACGGACGCCAATGGCGATGTCCGGATCAACAATCAACTCGCCGTTATCGGCATCCGCACGCGAATGGCGAAGGTGCTTTTTGAGCGCAATGCCAATTGCCAGTTTTACCTCGAGGAAAGTTTTCCGCTCCATTGGATGTATCCGCACCTGGAACCGCACGGGCTGATTATGAAATTGAATCGCGAACCAGCGGAGACGTTGTCCGAGGACGTCCTGCGGACTGACCACGATTATTGGCTCAAATGCATCGCGCCGATAATCGGTGCTTGGCTGAACGATTCCACCACGGTCCAGGAACTCGCCGAGTTCGTGGAGAAAACCTACGTGAAACACGACCTGAACGGATTCAAGGGCGACCCGGAATATCTCTCAAGTGATTATGCGCAAAAGACGTTTTCCAAACTGCGCCACGCCCAGGGGGGCCTTTACTCGTGGCGGGCCGGCATCCCTCCGATGGGCGAACAAATTCCTCGGGAATACGCGCCCAAAAACGACGCGGCCAAACAACGCTTCGCCCGCGAAGCGGATTTTGCATTCAAGCAAGCTTTCGCCCTTTGCCCCTCATCAGCCGAAGTCACGATCGGATACGTGGCATTCCTGATGTCTGAGAAGCGCAAAGCGGATGCTTTGCTGATTGCGCAAACAGCATCGCATGCAGACCCGAAAAACAGTCAACTTGGATACCTGTTACAAAATCTTTCCCGATGAGTTTTTTTCCTGGCAACAAATCGGCGGCGCCGGCTGCAAGGAATTGTTACCCATCCGGTTACTTAAGTCTTGACGCCACAATTCCCAGTGTGGTACTTATAACTTAACCACAATTAGCTGTGGGAATATGCGTTGCCCCAAATGCGGTCATCAGGATGATAAAGTGATTGATTCCCGCGCCTCGCGCGAAGGAGCCACCATCCGCCGCCGCCGGCAATGCATTTCCTGCGGTCATCGCTTCACGACTTACGAGGAAATTGAGCATCAGGGTCTTATGGTTCTCAAACGCGATGGCCGTCATGAGGAGTTCTCAAAGGAAAAGCTCCTTTCAGGCATCAAGAAGGCCTGCCAAAAACGTCCGGTCAGCCCCAAAACAATGGAAGATCTCGTCGAAAAAATCGTGGACGAGGTCAGCAGCAAATACGAACGCGAGGTCCCGGGCGATGTCATTGGCAAGCTGGTCATGGAAGGGCTGCGCGAGATCGATGAAGTGGCCTATGTGCGGTTCGCCAGTGTGTACCGGCGATTCCAGGAGGCGACGGATTTCGTGCAGGAAGTCAGAAAACTGGAGGCCAAACAATGATCGCACTTGCATCGGATTGTCTGCTCTTTGAAACCAGCAGCGGCGAAAGCGTGCCGTTCTCCGCGGAAATGATCTCGGTGGAACTCACGGACGAAGGCATCGGGGTTTTTGATCCGGAATTTCTCAAGCACGCCGCCAGCGCGGTTTTTCATTATTTCAAACACGACCTCGGCCGCATCACGGTGACGGTCGGTGAATTCGCGGGTGCGCTGGAAAAAGTGCTGCGCGGTTTCGGCCTGGAATCACAGCCGGCAACAAAGAATGACGCCGAGCGGCGCGTGGTGAATTCCGATTTGCGCCGGCTGGCGTGCGAATCCGGCAAGGGGTTTGAGCTGTTTTTCTTCCCGCGGTTGCGCGATGAGCTGCGCCACCAGCTCTCACAGGAGCCGCAGGTGCTGCGTTTCCGCGGGTTGCGCAGTTGCGTGAAGCAACTCACCGGCGCGCGTCGCTGGAGCCCTCGTTGCCAGACCTTGCAGGACCAAATCGTGGAATTCCTCCGCAACTGCTTCACGACGGAAGCGAGCCAGCCGAGTTGCGCGCTGTTGGTCGAATAAGTTTCGAGTTGCGCGAGGGGACTCGACACGGGAGATTCTGTCAATCAATGCGTAGAAAATAGGGAGACAGGCAGGATGCCTGTCCTGCGTGAAACTCGAAACTGCCACATGAGCATGACCCTTTTCGAAAAAATTATCGCGCGCGAAATTCCCGCCAAAATTGTTTACGAGGACGACAAGGTCATCGCCTTTCACGACGTGAAACCGCAGGCGCCAGTGCATGTGCTGATTATTCCGAAGAAGCCGATTCCGCGCATAGCGGAGGCCCATCCGGAAGATCACCAGGTGCTGGGGCATTTGATGATCAAAGCGGCGGAAGTGGCGAAGCAACTCGGTCTGACGGAAAAGGGGTTTCGGCTGGTGTTTAACAATGGGCCGGATGCGGGCGAGGCGGTGCCGCATTTGCACTGTCACATTATCGGGGGACGGAAGATGGATTGGCCGCCGGGGTGATATGATGTGGGCTTCTGAATAAGTGATCCGCCGGCAGGACGCCGGCAGCAAATTGTTGGGGCTCTCGCCGATCAGGAGATCGGCGCTCCGTTAGTCTAAACCATTTTGACGTTCTGCACGGTTTCCAGAAATTTTTCGATCGCGGGTTCGAATCCCGGCGCTTCCCAGGCCATGTCGTTATGGCTGCCGCGCAGTTCGCAGAAAAACTTGGGCTCATTCGCGGCTTCAAAATTTTTTTCGCTGTGGCGGAATCCAATCAGGCCATCTTCGCGGCTGTGCATGACGAGGACGGGGATTTTCAATCGCGGGAGTTTGCGTTGCGTGTCGTATTTGATGCGGCCGATCGCGCGCACCGGGAGCCAGGGGTATAATTCCGCGCCGATATCCGGAAGGCTCGTGAAAGTGCTCTGCAGAATCAATCCGCCGGTTTCCTCGCGCAGGCACAATTCGCTCGCGATGCCGCCGCCGAGTGATTCGCCGTAGACGATGATGTTTCTGCCAGCAAAACCTTTTTGCCGCAGCCAGCGATAGGCAGCCTGCGCATCGAGATAAGTGCCTTCTTCGCTCGGTTTGCCTTTGCTCAGGCCGTAGCCGCGGTAATCGAAGGAAAGAACGCCCGCGCCGGTTTCAAGGAGCGCGCTATAGAGTCCGAGGCGATGGCTGATATTGCCGCCGTTGCCGTGGCAGTTGAGAAAAACCAGTTGCCCGCGAGGCGAATTGTTTTGCGCGGGATAGAACCAGGCGTTGAGTTCGACGCCATCGCTGGTTTTGAAAAAGACGTCTTCACGCGGCTTTCCGAGTTCTTTGCCGGTCGCCTCCAGACGGCGGGAGGGATGATACGTGCGGCTATGTTCGAACCAGCGAAATATCATTGCTGGAAAAATGCCACAAAACGGGGGCGGTGGCGAGTTTAAGAAACTTGCGGCGCTCTGCCGAGTCGCCGCGACGCCGGCCGTCATCAGTTTTGGCGATGGTTGAATTTATTAGTTCTGATACACCTCTCCAGGTTACTCCGGGTTTCTTTGGTCGCACTGAGTCACATTCCAACCTAAAAACAAAAACTACTATGAACATTCAATGGGCTAAATTAATGGCTGTAGCATCCTGCGTTGCCGCTTCGGCGACGCTGCTTGCTCCGGGACGGGCAAACGCCGCTTTTGGTGTCACCAGCAGCGGTGGTTATTACACCGTGAATAACGGTGCGAATCTGGTGTTCAAAATCCGGCAATCGGATGGCAGCATGACTTCGTGCCAATACAAAGGCACGGAGTTGAACGATCAATCCAAGGCCTCCCAGATCGCTTCGGGGCTCGGTTCAGCCACCGTCACGGCCGCAACTTCCGGCAATTACATAACGATTAAATGTGTTTCGTCCGATACCAGTGTCGTTCCCACGCCGTTGACGCATTATTACGTCGCACAAAACGGACTCGATAATATTTACATGGCGACTTACGTGACATCCGAGCCGTCCGTCGGGGAATTACGCTACATTTTTCGCGGGCAATTCAATGTGATCCCAAATGGCCCGGCGCCTTCCAATAACAATGGCAATACCGGCGCGATTGAGAGCACGGACGTTTTCGGGCACAGCAACGGCCAGACGACTTCCAAATATTACGGCAACCAGAACGCGAAAGATCTCACGGTCAGCGGGGCGACCGGAAGCGGGGTCGGCGTGTTTATGGCTTTTGGCAATCGTGAGAGCAGTTCCGGCGGGCCATTTTATCATGATATCGAAAATCAGGGCGACGGCTCGGGCAGCGATCAGGAAATTTATAATTACATGAACTCCGGCCACAATCAGACGGAAGCGTATCGGCTCAATGTGTTGCACGGGCCGTATGCGTATTGTTTCACAACGGGCGGCACGCCGTCGGTGCCGGATTTTAGTTTCATTGCGAACCTGGGATTGACGGGTTACGTCGCCACGTCGGGACGCGGGCGCGTAGTGCTAAATGGCATTTCCGGTCGCGACTCGAGTTACACTTACACGGTCGGTTTTGCGAATTCGACGGCGCAATATTGGGTGGTGGCTTCGGCCAGCGACGGCTCGTGCGAATGTTTCAACATGAAACCGGGCTCTTATACAATGACCATTTACAAGGGTGAGCTGGCCGTCTGGACGGGCAGCACAACGGTCACTGCGGGCTCCGGGACGACGGTTCATACGATTACGATCACGGGCGACCCGAGCACAACCGCGACCATCTGGCGCATTGGAAATTGGGACGGCACGCCGCTGGAATTCCTGAACGCCGGCAACATTCGCAACATGCACCCGCAGGACGTGCGCAACGCGAGCTGGGGGCCGAAGACGTTTTCGGTCGGCAGCGCCAACAATACGTTTCCCGCGATTCAATTCCGCGGTGACAACTCGCCGACGACAATTACGTTCAACTTGAATTCGACGCAGGCGGGCGCGGCGCACTCGTTTAAAATTGGCATCACGGACGCCTATAATAACGGACGGCCATCCGTCACCATCAACGGCCACGCGCTGTCCAATCCGGGCGCATCCAGCCAGCCGAACTCGCGGAGCTTCACAGTCGGGTCGTATCGTGGGAACAACACGACGTTTTCGTGGAGCATTCCCGCGGCGGATTTTGTCTCCGGCGCGAATTCGATGGTGATCACGCCCATCAGCGGATCCAGCGACCTTAGCGCATGGCTGAGCGCCGCGTTTTCTTATGATTGTTTGGAATTGGATAATTAATTGCGCGCGGCGGGCCGCCGCCGGGGAACGCTGGCGGCGGTTCGCCTTTTGAGCGAAATGCAAAATCGGAAACTGATTTGGATCACGATAACCGCCTTTTGCGTGGCGGGAGTGGCGGCGTTTTTGAATTCGCGGGAGAAGGCGCCTCGATCGGCTCCGCCACTCACGATACAAGATGATGTCCAAATTAAAAAGGCTCCCGCCTTTTCGCGACCGGTAAGTACGCCCGTTGTTTCGAGTGATCCTGCGGCTATAGCGGTGGCGCGGGTTCGCGAATTGTTTGCGCAAGATCCCGAGGACAAAAATGGACGTGCGGCGGCCTTGCTCAATGAATATTGCCAGGCAGGAGATTTTGAAATTGCGCTCAAGCTCGTGGACACCGTTTCCGGCGACACGCGGGTGGATTGGCAGTACATTGTTTTCACCCATTGGGCCCAACGCCAGCCGCTGAATGCGATGGATGCCGTCTATGCGATTACGAATTCGGGCCAACGCCAATTGGCATTCCAGGCGGCGATTGACGGTTGGAACAGTAACGATCCGGCCGGGTTGGCGGATTACGCGATACAATTGCCCGTATCGGATGATCGGACATTTGCGTTCCGCGACGCGATCGCCAATTGGTCTCAGCAAGATCCAGCGGCGCTGGCGACATGGCTAAACCATTTGCCGAAAGGGGACGAATATGACCTCAGTGTAACGTGGATGCTCGCCCATAGCGACGGCGCGAATCGTTCGCCGCAGGTTGCAATGCAATGGGTCGAAAGCATAAGCGATCCGAGCTATAAACAACTTGCTTTTCAAAATGTTATGACGGAATGGATGAAGACAGATTCAGATGCCGCGCGGCAGTATGTCGCGACAGCGACCTGGCTGGATGATTCGGCGCGAACAAAGATTCTTAACAGTCAATGACTGTCGTCCTCTCGCGCTTGCTTCGAATTTATTTTGCGTTCAAACTTCGCTGATGGCGATTGAGAATGACGCTGAAGCCTGCCCGTTGGTCAACGACACTTCTTCTGAAACAAATTCCGGTGAACATTGGCGCTGGTGTCCTCGTTGCGGCCATGAATTGCACAATGAGAAATGCAAGCTGCGCTGTCCGCGTTGCCATTATTTCATGAGCTGCTCGGACTTTGATGTGTGAACCTTTCGTCCCGCGTTCTGCGCGCGTGATGGCTTATGGGGCGGCGCGGCAGCGCCGCCCTGCCTCAGAGGAATCAAGAGTCGACAGCTTTTTTCTCACGCAATTTGATCAATGCCGCGAGGGCCGCTTCGCTCTCCGCGGCTTTTTTGCTTTTGCCGCGGCCGCGGGCGAGTTCGACTCCGGCATGCTGCACGGTGCATTCGAAGACGCGGTCGTGGTCGGGACCGGTCGCGGACACGACGTTGTATTGCGGCGCTTCGGTGGAAACCGCCTGCAGTAATTCCTGCAATTCGCCCTTGGGATTTTCCATGATGGGAATCACGGTCAGGCCGCCGAGGTCGCCATTGAATTCCCGCAGAATAAATTCGCGCGCGGCATCAAAACCTCCGTCGATGAAAACCGCGCCGACCAGGGCTTCGTAGGCATCGGCGAGTGCGGAGGGGCGGGCGCGACCGCCGTGGGTTTCTTCGCCGCGGCTGAGCGTCAGGTGCCCGCCGAGATTCAAGGCGGCTCCGTGGTGGGCGAGGGTTTGGCGATTGACGAGTTTGGCGCGCGCCTTGGTCAGCGGACCTTCATCGAAGGCGGGAAATTTTTCGTAGAGTTCGCGCGTGAGCACGAGTTGCAGGACGGCGTCACCGAGAAATTCCAGGCGCTGGTTGGTCTGCATCGCCATGCCCTGCTCGTGCGCGACGGAAGGGTGCGTGAGCGCGAGCTTCAGGAGTCCCGGATCCCGAAAAGTGTATCCCAGTTTCGATTGGAGTTCCTCGTATGGGGACACGGGCGATGATCTAGTCTGCTTGGGTTTCCACCGGTGCGGGCGTCTCGCTGGATTCCGCGGTGGCTGTCTCGGTTGGCGGCGCCCCGTCCGCCGCCGGCTGCGCTGGGGGCGGGTTCAAACCGCGTTCAAGCAACATGGCGACGTCGCGCTGGACCTGTTCCAACTGATCGAGCCGCAAATTGGGATCGGCAATGGTGAAGATGTCACCGGTTTTCGGCTGTTCGTAAATGAAAATGCGCTGGCCGTCGCGAACGAGTTGCTCCTTCACTTTCAACAGGCGTTTGCGCTCGAGCATCACGGCCAAAATGTAACCGGCGGGGGCATGTTGCGGATCGTTTTGCTCGATGAGCTTGCGCAGGAGTGTCTCGGCGGTTTCCTTTTGAATGGCTTCGGTAACGGGCGGCGGCGCCTCGTAGACACCCTGCCAGTGGGAGATAAATCCTCTGCGGCTTTGGGCGTCGGAGAATTTTCCCTGCCAGCAGGCGGCGCAGACGTCGGAGCGCCGGAACTCCGTTTTTTCCTCAAGGAGCAGTGTGTGATACGATTCCTTATCCGCGAACGACTTGCCGCACACTTCACAGCCATGGCCGCGCGATTGTATGTTCCACTCGGTAATCAAGCGTTGAAAACATAGCGCGGTTGTTGGCGTGTCTGCAATCTCATTTGGGGCCGTTAAATAAGTGATAAAATCCTTCCGCTGCGCTATACTTCCGGCCTCTATGCGTATTGGTTCGCTCACATTGCCATCGAATTTGTTTCTCTCGCCGCTGGCGGGATACACGAACCTGCCGTTCCGCCTCGTGGTGCGGGAACTCGGCGGCGTGGGGCTTTGCACGACGGATTTGGTCAATGCGCGGTCGTTGCTCGAAAAACGTGAGAAGGCGTTCAAGCTCATCGAGACGCGGCCGGAGGATTCTCCGCTCGCGGTTCAGCTTTTTGGTTCCGTGCCGGAAGAAATGCGCGACGCGGCGGCTTATTTGGAATCCACCGGCGTGGCGTCGGTGGATATCAACATGGGCTGCCCGGTCCGCAAGGTCGTCAAAATTGGCGGCGGTTCGGCGATGATGACGGAGGTGGACAAAACCGCGGCGCTGGTCAAAGGGATGGTGGACGCGGTAAAGATTCCGGTGACGGCCAAGATGCGTCTTGGCTGGGATGATCAGAATATCACCGCGCCGGACCTGGCGCGGGCGTTGGAAGACGTGGGGGTGGCGGCGATTTTCGTTCATGGCCGGACGCGCGAGCAGGGTTTTGGCGGCACGGTGAATCTCGCGGGCATTCGCGCGGTGGTGGAGGCGGTGAAAACGATTCCGGTGATTGGCAACGGGGACATCATCACGCCCCAGGCCGCGAAGATGATGTTTGAGGAAACGGGTTGCGCGGGGGTGAGCATTGGGCGCGGGGCGTTTTATGACCCGTGGATTTTTCGGAGGACGGCAAGCCACCTCCAAAACTGTAGCAGCCGAGGTGACGAGGCTCTGACTTCTTCCGCACGAAAAAATGGTGAGCCTCCTCACGTCAGCTACGAGCCGATTCAAGACCTGCCACCGGAGCCGCCGTTTGCGGAACGAGTACGAGTGATGCGCCGGCATTTGGATTTGATGGTGGAGGTTTTTGGCGAGGAACTGGGTTGCCGGATGTTCCGGAAAGTGGCGCCCTGGTATTCCAAGCGGTTTGGCCCGGCGGCTGAATTCAATCGACACGTGGTCAGAATTTCGACACGGGCAGAATTTCACCACGTGCTGGAAAATTATTTAGGGTGGCGGCGACAGTTCCTGGATGAAAACGGCGAATTAAAGCAGAAATTCCAGCCGCCGCCGCTGGTGGCTTCATTCATGCTTGAGCCAGAGGCAATTCTGCGCCAACACATTCCGGTGCCCAAAGGCCCGGTTGAAGTGTGGTGAAATAATACATTGATCTCTAAATGTTCGCGCCCGAAGACTCGCAGCCGGTCAAGCCTGCCAAAAAGTCCAACAGCATTCTCTGGGTGGAGGCCACGGCCTTTTCCCTGATTATCATGCTTTCGTGGCTGACCGAAATCATTCGTCTGCCGCATCTTCTCTACGGTGAAGATTTCGTCCCGAACTGGCATCGCGCTTTGTTGCGGACGATCGTTGTGGTTTGCATTTGGTTCTGGGTCCACGATGCCACGCGCCGGCTGCTCAAGCGATTGCATTACCTGGAAGGTTTTCTGCGGGTGTGCAGCTGGTGCCGGAAGGTCAACAACGATGGTCAATGGCTGGAGATGGAAAAATTTCTGAGCTCAAAATTCGCCACCAAGACTTCGCACGGCATGTGCCCGGGTTGTTTGCAAAAAAAGGTTGTGGAGATTACAGCGCAGGAGGCGAAAGCTTTGTCTTCCACTTCAATGGGGCAAAATCCAGGGTGACGGCGCGGGTGTTCCGCCGCGAATTTCTTCGACTCGTTTTTTTCTCCGGCTCGCGGCGAACATCAGCAAGGCGAAGAACGCAAACACACCGGGGGTGAACCGTTCTTTGATGGTCATCGCCGTTCCGCCAAAAAACGAAAGCACGTTTGCCAGGACATAACCCATCCAGATGTTTCCCACTTTGCGCTGGGGGTTTTGGAGCATCGCGCGCAAGCCGGGGAGGCCTGCGATCACAACAGCCAGCGTAGAGGATATGGCGGCCGTCATTGGACCGGCCAGTTTCCAGGCAGCCAGGCACGCCATCACCATCAAAAGAATGATGGTTTCGAACGCACCCCAGTTCACTTTGCCCTTCACGACCAGCAAAATGACGACGGCGAAGTCGCCAATGGCGAAGCCGAGTGGCAGAAAATAATTTCCGCGGGTCCATAAAAGGCTGAACGTTAAAATGGTGTCCAGCGCGCCCCACAGCAGCCAGGTGGCGCAGCTTTGGCCTTCCGCGCCTTCCTTCACGATGCTGAGAATCAGCGGAATGAACAGGAGCAGCGCCAGCAATCCGCCGGCGATTTGAAGGCCTTGGTGATATTCCATTTCAGACAATTTCCACGGGGCACCTGGGCAAG
>Ga0335085_10013820_pt1 | contig 11813 bp, 17 predicted proteins | sample Lox_Sample_45_FD_206712 | JGI IMG/M metagenome (GOLD analysis project Ga0335085, IMG submission 206712) | Soil microbial communities from Loxahatchee National Wildlife Refuge, Florida, United States - Lox_Sample_4.5 | ecosystem: Environmental > Terrestrial > Soil > Wetlands | place: USA...
GACGACACAATCGCCCGGGCGGGGGGGCCTCTGGGGGGGTCGTGAAGTTCGCCCAGGGAAAATGGGCGAGGTTAGTTCTCCCCGGCGACGCGAAGCTCGCCCCCGCCCCCCCTATTTTATATATAGGGGGGGGCGAGGTTCGAGGTTCGATGCTTACCTCGCCCCGGGCGAGGTTCGGGGCGAGGTTGGGCGAGGTTGGGCGAGGTTCGCCGAAGGGCACGGTTCAGGCCTCCTCTTCGTCCTCTCCGGAGGGGTCGTCCGGGGGGTCCTCTGGGGTCTCGGCGGGGGGAGAGTAGGGGGTCATGGGCGGGGCGGGCGGGAAGAGGCTTCCGGACGTCGAGGAGGGGGGCCGGGATGGGGCAGGGGGGGCTGGCCCGAGATGCCACTCCTCGCCTCCCCCGCGGCCTTCCCGGCGCCGGGAGTGGATCTTCCCCTCGACGGCGAGGGCGGCGCGTGCCTCGCGGAGGATGCCGCGGCGCCCCTTCATCTCGCGTTCGATGGTGGCGCCGGAGACTCCGTCGCGGCCGGTGAGGAGCCGCTTCTTTACCTCCTCGAAGTCGGCCTTCTGCTTCGCGTCCTTCTCGCGCTTCTCCTCCTCCTCGTCGATCTCCATGAACCGCTTACGCGGCCAATCGAGTCGGAGCGTGACGGCGAACGGGCCGGAGACGGAGATCCGATTCTTCGGGACGCGCATCCGGAGCTTCGGCTCCTCGGGGGTCGGCTTGCCGTCGAGATGGATGATGACCTCGGCGAGCCACTCGGTCGCTCCTCCCCACGCGGCGGCGATGGGATCGGTCTCGTCCTCCTCCTTCTTCTTCCCGAACGAGCCGCGATGCACGCGCGAGACGAGGAGGGTTATCAGGGAGTGCTTCAGGGTCTCGGCGCGTAGCTCGTGGACGGCGCGCTGCACTCTCTCGACGGGCGACTCGCGGGAGCGTTCGGAGGCGAGCCTCAATACCTGGGCGCTGTCGACGAGGAACACCCGCGGGGCCCCGGGAGGGGAGAGCCGCACGAGACCTTCCACCATCCGCTCGAGCGTCGCCTCGGGGTGGGAGGGCCGGACGAGCCGGAAGAAGGGGAAGGCCCGGACGGAGGCGAGGACGCCGCGGAGGGCCTCGGCGTCGTTCTTCAGGGCGGCGGCTCGTGAGCCTCCCATCTGTTGGCAGATCGTCACGAACGCCCCGACGTTTCCCTCGTCGCCGAAGTAGCACGCCACCGAGCAGCCGAGGCCCGCGAGGTGAAGGGCGACCTGCGTGGCGAAGGCCGTCTTTCCGGCGCCCGGTGCGCCTTGAATGGCCGTGAGGGTCCCCGGGTAGAGCCCGCCGTCGAGCCGCTTGTCGATCCCGGGCAGTCCGATCCCGACGCGGTCCGCGGCCACGTGCCGCTCGGCCATGACCTCCTCGGTTAGGAGCCACAGCTTCTCGGGGGGGACGTACGGCAGGGAGGAGCGATCACCCTCCTCTTCGAGGATGGCCGCGACGAGTTCCTCGCGCTCGCGGTCGAGTTTTTCCAGGCCCCGCTTCAGCTTCGAGACGAGCGAGCCGTCGTCGTCTCCGCCGCCTCCCCCGGGGTGTCGGATCACTTGGCCCATGAGGAGAACCTCCGGAGCTTCGATGCCTTGCGGACGATCCGGGCGTACTCCTCGACGGCTTCGGCGTTGCCGAGGACGTCGGCCATCGAGCCGTGGAGCGAGTCGAGGAGGGCCGAGAGGTCGCTCCTGAATCCCACGCGGTTCAGACGGCCGGTGGCGAACAGGTGGTCGGCGACGGTGAGCGGATCGATGGGGACGCGCTCCTCGGTCATCTCGCTCAGGGCGTCCCATACGGCACGGTTCGCGTCGCTCTGGAAGTCGGAGGTCGCGAGCCGGGAGGGGAGGGGGGCGCCGATCAGGATGGCGCCGAGGACGCAGCGTTCCGCGCGGAGGGCGATCTCCTGCGACAGGTCGTCGTCGACGATCATGGCGTGACCTCCTGACTCCGGACGAGGCGGAGAGCTTCCTCGCGGATGAGGGGTTCGAGATAGCGGCGCCGGGGATCGGAGAGGGAGCCTCCCGCGAGGACCGCGGAGAGGTCGAGAAGCTCGAAGGCGAGGGCTTCGTCCGGACGGTCGGCGGCGCCGGGGAAGAGCGAGCGGATCAGGCGGAGGCGTTCGGAGCGTGGGAGACGGTGGGGCATGGCCGTCGTCCCCCGCGCCTATCCGCGTTCCCCCACGTGCCCCCACGTTCGACGGTGGACGGCGTTCGTCAGGGCTTGCCGGGAGATCCCGAAGGCCCGCGCGATGGCGGAGATGGGGATGCCCTCGACGAAGAGGAGCCGTGCGGCCCGAACGCGATCGTCCGTCAGCTTCGAGTGCCCGTGGGCCTCGCCCGGGGGCGCGCCTCTCCTGCGGGAGCGGGGCCGGTGGCGGGAGGCGGCGGGTACGGACTCAGCCAGAGCGGGTGAGGGCGACGGCATGGTGGGGATTCCTCCTTCGAGAACGCTGCCGGGGTGGGGATGGAGAGGGTAGTCCGCATCCGATTCCGAGCGCAACATAAAAAAAGGCCCCCCGATCCCCGCTGGCCTTTCGGGCTGCGGAGACCGGGGGGCAGAAGCAAGGGGACGTGAGCGACCGGCGCCCTCTTACGAACAGCGTGTCGCGGCGCCGGGAAGGTGGAGAGATCAGGCCCGACGGCGACGGCCCCGGAGGAGCTTGCGTTTGGCTCCGCTCATCGCCGCGAAAACGGCGGCGAGTTCCGAGAGGCGTTCGTACCGGCGGCGGAACAGGGCCATGTCGGAGAGCGCCTCCTCGACGAGGACGGCGCGCATCTCCGGGTCGGAGAGGATCGAGATGCTCGTGCGGTAGCCGCCGAGCGGGTTACGGTCATTCTTCAGCGAGAGGAAAACGCGGACGGGGTCGCTCGTTTTCAGCCCGGGGATAACGGCGACGACGACGCGGATGAGCCGCGCTGCCTCGTTGAGCCGATACTTCTGCGCCGCTTCGGAGTCGTCCCACGTGAAGTAGGAGTGGAGCGGCGAAGAGTCCGGCCGCGCCGCGGCGACGACGTCCGGGGCGCGAAGAAAGCCGCCGTGCTTTTCGGCGAGCGAACGGAGGGCCGCGACGACCGGGGGCTTCGTCACCGGCCCCATCTCACGCCTCCTTCCCCTTGATCGTCCACGTGCCCCACCCCATCCCCGCGGACTTTTTCGAGTAGGGGCGCCCCTCGCAAACGCCCACCTGGACTCCGGCGCGGAGGAGGAGGTTCGTCACGTCCTGCGTCGAGAAAAGATCGGAGTCGTACTTCACGCGGACGGTCGCGCCCCACGTCTCCCATTGGGGGCGAACGCGGATGTCGGCGCCGCCGTCGTCGTTCCTCGCCATCATGTCGAGGCGGCGGGGCTTGCCACCCGTGATCTTCACGAGCGGCGTCCCCTCGTCCGCGTCGAAGCCGTCGGCCTCGACGAAGAGGGCTTGCTTCGCCATCGTCATCTTGAAGCCGACGAGCCGACACGCATCGATCATCGCGATTCGGAACGCGGCGGCGGGGATGCCGTCCCACCCGTCGCGGCTCAGGTGGCGCGCCTGTTGATACTGCGCGTCGAAGTCGCGAGGCTCGCGCTTCTTCCCCTTGACCGTCTGAGAGCCGAGCTTATGTTTTTCGATGAAGCCATCGCGGGTTTTCTGCGAGAACTTGTGAATGACGAGCGGCGCCGTGCCGACGATCTCGAACACCGCCGTCTTGAATGCGGGCGGCGTGATCGTGACGACCGTTCCGCCGGGGAGAGGGGCCGCGGCGAGGGCAACCGCCGCACTTGCTTTCCGGGCCATGACGAACTCCTTCTTCTGCTGCTGGCGGGCGATCCCCGCCGTTCGTTCGATGGTGGAGAGAATCCGCGCCTGCCTTGCCATTTCCACACGCAGCGAAGCGATGCGTCGCCTATCGTCGCGTCACCTTGCCACGCCTGCCGCGCCACGCCACGCCTAGCCTCGCCCAGCCAGACCGTGCCCGCGACGCCGAGACCCGCCTCGCCACGCCACGCCATGCCCCGCCGCGCCTGCGATGCCGCGCCTCGCCACGCCTAGCCTCGCCAGACCTCGCCGCGCCTGCGATGCCGCGCCTCGCCAGACCTCGCCGCGCCTCGCCATGCCAGACCACGCCCCGCCTGCGATGCCGCGCCTCGCCAGACCATGCCTCACCGTGCCTCGCCCGACCTTGCGATGCCGTACCGCGCCCGCCGAGCCGTGCCGAGCCGGACCGTTCGAGGCCGTGCCACCCGTAGCGTTGCCGTGCGCTACCCGCCGAGCCGTGCCTTGCCAAACCGTGCCTCGCCGGACGCAGCGCGGCCCGGACACGCCGCGATCAGGTTCTCGAACCGGCGACCTTCCGCTCGCACAGGGCGCGGACGCCGGGGAGGTTGAAGGCTCCCTTCTGCGCGCGGGCCATCGCGTTCAGCCCGCTCTCGCTCGGGGTCAGGAGGTTCACGAGTTCCGGGTGCATCGCCACGTGGCAGATCAGGGAGTGAAGGTCGAGGACCTCGGCGCTCCACACTTCGCGGAACGACATCCCCATCACCTTCGGGACGGCGGGACCGAGCGACGGAGCCGGGGGCGGAGGCGTCGCGTCGAGAGCGGCGAGCGCATCTTCCTGGGACACGCCCTCCTTCACCATCTCCTCGGCCTCGCGGATGCGCCGCTCCTCGTCGGCCTTGCGTGCGGCCTCGCGGAGCTTCGCCTCTTCGGCCTGACGCTCGCGCTCCGCGGCCTCTTCGTACGCGAGGATCTTCGAGTCCACGATTCCCCGCGCCTCGGCGAGCGGGCCGCGGGCCTTCTTCTCGAAGTCGAGGACCTTCCGCTTCGCCGCGTCGAGGCTCTGCTTGATCGGTTTGAACTCGGCCTCGAGAGCCGCGTCGCGACGGTTGATCTCCTTCCGGAACTCGCCCGCGGAGACGTAGCTGCGCGAGTCCTCGATCTCCAACCGGGTCGCCTCCTGCACGACGACGCTCCCTTCGGTCTGCGCGCGGCGTTCGATGATTTCGAGGCTGGCTTCGTTGAACGGGATCACTTTCCCTTCGGGCATGGTGTCCTCCTTCTTCTATGCGTCAGGTGGATCGTCGGGCGGGACTCTCGGCGCTGGCATCTGGACGCGGCGGGTTAGCTCGGTCGTGGCCTGAACCGCGGCTTCCGTTATCAGGCGCTTCTGCTCGCGCTCCGCGGCCGCGGCCTTCTCGGCGAGTTCCGCCCCAATGCGGAGCGTGCGGCGACGGGCGCGGGCGGTGTCGTAGACGTTCGCCGCGAACGCGATAAGGATGATGACGCCGCACGCCAGCACGAGGCCGACGGCGATCCATTCGAGAGCGACGAGGGGCGAGAGGTGGCCGGTCATCGGTTCTCCTTTCCGTTGCGGAGCCGACGGCTTACGCGAAGGCACGCGAGGAAGTCGTCGCGGTCTCTCAGGTAGTCGGACCGCTTGTAATGGTGGAGACGGTACGAACCGTCGTCGTTCAGCTTCACCGCGAAGCGTTCGGCGGCGGGGATGTTGTTCTCGATGCAGAGCATCATCTGGGCGGCGGTCTGAAGCGCGGCCGCGTCGCCCGGAGACCCCGTCTTGATGTCGAGGACCGCGAGCGTCAGGTTCGCCCTCGGGAAGAAACCGAGACGGTCGAGGATCGTCGCGAAGCGGTAGACCCGAGAGGCGAGCGCGACCTCGCAGCCGATCCGCCCGTCGAAGAGCGGAGGCAGCGTGAAGCCCGTCTCGCGCCGGAAGCGGCGCCACGCCTCAAGGTAGGGGGCGACGATCTCGGTCACGGAGTCGGGGGCGAGGTCCCCCTCGTCGTCGTAATGAGTCGCGGCGTGGACGGCGACGCCGCGGGCCATCGCCTCCTCGTCGTCGCGTGCGAACGGCGAGACGAAGCCCGCCGCTTCGATGGCGCCCGTGACCCCGGGCACCTGCTCGCCGTCGAGGGTGTACGTATGAAGCTCGTCGTCAAAGCTCAGACCCGGCGTCAGGATCAACGCCTCGGGCATCGTGATCTCCTTTCAAGCGGAAGCGGAAGGGCCGCGCGGCCACGGGCACCGCGCGGCGACTCCGACGTGGAGGGGAAGGGCTACTTCTTCGCGACCGTCTGGATCATCTTCAGCGTCGAGCCGGAGACGACGACGTGGACCTGGGCCTCGGCCTCCTCGGCGGCGGCGGCGGCGCGGTAGATCGACGGGTCGCTGCTCGTGAGAACACGGCCGTCGTCGAGGCTGATCTCGTAGACGGTGCCGCCGCCCTTCGATTTCGGGAGGCTGACCGAGACGGCCCGCTTCACCCGGAAGGACTGCGTACCGCCGTTCGCCGCGCGGGGAGGGGGAGCCGCCGGGGCCGCGGCCGGAGCGGGAGACGGGGCCTCGTCGAGGGGAAGGTCGCCCGTGGTCGCTTCTTCCGGGGGGGCCGTAGCGCCGGGAGGGGTCCCGGCCGCGGGAGGCGTTGCGGGCGCCGTGGCGCTCTGGCGGGCCGGCATTCCGGCCTGAGAGGGTTCGGCCTCTCCCTTCTTCGCCGCGAGCGCCCCGTCGAAGGTCATCTCGCCGTCGGAGATCGCCGTGCGAAGCCCCTGAAGGAAGGTCAGGTCATCGATGGAGATTTCCTCGACGCTCGCGCGGCCGAGGAGTTCGAGGACCTTCTTCTCGGGGGCGCCGCTCTTCGCGTACCAGCCGAGAGCGCGGGTCCGCCGCTGCTCCATCGTCATCGCCTTGCCGATGGCCGTCTCCTTCGCGGAGTCGTAGATCGCGGAGACGTAGGCGAAGGGGATCACCTTGAAAATGGCGTTCCGGAGAGCGACCGCGTTCGCGGCCTGACTCGTCACGCCGATCATGTCCTCGTTGTACCGCTTGCCGTGCTTGTCCGTGATCCGCCGCTTCGCCTCGACGGTACACGCGATGTTCTTTTCGAGGTCGAAGCAGAAGCCTTGCGACGTCACCCATTGGTCGCCGATCTCGATGACGCGGGCGCCGTACCGGAGGTTGCCCCACGCCGACGCCGCGATCTCGGCGAGGCGGACGCTCGGCCCCTCGACGGTCTTTCCGCTGCGGGGGAGCGCGTAGAACATGGAGCCAGCCGTCTCCTCGTCGAGGGTCGCCATTTCGAGGGCCTGACGCTTGAAGCTCGTGATCGAGCGCGGGAACTTCTTCGCCGTGCGGATCTGCACGTCGATCTCCGAGCGGTTCAGCGCCGCGAGGGCGGCTCCGCCGGGAAGCTCGTCGGTCTCGACGATCTCGGTGGACGGGTCGTCGTGCGCGACGACGATGGCGGTGGTCGGTTCGGGCATGGGAGTCCTCCTTCTGAGTTCGGGCGTTAGCCGGAGAGTCGGGCGAGACCTTCGGAGATGAGGCGGACCGCGAGGGCGTTCCCCGTGACGATGGCGCCGAGGGAGTTCTCCTTCGTCTCGGCCACGGCTCGCTCGTGGAGACTGTCGCGGAGCTTGCGGGGGATGCGGAGCGGAAGCTGGACGAGGTCCCGCGGGGGGGCCGAGGGGCGCCCGGTGCGGCGCTTCGGTTTCGGAATCGTTTTCGAGGTCATTTCGTGACTCCTTTTCTGCTATGTATCCTATAACACGCGCCGTCTCCCGGGGGAGGTCCTTTCCGAGCGACCGTCGCGAGCATCACGAGGAAGCCGACGGCGCAAACGGCGAAGAGGACCGCGGCGGCTCGCAGGACGTCGACGACGAGGGGGAGCGCCCATTCCGGAATCACGGCAGCACCCGGAGGATGTCATGCCAGAAGTCGACCGCGGCGCCGGGGATCTTGCGGAGGACTCCGCGCACCGTGAGCCGGAACGGCTCCGTCGAGACGGGGATCAGTTCGAGCCCGTACCTGGGCCACCGCGTCGGATCGAGGACGCGCTCCTCGAGGCTCCGCTCGTTGCGGACGAGAACGGACTCCGTCGGCCACTCGTGCGGACGGCGGAACGGTGAGGGCGGATCGGGCAGAGGGGCGGGCGGGATCGAGGAGACGGGGACCGGTCGGGGGAAGGGGATGGTCGCGGAGCGTTTCGGCTTCCTCGCGGACTTCATCGGCGCTTCTCCTTTCAAAGGGGAGACCCCGGCGCCGCCGCGCCGGGGATGAACGAATTCCCCCCGAGAGTCTCCGAGGAGGTTTCAGGTAATCCCGCGTCAACGCGGCGGCGAGGATGCGGGGGCGGACGACGACCCGAGAAGCCTACTCCGTGTCGACGGCGGTGGCCTTCGCCTTCTTCGAGGGCTTCGGCGCCTTCGGGGCCTTCGGCTTCTTCGGGGTGGAGCGGAGCGCCCCGACGAACTCCCGACGCGCGGCCTTGATCTCGGCCTTCGCCACCTTCACGGCGAGCGTGGCGTCCTTCTTCGCGTTGAGAGCGTCGGAGAGCTTCGTCTTCAGGACCGCGATGGCTTCGGCGATGGTGGACATGAGGGTTTCCCTCTTCTTTCTCGGATCGGTCAGCGCCGTCCGTTGCAGCGGCCCCTCGCAAGGGCCGCTCCTGCCGACGGCGTCGGCGCGGTGCCAGAACTGAGACGGGATCGCAGGAGTATCAGGCGCGGACGTCGTACGCCGTGGGGCGGGTCTCGTTCGGGAGAAGGACCGTCCCCTCGGGGGGCGTCAGGTCGCGGGAGTTTCGCCGCGCGTGAAGCACGACGTTCGCCGCGAGGACTGCCGCGAGGAGGGAGACGCAGCGGAGCGTCTGCGAGCCGAACAGGCTCCCCACCGTGAGGTAGGCCCGCGACCCGTGGACGGTGAGCGGCGGGTTCTCGGCCCGGATCTCCACGATGTCGCCGCTCGTGCTGCTGACGGAGAGGATGATCGGGAACTCGGTGACGGCGGAGGGCTGGTCGGTCCACGTGGTCGGGTACATCGGCTGGTCTCCTTTCAGAATCCAAGCTGCGCGTGATACTTCCGGACGATCACCGCGCCGAGCGCGGCCTGTCGCGGGGAGAGGGTCGAGGCGTAGGCGAGCTTCTTCCCGATGGCGGAGTCGAATTTGTTGAAGCCCATCCCGTCCTTCTGCACGGCGCCGTCGCAAGCGTGCGCCAGAGCGAGGAGACGGTCGTGGACGAGCGCGATCTCTTCCGGCGTCATCGCCGCCGCGAGAGCGTCGAGCTTCGAGGGCTTCACGGTGGAGGTCGCGGGCGCGTCCTCGTGGCCCGGGACGACGGCGATCATCGTCTCGTCGTCGAGAGCCCGGTCGATCACTTCCTGTTTCGCCACGAGGGTCTTTGCGAGGCGCGCGTCGAGGGAGTCTTCGAGGACGAGATGCTGAATGAGGACGGACTCGCGCTGCCCGATACGGTGGCAGCGGTCCTCCGCCTGAGTCACGTTGCCGGGGACCCAATCGAGTTCCGCGAAGACGACGTGCGAGGCGGCGGTGAGGGTGATCCCCACTCCGGCGGCTCCGATGGAGCCGATGAACAGGACGATCTCGGGGCGGGTCTGGAAAGCGTCCACCGCGGCCTGACGATCCTCGATTGAGGTCTCGCCGTTGATCACGACGGAGCGCCCCGGGTACGCCGCCGCGATGGCCGCGACGACGTCCCGATGGTGGGCGAAGCACACGACCTTGCCGGACTCGGTCGCGGTTTCGAGATGTTCGAGGACGGCCGGCACCTTCGCGAGCGCCGTCTCGTGGCGGACGACCGAGATCTCCTCGAAGGCGACCCGCGTGCGGTCCTGAAGCGCCCGCACCGCTGCGGCGTACGCCTCGGGGCCGTCGGCCTTCGCGAGTTCGGCCTTCACCCGGAGGTCTTCGATGGCCTCCTCGTGCGCCTCGAAGGCGGCGCGCTCACGGCTGACCGCGGCGCTCGCGCCGTTCGCGGCAAGCTCGATCACCTGACGCCGCTTCGCGGGAAGCTCCGCCAGCACGTCGGCCTTCAGCCGCCGCACCATGATCGAGGAGCGGAGCCGCTCCTGAAGCTCTTCGAGATGAGCGGCCCCGGTGAAGTCCCATCCGAAGCCGTTATGGAACGCGTTGCAGTAGCGGCGGGCGAAGGAGAAAAACTTCGGCCACCGGGCGGGGTCGAGGCAGTTCACGATCGGCCAGAGTTCCGCGGGACGGTTCACGATCGGAGTGCCCGTGAGGAAGAGGCGACGCCGCGCGGCCTTCGCGAGCGCGTAGACCTGACGGCTCCTCCTGGCTTTCGGGTTCTTCACGAAATGCGCCTCGTCGACGACGAGGAGATCGAACGGTGAGGCCGCGAGCGCGGCCTCGTGCTTGTAGAGGATGTCGTAGTTCGCGACGACGACGTTCACCCCGGAGGGGAGATGCTTTCCGTCGGCGACGGCGACCGTGAGGCCGCGCGTCGTCCACTTCTCGATCTCCCGCTTCCAATTCAGCTTCAGCGACGCGGGGCAGACGACGAGGACCGAGCCGATGCTCGCGTCCGCGTTCATGACGCCGATGGCCTGAATCGTTTTTCCGAGACCCATCTCGTCGGCGATCAGGGTCGAGGGGCGACCGAGCGCGTACGCGATCCCGGCGCGCTGAAAGGGGAGGTAGGTGAGGCCGTCCGGAGCAGGGAGCGGGACGTCCGCATCCGTGGCGCGGCTCGCGGCGAGGTTCTCGATCACGGCGGAGAGGGCGGGAGCAGCGGACTCGTCCGCGTACCCGCGGAGGCGCGCCGCCCTCGCGGGGTCGTCGGTCCACCATCTCTTCTTCGCCGGGTCCCAACGGAAGCCCGCGGACTTGGGCTTGTCGCGGTCCTCGAAGGAACAGGAAAACACGAACACGGTGCCGTCATGCACGAGCTTCATGGGGGTCCTCCTTCTGGACGGTTTCGAATCAGGGGAGAGGGCGTCAGCCCTCCACGAATCCTTCGCCCTCGCACGTGGGGCACTTCTCGTTTTCGACGAGATGTCCGCCGGGGCACGAGCCGCCGCGCCCCATGCACAGGGAGCAGTCGGAGTGGTCGTCGTACGTGAGCGAGCCGACGCCATCGCAGGTCTCGCACTCCTCGACGAGGAGGGCGTTCCATGTCTCGGTCTGCTCGTTCCGGTAGGGCAGGGAGCAGAGGACCGAGTCCTTCGTCTCCATCTGCCACTTCCTCGCCTCGGGCATCGGCATCCCGACGGCGAAGGCTCCGTCCACCGGATGAAGCGGCTCGTGCGGGTTGTACCTGCCGAGGTAGAGGGGGCCGTCCGGGGAATCGACGCTGACGCAGTAGAGGGTCGCCTTAGACGGAGTCGCCATCGGGAGTCTCCTTTCGAGTCGGCGTTGCGTTGATGACGTCGCGGGCGCGGAGCCGGAAGCCCCGCTGGTACGCGGATTCGAGAGCATCGGCGATCCGTCCGTCGAACTCGACGACGAGACGGTGGCGCTCGGATTCGAGGGTGTCGAGGAGGGTCACGTCCTCGTCGGCGATCACGCGGACCTCGTCGACGACGCCGAACTTCGCGAAGTAGCGGTTCGTCCCGATACGCACGGCGTCGGGATCGTGGCCCGTGAGTTCGCGGCTCATCGGGACTCCCTTCTTCCCGAAGAACAACCGCGAGAACTTGTAGGAGTGCGCCGCGATGAAGCTCGCGAAGCGCACGAGGGCGCCGCTCGGGCCGCGGACCTCCGGCTCGTCCGGAGACTCGCGCAGGGCGGCGCGGTAGTAGAGCGCGGGGAGCGACTTCGAGGCTCGACGGTAGCGGTAGACGAGCGAGTGCTTCATCCGCGCACCTTCTCGGTCAGCGTCGTCGGACCATCGACGGCGAGGTAGGGCTTCATGCGAGCGAAGAGCTTCTCGCCGACGCCCGGGACGGCCATGAGGTCCTCGACGCGGACATAGGGTCCGAAGCCGAGGCGGCGCGCACAGATCAGCGAGGCGAGACGGATGCCGACGCCGGGGAGC
>Ga0335085_10013822_pt1 | contig 11812 bp, 12 predicted proteins | sample Lox_Sample_45_FD_206712 | JGI IMG/M metagenome (GOLD analysis project Ga0335085, IMG submission 206712) | Soil microbial communities from Loxahatchee National Wildlife Refuge, Florida, United States - Lox_Sample_4.5 | ecosystem: Environmental > Terrestrial > Soil > Wetlands | place: USA...
CCCTCGACACCCTCGGCGCCGGCTTCACCCTCGCCAGCCACGATCTCGACATCCGCGGCGCCGGCAACCTGCTGGGCGAGGAGCAGTCCGGCCATATCCGCGAGGTCGGCATCGAGCTCTACCAGCACATGCTGGAGGAGGCGGTGCAGGAGGCCCGCGGCGCCGCCCGCGCGGTCGCGGCCGAGAGCTGGACGCCGCAGATCAACCTGGGCATGCCCGTGCTGATCCCCGAGAGCTACGTCGCCGATCTCGGCGTGCGCCTCGGCCTCTACCGCCGCATCGCCGCGCTCGTCGACCGCGCCGAGATCGACGCCTTCGCCGCCGAGATGATCGACCGGTTCGGCCCGCTGCCGCCCGAGGTCGAGAACCTGCTGCAGATCATCGCCATGAAGCGTCTCTGCCGCGACGCCGGCATCGACAAGGTGGAAGCCGGCCCGAAGGGCGCGGTGCTGTCGTTCCGTGACAACAAGTTCGCCAAGCCCGAGAATCTCATCGCCTTCATCGGCAAGCGCCAGGCCGTCATCAGCCTGCGCCCCGACCACAAGCTGGTCTATCGCCAGGCCTGGGACAACGCCAAGACCCGCGTCGCCGGCGTCCACAAGCTGATGGAAGAGATCGCCAGGCTGGCGGCATGATGTCGTTGACGAGAGGGCTCACACTCGTCCTGGGTGCTCTCGGGTTGGCCGCCTGTTCCGCTGATACCACGGGCGTCGATTTCGCCACTCTCGTGCGGCCGTCGTCGCCGAACACCTATCTGGTCTGCCCGAAGGACCGCTGCGCCGCGAAGGCCGATGAGGAGGGGCCTGCCTACGCCGTGCCGGCGGCGCAGCTCTTCGACCAGGCCCGGACGTTTCTTGCGGCCGAACCGCGCACCGAGTTGGTGCAGGACCAGCCGGAGACCCTGCGCTTCGTGCTGGTCCAGCGCTCTGCCTTCTTCCGCTTTCCCGACACGATCACGATCCAGGTCTTCTCGCTGCCCGATGGCGGCTCGACCCTGGCCATCTACAGCCAGTCGAACTACGGCTACGGCGATTTCGGCGTCAACAAAGACCGGGTCCGCAGCTGGATCGGCCTGCTCGACGGGCAGGTGGCCCGCCGCGCCGCGCCCTAAGCTGCCGCCGTTAATCCTTTCCTAACCCAGCCGGTAACGGCGAATTAGAACTGGTCGCCTATCGTCCGAAGCTCCGGGGGAAGGACCAGCCGCATCTGGACCATCCTCCCATCGAGGTGCGGTGAGATCGGCATGCAGACGGCCAGGGGAACGGCGCCCAAACGGCAGCGCAAGGGCAACACGCCCGCGGCGCCCCATGTGGCCGCGCCCGCCCACAAGACCGTGAACCTCGCCCTGCAGGGCGGCGGCGCCCATGGCGCCTTCACCTGGGGCGTGCTCGACCGCCTGCTCGAGGACGAACGCATCCAGCTCGACGGGGTCAGCGCCACCAGCGCCGGCGCCATGAACGGCGCCGCGCTGATCTACGGCCTGGCCGATGGCGGCCGCGACGGCGCCCGCGAGCTGCTGCGCCGCTTCTGGCAGCGCATTTCCGAGAGCGCCCGCTACACCATCTTTCAGCCGACCCCCTTCGACCGGATGTTCGGCAAGCACGACCTCGACCATTCGCCGGCCTACCAGGCCTTCGACTTCATGACGCGCCTGCTGTCGCCCTACCAGCTGAACCCCACCGATGCGAACCCGCTGCGCGACTTGCTGGTCGAGCTCATCGATTTCGACCGCCTGCAGCACGTCACCACGGTCAAGCTCTATGTCTGCGCGACCAACGCCCGCACCGGCAAGATCCGCGTCTTCCAGCCGGAGGAGATCTGCGCCGACGTGCTGCTGGCCTCGAGCTGCCTGCCGGCGCTGTTCCGTGCCGTCGAGATCGACGGCGAGGCCTACTGGGACGGCGGCTACATGGGCAATCCCGCCATGTTCCCGCTGCTCTATGGCTGCCAGGCCAGCGACATCGTGCTGGTCGAGATCAACCCGATCCGCATCGACGAAGTGCCGACCACCGCTCGCGCCATCATGGACCGCATCAACGACATCTCCTTCAACGCCACGATGATGCGGGAGATGCGCACGATCGCCTTCGTCACCCAGTTGCTCGACCAGCATCGCCTCATCGGCAAGACTCGCTATCGCCGCATCGATTTCCACATGATCGAGGCCGAGCAGCAGATGGGCCGCTTCGGCGTCTCCAGCAAGTTCAACCTCGATTGGGGCTTCCTCACCGAACTGTTCAATCTCGGGCGCCGCACGGCCGACGACTGGCTTGCGCGTAACTACGATCGGCTCGGCCGTGAATCCACGGTCGACATGCAGAAGCTGTTCTTCTGAGCCATGCTGCCGATCGAACGCACGATCGTCCCGGATGTCATCGGCGAGCAGCGCCTAGTCACGCTGTCGCCGCGCGACACCGCGAAGACGGCCGTGGAGCTGATGGCCAAGCGCCGCATCGGCGCCGTGCCGATCGTCGACAAAGGCCGCCTCGTCGGCATCTTCACCGAACGCGACGTCGTGCTGCGCATCGTTGCCGCCGGCCGCGACCCGAACAAGACGACGCTGTCGAAGGTCATGACGCCGGAGCCGGAGACCCTCGAACCTGGCGACAGCGTGCGCGCCGCCCTCGACCTCATGCAGGCCGGTCATTTCCGCCACCTGCCGGTCGTCGACGAAGACCGCCTCATCGGCATCGTCTCGATCCGCGATCTCTATCAAAGCGTCGTCGACCAGATGGGCGCCGATATCATCCTGCTTGCAGAGGGGTTGCTGCAGGGATAGTGAGCACGCGGCTTTTCTTCCCCGCGAAGCCGCCGCTCAAGAAGCGGCAGTCATTGCCTCGCTGCGCACCTGCTCCTCCTCGCGGGCGAGGTCGAAGAGCTGGAAGAAGGCCTCGGGCTCCTGCGCGCCGGAGAGCGCGAAGCGGCCGTTGAAGATGAAGCAAGGCACGCCGTTGATGCCGGCGCGGCGCGCCAGCGTATCTTCGCCCAGCACGGCCTCGGCATCGGCGTCGCCGGCGAGGTAGTCGGCGGCCTCGCTGCGGTCGAGCCCGGCCTCCTCCGCCACATCGGCGAGCACGGCGCGATCGCCGATATTGCGCCCCTCCAAAAAATAGGCGCGGAAGAGTGCGTCGACCGCCTCGTCCTGGCGCTCCTGGTTGCCGGCGAAGCGGATCAGCCGGTGCGATTGCAGCGTGCTCGGCGTGCGCCTGATGCGGTCGAAGGCGAAGGCGATACCTTCGCCCGCGCCGGCGGTGCGCACCGTGTCCAGGATCGCGCGCGCCCGCTCGGCGCCGCCGAACTTCGCGTCGATATAAGCCTTGCGGTCCATGCCCTCGGCCGGCATGCCCGGATTGAGCTGGAAGGCCCGCCAGCGCACCTTCAACCCCCGCTGCGGCCGCGCCTCCAGGGCGCGCTCCAGTCGCCGCTTGCCGATGTAGCACCAGGGGCAGATGGTATCGGAGAACACGTCGAGGATCATGCCGGCCCGCTCTTGACCTTTGCGACTCCTGCCCTGACCATAGCGCAGAACGGCCGGCGAGGGGAGTGGCGCCGCGATGGGCGGCATATACGAGCAACATCTCGACAAGAATCCGGCCAACTATGCCCCACTGACCCCGCTCGGGTTCCTCGAACGGGCGGCCGCGGTGTTTCCGAACAAGACGGCCGTGATCCACGGCGAGCGCGCCTACAGCTATCGCGAGTTCGACGAGCGCTGCCGCCGGCTGGCAAGCGCGTTGACCAAGGCCGGCGTCGGCCCGGGCGATACGGTCGCGGTTCTCGCCGGCAACGTGCCAGCGACCCTCGAGGCGCACTATGGCGTCCCCATGCTGGGGGCCGTGCTGAACGCCATGAATTTCCGGCTCGACGCCCCCACAGTCGCCTTCTGCCTCGCCCACGGCGAGGCCAAGGTCTTCCTCGCCGACCGCGAGTTCGCGGAGGTCGCCCGCAAGGCGGTGCTGCAGCTCGAGCGCAAGCCGATCGTGGTCGAGATCGACGATCCCGTCGCGGCCTATCCCGAGGGGACGCCGCACATCACCTCCGTCGAATACGAGGATTTCATCGCCAGCGGTGACCCGGCCTTCCGCTGGCGCCCGCCGGCCGATGAGTGGCAGGCCATCAGCCTCAACTACACTTCCGGCACGACAGGCAATCCGAAGGGTGTCGTCTATCACCATCGTGGCGCCTATCTGAACGCCATCGGCGATGTCATCACCTTCGGGCTGGACAGCCGCTCGGTCTATCTCTGGACGCTGCCGATGTTCCACTGCAACGGCTGGTCGTTCACCTGGGGCGTGACGGCGGCCTCGGCCACCCATGTCTGCCTGCGCAAGGTGGATCCGGCCCTGATCTACCCGATGATCAAGCGCCACGGTGTCACCCACCTGTGCGGCGCCCCGATCGTGCTGAACCTGCTGGCCAACGCGCCGGAGTCCGTGAAGGTGAAGTTCGACCGGCCGGTCGACGTCGCCACCGGCGGCGCGGCGCCGCCGAGCGCCATCATCGAGGCCATGGAGCGCAGCGGCTTCCGGGTCCTCCACATGTACGGCCTGACCGAGACCTACGGCCCCAACACGGTCTGCGCCTGGCAGAGCGAATGGGAGAACATTCCGACCCGCGAGCGCACGCGCCAGATGGCGCGCCAGGGCGTCCGCTACCTGACCTCCGAGGACCTCATGGTCGCCGACCCCGAGACGATGGCCGAGGTGCCGCGCGACGGGGCGACCATCGGCGAGCTGATGCTGCGCGGCAACACCCTCATGAAGGGCTATCTCAAGAACCCGTCGGCGAGCGCCGCGGCGTTCCGCGGCGGCTGGCTGCACACCGGCGACCTCGCCGTGCGCCATCCCGACGGCTATGTGGAGGTCAAGGACCGCTCCAAGGACATCATCATCTCCGGCGGCGAGAACATCTCCAGCCTGGAGGTGGAGGAGGTGCTCTATCGCCATCCCCAGGTGCTCGAAGCGGCGGTGGTCGCCCGCCCGGACGAGAAGTGGGGCGAAACGCCCTGCGCCTTCGTGACGCCGCGTCCGGGCGCGGAGAGCCTGTCGGCGCAGGAGGTCATCGCCTGGTGCCGCGATAACCTCGCACATTTCAAGGCCCCAAAGACCGTGGTCTTTGGCCCGCTGCCGAAGACCTCGACCGGCAAGATCCAGAAATACATCCTGCGCGAGCAGGCCAAACAGTTGGGCGATCCGCCCGCCTGCTGAACACCGAGAGGGGGTCGGATTGGAGGACTGGACCACTCACCTCCGCGAGATCGCCGAACAGCTCAATCCCTACAACACCGGTAATCAGGTCCTCTACTATACGTGGCTGATCGTCTATACCTTCACCTGGGTCGCAATCTGGCGTTCGACGAGGCCATGGCTACGCTTCCTGTGCTTTCTGCTCAATCAGCTGTTCTCCGTCGGGATCCTGCTGTCGACGGTCTTGACTGTCGCGTTCATCATCAGCTTCTGGAAAGAATCTCTCGCCGTGTTCGTCGCCACGGCGGGCCTCAGCCTGCTCCTGTTCCGGCGCCGGCGGCAGCACTAGTATCGGCCCATGTCTGATACCGCCTCCTTCGATCTCGCCGGCAAGGTCGCGCTCGTCACGGGCGCGTCGAGCGGGCTCGGGCGGCGCTTCGCCCTCGTGCTTGCAAAGGCCGGCGCCAAGGTCGGCGTCGCGGCGCGGCGCACCGACAAGCTCGCCGAGGTCGTGCGCGAGATCGAGTCCTTCGACGGCCGCGCCGTGCCCATCCCGCTCGACGTCACCGACCCCGCCAGCGTGCGCACCGCCGTTGCCGCCGCCGAGACGGAGCTTGGCCCGATCGGCGTGCTCGTGAACAACGCCGGCGTCATCGTGGTGAAGCCGCTGCTCGATCATACGGTCGAGGAATGGGACCAGGTCATCGACACCGACCTCAAGGGCGTGTGGCTGATGGCACAGGAGGTCGCCCGCCACATGGTGCGCCTCGGCCATGGCGGCAGCATCATCAACATCGGCTCGATTCTCGGCCTGACGGCGCAGCCGCGGCGGCCGTCCTACTGCGCCGCCAAGGCCGGCGTGATCCACCTGTCGCGCGCCATGGCGGTCGAGCTGGCGGCGCACAAGATCCGCGTGAATGCCATCGCCCCCGGCTTCTTCGAGTCGGAGATGACACATGATTTCCTCGCCAGCAATGCCGGCCAGGCCATGGCCACGCGCATCCCGATGAAGCGCGCCGGCGCCGTCGACGAGCTGGACGGCGCGTTGCTGCTGCTGGCGTCCGACGCCTCCCGCTACATGACCGGCGCCGTCATCACGGTCGACGGCGGCCACAGCCTCACCCTGTAGGACGCGCCATGGACTTCACCCTCGCTCCCGAGATCGAGGATCTCCGCCAGCGCTACCGCGCGTTCGTCGCCGAGCACATCCTGCCGGTCGAACGCGACCGCGAGAACTACGATGAGCACGAGAACATCGCGCTGCCGGTGCTGGAGGGACTGCGCGGCAAGGCCAAGGCGGCGGGCCTGTGGGCGCCGCAGATGCCGAAGGCGCGGGGCGGACTGGGGCTGCCGATCGTTGGCATGGCCGCCTGCTACGAGGAGATGGGTCGCTCGATCTTCGGGCCGGTCGCATTCAACTGCGCCGCCCCCGACGACGGCAACATGCTGCTGCTGGAGAAGGTGGCGAGCGACGCGCAGAAGGCGCGCTGGCTGCAGCCGATCGTCGACGGCAAGGTGCGCTCGGCTTTCGCCATGACCGAGCCCATGCCGGGCGCCGGCTCCGACCCATCGGCCATGCGCACGCGCGCGGAGAAGAAAGGCGACCGCTGGATCGTCCGCGGCCACAAATGGTTCATCACCGGCGCCGGCTTGGCCGACCACTTCATCCTGATCGCGCGCACGTCGGACGACGCGCGCAAGGGCCTCACGGCCTTCCTCTTCGACGCCGACCAGCCGGGCTGGGAGATCCTGCGCCGCATACCCATCATGGGGCCGGAGGAGCATGGGGGCCATTGCGAGCTGAAATTCGACGGTCTGGAGATCCCGGACGAGAACCGGCTGATGAACCTCGGCGACGGACTGAAGGTCACGCAGATCCGCCTGGGCACGGCGCGGCTTACCCACTGCATGCGCTGGCTCGGCCTGAGTAAGCGCGCGCTCGAGATCGCCCGCGACTATGTGGCGAGGCGCGAGAGCTTCGGCGCCAAGCTGGCCGATCATGAGGGCGTGCAGTGGCTGCTGGGCGAGGCCGCGATGGCCATCGAGACCGGCCGCCTGCTGGTGATGAAGGCGGCCTGGAAGCTCGACCAGGGCGACTTCGCGCGCCAGGAAGTCTCCATGGCCAAGATCCAGGTCGCGGAAACCCTGCACAAGGCCGTGGACACGGCCCTGCAGCTCTGTGGCGCCCTCGGCTACTCCGCGGACACGCCGCTGGAGTGGATGTACCGCTACGCCCGCCAGGCCCGCCTCGTCGACGGCGCCTCCGAGGTGCACAAGATGGTGCTGGCCCGCGCCTATATGGCCGCGGGCAGCGACTTCTGGGACTGGAAATGACCATCGACTTGGCGGCCGATGCGGCGGCCCGGGAGCGTCTCAGCCGGTTCATTGCAAGAGCGGCGGGTGCCAGGCGCGCAGCCCTCTCGAACATTGCCCCGCTCCGCGGCGGTGCGATCCAGGAGAACTGGTCGCTCGACATCGATCTGGAGGGCGGAGCGCTCGCCGGCCGCTATGCCCTCGTGCTGCGCACCGATGCGCCCTCGCGCGTGGCCGCCAGCCACGGCCGGGCCCAGGAGTTCGCCCTGCTCCGGCTCGCGCGGGCCGCCGGCGTCACGGTGCCGGAGCCGCTTTGGCTGTGCGGCGACCCGGCGGTGCTCGGCCGCGCGTTCTATCTGATGCGGCGGATGCCCGGTGTCGCTGCCGGCCATAGGATCGTGAAGGACCCGTCGCTCGGCGGCCCGCGCCATGCGCTGGCGGAGCGGCTTGGGCAGGAGCTGGCCCGCATCCACGCCGTGACGCCTCAGACCCTGGCGCGGCTCCTGCCCGGCCAATCGTTCGACTTCCTTGCACCGTCCTCGGCCAACCCCGGTCTTGACCGGGTCCAGCTCTACCGCCGCTATCTGGACGACCTCGCTGATCCTCACCCGGTTCTCGAGTGGGGCCTGCGCTGGCTGGAGCTGCACAGCCGCCCGGCCGGCGAGATCACGCTCGTGCACCAGGATTTCCGCACCGGCAACTACCTCGTCGACGAGCGCGGCCTCACCGCCATCCTCGACTGGGAGTTCTGCGCCTGGGGCGACCCGATGTCGGATATCGGCTGGTTCTGCGCCAGATGCTGGCGCTTCGGCGCCGTCGACCGCGAGGCTGGCGGCATCGCTGCCCGGGCACCCTTCTATCGCGGCTACGAGGCCGCCTGCGGCCGCCGGATCGATCCCGCCGCGGTGCACTACTGGGAGGTCGCCGCCCACGTCCGCTGGGCCGTGATCGCCCTGCAGCAGGCTGCCCGCCATCTCTCGGGCGCGCAGCGCTCGCTGGAGCTGGCGCTCACCGGCCGCATCGTCCCCGAGCTCGAGCTCGAGATCCTGAGACTGATCGACAGCCCGGAGGGCAGGGCCGCCTGATGACGGACAAGCCGGACGCCGCCGCCCTGCTGGAGGAAGCCCGCCGCGCCCTGCTCGACACCCTGCTGCCGCTGCTCCCACCCGAGCACCGCTATGACGGCCTGATGGTCGCCAACGCCATGGCCATTGCCGCCCGCGAGGCCGGGCAGGGGGACGCCGTCCTCCGCGAAGCGGCGCAGCGGCTGGCAGCGCTGCTGCCTGAGCCCGGCGACACCACGAATGCCAGTTGGCAGGCGCGGCTGCCGGAGCTCGAAACGCGGCTCGCGCGCGAGATCCGCGCCGGCCGGTGCGACGCGGGAATTCGGCGCGAGGCCGTGGCCGACTACCTGCGCTGGTCTGTGGTTGTGCGCTTGCGTCTCAGCAACCCCAAGGCGCTGCCGAACCCCTAGGGCGCCGCCTTGCTCGGGCCCTTCAAAAAAGTCGGGGCCGCGCACGATGTCGCGGCCCCGTGGGATGGATGAGGAAGGAGTATGGAGCGCCGGTTTGGCGTGTTCGAAAATATGCGGGAGTTTCTTGCCGAACCGATCAGCGGGCGCCAATCACAAATGAGCTAGTGGGAGTGAGCATCGACTGCTGGGTCGAGGTCGGCGCGGCCGGCGTCGAAGTCGGCGCCGCCTCCACGACCATGCAGTCGACAGAGCGTTCCTTGAGGTTGGAGCAGAGCGCCTTGGCATCCTTCCGGTCGCTGAAGGAGCCGGCCTGCAGGCGGTAGTAGACGCCTTTGTCGGTGCCGAGGTCGGCCTTGGCCACGGCATGCGGCAGCTTGGCCAACAGGTCGGCCTGCTCGGCGGTCAGCGCCTGCCAGCCGGCGGACGCTTCCTGCTCGGAGCGGTAGGAGGCAATCTGCACGGTGTAGATCTTGGCCGAGTCCAGGGTCTTGGCCGTGACCGTCATTGCCGGCGTGGCATCGCTGGCAGACGCGGTCACCGTGGGGCTAACCGAGCTCGCTGGCGCCGGAGAGGTCGTGCCTGCCGAGGTGGTCGCGGCCGGGCTGGCGTGTGCCGGAGCGCTGGTGCTGGCAGACGCGGCAGGCGGCTGGGCGGCCGCGGCCGGCGTCGCGCTGGCAGGTGTGGCGGGCTTGTCGGAAGCGGCAGGCGTCGCCGGCGCCGGCGGCACCGCCGCAGTCTGGGTCGTCGCCGGGCTGGCGCTGGCCGTCGCGGCCGTCGGCTGGGACGGCGCGGCCGGGGTCGCCGCGGGAGTCGCGGGCGCAGCCGCCGGCTTGTCGTCGCCGATGGCGGAGGAGGACAGGAAGCGCGGCGCGCCGGCCTCCTGCGCGGGCGGCTCCGAGGAGGCGGCCGCCGCGCTCGGCGGAGTCGCGCTGCCGGACGTGGCCGTCGACGGCGTGCCCGTCGTCCCGTTCACGTCGGTCGCGTCGACGAGTTCCTCATCCCAATCCGACCAGCTGTCCTTCTTGCCGTTCTGCTTGATCACGACAGGGCCCGACTGGGCCGTCTGGGTCTGCGTATCGCTCTGCTTGCCGGTCGTGATGACGGGCAGCGGGTCGCCCTCCTGCGAGGCCGACATGTAGGGCTGCTGCGGCTCGTCGATCGAGGAACTCTGCGCCAGCTCGTTCAGCGGTGTAACGGGCTTGGCAGCCGGGGCATACTGGCGGCCCTTCAGCTCGACGCCAAGCGCCTCCTTCAGGAGCTCCTGCTTCTTCGCGGCGTCGGCGGTGCTCAGCGCCGCGATGTTGCGGTCCACGGTGCCGGGCGGCAAATCGCCGCGGCTCACCTGCTGGGCCTGCGCGACCTGGCCGTTGGCGCCGTAGAGCAGCGCCAGGTTTTGGCGATTGACGGCCGTGGCGCTGGCAGACTTGCTCACGTCCTCCAGGATCTTGATGGCGCCGGCATCGTCGCCGGCCAGGGCCATGGAGAGCGCCAGGTTGTTCTTCGCCGACTGGTTGGCCGGGTCGAGCGTGAGCACCTGGTGATAGGTCTTCTGGGCGGCCGTGTGGTCGCCCGTCATGTCCTGCGCCACGCCCAGGCCGTTGAGGCTGCGGATATCGTTGGGCGCGATGCTGAGGGCAGTCTGATACTGCGCGAGGGCGAACTGCGGCTGGCCCAGGAGGATGCGCGCGTGGCCGAGGCCGCGCAGCGCCTCAAGATTGCTCGGCTGGAGCTGCAGGGCGCTGCTGTAGGCCTGCGCCGCCTCGGCGTTGGAGCCCACGGCCAGCAGGCTGTCGCCCATGCCGAGCAGCGGCCGGGCGTCGCCCGGATTGGCCTGCGCGGCCTGCTGATACATAGCGGCAGCGCTGCTGAAGTTGCCCTCTGCCTTGAGCCGGTCGGCCAGGGTCAGGGCGTCCAGGTGCGAGGCGTTCGTCGCCCGCTGCTGCGGCGCGGGGGCGGCCCCATGGGTGCCCATGCCGCCGGCGCAGCCGCCCACCACCAGGGGCAGGCCAACCGCCAACAGAGTGGCCCAGTGGCGTTTCGAACGATTGAGCATCAAGGCCTCCGCAATGCAGCCGAAAATGAATGCAATGCGGCGGATGGTAAGCTTGACTTCTTATTACTTGGTTAACGGCGCTTAAGCCTAACCAACCCTTTAGCACCTATTTTTCGCGCTTTTTGCGAAACGCTGGACCTCTCAACCGACCCTGTGAAAACATTCCCTCCCCGGTGCGGCGGGGAGGGGATGCCTGGGGAACCCTACTTCTTCAGGAGGTCGCGGATCTCGGCCAGCAGCACCTCGGAGCGCGGCGGCGCCGCCGGAGCAGCGGCAGGGGCCTCCTTCTTCATCTTGTTCATGCCTTTGATAAGCAGGAACATCACGAAGGCGACGATGATGAAGTTGATGACGAGGTTGATGAACAGCCCGTAATTGATGGTGGCGGCACCGGCATCCTTAGCCGCCTTGAGCGACGGGAACTGCTCCTGCGGACCCGAAAGGTTGATGAACAGGTTCGAGAAATCGACCCCGCCGGTGACCTTGCCGACGATCGGCATGATGATGTCGTTCACCATCGAGTTCACGAGCCCGCCGAAGGCGACGCCCATGATGATGCCGACGGCCATATCGATGAGATTTCCCCGCATGGCGAAATCTTTGAATTCTTTGAGCATGGTGTACTCCCTCCGCTAATCCGGCGGCCCCTGGGCGAACACCTGCGCATTTCGATGGCGCCCGCGCGTCGCCGCCCCCGCTGCAATCCTGGCAGATGTCTTTTCGGAACACCACCGGCCGGTCGGCGGTCGGGGAGGGCCGTGATCAGCCGAGAATCGCGCGCCGACG
>Ga0335085_10013823_pt1 | contig 11812 bp, 9 predicted proteins | sample Lox_Sample_45_FD_206712 | JGI IMG/M metagenome (GOLD analysis project Ga0335085, IMG submission 206712) | Soil microbial communities from Loxahatchee National Wildlife Refuge, Florida, United States - Lox_Sample_4.5 | ecosystem: Environmental > Terrestrial > Soil > Wetlands | place: USA: Florida...
CGACGATCAAGTTCACGGTCGCGCCCAGCTCGACCGGGTGCGGCAGTAACGACAACAACACCGTCACCGTCACCGGGACCGCGAAGGTCACCGGCGGCACCGGCACGTACAGGCTGGCCCGCGGCACCTGGACGTTCTCCGGGTACTACGACCGCGGCACCGGCGCTTTCACCGTCACGTTCTCGGGCTCGATGCGGGTCTGAACCCTGCATGGCCCGTACATCGACCACACGCACGAAGGGAGGAACGATGAAGCGGCTACTGGCCGTGCTGACCCTCGCGATCGGGACGGCGATGCTGACGTCGTCCGCGCTCGCGCAGAATCCCCCGACTCCGAACCCGTTCCCGGGGGCGAAGCACCAGGTCTTCCTGTACGTCGACACCGTCCAGAACTCGCATCCGAAGAACCCTGCCGTCACACCGACGGTCGGGTGCTCGCAGACGAACTTCTTCCGGCGGGGCCAGGGCGTCGTGTTCCGCTCCTGGGGCGTCGAGACCAAGACCGGTCTCGCGCTGACGCCGGACAACGTCCGCTACTTCTACGCGACGATTCCCGGCGTGGCGACGCCGCTGAAGCTCAACTTCGGCGCGCACGGAGCCGGGTCGAACGCACCGTGGTTCTGGACCGTCAACTGGGACATCCCGAACGACTACCCACTCGGGATCGTCAACTACAAGCTCTTCGTCCGCATGAAGGACGGAACGAGGACCTCCTTCTCGCAGGACGGGCTGGCCGCCACCTCCCGCCTGACCATCACACCGTAGAACCCGAAAGGAAACGACCATGAGCAGCACTGCACACACGACAGCTTCCTGGAGGCGGAAGCTCGCGATCGCCGGTGCGACGCTGGCGGGCGCGCTGCTCCTCCTCCCGGCGGTGGCCGTCGCGGATCCCAAGCCGATCCCACCGCCGGCGATCCCGGGCGTCCCGGGGCTTGCGGGGCCAGTCGCGCCCGCGGCCGCTCCCGTGGACAACATGGGGATCCTCAAGGCGACGCCCGACACGGCGCCGGGCGGAACGAACTTCACGCTCGCGGGCACTGGGCTCGCGCCCGGGAAGGCAGTCTCGATCACCTGGTCGACGGGGAACATCAGCTACGTGCTGGATGCCCGGCCGGACACGGTCGACTACCTCGGCCGGTCGGTCAGCAAGTTCAACGTGGTGATCGGCAAGGCGACGACCGACTCGAAGGGAGCCTTCAGTGTCTCGCTGACGGCGCCGAAGGACTTCGGCGGCATCCACGACATCTACGCAGTGATCGACGGCAAGCAGGTCTCGCACGGCGGGTTCCTCGTCTCGAGAACCGTCACGATCTCGCCCCTGAAGGGGCCGATCGGCACGCCGATCACGATCACCGTCACCGGCCTCGGCATGAGCCAGTACGAGAGCGAGGCGGCGGTGCTGTACGACGACCACTACAGCGGGCTGATCGCCGGGAACACGACGCGTGGCACGGCGACCGTCCAGATCAGGGCCGCCGGCCCGGTCGGGCAACACATGCTCGAGGTCTACGACGCCAGCCACGTCCTCCCGTACCTGAACATCGAGGAGTCGCCGCTTCCGTGGCTCACGCCGTTCGAGTTCGGGTTCACGGTCACGAAGGACGCGGGTGCCCCGCGTCCCCGCGTCGAGATGCCCGTGACGGTGCAGCCGACCGTCGACGCGCGGACGACGCTGTCCGCCGGGACCGCCGCTGTCTCCGGTGCGGCCACGGCGAAGTTGAGCGTGACGAACGGCAGCATCCTGACCAAGGTCGGCGTCACCGCCTCGGGGCTGACCGCGAACGCCCCGGTCGATCTCGAGTGGGCGACCGTCGTCGGCAACCGCGTGAACTGCACCGGCACGTGCTGGTCGTCCGTCCAGGTTCCGCTCGGCAAGCCGACCGCGGCCGCCGACGGCTCGCTGGCCGCGTCGATCACCGTCCCGGACGGGCTGGGCGGTTGGCATGCCGTCCAGCTGATCCAGAACGGCCAGGTCAAGGCCCAGGTGCCGTTCTTCGTCAACCGCAGCTTCGTCTCGATCACGAAGACCGTGAAGGCGGGGCAGAAGTTCACGATCCACCTGAAGGGCGTCGGCTGGACGCAGGTCGACAACACACTCGCGGTCACGTACGACAACAGCTACATCGGGTACGCATGCGGGTTCAACAGCCAGGGCGACGTGACCATGAACCTCGTCGCCACCGGCGCGCCCGGCACGCACCTGATCGACCTCTATCCGATGATGTACACGCAGTCGCCGGCGTATCCGTTCCCGCCGCTCGCGATGATGCCGCTCCTGAGCTTCAACCGTGACGGGCCCGGGCTCGCACTCGGGTACAACCTGCCGGCCTTCCACCTGGCGATCACGGTCGTCAAGTAGGCGGACGGGGAAACGGGGAGAGGGGCGCCCGACCGCCCCTCTCCCTCAGTCTTCGCGCACCGGCTGCCCGGGAAGCCACCAGTTCCAGCGGCCGAGGATCGCCATCAGCGAGGGGACGAGGATCACGCGCACGAGCGTCGCGTCGATGAAGACGGCGAGCGCCAGCCCGACACCCAGCTCCTGGAGGCCCGGCACGCGGCCGACCGCGAACCCGGCGAACGCGGCGACCATGATCGCGGCCGCCGCCGTGACGATCCGCCCCGTCCGCTCGAGCCCGACGGCGACGGCGCGTGCGTTGTCGTGCCGCGCATCCCACTCCTCGCGCATCCGCGTGACCATGAACACCTCGTAGTCCATCGAGAGCCCGAAGAGGACGGCGAAGAGGAAGATCGGGATCCAGCCCTCCACCTGGTCGCTGCGGTGCAGCCCGAGCAGGCCGCTTCCCACCCCCCAGCGGAAGATCACGACGAGCAGCCCGTAGACCGCAGCGACGGTCAGCAGGTTCAGGAGCACCGCCTTCAGCGGGAGCAGGGCCGACCGGAACGCCGCGAGGAGCGCCGCGAACGTGAGCGCGAGCACGCCGAACACCAGCCACGGAAACGCGTCGTAGGCACGTGAGAGGAAGTCGACCCCCTGCGCCGGGATCCCGCCGGCGCGGACCCCGACGCCTGCCGGGAAGTCCGACGCAGGGATTATCCGGTCGCGCAGCCGGTGGACGAAGGCCTGCGTCTCGCGGTCGCCGTACTCGTGCCGCCCGGCCACGATCACCCGCGTGTACCGGCCGCTCCGATCCACGTACGGCGCGGCCGTGCCGTTCGCGATCACGTAGGCCTCCGGGTCGTCGACGAGCCGGTCGGCGAGCCGCGCCACCGCAGCGCGCACCGGCGCCGAGCGGGCCCCGCCGGGGGCGCCCGCGTCGACGACGATCTGCGTCGGGGTGACGATCCCCGGCCCGGCGCGGTCGCGAAGCAACGCGTACCCCCGCATCGCCTCGGGAGAGGAGGGCAGCCTGGAGACCGAGCCGGGCGTCAGGTGGAGGTAGAGCGCGGGCACCGCGGCCGCGCACAGGACAGCGGTCCCGGCGGCGAAGTACGCGACGGGGCGGCGCATGATCGCCCGGGCGATCCGCGCCCACGCTCCCTCCTCGCGCTCCTCCTGCCGGCTCCCGGCGCGACGGCCGAGCAGCGAGAGGAGCGCCGGCAGGAGCGAAAGCGCGGCCGCGATCGTCGCGAGCGGGACGAGGAAGCCGCCGAGCCCGAGCCCGCGGATGAAGGGGATGGGCATCAGAAGCAGCAACCCGAGCCCGATCGCCACCGCGAGCCCGGAGAAGACGACGGCGCGCCCGGCGGTCGCCATCGTCGCCGTGACCGCCTCGTCCGGAGTCGGGCTGCGGGCCAGCTCCTCCCGGAACCGCAACACCACCAGGAGTGAGTAGTCGATCGCCAGCCCGAGGCCGATCAGCTCGACGAGGTTGGGCACGAAGGCCACAATCGGCGTGGCGGCCGCGACGAGGTAGACGGCTCCCAGCGTGGCCGTGATCGCGCCGGCGGCCACCGCAAACGGGATCGCGACCGTGAGGGAGAGCCCGAGCACTACGAGGAGCACGAGCAGCGCGATCGGCACGGCGAGCGCCTCGCCGCGACGGAGGTCGGAGGCGAGCAGCGGGTCGAGGTCGTGCTGGATCGCCGGCTCGCCGGTGACGAGCGCCGGCGGCCCGCCGGGCGTCCGCAGCGCCCGGCGCAGATCGGTCGTTCGGCGCTTCGCGTGCTGCAGGTCGAGCGTGGTGACGACGTCGCCGTACAGGACGTGGCCACCCCGGCGCAGCTCGGTAGCACGGCCCGTCGGGACGACGCGGGCTGCCACTGCAAGCCGTCGTTGCAGGCGCGCCCGGAGTGCGGCATCGGACGGATGGGCAACGGGGAAGACGACCGTGAACGTCCCGTCCGGGCGCACGCCGAACTGGCGCTGGAGGACCGAGGCGGCAATGGCCGAGTCGGTGCCGGGGACGGCGAAGGACGTTTGCAGCCGGTCGTGCAGCCGCGTCGCCGCCCAGGCGCCGACGACCGCGATGCAGATCCAGACGGCGACGACGGCGACTCGATGCCGGAGGACGAAGGCGGTCCAGCGAGCCGGCACGCGGCAAGCGTAACCCGGCCAGAATTGCGCAGTCGTGCCCCTTCGGAACCGCGTCACGCCGCTCGGCGAGCTCGTCGCCGACCCCGCGCGCGGGCTCGTGTACGGGAACCGCGGCTGCCTCCACGACGATGCCGGCCGCATCCGCCGCCGCTACGACGGCCGCCGCTGGATCGCCTGCCGGCTCGAGTTCAGGGGCTGGCACCGGCACCCGCTGCTCCAGCCGGGCCGCTTCACAGAGCTCTTCTTCCTCGACGAGGCGACCGCCTTCGCCGCCGGCCACCGCCCGTGTGCGCTCTGCCGGCGCGAGGACTACAACCGGTTCGGGGCGCTCTGGACGACGCTCCACCCCGGCGAGGAGGGCGCCGACGCGATCGACGCGCGGCTGCACCCGGAGCGGGTGGCGGCTGAGACGCGCGCCCAGCGCCACCATCCGGCCGCGCTCGACGACCTCCCCGACGGCGCGTTCGTCCTCCGGGACGAGGAGCCGTGGCTCGTCCGGGGCGGGCACCTCCTCCGCTGGACGCCGGCCGGCTACCGTGAACGGCGAAGACGGCCGGGCGGCGAGGGGGTCGTCGTCACGCCGCCGTCGCTCGTCGCCGTGCTCCGGGCCGGCTGGACCGGCGCCGTCCCGCTCCTCCACCCGTCGGCGTCCTAGTCGAATCTGCGCTGTGGCATTGCCCGACCCCCGGTCAGCGCCGGCGACGATGCGGCGGAGCGCGAGCGGCACGAAAGTCGGTGGGAAAGGGGGGCAACGTGAACACCACGATGAAAGGCCTCCTCGCAGCCTCCGTCTGCGCGCTTGCGCTGGCCGGAGCAGCTGCCGCAGCGACACCGCCCGGAGCCGACTACCCGTGGGTGCAGCTTCCCGCGTGGGTCGGGACAGGCCAGCCGCAGGCTCCATTCCCGACGACGGCGTACCAGTGGGTACAGCCGCCCGCCTCGGTTCCTGCGGTCTCCGGTGAGCAGACCGTTGCGGTTCCCGGAAGCGGCTACACGTGGGTGCAGCTTCCCGCGTGGGTCGGAACGACCAAGCCGCCGGCACCGCTGCCGGCTGTGGCGTCCCCGGACGCACAGCCACCGGCCTGGATCCCGGCGGGCTGATCTGCGAAACGTCCTGGGGGGTCGCCACACCGCGCGGCGGCCCCCCTCCCGGCGTCCGGGAGTAGCCTTTCGCCTTGCGGCCGAGGAGGGCTATCTCGTTCGTCGTCACGGCAGCGGCGCTGGTCGCCGCGGCCGCCTCCGCCGGCGCCTCGACTCCGGGCCTGCTCGCGGGCTTCAGCGAGAACCTGCCGGAGGACATCGGCAAGGCTGCGACCGGGCCGGCGAAGGACCTCGGCGCCGGGGCGATGCGGATCACGGTCGGGTGGAGCGCAGGGCGGACGAGCCTCCTCGCCGCCGACCAGGCGAAGCTCGACCGGGCGGCCGGGGCGGCGAGCGGGCTGCGGCTCGTGCTCGCCGTCTACGCAGACACCGGCTCGAGCGCTCCGGTCGACGCCGCCGGGCGCGACGCGTACTGCACCTACCTCCGCAACGTGCTCTCCCGCTACTCCTCGATCCGGGACGTCGTGATCTGGAACGAGCCGAACAAGAACCTGTTCTGGAACCCGCAGGCGAACGCCCCCGCCCAGTACGAGGCGCTGCTCGCCCGCTGCTGGGACGTGCTCCACAAGGCCTTCTCGAAGGTGAACGTGATCGGCCTGCCGCTGTCGTCGACCGGCAATGACAACGCGAGCTCGACGTCCCCCGGCGCGTTCATCCGTGCGGTCGGGGACGCGTACCGCGCGAGCGGCCGAACGAAGCGCATCCTCGACACCGTCGGCTACCACCCCTACCCGCTCGACCCCGGCGAGCGGCCCTGGCGGAAGCACATCCAGTCGAAGGTGATCGGCCTCGGGGACTGGAACAAGCTGATGCGCAACCTCTGGCTGGCGTTCAACGGGACGTCGCAGCCGGTCCCCGGCAGCGGCGGCGTCTCGATCTGGTACCTGGAGGACGGCTTCCAGACGCAGATCGACCCGGCCCACGCCGCCGCGTACTCGGGCTCCGAGAACGTCGCCGCGCTGCCGGTCGACGCGGGCGGCGAGCCCGACTCGCCGCCGCCGGACGAGACGAGCGAGGCGCCCGACCAGGTCACCCAGATCCGCGATGCGATCAGGCTCGCCGCCTGCCAGCCGTACGTGGGCGCGTTCTTCAACTTCCTCCTCTTCGACGAGCCCGTGCTGAGCGGCTGGCAGTCGGGCGCGTACTGGGCCGACCGGACGCCGAAGCCCTCGATCGACGCGTTCCGCAGCGCGATCGCGGAGGCGACCTCCGGGAGCGTCGACTGCGGCGCCCTGAAGGGCGGACAGCCGAGCGGCGACTTCACGCCGCCGAGCGTGCCGCAGAACCTCCGGGCGGCCGTCCCGAATCCGCCGCAGGTCGTGCTCACCTGGGACCCGGCCACCGACGACGCGAGCGCGGTCTCGTACCGCGTCTACCGGAACGGCGCGCTCGCGGCGACGACGACCGCGACCACCTGGACGGACACGAACGCCTCCGGCACGGACTCGTACGGCGTGCGCGCGATCGACGCCGCGGGGAACCTCGGCGACGCGTCGGCGTCCGTCGCGACGCCGGTCCCGGATCACACCCCGCCGACGCCGCCGACGAACCTGACGGCGACCCTGCTCTCCGGCCCGACGCGGGTCGCGCTCACCTGGACCGCGTCCACGGACACGGTCGGGGTGACCGGCTACGAGGTCTCCCGCGACGGCACGGTCGTCGGGACGCCGACGGGGACGTCGTTCACCGACGGCGGCGCCGCCCCGGGCGAGCACACGTATTCCGTCGTCGCCCTCGACGCCGCCGGGAACCGCAGCGACCCGGCGACGGCGCAGGTCACGGTCCCCGCCCCGGCTGCGCTCGCGCCGCCGGCGAAGCTGACCGCCGCCGCGCTCTCCAAGCCGCCGCGCGTCCAGCTCTCCTGGGTCGCCGGCGACGCCAACGCACCCGGGTACCGCGTGTACCGGGACGGCGCGGCAATCGCGACGACGAGCTCGACCTCCTACCTCGACGCAACCGTCAAGAAGAAGACGAAGTACGCGTATGCGGTCACGGCCGTCGACTCCACCGGAGCCGAGAGCCCGCCGTCCGCGACCGTCTCGGTCAAGACCGCGAAGAAGTAGCGCGTAGGATCAGCCCGTGCGCGAGCTGCTCGGCCGCAAGCCGATTCTCGGGATGATCCACATGCCCGCGCTGCCCGCGGCGCCCGCGAACGAGCTGACGATGGACGAGCTCGTCGCGTTCGCGCTCTCCGAGGCGGGGAAGCTCGAGGCGGCCGGGCTCGACGCGTGCATCGTCGAGAACGTCGGCGACGTGCCGCTCTTCCGCGACCACGTCCCGCCCGCGACCGTCGCCGCGATGGCCGTGCTCGTCACCGAGGTGCGGCGGGCGACCTCGATGCACGTCGGTGTCAACATCCTCCGCAACGCCTGCGAGGAGGCGCTGTCGATCGCGCACGTCTGCGGCGCCGACTTCATCCGCTGCAACGTCGTCATCGGCGCGTACGTCACCGACCAGGGGATCATCCAGGGCTGCGCCGCGGAGCTCGCGCGGCTGCGCCGCTCGCTCGGCTCGGAGGTGCTGGTCTTCGGCGACGTGCACGTGAAGCACGCGCACCCGCTGTTCGACGTCCCGATCGAGTACGCGGCGCAGGACCTCGCCGAGCGGGGCGGCGTCGACGCCGTGATCGTCTCCGGGCCACGCAGCCCCATCCCGCCGACGATGAAGCGACTCGACACCGTGCTGGAGGCGGTCGAGCTGCCCGTGCTGGTCGGCAGCGGCATCGGGCTCGACAACGTCAAGGAGTTCTACGACCGCGCGGACGGCGTGCTGCTCGGCGAGCCGGACTTCAAGGTCGGCGGCGTCTGGGGCGGCGAGAGCAACCAGGCCGCCTACGCCGAGGCGGTCGCCCGCTGCCGCGGCTGACGGCGCGCCAGGCCCGCTAGTGCCAGGCGCGCGGGTCGACGTAGACGTCGTCGACCATCGTCACGCCGCTCAGGCCGGTGAAGCGGAACGCGACCGCGGTCGTGCCGTTCCCGTCGAGCGGGACGTCCACGTTGACGAGGTACGGGATCGCCGGTGACGGCCTCCAGGCCGGCGAGGCCGCGAGCTTGGCGAACTCGACGGTGCGCAGGTTCCCGTCGGAGGCCTGGTAGATCGCCTGCATCCGGAAGAACGAGAACTTCGACCCGAGGTTGCGGACGAACATGCGGATCGTCGGGTGCTGGAGCGACACGCACATCGGCTTGCTCGTCGCCGACGCCCCGGGCGGGAGGAGCAGCGACGACTTCTCGCCCGGCCCGTGGACGTCGAACGGCTCGTTGCCGCCGACGATCGCCGCCCCGGAGGCGAGCGTCCACGAATCGGAGCTCTCGAACGTCCCGCCGGGGACGAGCGTGTACGGCTGGCCGTCCGCCCACCGGGCGAACGGGCTGGCGACGACCTGGCTCGTGCAAGGTGCGCCCCACGGCGCCGAGTCCTCGGCGAGGGCGGGCGAGACACACGCGACGGCAGCGAGCACCGCGCCGACAGCGATCCAGGTTCTTCGTTCCACGTCCATCTCCTCTCCCCTTCGGGACGCGGTCCAGAGTCTGCCTGGGCATCCCCCGTTTGGAATCACTCGATCGAGGGATCCGAGAACGCGAAATCCCTGGAAAACTGCCAACTGCGGCGAAATTCGATCCAGCCTCGCCTATACCGAGACTGAGAGGAGAAACGAGGGGATGATCGACCTGCGGCTGCCGGTGCGCCCACGTGCCCGTCCGGACGATCCCGATCCGGAGGCGGTGAGGCTGGTCCAGGAGACGCGCGAGCGTGTCGTCGGCGCGCTGACCCCACGCGACCGGCGCGCGTCGCTGCTCGTCGGCGGCGCCTTCCTCGCGGTGGCGGTCCCGTTCGCGGTGCTCTACGACTCGAGCCGCCCGCTGTCGATCGGCGTGCTCGTCGCCCTGGTCGCCGCCTACGCGGTCGCGTTCCGCGTCGAGTTCGAGATCGCCGCGGGCTCGGTCGTCGCCACTGAGCTCGTGCTCGTGCCGATGCTCTTCCTCCTGCCGGTGGACATCGTCCCGCTGGTGGTCGCCGCGGCGATCCTGATCGCGCGGCTGCCGGACTACGCCCTCCGCCGCGCGCCGGTGCAGCGCGTCGGGCTCGACCTCGTCTCCTCGTGGCATGCGATCGGGCCCGCGCTCGTGCTCGCGCTGGCCAGCGAGCAGGGCCCGAAGCTCGCCGACTGGGACCTCTACCTCGCCGCGCTCGCCGCGCAGTTCGCGTTCGACCTCGCCGCCGGCACGGTCTACCAGCAGCTCGCCTACGGGCTGTCGCCGCGGGCCGAGCTGAAGTTCGTCGCTGTCGGATTCGGCGTGGATGCGGCGCTCGCGCCGATCGGCCTCCTGGGTGCGATCGTCGCGACCCAGGGCAGCCCGTACTCCTTCCTCCTGGTCATGCCGCTCGTCGGGCTGCTCGCCGCCTTCGCGCAGCAGCGGCGGTCGGCGATCGACGGGGCCGTCGCCCTCGGCGAGGCCTACCGGGGGACGGCCGAGATGCTGGCGGACGAGATCGAGTGGGACGACGCGTACACGGGCGCGCACAGCCGCGAGGTCGTCGAGCTCGTGCTCGACGTCGCGGACGAGCTCGGCGTCGACGCGCGCGGCCGCCGGGACGCGGAGTTCGCGGCGCTCCTCCACGACGTGGGCAAGCGGCGCGTCCCGCGCGAGGTGATCACGAAGCCCTCGGCGCTGACGCCGGGGGAGCGCGCCCTGATCGAGACGCACACGGTCGAGGGCGAGAAGATGCTCTCGCGGATCGGCGGGCTCCTCGGCGACGTCGGGACGATCGTCCGCTCCTGCCACGAGCGCTGGGACGGGCACGGCTATCCCGACGGGCTGGCCGGCGAGTCGATCCCGCTCGTCGCGCGCATCGTCTCCTGCTGCGACGCCTACAACGCGATGACGACCGACCGCCCGTACCGGAACGCGCTCCACCCCGGGGACGCCGTGATGGAGCTCGAGCTGAACGCGGGCAGCCAGTTCGACCCGACCGTGGTCGCCGCGCTCGTGCGCGTCCTGGAGCGCGAATCCGCGCTCGTGGCCTGACCCGGGCCCCGGGCGGAGCCGATCAGACCTGTGGACAAACGACTCCACTCTCGCCACAGTTTGGGCTTGACGAGACCTGGTGTCTGACACCAGCCGCCTGCGTCAGCAAGAAGCACCTGAGATTTTCCCTGCTTGACGCACGGTTGCACGCTGCAAGACGAACCCGTGGTGTCAGACACCACATCTTCCCTCTGTGACGCCACCCGTTCGGAGTACCCCGTCCCGCGTCGTCTGATCTCGTCTCTAACAAAACTTTTCGCGAACCCTTTCCCGACCCGAACGGCGTGTTCACGTCCACGACCGACAACTGAGAGCACCGATCCACTACAGGAGGTGCTTCGGATGCATGCAAGGCTCTTGCTCGTCGGCGTCGTCACAGCTCTCGCTCTCGCCGGAACGGGGAGCGCGAAGCTCGTCGTGGGGACGCCGGATGCCGACCAGCTGTACGGCACGCCCAGGGCAGACGTGATCGCCGCCAAGGGGGGCGACGACACGGTGCGCGCCCGCGCAGGGAACGACGTCGTCAGCGGCGGCGACGGGAACGACACGCTGTACGGGGGACACGGAAACGACGTCCTCTCCGGCGGCAACGGGAACGACGTGATCTGGGGTGGATACGGGGCAGATCGCGAGCTCGGCGGCCCGGGCGACGACGTCCTCCACGCACTCGCGAACGACAACCGCGTGGACGTCCTCGACTGCGGGCCGGGGAACGACGTCGCCTACCTGAACGTGAACGACCCGCGGGACCGCACGATCAACTGCGAGACCGTGAACCGGATCGTGCCGACCGCCGCCCAGGAGGCCGAGGAGAACTCCGGGGACGACTCGGGAGACTCGGGAACGACGGGACCGACAGGAGCCACGGGGACCACCGGGTAGCCGGCTGGGACACGCGGTGGCGAACGGCGGGCACGACGTGCCCGCCGTTCGTTACCATAGGTAATGAAATGCGTGTCGCCACTGTCGACTCGGTGGAGCTGGCGAGCCGCCTGCGGCCCGTCCTGCTCCACCTGAACCGCCACCTCCGCCGGGAGGCCCACGCCGAGGGGATCACCGGTGGCCAGGCGTCCGTGCTTGCCCAGATCCGCAACGAGCCGCAGCTCGGCGTCCGCGAGCTGGCCGCCCGTTCGGGCGTCTCGGCCCCGTCGATGACGCGCTACCTCGACCGGATGGAGCGCGC
>Ga0335085_10013824_pt1 | contig 11811 bp, 11 predicted proteins | sample Lox_Sample_45_FD_206712 | JGI IMG/M metagenome (GOLD analysis project Ga0335085, IMG submission 206712) | Soil microbial communities from Loxahatchee National Wildlife Refuge, Florida, United States - Lox_Sample_4.5 | ecosystem: Environmental > Terrestrial > Soil > Wetlands | place: USA...
GGCATCCTCATGCTCCAGGGCACGCTGGACCCGGCCACCCCGTACGCGGGCGCCCAGAACGCACACCGGGCGCTCCCGTCCGCGCGGATGGTCGTGGTCGAAGGCGGCGGGAATCACGGGCAGTCGCTGGAGCAGCCCTCGAACTCCTGCGTGCAGGGCTACCTCAACGGCTACCTGAGCACCGGGGCGCTCCCGTCCGCGCCTGGCCTGGTTAACGCCAGGTGCTCGGCCGTGCCCGCGCCGAACCCTGGCGTCTGACCACCAGACGGCCACAATGAGAATTTCTTGTGCTATTGCCCCGTGTAAGCTGGGGCTATGTTGCGGGTGAAGCCGCCGTGGTCAGCCTCGGTCCGGCTGCTCGATGAGCGGGATCGCGCCGCGGTGCTGGCCATCTGCGACCGCGATCCGGTGGCGAATGTCTTCGTCAGCTCGCGGATCCGCGCCCTCGGCCTCGAACCCGGCCGCCTCGGCGCCCAGATGTGGGGGCACCTGGCCGGCGGGCGGCTTGAGTCGCTGTGCTACTCCGGGGCCAACCTGGTCCCCGTCGCCGCCAGCCCGGACGCGGTCGTGGCGTTCGCGGACCGGGCGCTGCGGCAGGGCCGCCGGTGCTCGTCCGTGGTCGGCGCGGCCACCGAGGTCCAGGCCCTGTGGGGCCTGCTGCGGCCGCACTGGGGGCCGGCCAGGGAGGTCCGCCCCGTGCAGCCGCTCATGGTCACGCCCGGGCCGCCGCTGGTGCCGCCCGACCCGCTGGTCCGGCGGGTCAGGCCCGACGAGATCGACATCCTGTGGCCCGCCTGCGTGGCCATGTTCACCGAGGAGGTCGGCGTCTCGCCGACCTCCGGCGACGGGGGCGCGTCCTACCGGGCCCGGCTCGAGCAGCTCATCCGCAGCGGCCGGGCCTTCGCCCGCATCGAGGGCGGCGAGGTGATCTTCAAGGCGGAGATCGGCGCGGTCACCCCGCAGGTCTGCCAGGTGCAGGGGGTATGGGTCCGGCCACGGTCCCGCGGCCAGGGCCTGGCCGCGCCTGGCATGGCCGCGGTCGTGGTCGAGGCGTCCCGCTCGATCGCGCCACTGGTGTCGCTGTACGTCAACGACTTCAACGCCCCGGCCCGGGCGGCGTACCGGCGGGTGGGCTTCAAGGAGAGCGGCCGCCTGATGTCGGTGCTGTTCTAGCGGCTAGCGCTAGCGGCTGGCGCCGGCGCTTTCACCGAGGGCGGCCGCGCGCGCCCGGAGGTCACGCAGGGCCGCGCGGGCGATCTCGGCGAACGGCTGCCGGTTCTCCGGCGCGGCCCAGCGCGCGTAGGCGGTGCTGAAGGCGAGGACGCCCATATCGGCAGCCAGCCGCGCGGTCGTGTCGTCGGGCCGCGGTCGCGCAGGGCTTCCGCCATGGCCGAGGCGAGGCGGGCCCGCTTGAGCAGTTCACGTTCCTGTAGCTCGCTATGCGCCGCGATCACCGCCGTCATCGCGTCGGTGGCCCGCCGGGCACACGCTCGACGTCGGCCGCCTCTACCGCCTGGCGCTCGAGGACGCGCCGGCCGGCACCCGCTGGCACGCGGCCGGGGACGAGGGCCTCCCGGTACGCGAGATCGCCGCGAGCATCGGCGTCCACCTGGGCCTGCCCGCCGGCTTCGACGAGGGCGACTACTTCTAGTCGCGGTCGCGGATCTTGCGGAGGTACTCGACGATGGGGCCGAACGCGTCCTTGATCTCCTCGAGCTGACGCGGGGAGAGGCGGTCGATGAAGTGCCGCCGCACGTTCTCCACGTGGTCAGGGGCGACCCGCTCGATGGCCGCGATGCCCTCGCCGGTCAGCACGGCGAACGTGCCCCGCTTGTCACCCTCGCACTCGTCGCGCCGGACCAGGCCGCGGTTCTCCATCCGCGAGATCTGATGGGATAGCCGGCTCCGGGACTGGCTGGTGGCGTCGGCGAGCTCGGTCATCCGCAGCCGCTGGCCCGGGGCCTCGGACAGCTCGACCAGGATCTCGTAGTCGTGCCCGTTGAGCCCGTGCGCGCTCAGGTCCCGGTCGAGTTGGCGCAGCAGCAGCTGGGACAGGTGGACGGTGGCGCGCCACGCCTGCTGTTCGTCAGGGCTGAGCCAGCGTGGCTCTGGTTCGGTCCCGGGCATAACACGAATCTACCCTTGTCGCGTCCCCGGGGCGACAGTGTTTCGCCTGGCTGGGCTACCGCCATACCGCGGTCGCCCCCGTCGCGGGAACAGGCATACGATAGCGGCGGAATGTCGCGCTTAGTTCTCAGCCCCAGCGAGCTGGCATAGAGGGAGACCGTGGCCGAGCCCAAGCCAGCAGATCCGGCGACGCCGAATGGCGTGCAAGCCGCCGCCGCCTACCTCCGCGAGCTGCTCCTGCGGCCCGGCCGGTACCGGCGCACCTGGGAGCAGTACGCCGAGCGCAGCAGGCTCGGGCAGGTGAACCAGCTCGCGGTCGCCGAGGTGCTGGCGCACTACCTCTGGGAGCACCCGCGGGCCCAGGGCGACGTCGAGGTGCTGCCCAGGCAGCTGAAGGACACCGCCTCCCGGGCGCTGTCTGGCAAGCTGCTCAGCCGGGCCACGCTAGGCCTGTTCACGGACGCGTTCAGCCTCGGCGCGTTCGAGCGGGAGCGGCTGCTGAAGCTGTGGGAGGGCTCCGCGCACGTCCGCGTCCTGTCCGGGCCGCGGGCGATCCGCGAGGATCAGGCCGTCGCGCTCGGCCGCCCGCAGGTCAAGACCCTGTCCCTGCACGATCATCACTATCTCGGCCCGGACGGGCGGCCGGAAAGGCACCGCGTCATCCACGTGGTGGAGGCACTGACCGACGGCGTGGACCGGGTGCCCTACCGGGCCGACACCAACGCCCTGACCGTCGAGGTGGGCCAGGGCTTCAGCGGCCTGGCCGGCCCCTTCTACCAGCCCCTGGCCGAGCTCTTCGTGGTGGACATGCTGCTGGCCGAGCCGCTGGCGGCGGGGGAGACGGCCACCCTGGAGTACTCGACCAGCTTCCACTACGCCGCCGCGCCGCCGCCGGAATTCCGCCGTGTCGTCCAGTCCTTCGTGGAGAACCTGGATATCCGCGTCGAGTTCCATCCCGGCAAGCTGCCGGGCGACGTGGTGTGGGCGATATGGGACGGGATGGACGGCCCCATCGCCGAGTCCGAGCACGTCACCCTGGACAGCCAGTTCGCCGTCCACCGGTACCTGCGCCTGGCCGAGCAGACCACGGTCGGCTTCCACTGGGACTGGTTACCGTCCCGGCGCGACGCTAACGGACCGTATGCGTTTGCCTTTGATCTTGTAACGCGACAGCCTGGGACGAAGTTCGTCAACGCCGGAATACGGGAGGTTTCCATGCGGCGTATCAGCAGGACGGTGTTCGGGGTGCTGGCTAGCGCGTCCCTGCTAGGGGGAATCGGGGGCGCGGCCCTGGCCGTGCTCACCACGGCGACGTCCGGGCCGGCCGGGGCCGTCGCCGCCGTCAGGGTGCCGAACCCGACCGCCGTCGAGTACGGCGTGACGGCGATCGAGTACTGACCCCGCGTGGCCGAGCCGGCGGGACGGGGACGGGCATGGCACGATCGGAGTGTGCGGAAGGATGAGGGAGCGGCGACCACGAGCGCCGAGCTGCGCGCGCACAACCTCGCGCGGCTGCTGCGCGCGGTCCACGACGGCGGCGGCAGGCTCACCCGGGCCGAACTGACCAGGCAGCTCAGCCTGGCCCGCGGGACGGCTACCGTGCTGGTCAGGGACCTGGCCGGACGGCAGCTCATCGAGGAGCTGAGCAGCCCGGTCGGCGTGCCTGACGGGCTCAAGGTGCCGCGGACCAGGGGACGCCCGACCGGGGTTCCCTCGGCGCATCCGCGGGGTCCGGTCGCGCTGGCGGTCGACCTGCGCGACGACTCCTTCACCGTGGCCGCCTTCGAGCTGACCGGCCGCTGCACCGTGCTCGACCGCCAGGAACGGGAAGCCGTCTCGGGGACCGGGATGCTGGCCGAGGTGGCGGCCAAGCTCCAGGTCCACCGGCGCGAGTTCGGTGACCGGGTGGTGGGCGTGGGGGTGGCGGTCCCGTCGCCGGTGAGCGCGGGCCAGATGGTGCAGCCCACCCTGCCGGACTGGCAGGACCTGGACGTGGCCGCGGCCCTGGGGGCCGCGCCCGGAGACGCAGACGAGGGCCTGGTGCTGGTCGGCAACGACGCCACGCTGGCGGGCCTGGCCGAGGCCCGCCGCGGCGTGCTCCGCGGGGTGTCCGTCGCCCTCCACCTGCACGTCGCGACCGGCATCGGCGGGGTGCTGCTGGCGGCCGGCCAGCCGGTAACCGGTGCGCGCGGCTCGGCCGGGGAGTTCGGGCACATGCCGCTGACCGGCGGCACCGATCCGTGCCGCTGCGGCTCGGTGGGCTGCTGGGAACTCGATGCCGGCGCTCGCGGGCTGCTGCGGGCCGTGGGCCAGCCCGAGGAGGGTGACCGGATGGTCCGCGCCGAGCAGGTCATCGCGGCGGCGGCCACCGACCCCGGCTGCGGCCAGGCCCTGGAGCGGGCGGCCGAAGCGCTCGGCCGCGGCATCGGCGCGCTGGTCAACGCCCAGGACCCGGAGGCCGTCGGACTGTCAGGATTGGCCGCCGAGGTGTACGAGGCCGCGCCGGCCGCCGTCCAGGTCGGCTACCTGGCCACCCTGATGCGGTTCCGCCGGGCCGCCCCGCCCGCCCTGCTGTCGTCCACCCTCGGTGACCTCGGCGCCCTGACCGGCGCGTCCGAGCTGGTCTTCGACGCCTTCCTCACCCCGCGCGGCCTGGGCGGCTGGCCCGCGCCCGAGGAAAAAACCGCGTGACTTCTTGGTAACGACCTGGTAAGTTCTCGCGCTTGTGGCTGCGTCACCAGCAAAAGAAAATCACCACCACGAACGGTCTGGCGGCGACCCCGTCCTGACCTCCGAGCGCGACCAGCTGCTGCGCTCTCGCGAGTACCTCCGGCTGATGCGGGAAGACGTGCTTGGCCTGCGGGCCCTGGGCGGCGACCCGGTCTCAGAGGAATACCTCAAGGCCGCGTTGTACCACCGGGCCGAGGCCCTGAAGGACATTCCCGATACCCCGCTCTTTTTCGGCCGCCTCGATTACGCCGAAAATCCTGAACCCGGTAATTCGGGCCCGGGAAAGGCCAGCACCGAATTGCCTGGAACCGAGCCATTCACGGACGACGGCGTGGCCGGGCACAGCTTCCACATCGGCCGCAGGCATGTGCACGCGCCGGACGGCACGCCCGCGGTCATCGACTGGCGGGCGCCGGTCTCCGTGCCGTTCTACCGGGCCAGCACGGCCGACCCGATGAGCCTCGCGCTGCGCCGCCGCTTCGGGTTCTCCGGCGGCGAGCTGACCGCCTACGAAGACGAGATCTTCGGTACCGGGGCGGATGGCCAGCCCCGTTCGGCCCCCAAAAACCCCGGCCAGCCGAGCCGGATCCTGATCGAGGAGATCGAGCGGCCGCGGTCGGGTCCGATGCGGGACATCGTCGCCACCATCCAGCCCGACCAGGATGACATCGTGCGGGCCGAGGCGGCCACGACGGTCTGCGTGCAGGGCGCGCCCGGCACCGGCAAGACCGCTGTCGGGCTGCACCGGGTGGCGTACCTGCTGTACGCGTACCGGGAGCAGGTCCGTCGGCGCGGCGTGGTCATGGTCGGGCCGAACCAGGCCTTCCTCTCCTACATCCGCAACGTGCTGCCCGCGCTGGGCGAGATCGACGTCACCCAGACCACCGTCGGCGAGCTGGTCGGCGCCGACACCACGGCCAAGGTCCGCGGGGCCGACGACGAGGCGGCCGCGGTCGTCAAGGGCGACGCGCGGATGGCGGAGGTGCTGCGGCGGGCGCTGTGGGCGTCGGTCGCCAAGCCGTCGGCGGCGGTGGTCCTGCCCCGCGGCACGCGGCGCTGGCGGGTGGCCGCGTGGGAGATCGAGGAACTCGTGCACGAGCTGCGGCACCGGGGTATCAGGTACGGCGCGGCCCGCGAGATGCTCGAGCACCGGATCGCGCACGTGATCCTGACCAGGATGGAGGCCGCCGGGGAGGCCTGCGACGACCGCACCCACGAGGCCGTGCGGCGGTCGCGCCCGGTGCGGGCCGCGGTCGACGCGATCTGGCCCAAGGCCGACCCGGTCCGGCTGGTGTTCCGGCTGCTGTCCTCGGCGCAGGCCCTGGCCGCGGCGGCCGGGGACGTGCTGACCGAGGCCGAGCAGGCCGCGGTCATATGGCCGACCGCGCCGCGCGGGCCTGGCTCGGCCCGCTGGTCCCCGGCCGACCTGGTGCTCATCGACGAGGCCCGCGACCTGATCACCCGGACGCCGAGCCTGGCCCACGTGGTGGTGGACGAGGCCCAGGACCTGTCCCCGATGGAGTGCCGGGCCCTCGGCCGCCGCTGCTCCACCGGCGCGGCCACCGTGCTCGGCGACCTGGCCCAGGGGACCACGCCGTGGTCCGCGCCGTCCTGGACGTCGCTGCTGTCCCACCTGGGCAAGCCGGAGGCGGGCGTCAGGGAGCTCACGGTGGGCTACCGCGTGCCCCGGCAGATCCTCGACTACGCCTCGGCGCTGCTCCCGGTGATCGCCCCTGAGCTCAGGCCCGCCTCCTCGCTGCGGGCCGATCCCGGCGCCCTCGACCTCGTGCGGGTCCCCGCCGACGGCCTGGGCCCGGCCCTGGCGCAGGCCTGCCAGCGGGCCGGTGCCCGGCCCGGCTCGGTGGCCGTCATCGCCGCCGACCCCCAGGTGACCGCGCTCGGCCGGGCGCTCGACGGGGCCGGGGTGGCCTACGGCGCGCCCGGAGAGGACGCCGCGCTCACCCTCGTTCCCGTCACGCTGGCCAAGGGACTCGAATACGATCATGTGATCGTGGTGGAGCCCGCGCGCATCGTCGGCGCCGAGGCCCGGGGCCTCCAGCGGCTGTACGTGGCGCTCACCCGGGCCGTGTCGCGGCTGACCGTGTTGTACTCAGAACCGCTGCCGGCGCCGTTGCCATCCTGACCATCCGGTGGCATTAATGGTCATATAGTGAACCGATGCGCGGCGCCGCGCGTCTGCTTTGGTAGGGGGATCGGGAATTTCCTGATCCGCATTGCGCGGAAGCCGTCCCGGCGGCATGCTGGAAGCGGCGGCGACATTTAGTCCTCATCTGACTCCTAAAAGTTACAATGGTGATAACGGTGGAAGTCACACGGACCAGTGATCCAGACCAGGTACAGGCTGTTTATCTGGAGAAGCTTGCCGACGAGTTGTCCCACCGCGGGCTTGAGGCCTGGCTGATGGCGCCGCCAGGGCGCAGACCCAGCCTGTATGTGGTCAACCCGGCCGCCCGGGCGCTTGAGGAGAATGTCTACGTCGCCTGCGGCAAGGACGGCCTGTGGTGGTTCTGGTGGTCGTGGGCCGAGCGGATCGCGGTGGCCGACGACGTCGACCAGGCCGCGAGCACGATCGTCCGAGTGCTGGCCTCGCTGCTCCCCAAGGACTGACCGCGCGCCGGGATGGACCTGTGCGCGACCCCCGCCGTCGAGCTTGCCCGGCTGATCAGGGCCCGTGAGCTCGCCGCCGCCGAACTCCTGACCGCCGTGCTGGCCCGGATCGCCTCCGCCAACCCGGCGGTCAACGCTATCGTCACCCTCGCCGTCGAGCAGGCGCAGGCCGCGGCGGCCGCGCTCGACGCGCGGGCGGCCCGCGGCGAGTTCGCCGGGCCGCTGCACGGGCTGCCGATCGCGGTGAAGGACCTGGCCGAGACGGCCGGGATCAGGACCACCTACGGCTCGCCGGTGTTCGCCTCGTACGTGCCGTCGTTCGACGCGCCGCACGTGGCCCTGCTCAAGCGGGCCGGCGCGGTGGTGATCGGGAAGACGAACACGCCGGAGTTCGGCGCCGGATCGCAGACCTTCAACCGGGTGTTCGGGCCCACCCGCAACCCGTACGACCACCGGCTGACCCCCGGCGGCAGCAGCGGCGGGGCGGCCGCGGCCGTCGCCGCCGGAATGCTCCCGTTCGCGGACGGGTCCGACTTGGCCGCCAGCGTGCGCAATCCGGCCGCCTTCTGCGGCCTGGTGGGCCTGCGGACCACCCCCGGGCTGATCCCCGCCGACCTGCTCGACCCGATGGGCGTGGTCGGCCCGATCGCCCGCACCGCCGCCGACGCCGCGCTGCTGCTGGCCGGGATGTGCGGCCAGGACGCCGCGCTGCCGCTGGCGCGGCCCGACCGGCCCGGCGACTTCCTCGGCCTGCGCCCGGCGCCGCTGCGCGGGCTACGGGTGGCCTGGACCGACGACCTGGGTGACCTGCCCGTGCAGCCCGAGGTCCGGCGGGTCCTCACAGCGCTGCGCGGTCGCCTTGAGGCGGCTGGATGTGTGGTGACCGACGCCGCGCCCGCCCTGGCCGACGCGGACGAGGTCTTCCAGGTGCTCCGGGCTGCCCGGATGGCGGCCATGGCGCCACTCCTGCGCGACCACCGCGAGCAGGTCAAGGCCACCCTGGCCTGGAACATCGAGAAGGGCCTCGCGCTGACCGGCGAGCAGGTCGCGGTGGCGCGGGAGGGCCAGGCCGAGATCTTCCGGCGCTTCGCGGCCTTCCTGGCCGACGGCCCCTACGACGTGCTCGCGCTGCCCACGGTGCAGGTGCTCCCGTTCCCGGTCGAGCAGGAGTGGGTGACCGAGATCAACGGCGAGCCGCAGGCCACCTACATCGACTGGATGCGCTCCTGCTCGCGGATCACCGTCACCCTGCACCCCGCCATCACCGTCCCCGCCGGCCTAGCCACCCCCGCCTCGCCCGCCCCCGCCTCGCCCGCCCCCACCTCGCCTGGGCTGCCCGTCGGCCTGCAACTGGCCGGCCGCTACGGTGACGACCGGCGCCTGCTCGAGATCGCCGCCGCGATCATGGCCCTGGACACCCCTGGCTGATCACCACCTGCCCCTGCCGTCGCACCTGCCTCGCGCCCATTCGGCGCTTCCATGTCGCGAAGCATTTTGTACCCACTTCGGGGATAAGATCCTTCGTGATCATGAAAATACGTACTTTTGTGCGAATGCTGGGGTGCGGGCAGACCGAGGTAGCGAAGCCCGGTCGCACCCTGTTACATCAGGAGTGTCTTCCCGCCCCAGGCGCGGCACCACCTGGCCAGGCGCGGCACCACCTGGCCAGGCGCGGCACCACCTGGCCAGGCGCGGCACTACCTGGCCAGGCCGGGGAAGGCCTGCGTGCTGCCCCGCCAGAACGCCGCGCGCTGCGCTGCCTGCTGCATCGCCAGCGCGCCGTAGCGCCGCAGGCGCTGGTCGCTGACCGCCACCAGGGCGAGGTAGGCCTGGGTCACGCCGTCCTCGAGGTAGGCCGCGAGCGCGGTCGCGCTGGCCGCGTCGTGGACCCGGAACGGCAGCCGGTAGGAGGCCTCTGCCGCGGCCGGCGTCGCGCCGAGCCCGGAGATCATCGCGGTCAGCGTGTCCCTGGCCTGGTTGTGCCCGGTCCAGTCCTGGCCGGCCGCGGTCTGGCCGCTCCCGGTCAGGTGCGCGCCCACTACCCCGTAGCCGAAGATGGCGGCGTTCTCGGCGGCGAGGGCGGCCTGCAGCGCGGGAACCGCCGCGGCCGCCATTACCGGGCTCCAGACCTGGACAGCGCCATCACCGAGGCAGGCCTGGGCATCGCCATTACCGAGGCTCCCCGGCCGGGCGTCATCGCCATCACCTGGGCTCCGGCCCGACGTCGTTCGTCTTCATCGTGCGCTAGCCGCCCAGCGCGGTCACGTGGGTAGCGTCGGAGGCGGCGATGCTCGCGAACAGCTGGGCCAGGGCGGGCGGCATGGCGCCCAGCTGGCGTACCAGGCTGGCCGCCGACGCGCGCTCGGCCGCCCGCAGCCGTGCCGTGCTGACCCGCGCGGGCCGCGGGCTGGCGGTGGAACCCGCCGATGCGCTGGCGGCCGGGTGAACAGGCGACGGGCTCATCCCGGGCGGGATGACGAGCATCGTCTTGAGCTGCGCGAGATGCTGCTCGTGCTGGCTGAGCAGGGACTTGAGGGTGCGCAGCCGGGTAGCCGCGCCCTGGTCCGCGCCGATGGCCGTCCGGTACAGGGTGATCAGGTTCTCCTCGGCTGCGATGACGGCCTGCAAGGTCAGCACGTCGTGCCCGAGCGGGGGCCGGCCCGCCAGCGGGTCGGGACCGGCGAACGCGTCCGAGGACCGGCACCCGGCCACGGCGAGCAGCAACGGCAGCGCCGCCGCCGAGGCGATCAGTGCGCGCCGCCCCGGCACCGCCCAACCTGGCGCCTGCGGCACCGCGCAATCTCGCGCCTGCGGCGTGGACTGACCTGGCGCCTGCGGCACGGCACGACCAGGCGCCTGCGGCACGGCACGACCAGGCGCCTGCGGCGGGGGCTCGGGCACATCGGCAAGCTACCACGCTGGCCGGCCCGTCCTATCCGCTCCACGGCTCAACCCCGGATAGGCTAGGTCCCAATCCCGCAGGTCGTGGACGAGGAGGTCGTGATGCCAGGAGGCCAGCGTCACGCGCCCAAATCCGGTCAGACTAAAGCTAGCCCGCCTAAATCAGGTCAGTCCAGAGGCGGCCAGCGGAAGTCAGGCCAGCTGAAGCCGGACGAGAACCAGAACCGGCCGCGCCCGGCGATGGCAGGCGGACCGGTCGACGAGGACAAGATCGCGGAGGTCATCCGTCCGGTGGTCGCTGCCGCCGGGATGGACCTGGAGTCGGTCCGGGTCAGCGCCGCCGGGCGGCGCCGTCTGCTGCGGGTGGTGGTGGACAGCGACCAGGGCGTGAGCCTGGACGACGCCGCGGCCATCAGCCGCCAGTTGTCCGCCGTGCTGGACGCCGAGCCGGTGATGGGTGACTTCCCTTACACGCTCGAGGTCTCGTCTCCCGGCGTGGACCGGCCGCTGACAGAGCCGCGGCACTGGCGGCGCTCGGCGGGCCGCCTGGTGCGGGTGACCGCGGCCGAGGCCGGGACCGTAACGGGCCGCGTGGTCGCGGCCGACTTGGACGGGGTGACGCTGGACATCGGGGGTGACCGCCGCCGGTTCGGTTACGCCGCGCTGGGGGCCGGCACCGTCCAGGTGGAGTTCGGGCACCCGCAAACGGAGCTTGGAGCGACCAGCGATGGACATTGACCTAGCCGTCCTGCGGAGTCTGGAAAGCGAAAAGGACATCTCGCTCGACCAGGCCATCAAGGCCATTGAGGACGCCCTGCTCGTCGCGTACCACAAGTCCGAGGGCGCGTCGACGACGGCGCGCGTCGAGGTGGACAGGAAGAGCGGGCACGTCACGGTGTGGGCCAGCCAGGCTGGCCCGGACGGCAGCCCGGAGCGGGAGTACGACGACACCCCGGCCGGCTTCGGCCGGATCGCCGCCACCACCGCCCGGCAGGTGATCCTTCAGCGCCTGCGGGACGTCGAGGACGAACTGACCTTCGGCGAGTACGCCGGCCGCGAGGGCGACATCGTGGCCGGAGTGATCCAGCAGGGCAAGGACCCGCGGACGGTCCTGGTCGACCTGGGCAAGCTCGAGGCGGTGCTGCCGCCCGCTGAGCAGGTCCCCGGCGAGCGCTACGTCCACGGCGAGCGGCTCCGCTGCTACGTGCTGCACGTGCGCAAGGGGCATCGCGGCCCGTCCGTCACCCTGTCCCGCACCCACCCCGGCCTGGTGAAGAAGCTGTTCGCGCTGGAGGTGCCGGAGATCGCGGCCGGCGCGGTGGAGATCGTCGCGATCGCCCGCGAGGCCGGGCACCGGACCAAGATCGCGGTCAGGTCACACCAGCAGGGCGTCAACGCCAAGGGCGCCTGCATCGGCCCGATGGG
>Ga0335085_10013825_pt1 | contig 11811 bp, 8 predicted proteins | sample Lox_Sample_45_FD_206712 | JGI IMG/M metagenome (GOLD analysis project Ga0335085, IMG submission 206712) | Soil microbial communities from Loxahatchee National Wildlife Refuge, Florida, United States - Lox_Sample_4.5 | ecosystem: Environmental > Terrestrial > Soil > Wetlands | place: USA: Florida...
CGGCGCCGGTAACGACGGAGGTCGGTTGTTTCTGTTTCATCATGCGAAAATCGTTGAACGGCGCAAATGGTTAAACCACTGCCAGCCGTTTGCAATCTTTTACGGCGGCACCGGGGACATCGGCTGCGGGGCCTTGAGCGGCGCGGAGGTGCCGAAGGTCTGTAATGTCGAATTGGTTCACTATCGCCTCGAATCCCCTCAAATCATCGCTGCCCGGGTAACATTTTTCCATGAGGCAACAAGCAGGCCGGCTATACTGTGGTTATTGGTCTCTTATCCAAGGCCACGGTGCGATTCCCGGAGTGATGTTGTCGCGGTCCGGATCCTCTTTTCCAAAAGCGGTAATTGGCTAAAACAGGCCGTGCACTACGCCAGCCTGTAGCTTGAGCAATGCCGAAGCTGCCAGTTTTTGGGCTCAGAAGGGCAAATATATAACTACGCCGACAGACCATGGACCTGATTGCGGTCGAAATGGACGCTTTCGGCCTCCCATTGCTCAGTCGGCAATCAAGCGAATTCAGAGATCCGCAAGGAATCTCAAAAAGGATAAGGCCATCTGGTGAAAGAGTAAGTCCAAATCGAAGGCCCTGCCGCACAGCCGTGTTTCGGTGTCCGCAGAGTACAAATGAAAAACTAGCAAGTTCGGGGAGCTCGTTGGATCGGGCACGTTGGGCAAAGACGGCAAACGAGCTCTGGGCTAGGTAATGCGAACTGGCATTGGGTCAAGATGATCCCGACCGACGGGCTTCCTGCAATTGGCTCAGTTCCTTTAAAAGTTTGAACAGCCGGCGCTCGAGCGCGGCTTCGGATTTGGCCAACCGCCCGAAGGAATCGACCTGGAGCCCATCTTGCACGAAGGCCGTTGCTGGACCACCGTCGACGCCTTTGTATACTCGATACATCTCGAATAAACCGCCTTCTACCGATTGTAGACGGCGATGGCGCCACAGGGTTGAAATGATAAACTCCACGAGCGTCCGTTCTGTGGTTCCGACAGGCTCCCAATCGGCGTGAACGCCACGAGCGAAGGCCGAGAATTCCTTCACATCCTCGGTTGGCAGGAGAGTCGATTTCGCAAAAGCTCCTAATTTCAAAGCGTTTAGAGATGAATGACGCTTGCCTGGCTGTGTCTTAGGGCCACAGCTCTTCTTAGCGTTTTCCCGGTTTGCTGCAATCTGCTTTTCAGTCGCCATGCACATTAACTACATGCTCACTAGAGGCGAAACCGGTTCGCCAAATTGGCGTTGCGGCTGGCCTCAAATCGGGGGTATGCGAAGTTCCTGAACGAGCTTCGTAGTTATGGTGTATGGCCAGAAATATTGATTCCAGCGCGGGCTGCGGGAATGCCCAGCCGCGTAAACTGATTTCGACTCCGGCGGTAGCAGGCTCGATTGTTCCAGTCCTTGGTACCCGACGGTCCCTGCGGCAGATCCCTCAGAGGCAGAAGACGAAAGCGTCCGCACGCACGCCTCGGGAGACCACAAACCCTCATCTTTTGAAAGTTTTTGCGGGGCTTCCGGCACATCGCCGCGAACTCATCAGGAAGCGCGCCTTCGGATTCGCAAAGCGTAGCAGGCTGAGCAAGGGGGCGGTCGATATTCGAGAACTCGAAGCCGCAGGATTAAGCAACGAGCAGCCGGATGTTCTCCGAAAGTTGGCAGTTGAGGTGTCGCAAGGGAATACCAAATTACTGCGACAGGCATGGTTAATCGACTATGTTGAAGCGCCGCCGACCATTCAGGAATTCATTCGGGATAACCGGTTTCTGGGTCAGTATTTCAGACGTGATGAGGGGTTTGTTGGTCTGTACCCGCGCTGGGAAGAATTGCTTTATCAAGATTTCGATCTCGATAGCGAGATCCATAATTTGGTGCTGACGGGTGCCTTAGGCATTGGGAAGACGACGGTGTTGGTCGTTATCATTCTCTATCGCCTCTGCCTTGTAACAATGCTAAAGGATCCGCAGAAACTCTTCGGCATGGGTTCCGGTTCGCGGCTAGTTTTCGCGTTGTTGTCGGTGACCAAGGCGGTGATAAAGGAGACGGCGTTTCACGAGGCCTTGAGCCAGTTGCGAACCAGCCCTTACTTTCGCGAATCGTGTGGGCTGAATGTGGACGTGGCGTATGCGGACTGCCGGGTCGAGATGAAGTGCCACCTGCCCGACGGACGGCCCTGCAATGTTTTCCTGATCGGAGGTTCACGCTCCCAGGATCTCTTGGGGCAGAACGTATTGGGAGTGGCATTGGATGAAGGAAACTTTCGTCTCGAAAAGGATCCTGACAAGTCCGCCTACGATCTATACGCGGGCATAACTTCAAGGATGGCGAACCGGTTTCGGAAAAGTCCGGAATATCAACCCACCATCAGCATCGTCGCCAGCTCAGCAGGCAACGAGTGGAGCTTTACCGAACGAGTCATAAAAGAGATTATTGACTCCAAAAACCCACGGGCGCACCGGGTCTATCGTTGCTCCATCTACGAGATGAAACATCACGTATTGGATCTTGATGGGATTTATTTCAGGGTCGCTTATGGGGCAGCTAATTGTGACCCTGTGGTGCTAGAGGGGTATTGCAACGAGGATGGTACGCCAATCGGGGTTGGACCGTGCGAACCTGTCCCGAGCGGCACCAAAATCGAAATCATACCCCGGCTGTACGAGGAAGACTACCGCAGAAATTGCCGTGCCGCGTTGCAAGACTTCTCGGGCATAAGCGCAGGGGGGACGAGGTTGGCCTTCCCTGAGATGCGCCATTTTGCAGACTGCATCAGCCTCGCCGAGGCCGACGGGCTGCGCGAACCGACACGCCCAGGCGTCACGAAAATACCCGTGACGATGGAAGACGACCAAAACATCGAGGATTATCTTGTCCGTGAACGGGTCTTCATTCGCCAGTCTGGCTCTGTGCAACCATTGCGGCATTCCAGCAGCAAGCGCTATGTTCATATTGACTTGGCAACCCGCTCCACGGCCGGAATCGCCGTGTGTCATTTAGTGGGTCGCTCACAACCTGAATCGGGGAGCCCGCAATACCAACTCGTCGTCGAGTACGATTTCATCCTCGCACTGGTGCCTGGGCGGGAGCCTCCGATCTATCTTCAGAAAATCGTTCATTTCATTTTCTGGCTCCGGGACGAATGCGGCTTCCGTTTCGGCCAAATCACCGCCGATCAATACCAGTCTGAAATGCTGCTGCAGGCACTGGCAGCTCAGGGGCTGAAGACGGATCACCTCTCCGTTGATCGCGACAAATCCGTCTACGAGGCTTGGCGTAATGGCATTGAGGGCCACCATATCCGGCTGTGCCGGAACGATCTCTTGCTCAGGGAAGTCGCGTTCCTCCAAGAACTGGAAAAGAAATTTGACCACGGGGTTGGCGGCAGTAAAGACCTCGCCGACGCGGCGGCAGGGGCTTATTTTAACGCCATAACCTCCGGAGAAAAGACCACTCTTGCGGCTCAGAATGTGCCGGCTGTCTTCGGGATCGAGCCAATCCGCCCCGGCTCCGATGCAGCTCTGACTGACTTCGGAATCCTCGAAGATTATGTGCGCCGGAGTCCAAGGCCGATTCGGATTTTTCAAGCGTAGCCTCGGGGCAAGCCGCCTGTGTGAATCTCACAGACTGTGTCAGAGAGAAATTTCCTCGGTGCCCGGCGATTCATATTTCGCGGTGTGAAAACGAAGCCAAACGAACCCAATTTGGGCCTGCTCCGATGCATGGCGTTCGGAAGCTGTCTTTGCCCAACAAAACTTCTCTTTCGCAAAGTTTAGGCACCGCAAGACGCTAGGTCACCGCTTGCGCACGGGAAAACTGAAAGGCAAAACGAACCCATTCTTGTCGCCACATTTTGGCCTTGCCGCGGCTTGCAACGGGAATGAAGGGTTTTCGGAAAGTTCAAGCGCAACCGCCTGATTCCGAGCTAATACGGGCTCGCACCCTAAATCACTGCCTCTTTGGTCCCATTCATTGAAAGCCATTTGTTACCTATTAATTGTCCCATGAACAACTTGATTACTGTCGTTACCCGCTTCCAACTGCCTCCTGGCCTTACTGCCGATCAAATTCGCACTGCGTTTGAGCAGGCGGCGCCAAAATTCCGCAACATACCCGATTTGGTCCGGAAACAATTCCTGTACTCGAAGGACTGCCGGACCGCTGGCGGAGTCTATTTGTGGAACGACGAACGTGCCGCCCGTACGTTCATGAACGAGCACGTCGCACCGATGATACGATTCCCCTGTAATCGTGGGGAATTGAATCCAAAGCCGCCGCTTCCAGTAAGTTGGCAAAGCCACCGCATCGTTCTCCACGGTAGGGCGGAGCCGCCCGCCCATATCCCCTTACCAACTTGGAATTTGGAACTTGGAACTTAAATTAACCCAAACCGACCCAAACCAAGGTTTCCCCCACCCCCTTCACGAAAATTTGGACTCCATGCCGGTTTTCGTGCATAGTTCGAGCCCCATGCAATTGGTCCGAGACATTTACGCTGCGAAAATCGCCGCCGGCAAACCGGTGGTTTCATTCGAATTTTTCCCGCCAAAAACCGACGAGGGCGATCGTAACCTGCTCGAAAAAACCATTCCCGCGCTGCTCCAGGCCAAACCGGATTACTGCTCCGTCACCTATGGCGCGGGCGGCAGCACGCGCGACAAGACGCTGATGATCGTCGATCGCATCCAGAAGCAGCACCACCTCACCGCGGTCGCGCACCTCACATGCGTGTCGGCAACCAGGGAGGATATTCGTTCGTTGCTCGAGCAAATTCGCTCGCTCGGCGTCCGCAACGTCCTCGCCCTCCGCGGCGACCCGCCCGGCGGCGGTCCGTTCCAAATGACGCCCGGCGGTTTTGAATTTTCCAACCAGCTCGTCGAATTCATCCGCGAGTTTGATCACTTCAGCATCGGTGTGGCTGGCTTTCCGGAGGGTCACATCGCCTGCAAACAGGGCAAACACGTCGACTGGGGTTATTTGAAAAACAAAATCGATGCCGGCGCCGACTACGTGCTCACGCAATTATTTTTCGACAACGCGGACTATTACGAGTTTCGCGATTTTCTCCAAAAGAAAGGCGTGAAGATCCCACTGGTCCCGGGCATCGTGCCGATTCTCAACACACAGCAAATCAAAAAATTCACCGCCATGTGCGGCGCCCGCATTCCCGAGGCCCTCAGCGCAAAATTGGACGAAGTCGGCGCCAATGATGCCGCTGCAGCGGAATTCGGCATCGAATACGCCACGAAACAGTGCGCTGATTTGCTCCGGAACGGCGCGCCGGGAATTCATTTCTACACACTGAACAAATCGCACTCGACCGTTCAGGTGTTGAAGAATCTCAAGCTCGCATGAGCGCCCCTAAAAAACCGCGTAAACTTTCGCTTCCCACGGAAAGATGGGTTCGCGTCCGGCATTTGGCGCATCGTAGCCCTGGGAAACTTCACGCCACTTTTTCCCCGCGCTGATCCCCGGCCAGTTCGGCGCTACATACTCTCCATTCACCCCGCCCGGGCTGCCGTAATCGGAAAAGTTGGCGACGACCACCACCAGATTGTCCGAACCCGCCACGCCACGCTGCCAGACCAGCACCCGTTTGTTGTCATCAAAATCAACGTGAATGAATGCGGTATCATTCACCGCCAGCGCATCGTAACTCGTCCGCAACGCCGTCAGGCGGCTGACATAATCTTTGATGCGCGAACGCCAATCATCAGCAAGCCGCGTGAAGTTCACCGGATCCACTTGTTTCCCGCCGTCCTGTGTCACAACGCCCCCCGGTCCAAACAAATCGTGCTGGTCCGCGAACTCATCGCCCGCCAGAATCATCGGCACACCCACCGCCGTCAGCAGGCAGGCAAATGCGAGCTTCGCCCGTTTCTCCGCGTCCGCCACGCCGTTGTTCGTGAAAAAATTGAACAACCGTTCGTTGCGAAAACCTTCCACATCATGTGAAGTGAGGTAAATGACCGCTTGCGCCATGTCGCTGTACCCGAACAGCCGGCAATCGATCATTTTCCGGACAGTGCTTTCAAAGGTCGGTTCGTCCGGATGATTTTGTCCAAGCAATGCGTAACGAACATACCGTTTGAAATTCTCGTGCCAGAGTCCGTCGAGCGTCTTGTTCAAAATATTAAGCGGCTCCGTCAGCTCTTCGCCCACCACCAGAAACCGCGCATCGGCTGCTGCCGCACTCAAGCCTTCGTTTGCAAAGCGCTGTTGATTGAGCGCGCGGCCAAGGTCCTTGTATTCCCCGATAAAATCCCAATTCGTCACATTTTCCACGCTGTCCATGCGAATGCCGTCGATGTGAAAATCCGTCATCCAGCGATACAGCGCGGTCTTCATCAATTGCCGTGCGGGTGAAAGAGAAAGGCTCTGGCCGGAAATGGGATCGTAAGCCTGCACCATTTTTGCGTAGCGAAACAGCGTCGCCCCAAAAGCGTTGCGCAAATTGCCATCGTCCTGCCCGCGCGAATTGTGCGCATCCGGATCACTCTTGTTCGCCGAAGGATCGAGAATGAAAAAATCATCGCAATCCGCTTCCAGGTAGGGATTGTTTTTCGAAAAAGCCATCACCTGGTCCGCGAAGAACCGGATGCCGTTCTCGTGGCAAGTGCCCACCAGCATGGCGAGGTCGCGATTCGGCACCGGCAGCGAATAAGTCGCCGGGAAACCCAGTTCAAAATCAGGCGCACAATAATTCGTTGTGCCGTAGCCCCATTGACGATCATAAATGCTGTCCGCAGGCGGCAACAGTTCGAGCGCGTTGATGCCGATTTCGGTCAGGTAGGAGCGTCCCAATTGCATGACGTCAAGATCGGCGAAATTCTCTCCCTGCACATTCGCATCGATGAGCGCTGTGACATCCCGAAACGTTCCCACGCCCATGTCGCGCCCGCCCACTTCCGCCGAGCGGGTCCAGGTCGTCGGCAATTCATAAATCACAATCCGATTGTTGGGCGGCAGCGTGCCGAGGGCGGGTTCATTCGCGAACGCGCCGGTGGCCCCGTCGATGTCCGCCGGCAACAATTTTCCGTTCGAGAATTTAACAATTGCGGCTGGATAACGATCATCCTCCGTGAATGGTGCCGCCACACGCGGTCCGAGCACACGCCAATCCACGGCGCCTGCGGTCGGATCGGTAATTCGCAAGCGGGCATTGGCGGGAAAACCTGGCCGGTTCACCGGCACTTCAAACCAATAGTGGTAAACATGTCCGTCGACGAGCTGGCAGTTGGACGCGGCGACCTGCCAGAGATCCGTGAAACCCGGAACTAATTGCAGCGAAATCTGCCGCACACCCGTCAATGAAACCGGTGCGCCCTCCTGCAATTCTCCAATGACCAATGCCGGCGGCGGGGTCACGTTGGCGGCGCGCCAAAGCACGAAGGACGTTTCCTTCCGTTGCAGAATATCTGCGGGCATAACCCAAGCCTTTGTTGATGATGAACTCCAATTCCCGGGGGTGTGACGTTTGGAGCGTAAACCTTAAGCCTGCCTAATGTCAATGTAAAATGGGCCGCCAGCCGAATCGAAAAAAGCAAACAAGCCGCCATCATGGCGGCCTGTTTGTTTGAAAATCTCCTGGATAAAACCTACTCCGGATTCTGCTGCAGCCAATTCGTCAGGTGCTGTCCCCACTGTCCCCAATCACTGCCGTAATCGTCGCCCAAATAAAGCTCCAGCAGGTCTTTGGCTTCGTCGTGTTTGGCGTGATCTGGATTGCTGGCGACGTCGAGCAGCAGCGGCAATTTCAGATTGTTCGGCCGGTTGAGCACGTCGGCGAGTAGTTCGTCCAGCACGCCTTCAGGCAGCTTTGCATCTTTGAGCAACTCACCCAGCGGCGCATAATCCTCGTCATCCACGAGATTGGAAAGATGTTGCACAACTTCTTCCTGGCCATCCGGCGGTAAAGTGGGAAACAATGCGAACAATTGTTTCACCTTGTTCGTGTCCGCGTCGTCCGAGCCAACGATGTCATCAATCTTATCCTCCCAATTCGTGTCGGACCCGGAAACATTGGTCGACGCAACAGTCAAATTGGTGGGGGCAATGACCGGAACGTTGTCAACTGGCGCGCTCGTTTTCTCCGGCGATGGGCTGGGAGCGGGAACAGGGGTATATGCGGGCGAAGGAGTGGTCGGCGCTGTGCTTGGGCTGGAATCATCAACGCTTGCCACGGTCGTGGAAGAGCCAGGGTTGCGGCCCGCGAACCAGCCGACCCCGACGCCGATGCCTACAATGGCCGCCAGAACGAGCACGGCTATGAAAATCTTCGAACGCATATTATCAATGGGAATTGTTTCTTAATTTTACGGTGTAAAGCAACTCGAATTCAGGCCCTTTTACGTCTGAAACTGAATTTCGTATAGTCTCTGGTAAACGCCGCCGCGCTGGATAAGTTCCGCGTGCGTGCCCGTTTCCACGATCCGCCCTTCGCTTAATACGACAATGGCATCCGCCTTCTGAATCGTGGAAAGCCGGTGCGCAATGCAAATCGTTGTGCGGCCTTTCATCAGCTTTTCCAATTCCTCCTGCACTGCCCGTTCAGTTTCGGCGTCGAGTGCGTTCGTCGCCTCATCGAGGATCAGAATGGGCGCATTTTTCAGGATCGCGCGGGCAATGGAAACACGCTGGCGCTGGCCGCCGGAGAGCGTGACACCCTTTTCGCCGACCACCGCGTCGTAACCGCCGGGCTTTTGCAGGATGAAATCATGGGCGTTGGCGGCGCGGGCCGCCGCTTCAATTTCCTCGCTCGTGGCTTCCGGGCGTCCGACGGCGATGTTCCCGCGAACGGTGTCGTGGAAGAGAATGGTTTCCTGTGTCACGACCGCGATCTGGCGGCGCAATTCCTTGATGGAAACATCCCGGATATCGGTGCCGCCAATTTTCACGCGGCCTTGCTGCGGATCGTAAAAGCGCGGCAGAAGGTTCACCAGAGTCGTTTTGCCCGAGCCAGTGCTGCCGACGAGCGCGACGAGTTGCCCGGCTTTCACGGCCAGATTGATGCCGCGCAAAATCGGTTTTTCGCCGTAACTGAATTGGATATTCTCAAAATGAATGTCCGCGTCGGCAGCGGTGAGCGGTTTGGGGGACGCGGATTCGATCATAGTGCTCGGAGTGTCCAGCAATTCAAAAACGCGCTGGCTCGCAGCCTGCGCCTGGTGCAATTGATTGTGCAATCGCGTCAGATTTTTGATGGGCTTGTACATGTTGAACATCGCCACGAGAAATCCGCCGAAATCGCCCATCGAAATGGTTCTCTTGGAAACGACGTAGAAGAGGATCAGCGTGACCCCCACGCCGCCAAGGAATTCCGTGACACTGCCGGGAATTTCGTTCGCGCGCACCACGCGCATCGTCTGGCTGACGAATTTTTTTGTGATTCCTTGAAAATCCGCCAGCACCTTATCCTCCAGGTTGTAGGCCTTGATGATGCGATTGCCGGTGAAGGATTCGTGCATCAACTTGGAAAGTTCCGCCGCGTGCGTTTGCATCGCGCGCGCCGAATGGCGCACTTTCCTTGCGTAGATGGAAATCGGGATGATGCAGAGAGGCAAAACCACGACTGACATCAGCGTCAGGACCGGTTGAAGAGTTAGCAAAAGAATAAGAGTGAAAATTATCGTGAGTGGGTCGCTGATCAGCGAAGCGAGCGACGAACCGATGATGGAACGAACGGATTGGGTGTCGTTGGTGACGCGTGAAATGAGGTCACCCGTGTTCTCCTGCGTGAAAAAACTGAGCGGCAGGCTTTGCAAATGGCCGAAAACTTTGGTTCGCAAATCCGCGATCGCCCGAGTCGAAGCCCAGTTCACCAGGTAAATGTTCAGGTAGTTGAACAGGCTCCGGAAAAACATGATCACCGGAATAAACAGAATGACAGTGTAGACCAGCCCCTGCGACGCCTGGACGTGAGGCAGATGAGCCGTCAGCCAGTCGGCCAGCGGGCGGAGAAAATGCGGGATCTTCGGGCTGTGAATTTGCCCATCGGCGGACTGCTCGTCGGCCGACAATTTAATCTCCCCCTTGAAAATGAGATCGATTCCCACCTTCACGACCAGATACAACGCGGCGTTCGTCGCCGCGAGCAGAATGCCGCAGACCAGGCCCATGATGAGCCGCGCCTTGTAAGGCCGTACATAAGTCCAAAGCCGGCGCAGAAATGAAATCATCCCGCGCAGCTTATGTCGTAGGAACGCGTGATGAAAGCGAGTTTTTAGAGCCGGCAAACCCAATAAATCCCGCATTGAATGCGGCGGCGGTTCCCGTTTAATCTTTGGGATGACTGACACTCCGCCCCGGCAGGAAGCCCTGGCGCTCTGACCGCCATGGTTTTTTCGCGACAACCCCCATTTCTGTTCGTGCACATTGACAAGGCCGCGGGGTCGAGCATTGCCGTGGCGTTGCAGCCGAACGGGTCGCGCCGCCGGAACACCCGCTGGCGCCGGCGCCTGGTGTGGCTGGGCCCGCTGAATCGTCTTGGATTCTATCGCGCGATGGAATTTCCCGCGCACGCGTACGCCTCGGCGGCAAAACGGTGTCTGCCGCAGGAGCTCTATAACGGCCTCTTCAAATTTGCCTTTGTGCGCAATCCGTGGGACCGGCTCGTTTCCCGTTACGCGTATTTGCTGAAGGTCGAGGACCATCCGCGCCACACATTCGTCAAGCGCATGAATGGGTTTGATGAATACGTGGCGTGGGAAATCCGGCGCGCGAAGTTTTTTCAATACACGTACGTCACCGGATCGGATGGGAAGCTCATAGTGGATTTCATTGGCCACTACGAACGATTGCAGGAGGATTTTGCGAAGGTCTGCGCCAGTGTCGGAGTCAAAGCCGAGTTGCCGCGGATCAATACCTCGTCGCATCGGGATTATCGCAGTTACTATTCGCCCGGGACGCGCAAGCTGGTGGGCGAATACTTCCGTCGCGACTGCGAGTTGTTTGGATATGATTTTGATGGGTTGAAAACGTAGGACAGGCGTCCCGCGGGTCTCATATTCTCGACGGATAAAAAACGGAGAGAGGCAGGATACCTGTCCTACCGTACGAGTTTGTAATGCTTTTTGTTAAAGCGGAATCCAAACATCTGTTCGAGCTTGAGCATCAGGCGATGTTTTTTCTCGCGGGAACTCAATTTGTGATTCTGGTCGGCTTGAAATAGTCCCTGGTCCTTCGGCAACCATTGTTGGATGACCTTGGGATGCGTGCCGGTGAAGAGGCGCAGGGTTTCTGGATCGATGTCCGCGTAGGCGTTCAAGGGCGTTGTGTTGCGCCCGAGTTTTCTCACCTCATCGGTCTTGAGCTTCATCTGATCCTCGCTGCGCACCCAGCCGTAGTGATAGATCGTCGCACCGGAATGCGCCGCGCGCGGGTAGCGGGATTTCTTTTGCGTTTCGAGCACGGTGAAGAACAGTCCCTTGGGTCCCCAGCCGGGAATCGTGTTGCGCAAAATGCGCGTCTCGGTGCGATACCACCGCGGCGACCACGCGTAGGTGTTCGCGTTGCCGTAAAAATGGAGGTAATCAAACACGAGCGCTTCGACGCGATCGTCATTCAAATATTTTTCCATCGACGCGCGGATTTTGGGCAGTTCATCCTCGTGAACCAGTTCGTCGCCCTCCAGGTAAAACGCCCAGTCGCCGGTGCAATTGAAGAGGGCGATGGATTTCTGCTGGCCGTAGGTGAATCCCTTGATGCTGTAATCGCTGCGCATCTTTTCGTTCCATTGTGTGCGCAGGATTTTGATTTTGGGATCGCCGATGGCCTGGATTTTTTCCTCCGTGCCGTCTGGCGATGGCCCGAGCGC
>Ga0335085_10013826_pt1 | contig 11811 bp, 11 predicted proteins | sample Lox_Sample_45_FD_206712 | JGI IMG/M metagenome (GOLD analysis project Ga0335085, IMG submission 206712) | Soil microbial communities from Loxahatchee National Wildlife Refuge, Florida, United States - Lox_Sample_4.5 | ecosystem: Environmental > Terrestrial > Soil > Wetlands | place: USA...
TGAAATTAAAGAGGCGCTCATCGGCTATGCGGCAAGCCAGACGCCTCCACACCTGCCCTGTCCTGACGTAACCAGTGGTGCGGGCGCCAATGACGGACTAGAAGATTTCAATGCTGGGACGGGAGCGTGCAACGCGCAAGAGGGCAATATTCCATGGGTCACGTTGGCTGTAGCCCCCACCGACAGCTGGGGCAATCGCATTCACTATGCTGTGAGTGCGGCTTTTTCAAATCGTTCGCCGGCAGCGACCATGAGTTTGGCGTCGGTGGGAACATTGACTATCTGTGCGGCGGCGGCCTGCACCCCGGCCACGGCCATCGCAGTCAACGTCCCGGCGGTGATTCTTTCCTACGGTAAAAACGGCTGGGGTGCGATCAACAGCTCGACCAACGCACAGAATCCTGCGCCAGCCAGTTTGGACGAACTTGAAAATACCAACGGGGATTCCACCTTTGTGAGCCGTGCGCAAACCGCTAAGGATTCGCCCGCCGGCGAATTCGACGATATCGTCGTTTGGCTTTCCAGCAGCGTGATGTTCAACCGCATGGTGGCCGCAGGCAAGTTGCCATGATCCAAATGCTCATTTGGCGGGTGCCAGCTCAAAGCAGACTTTTCCGATCTGATTGCTTGCAAGTCGCAATCGGTAACCCTGTTCCTCGGCCTGGCGCCAAGCTTGGTACAGCCCAATCCCCAATCCTGTCTGCGACGGAACAGGCCCACTGAATAGCTGCTTAGCAACCGTTTCGTTAAGCGGTACGCCGTCATCGCAAATACTGAGCCTGGGCTTCAACGCGCATGAGAAACCTACGCTGATGCGCAAGCCGGGCTCGAGCTTTCTTTTCTGCAAAGCATTTTGCAGCAAATTATCCGCGATGCTGTCGAACAGCTCCGCTGGGAGTAGCGTGCCAACGGTAATGTCCGGTTGCCTAAACTCAACCGCTTCGCTGATGTAACGCTGCTTGAGGTTGCCCCACCAAACGTGCGCCGGAACTTCCCGCGTCTCCGTCTGTTGGGGCGCTTGCAATTTGTCCATTGTCCATTGCAAACGCTGCGCGATTTGCGGCAATTGGCGCTGAATCATGGCGCGTAGCGCTTCGGCGTCATTTTCATTACTGGTTTCTGCGGCGACGCAAAGCGATTTTAGCGACTGCAGGAGATTTTTCACATCATGGGTCAATCGGGCGCCTGTTTCATACACCGCCTGGGTATAAGCGTTGTGCCGTTCCTGCTTTTCGCGTTGCTTGGCGCTGTAAAAATCCGCCAGCAAACGTATGAGTAACTTAACATGGAGCAGCAATGCCGGGGTCAACTCCCATTTGCTGTACAAAATTATGCTGAGATCGTCGAATGAAAATTCTGCGGGAAACTTCGAGACACCGCCTTGTTTCCGTTCGCCGCCGGCTACCCGCCAACTCACTCCCGCGACCCAGGGAAGCGCCGCTACCTCGTGTACCGCCATGATCAGGAATTTTTCAGGGTTGGCCTCGCGGTCGGCCAGGTTGGCAAGGCTGTGCATCCAGCGTTCGAACGGCAGGCCGACCGAGAGCAGATAGCGCGACACCAGCTGACCGACCCCGTCAAAGCCGGAACGCGGGTCCCATAGCCAGCTTAGCGCGAACAACAGAATCGCTATTAATGCCAGCGTTTTTGCTAGAGCCAGAACATAGCCGCCTTGGTTCATTTGCCGAACCACAAACGCGCCGAGCACCAGCGCGGCGGTAAGCAGGAAAAGCAAGAGGCTGTAAAACAGATCTACCACGCGCTGGCCCGTCTCGGGTTCGCTTTCTGCCTTGATAAAAAATATTGCAACGATCGGTAGCAGCAGTGCGTAGCGAGCCACCAGCGCCATGATGTCGGGAAGGCGAAAATCCGCAAAAAGATGAGGCACAACCCACATTAGAAGCACGGCGAGCAGATAGGTCGCCGCCAGTAGTAATATCGCGCGCTGTCCGCGCTGACGCTTGCTGGGCACATTTCCACCAATCAACGCAAACAGGACCGAGATCCATACCGCGATCAACCACCAACTGTTCCAAACTGTAAACAAGAGCCCAATGCCTATTACCAGCACGGCGTGCCGGACATCCAGATTGCGTTCTCCTCCCCATACCGGCTGCCACAGCAGAAAAAATCCGAAATGCGTCAATACGAAGCAACGTGCAAGCCAGCTGTCAATCCCCAAGAACAGAACCGCGTGCAGCGCCAACAGCATCAGGCCAAGAAACCATTGCTGACGAGAAGCAATAAAGTTCTGGTTCAAGCTTACTATTGCACTAGGCGGCATAGCACATGGGCCGGCATGAAAATTGTTAGGGTAGCTTGCACTTGGACAATTTACAAATTCCTCTTCTCGATTCGGGTTTATACTTCACTGCCCGGTTTTATGCCACCAAATGAGATCTAGGCGCAACCAAGTTTTGACGATTTCTCGCTTCACGCTGCTTGAGGCGCTGCGGACGCGCCTGCCGTGGCTGGTGCTGGCAACCATACTGCTGGCCGTTCTGGGAAGCTTGTTTGTCAAGCAAGTTGCTATTACCGAAACCGCCCGGCAACAAACCGCCTTTCTCGCCGCCAGCATGAGGCTTGCCGCGGTTTTTATCCTCGCGCTCTACATCAGCAGCAGCATGGTACGCGAATTTAACGACAAAGGACTTGAGCTTCTGCTTTCCCTGGATTTGCCGCGCGCCGCATACGCGGGGGGTAAGCTTTTGGGTTTCGCTCTGATCGCGTTCCTGATGGCCGCGCTCATTTGTCTGCCAATTTCTTTTCTCGCGCCGCTGCCAGCCGTATCACTGTGGGGCGCATCGCTGGCCCTAGAATTGTGCATCGTTTCCGCTTTGAGTTTATTTTGCACCATTACCTTTACCCAGATTATGCCTGCCACAAGCTTTGTACTCGCGTTCTACGTTCTCGCGCGCTCCATCGCAGCGATTCGATTAATAAGCGGTTCTGCGCTGCTTGATCAAGGCAGCCTGTCGCAGCAGGTGATGGTGTTCTTGGTCAACAGTTTGTGGCTCTTTCTGCCAAGCTTGAACGTATTTACCCAGACTGCTTGGCTTGTTAATCACGCTGAGTGGCGGATGTTTCTAACCATCGGGATACAGAGCGTGATTTATATCGGCTTGTTGATTGGCGCCGCATTATTCGATTTTTACCGCAAGGAATTATGAGCCTGCAACAACGTACGTTAAAGGCGGTGCCTAGATCCATTACGCTGGTTTTAATCGCGGGTTTAGCTTTGCAGCTCGCTTGGCAATATCACCAGCCGCGTCCGACTGCGAACGCGGAGGCGCTGGCTTTTCCTCCAGAAGGCAAAACACTTTTGGCGCTTAGTCTGGCCGAACCTATCGCTTTTTCGCAGCTAATGACGCTGTACCTGCAGGCTTTCGATAATCAACCCGGCATCAGCATTCCGTTTCGGGATCTCGATTATGATCGCGTCCAAGCTTGGCTTTCCAGAATACTCGAGCTTGACCCCGTTGGGCAGTATCCGCTGTTGATGGCCTCCCATATTTACGGCCAAGTGTCGGATACCGCGAAACAACGCAAAATGTTTGAATTCGTTTACCAAGAGTTTTTCAAGGACCCTGACCGACGCTGGCCATGGCTCGCGCATGCGGCGATCATGGCGAAGCACCGTTTGAAAGATCTGCCGCTTGCGCTGCGCTATGCGCAAGCTATCAGGAAATACGCCACAGGTCCGGATGTTCCGCACTGGGCGACCCAGATGCCGATCTTCATCCTCGAGGACATGGGCGAATTGCAAAGCGCAAAGATTCTTTTAGGCGGGCTGCTGGTGAGCGGCATAGTCACCGATCCCCACGAAATACATTTGTTAACGGAACGGTTGCAACAGCTTGAAAATGAGGAAAAATCGTCAGCGGTGCCGAAGAATTGACGATTTCATCTGGATTATGTTTTGGAGTCGCGATGTATTTCTGCGATATTGAAAAAATTGCATCAGATTTGATATATAGTGCGAAAAACCGCGCCAACATTGGCTTTGCGGCTAGACTTCACACAAGCTTGGCGCAATTAATCGCGCAGGCATAAATTTTGCGGTTAAGAGATTATTAGTTCGATTAAAAGGATCTAACCATGTTACGTAGAGAAGCCGGTTTTACCCTGATTGAGATGGCCATTGTGCTGGTCATTATCGGCCTGCTTTTGGGCGGTGTGCTAAAAGGCCAGGAGCTCATCACCAGCGCCCGGGTGAGAAACCTCATTTCCCAGCAAGATGGAATCAAGGCCGCTTTCTTCGGTTTCCAGGACCGCTACCGCGCCCTCCCAGGCGATTACCCTGGCGCGCTGGCGGCTGCCAATATCCCCAACGTCGCGGCGACCTTGGGCGGCAACGGCGACGGACAAATACTCAATACCGCCGGCGCCAACGAACAGACCATAGCCTGGGTGCATATGTCGCACGCGGGTTTCCTGACCGGAAGTTTCAATATGGCGACCGCGACCGATGCCGTCGCCCAGGCCAATACGCCGAACAACCCCTACAACGCGTACCTGCAAATCATCTACGACAATAATTACAGCATTGAAGTCGGCGACCCGGCAGCGTCCGCCCGTCATAATCTGAAGACAGGCAATCAGGTGCCGGTGGAAATCTTGACCGAAGTAGACCGTAAGATTGACGACGCCAATCCGGGGCGCGGCACATTCCGCTTCACCACCTACCTTGGAGCCGGAACCGCACCGACTGCTGCAACCTGTGCCGATCTGACGAACGGCGTCTGGCTCACCACCAGCGGGCAGACCAACTGCGGCGCCGCGAGCCTGTTCTAGCACGAACTGAAAAACCAAAAAAAGCCCGCGGCCAGCGGGCTTTTTATTTGCGCAAAATTCAGCCCTGCAGCAAGGTCATCTCGGCGGCAGCAAGGTTATCTTCGGTCCCCAGCAATACCATCACGTCACCGGCTTCGATGCGCGTCTCCGATGAGGGCGCTAGACCACGGATATTTCCCTTTCTAACAGCCGTGACTTCAACGGAATGCCTTGCTAGATTGATTTCCCCGAGGGTTTTGCCCACTGCCGCCGCACCGGAACTGATTACCAACGATTGCAATCGCGGCTGCTGCTTACCAGGCTCAGTCGCGTCAGTGATGCCATGGTAAAATCCGTGAAACAGTTCGTAACGCCGCTCGCGGGTTTCTCTTATGCGCTTCAGTACGCGGTTTAGCGGTACGCCCAGCAACATCAGTGCGTGCGATGCGAGCATTAGGCTTCCTTCCATGATTTCAGCCACAACTTCGGTGGCGCCCGCCTGTTTGAGCCGGTCCAAATCGGAATCATCCACAGTGCGCACCAGCACCGGCAAATACGGTCGCACCTTCTGAACGTGGCTTAGGATTTTTAAGGCCAACTGCACGTTGGATTCCGCCACGACCAGCGCTTTGGCGCGCATTAATCCGGCAGCAACCAGCACCTCATGCCGGCCGGCGTCGCCATAGACTACCTGCTCGCCCGCCGCCGAAGCTTCCTTTACCCTTTGCGGGTCTAGATCCAGGGCGACAAACCGGATATTTTCCTGCTCCAGGAAGCGCGCCAAATTTTGTCCGCTACGCCCGTAGCCGCAGATGATGACGTGCTGCTCCTGCGCCATGGTCTGCACCGCAATGTTGTGCAGTTGCATGGCGCGATTCATCCATTCCGCGCCGCTGAAATGCAACACCAAGTGTTCGCTTTTCTCGATGATGAACGGTGCTGCAAGCATGGAAAGCAGCATAGCGGCAAGAACCACCTGCAGAACCGCAGGCGAGAGCAGCTGCACGCCTGCCGCCTGCCAGAGCAACACGAAACCGAACTCACCCGCTTGCGCCAGGCACAATGCGGTGCGTAGGGCAACCCCGGGGGGGCTGCCAAATGCGCGGCTCAGGCCTGCGACTAGAAGGGCTTTTAGTAACAGGACCAGGACCAGTACGCTGCTCACAGCAACCCAGTTCTGCAGCACGATCCTTACATCCAGCAGCATGCCGATAGTGACGAAAAACAGACCCAACAGCACATCGCGAAACGGCCTAATGTCCGCATCAACTTGATAACGGTACTCGGTTTCGGAAATCAGCATGCCCGCTAGAAAGGCACCCAATGCCAGCGACAGACCCGCTTTTTCGGTAAAAAAAGCCAAGCCCAGGGTAATCAGCAGCACGTTGAGAACAAACAGCTCGGATGATTTTTGCCGTGCCACCAGGTGAAACCACGCACGCATCAACCGCTGCCCAACAAAGAGAATCACTATCAGTACGACCAGGGCCTTCACTGCGGCAAAACCCAGTGCAACGGTCACGCGGCTTCCTTCCGCCAACGCCGGCACGATGATAAGAAGCGGAACAACTGCCAAATCCTGAAACAGCAGCACGCCGACGATTTGCCTACCGTGTTGCGTCGCGAGTTCGAGACGGTCTGCCAGCATTTTGCTGACAATCGCCGTAGACGACATCGCAAGCGCCCCGCCAAGCGCCAGACCGGCTTGCCAGTTCAGACCGACAGCGAGGCTACCGAGCATAACTATCAACATACTGCATCCAACTTGCGCCGCGCCCAGACCAAACACAGTGCGGCGCACAGTAAGGAGCTTTGGCAGGCTGAATTCCAGGCCGACGCTGAACATCAGGAACACCACGCCGAATTCTGCAAGGTAACGCGTCTCTCGCGCTTCAGGTATCCAGGACAACGCGTGTGGTCCGATGACAATGCCCACTAGTAGATAACCCAGCAAGGCGGGCAGCTTAAGATGACGGAACAGCACCACCACCAGGACCGCCGCGGCCAGCAATATCAGGACAAGTTGCAGCGTTGTGTGCATCGAAAACTTTTAATTTTGATCGAACCAATGATGCCGCAATGGGCACGAAATGCAAGTGGCGGTAACATGACGGGCCGCTTTTATTCGAGTATGGTTGCTGCTATTCGGCACGAAAAAAACATGGCATCTGGAGGCGGCAGTATGAGCGCGCCGCTTAACAATGTTTCTAACGACAGTTTGCGCCCTTGCTGCTCCGAGCTGCGCGAGCCCGAGTCCGCGGCGCGTTCTGCTATACTGGTTACGATGGGCACCATGAAAAATCCCACCGCTTCAATACTGCCGCACGCGCTCAACCTGGGGCGGCAAGTGCTGGAAATCGAGGCGCGTGGCATTACTGCTTTAATCGAAAGGCTGGATCACAACTTTGCTCGCGCGGTTGAGCTTATGCTGCATTGTCGTGGACGTATCGTCGTCAGCGGGATTGGCAAATCAGGGCACGTCGCGAGCAAAATTGCGTCTACCCTGGCAAGCACAGGAACGCCCGCTTTTTTTGTGCATCCCGCGGACGCGAGTCACGGCGACCTAGGGATGATTACACAAGACGATGTGATGCTCGCGTTTTCCAACTCCGGAGAAAGCGGCGAGCTGCTCACCATTGTGCCACTCATCAAGCGCCGGGGTGCAAAACTCATTTCGGTTACAGGCAACTCCAAGTCGACGCTGGCACTCGAAGCAGATGTACACCTTGATGCCGCCGTCGCCGAGGAAGCCTGCCCGCTGGGGCTCGCGCCGACCGCGAGCACCACTGCGGCATTGGCTCTGGGCGACGCGTTAGCCGTGGCGCTGCTCGATGCACGGGGATTCGGCGCTGAGGATTTTGCGCGCTCGCATCCCGGGGGATCTCTTGGCAGAAAACTGCTCACCCACGTTCGCGATGTAATGCGCACCGGACCGGCGCTACCGGTCGTGCCTGAAAGCGCATCGCTTTCGGAAGCAATTCTGGAAATCTCAAAAAAAGGAATGGGCATGACTGTTATTGTCAATTCGCGGCAAGAAGTAGTGGGTATTTTTACCGACGGGGATTTGCGCCGAGCTCTGGAAAAAATTGTGGATATGCGTGAAGCCAAAGTGGCGCAAGTCATGACACGCGAACCGCGTACAGTCGATGCGGACAGTCTCGCTGTGGAAGCCGTGCAAATGATGGAGGAGCACAAGATTAATCAGCTTTTGGTGGTGGACGCCAAACAGCAGTTGACCGGCGCGCTCAATATGCATGACCTTTTCCGGGCCAAAGTCATTTGACGAGCTGTTCGCAATCAGCGGTTTCCTGATATGGAGGACGCGTTTGAAAAAGCCAAGCGTATCCGGCTCGCGATTTTTGACGTTGACGGCGTGCTGACCGACGGCAAACTTTTTATCTCGGATCGCGGTGATGAGTACAAATCTTTCAATACGCTCGATGGTCACGGCATGCGCATGCTAAAGCAAAGTGGCGTGGAGCTGGTTTTGCTCTCTGGCAGAACCTCCCGCAGCGTGGAAATGCGTGCGCAGAATCTCGGCATTGGTTTGCTCTACCAGGGTGTGGAAGACAAGCTTGAGATCTATTCCTCACTACTCAAAAAATTGAGACTTCATGCGGACGCAACGGCGTACGTCGGTGACGATGTGATGGACCTGCCGGTGATGCGTCGCTGCGGGCTCGCCATATGCGTGCCGGCGGCACCGGCGCTGGTAAAACAGCAGGCACATTACATCACGCAACAGCCGGGCGGTTGCGGAGCGGTACGCGAAATCTGCGAACTCATCATGCAGGCACAGGGAACCTTTCAGGCGCAATTATCTCGATATCTGAAATGAACAGCCGCCTGCTTACTTGGGTGCCGCTGCTGATGTTGCTGCTACTCGCGGCATTGACCTGGTGGCTTGACAGCAAAGTACAACCCCTGGCGCCCAAGCGCGACGGCAGCAGCCGCCACGACCCGGATTACATCGTGGAAAACTTTACCGCCACCCGCATGAGCAAGGATGGAACACCACGCTACATCCTCACTGCAAAAAAAATGGTGCACTACCCGGACGACGACACCACCCATCTCGAAGACCCCGTGTTCCGGCATGTCGAAGGAGGCAAACCCGAAATTGACATCAGCGCCAATCAAGCTCTGCTTACAAGTGGCGGCGAGGATGCTTACTTCACGGGGGACGTGGAGGTGGTGCGAAAGGCATGGAAAAGCGATCCTGAACTCAAGGCCTTCACCAGTTTTCTCCATGTCATACCGGACCAGGACCTGGCGAAGACCGACAAGCCTGTAACGCTAATTGAGCCGCATAGCATCGTCACCGCCGTTGGCTTAGAATTGAATACCGACACGCGGGTGCTAAAATTGCTATCCAATGTCAAAGGTCATTATGACAACCCCAGGTAATGCGGGCATTCTCATGCTCGCGGGTCTTTGCGCGTTATTTATTTGCTCGCCCGCGCTGGCCGAGCGGGCGGACCGTGATAAACCGGTTAATGTGGAAGCGGATAAAGTCAATGTGGACGACATTAAAAAGGTAAGCGTGTTTGAAGGCAACGTGGTCGTGACACAAGGCACGATTGTCGTGCACGCGAACAAAATGATCTTGCGCCAGGACGCCAACGGCTTCAATTCGGGCACTGCCTATGGCAATCCGGCGACGTTCCGTCAAAAAATGGAGGGCCGTGACGAGTATATCGAAGGCGAGGCGCAACGCATCGAGTACGACGGCAAAACGGAGAATCTGGAACTATTCGACCACGCCTACATTAAACGCGGTCAGGATGAACTACGCGGTAATTATATTTCATACAATGCGGTCACGGAATTTTACCAGGCATTGAGCGGCACGCAGCCTGCCGACGCCGGCCGGGTGCACGCCGTAATACAGCCCAGGGAAAAAGAGCCTAATCCGGCCGCCCCGGCCTTCCCGCAGACGCTGAAACCGTCTTCCAATCTTTCCTATCCGCCCAAGGAGTAAAAGTTAAAAGAAGCGAACGCGAACCGGCGTTCCAAGGGCTATTAGCGAATGGATATGAGTGAACTTAAGGCACAAGGGCTTAAAAAAAGCTATAGATCCCGCGCCGTGGTACGCGACGTTTCACTCGAGGTTCGCAACGGCGAGGTCATCGGTTTGCTAGGTCCCAACGGCGCGGGGAAGACTACGTGCTTTTACATGATGGTCGGTCTCGTTCCGCTCGACGGTGGCCGCATCACGCTGGACGAACTCAATTTAAGTCACATGCCGATCCATCGTCGCGCTCGATTGGGTTTAAGCTATTTGCCGCAAGAAGCTTCGATCTTCCGCAGGATGACCGTCGCCGAAAATGTACAGGCGGTCCTGGAACTGCAGAATTTCCAGCCTGACGAAATCGAGAACCGCCTAGACGATCTGCTGCACGACCTGCACATCGGCCATCTTCGCAATAATCCGGCGCTCTCCCTTTCGGGCGGCGAGCGACGGCGTGTGGAAATTGCCCGCGCGTTAGCCTCGCAACCGCGTTTTATCCTACTCGACGAGCCTTTTGCGGGAATCGATCCCATCGCAGTGCTCGATATTCAGATAATTATTAGCTTTCTCAAAGAAAAAGGAATCGGCGTGCTGATCACGGACCATAATGTTCGAGAGACGCTAGGAATCTGCGACCGCGCCTACATTATCAACGAAGGCTCAGTACTCGCTTACGGCAAACCTGATGAAATCGTTTATAATGAGAGCGTGAGAAAAGTGTACTTGGGCGAACATTTCAGGCTGTAAACAAACGATTGCGCTATGGTGGCGGCTTTAAAGAGCTGTTATCCGCAATAAAAATCCCGAAACCCCGAGAGAATGAAGCATACCCTACAGCTCAAGCTGTCGCAGCATCTGACGCTCACGCCGCAACTGCAACAGTCCATACGTCTTCTGCAACTCTCGACGTTGGAACTCAACCAGGAGCTGGAACGTTTTCTCCAGGAAAATCCCCTGCTCGAGCGCGATGACGAGGTCAATGACGAAACAGCACCGTCGTTGCCAGGCGGTGCCAATGCCGTTTCGCATGACGGAGCGACTGCAGGCGAGCCGCCCGGAGACGCCGCTTCCGAAAGGGAACCCGACGTCGACATGGCGGACGGACCTTGGCTTGAAGATGCCGGTTCCTACAGCTCGCGTGACGAGACGGAGGAAAGTGAATACCCGCAGATCGCGGCAGTTGCGCCCACCTTGCGCGAACATCTCAATTGGCAACTCAATCTCACCAAACTTGCCAACCGCGAGAAGAAATTAGTGTCGCTTTTGATCGATGCGCTCGACGAGGACGGCTTCCTGACGCAACCGCTTGAAGAACTCGTTTCGATGCTGCCCGAAGAACTGAGCGTAAGCCCGGAAGAACTTCAGACCGCGTTGCAGCAGCTGCAAAAACTCGAACCCACGGGTGTGGGTGCGCGTAACCTCGGTGAATGCCTCGCGCTGCAACTGGAAGCTCTGCCTGCAGATACTCCGTTCCGGACAGAAGCCCTCATAATCGTTACCCAACATCTGGATGTGCTTGCTGCGCGCGATTTCGGCAAACTGAAAAAAATACTGCATTGCGACGATATCGCTTTGCGGCAGGCGCAACACCTTATCACCAGTCTCAATCCCCGCCCGGGCGCCGATTTCGCCGCGTTAGAGACCCGTTATATCGTACCGGATGTCCTGGTCAAGAAAACCAAAAACGTATGGGTGGCGAGTCTGAACGTTGAGGCCATGCCAAAGTTGCGGGTAAACCGAATGTACGCGGATATCCTGCACCGCAATCGCGACGCAAGTTACCAGAAGCTCACCAGTCAACTCCAGGAAGCGAAGTGGTTGATCAAAAACGTGCAACAGCGCTTCGACACTATATTGCGAGTATCGCAGGCAATCGTTGACCGCCAGCGCCATTTCTTCGAGCACGGCGAAGTTGCGATGCGCCCTCTAGTACTACGCGAGATCGCCGAAGCATTGGATTTGCATGAGTCAACCGTATCCCGGGTCACCACGCAAAAATATATGCTCACGCCACGCGGCACTTACGA
>Ga0335085_10013828_pt1 | contig 11811 bp, 6 predicted proteins | sample Lox_Sample_45_FD_206712 | JGI IMG/M metagenome (GOLD analysis project Ga0335085, IMG submission 206712) | Soil microbial communities from Loxahatchee National Wildlife Refuge, Florida, United States - Lox_Sample_4.5 | ecosystem: Environmental > Terrestrial > Soil > Wetlands | place: USA: Florida...
GACATAGGAGCGGTCTGGTGCCACTGGTGCCACGTGATGGATCGCGAGTCGTACGATAATCCGGAAATCGCGCAGCTGGTGAATGAGCGCTTCATCGCCGTCAAGGTGGATCGCGACGAGCGCCCCGATATTGACAGCCGCTATCAGATGGCGGTGCAGGCGGTGAGCGGGCAGGGGGGATGGCCGCTGACCGCGTTTCTCACTCCCGATGGCAAGCCGTTCTACGGCGGCACGTATTTTCCGCCGGATGACGGCTACGGGCGTCCCAGCTTCAAACGCGTGCTGCTGGCCATTTCCGATGCCTACCGCGACAAGAACGGCGACGTGATGGAGCAGGCGAAGATGGTCGAGAACACCATCGCGCAGTCCGAATCGTTCTCCGGGCGCACCGCCGATTTTTCACCCGATGCGATTGACGCCATCCTGCAGGCCGCGCTCGGCATGTTTGACGGGCGCAACGGCGGCTTCGGCAGCGCGCCCAAATTTCCCCATCCTTCGATTCTCGATCTGCTGATCGACCAGTACTCACACACCGGCGACGAGAAGCTACGGCAAGTCTTCGTCACCACGCTCGAAAAGATGGCTCGCGGCGGCGTCTATGACCAGCTGGCCGGCGGATTTCATCGCTACTCCGTCGACGAACGCTGGATCGTGCCGCACTTCGAAAAGATGTCCTATGACAATTCCGAGCTGCTGAAGAACTACGTGCACGCCTACCAGGCCACCGGCTCCGAGTTCTTCGCCGATGTGGCGCGCGACATGATTCGCTGGATGGACGAATGGCTCAGCGACCGCGAGCGCGGCGGCTTTTACGCCTCGCAGGACGCCGATTACTCGATGGAGGACGACGGCGATTATTTCACTTGGACTTTGGACGAAGCCAAGGCCGTCCTTACCGCAGAAGAGGCGCAAGTTGCAGCGCTGCACTACGACATCAACGAAGCCGGCGAGATGCACCACAATCCGGCGAAAAATGTCCTCTACGTGCGGGCTTCGATGGAAGAGATCGCCGTGCGCCTGGGGATCGCACGCGAGCAAGTGGAAGCGCTTCTGCAATCGGCAAAGAAAAAGATGTACGCCGCGCGCCTGCAGCGGCCCACGCCCTACGTGGATAAGACGATGTACACCGGCTGGAATGCGCTCTGTGTTTCGGCCTACCTGGAAGCCGCCAAGGTGCTGAGTTTGGAACCGGTGCGGCATTTCGCGCTGCGCTCGCTCGACCGCATTCTGGCCGAAGGCTGGAACTCCGAGCGCGGCCTGCGGCATGTGATTGCCTACTCCGATCCGGAAGCAGAACACCGCGAAGTGGCCGGGCTGCTCGATGATTACGCCTTCACCGCCCTCGCCTGCCTGGACGCTTACGAAGCCACCGCCGCGCTCAGCTATTTTCACTTCGCGCAGCGCATTACCGATCGCATGATCGCGGGATTCTTCGATCCAGTCGCCGGAGGGTTCTTCGACGCGGAAAGTTCGGGCGAAAAATCGCTGGGTGTGCTGGGCACGCGGCGCAAACCGTTTCAGGATTCGCCGACGCCCGCGGGAGATCCATCCGCCGCCATTGCCCTGCTACGGCTGCACGCCTACACGAACGATTTGGGATATCGCGAGAAAGCCGAGCGCACCCTGGAATTGCTGGCGGGAATGGCCGGGCAACTGGGCCTCTATGCGGCCACTTACGGAATAGCGGCCACGCATTTCGCCCGGCCGCATTCCCAAGTGGTCATTATCGGAAGTGGCGAAGAGGCGGAGCGAATGCGCCGCGCCGCTACCGCGTGGTTCGACTGCAACCGGTGCGTGCTGGGGCTGGCGCCCGGAGAAGCGGTAGCACAAAACCTTCCACCGGCCTTGGCGGAGACGATTCCGAACCTGGTGGGGACAGCAGAGGAAAAAACGCTGGCACTGGTATGTTCCGGTTTTACCTGTCAACCGCCAGTGTTTGATGAAAAGGAATTGGCGCGCGCGTTGCGGGAAATCAGGTAGCTCTCACCGTTCGCGCGCGCATAAAAATAGGGCTGACGTGGCCCGTACCGCCTGCCGTTGCCTTCAGCCCCCTCACTTCGGCCACGAAACCGTGTCCGAAACTCTTTAAGGCGTGTTCGAGTGTCTCCTCGAAAACTTCAACTTGCGAAGCTCTTACTTGCCTCCACAGCCCTTCCATGGGTTGCACGTGGGCATGGGCTGGCCGTCCGGTGCAGGCTGCACCGCCGCCATCGCCACGTACGTGCTTGCCAAACCTACCACCAGGATTAGCATCCTGATCGCACGTTTCATTGAGTTCTCCTTCAGTGCGAATTCCCTGGGAGCGGGAATCCGTTTGGCTGGCATTATAGGGCCCGTCTGTGGACTGATCCGGTCGGGGTACGGTTTCCTGCTTCGCCTATCTTTTTTCCGGCGCCACCAGACGCGCATATCGAATGGGAACACCCGGTTTATTCCTGCGTAACTGGATGGTAATGTTTAAAGTATTACTTTAGTAATGCGGACAGGGCGAACGACTGGCAGGGCAACTTGTTACGAAAACCGAACAGGACATCCGGGCTTGCAGTTAGCGGCGAGGGTTGGGTCCGTGCGACATGGCCTCATGGTCCAATTCTTCGTTGTGTTTTTCTTCCCCGCGTTTACCGTGATCGCGGTGAAATTCATCCTGCCGGGCGCGGGACAGAGCGCGATCGACCATGCCTTCAAACATGGGGATCAATGAATCGGCAGGAATGGGATGCTGCAGATCGGTGAGGGACTCTTCCCAACGCTGCGAAGTGAGTAGATTGGAAGGGGCCTCGCGTTGCGCCTGCTTCGCCCACATGTATCGCATCCAGATCAGGATGGCGAGATTGTAGGCGCTCATAATTACAAAACTGGAACCCACCTCGGAGATGTAGGAACTGGCGCGTAGCGCGCTGCAGAACAGCTCCACTCCGGCAAAGCTTCCGAAGCCCAACGCAATGCCGAAACTGCGCTGCCTCCAGGAAACTCCCAGATAGCGGGCGAAGAGCAGCAGGAAAAGCACCAGCCCGCACTGCGTAACCCGCACGCAGCGCTGCACGGCGAGCACAGCCGCCACCAGCGGGCCCTCGGCGGTGACGGAACTGGCCGCGGCGACCACGCATGCCGCCAGCAGCATCACCAGGCCCGCCCATTTGAAAAGTACCGTGCCCAGGTCTTTCAGGGTGTGATAGGGCCGGAAAATATCCACGAAGATCTCATGAATCACCAGGAAGCCCAGAACCAGGCTGATCGCGTTGGCAAGCCAGTAAGTGAAAAAATATGCGACGTAGTTTCCTTTCAGAGAGATCGGCAGCAGGACGGCCGTCATGAAAACCTGAAAGAGAATGTAGGTAAAAAAGACCGCGAACTTGCGATGCAGTTTGCGCCAGACCAGCACCCCGCCAACACCTAACTGCAACAGGGGTTGTGATATCCACAGCGCGTAGTATGCAAACTGCACTCCGGGGGTCATCACGATGGTTTCTCGCCGGCCGACACGGGCACGGCATCCAGACTACACTGGTTGGATTCCCTCCTCACAACGTAACCTTACCAGTTCGTGCCCAATGGTCAATGGACCAAGGTAACCAGCGTAATGTTACTTCGACCAAAGCGATCGCCTTCGCCTGGCTTTCGCTTTTTTCGCCTTGCGGGCCGGGTCGGTGAGACCAATCCCTCGTCTAAGGTTCAGCCAAGAAGATGAAGTACGAACAAGCCCAAAGTGCAGTCGGAATGCTGCCGCGCGGTCGCGCGGTCAGAACGATGTTGTAATCCTCGCGGCTGGGCAAGTCGTTTATCACGGACGGCGATTCCCGCGGTTCAACTACCGCCAGGTAATCCAGGAACGCATAGACATCGGCGCTGTTATGGTCCTGCGCGAAAAATGAAAGTTCCGCATTCTCGGCGGCGAAGTGCCAGCCCAGAGAGGCTGCCATCGCCACCGCATTCTCATAAACCGGCGGCGGGAGAGTGCCAGGTACCGGGTTGTCGAAGATGAGGCGTAATTTGCGTTCGTCCTCGCGGCTGAATTCCCGCACTTTGAGCGAGCCGGACTTGGCGGTCGCCTTCCAGTCCACGTGGCGGGCGGAATCCTCCGGCATATATTCGCGGATGCGGTAGAGATCGCTGCCCCGGCCGCGCATAAAGCTTTCGAACTCGCCGGTGATGAGGGGCAGCACCCGGAAGAATTCATCCACCGGCTCCACCGACGGATACACCACAATCTCACGCTTCAGGGGCAAGCGCCGCGTCTTGGTGAGGAAGGCGAAAGGAAAGCGCGTCGCCAGACCGAAACCTTCCTGCTGATACCGGCCGCGCCGCGGAAAGCACAAATCGAGTTCAGCGGAGAGTTCGCTGCGGCCCGCAAGATAGGGGAAATACACTCTCCCCGGCAGAATTTGCGAGGCCGGAGACCCCTCCGTCACCCGCCGTAGTTTCAGATCGGGCAGCGTCACCCATTGCCGCTGCGGCGGGCGGCCAGGAGGAAATCCGAAGGTGGCCGGCAGCCAGCGCAGGCGTTTGGCTTTGCCGCTCTTGTCCAGAGGAACAACGCTGATGGAGAACGCAGGCGGCCAGCGGCGGGGATTGCGCAGCACGATTCTTCCCCGCGTATCGCGTCCGGCAAAGACATGTTGCGGCAGCCGGATTTCGAGCAGCAGACCACGCAGCACGATCGCCGCGGCCACGCCAGAAACCAGAATCGCCGCCAGCATGGCGGCGACGATGATGTAAAGCAGGTTGTTGCCGGTGTTGAGCGCGGCCACTCCGATCACCACGACGGCCAGCACGTACACGATGCCGACGCGAGTCACGTCATAGTCGAGCGCCTCGCGCAGCCGGTTTGCCGCCACCCGGCGCGCCAGGTAAGGAACCGTGGTCAAGCCCACGAGCGTTGCCAGCACGAGCGCGGTGGACGCGAGAATCAGGGTCGCCCATACATTTCCCGATTCCCGCGAAACCGTCGAGAAAAGCGCCGCCGCGAAGGCCAAGGCCAGGCCTACTATGGCCAGGAGAAAGCGTACCCACACTTCTGGAATGTGAATCCACGGAAAGTGGTCGGCCCGGCGTCGACGGGCGGCGCGATCTTGGCTACCGGCGCTCTCCCGGGAAGGCATAACTGGATTGGCCGAGCCTAGCACCCCGGGAGGACGGGATCAATCGGCTCCGCGTTGACCAGAAAGGCGCTGCAGCCAAGCCGATGCCTTGGCTTCGTCGGCGGTGCGGCCGAGTCTGGGAAAACGGCGGCGGAAGCGGTCCAACAATCTCCCGGCCCAGGCATATTGCGAGGAAAGAATTACCAAGCCAATGAAAAGAAACAGGAAGCCCTGCAGGATGGGCAGAAACAAGCCCACGATCCCGAGCAAGATGCAGCTCCAGCCGGCCAAAAGAACCATAACGCGCTGGAAGCGGGCTTTCATCAAGTGTTGGATGCACGGCGCGCGCCGACGGCGCGTAATTCACTTCGCACCGGAGTAACTATCGGGTAGCGAAAGGAATTCCGCCACTGCGCGGTTGAATTCTTCGGGTACTTCTTCGTACGGCAGATGACCCACTCCGGGAAGAGTAACTGTCCGGCAATCGCGAAAGACCTCGCGCAAGCGACGGGCGGAGATTGGATTTACGGCCCGGTCATCCGCGCCCCAAAGCAGCAGGGTGGGAATATGGGCGATTTGCGGCAGGACGGACTCGAGTTCCTGCAGGTCCTGCTGCCAGGTCCGCAGGATGGCAACTCCGTGGGCAAACGCACCGGGAATCGCGAATGGCTCAGAATAGCCTTGCAAAGTTCCGGGGCGGATGCGGCGGGGGTCCCCGTAGAGACGGCGCAAGAAATAGCCGTGCGTGGATTGGAGGTGGGGCGCAATATGAAGAAAAAGCGGCGCCACCGCCGGATGGCTGAGAAAGGCGGCCATACGCCGGCCATTCTGCGACCAGGGATTGACCGGCGCTACCAGAACAAGCCGTCGAATCCGGCTGGGCTCGAGCGCCGCCCCCATCATGGCAACCGCTCCGCCGTGGGAAGTCCCGAGCAGGTCGCAGGACTCGATTCCTGCCGCATCCAGAAATCGCAAGAGCCGGACGGCACAGGCGCGCAGGCTGCCGTCGAGCCCGGGAGGGCGGTCGGAAAAACCCACGCCCAGCATGTCCACCGCATGCACCGTGGCTTGCTGTGCCAAAACCGGAATCGCATACCGCCAGGAAAACGAATATCCCAGGAGTCCGTGCAGCAAGAGTAGGTCGGGACCTGACCCTGTACGCAAGAAACGCATGCGAGCGCCGTCCAGCGTAATCCAGTGGTCCTCGAGATCGTAGGTGGATTGCTGGAGGCCTTCCGGGCCTAGTATGGAGTTCAAATTTGCTTTCCTCAGCCTGAGACAACCTTTTCCCGGCCCGCAGGACTCTAGATTATCGTATCGCCTCTGTCGCTTCTTTGGAGGGGAGCACTTGTGCTCCCCTCCTTTTTGCTCCTATCAATCATAGCCACAGTAAACGCTTGCAGTTTCGAGAGGTAGCGGGGTTAGAGCTTCCTCGGTGGCGAGATTGAGATCACGCTAAGGTGGTCGTAGGAAAGCAGTTACCAAATGACACAGAATCCTACGAAAATACATAGCCGGTACTTTCTTTGGCTTTTATAATCGCAAAAGTCTTTTCTTTTGGTGCGCTTATGGGCTTGGCTCTCGGTGACGGGGTGGCAGCGAACGTGCAGAACCAAGCCTGGGGTCGTCTCGACAAGCCTGCTGGGGGGCCTCTGCGGCCAATGAACCGGGACTTTCAAGCTCGCTTTACGGCTGTTCTGCTGGTCCTGCTGACCCTCGCCTCGTTTGTGTTTGCCTGGATCAATCTTCAAAAAGAGCAGGTTTTTCAGATCCCCTACGACGGAGTGTGGTGGGTGGAGCACGATGGCGGCGTCGTGGCCCGGCGAGTGGAGGCCAATGGCCCTGGAGCCAAGGCCGGAATTGACGTTGGCGACCGACTCAGCGCCGTCAATGACCATACCGTAAAGAATACCGCGCAACTTACCCGGCAACTCTATCGCACGGGAGTATGGTCGAAGGCCACCTACTCGCTGGTGCGGGACTCGATCGCACTGGATGCATCGGTGGTTCTGGTGCCCGCCGATCGCTCCCTGAATAACTGGCTGCGGCTGATCGCGCTGATCTATCTCGGCATCGGGCTCTACGTCCTGCTGCGCCGCTGGACCGCGCCGGGCTCGCTGCATTTCTACATTTTCTGCCTGGTGTCGTTCGTCTTTTACGCGTTTCACTACGTGGGAAAGCTCAACCAGTTCGACTGGACGATTTACTGGGGCAATGTTGTGGCCTGGCTGCTGCAGCCGGCGCTGTTTCTTCACTTCGTGCTCACCTTTCCGGAAAAGCGCCAGTTCGTGCGGCAGCATCGCTGGGTGATTCCGGCATTGTATGTGCCGGGGCTGGCTTTGCTCAGTCTGCACGTCTTCGCCCTGACCATGCTGCAGGCCAGCGAGAGTCTGCGCTGGAACCTCGATCGCCTGCAGATGAGCTACCTGAGCCTGTTTTTCCTGGCCGCGGCCGGACTGCTGCTCTACAGCTACCGCCGCGCCGGCACACCGATTCTGCGCCAGCAGTTGAAGTGGGTGACGCGTGGAACCATCCTGGCGATCGCCCCGTTCACCGTGTTCTACGTGATTCCCTATCTGCTGGGAGCACCGCCCACGGCCTGGGCCACGAAGATTTCTGTGCTCTCGCTGGCGCTGCTTCCGTTGACGTTCGGCTACGCCATCTTCCGCTACCGGCTGATGGATGTGGACCTGATCTTCAAACGGGGCATGGTCTACACCCTGGCCGCGGCCGCCATCGTGGGCGGCTATTTCGCGGTGGTGGCGGGAGTGGCCGAACTGGTGCACGCCCGGGTGCCGAGTTCGGGTCCGGTGGGGCTGGCCATTGCGATTGTGGTCACGGCGCTGCTGTTCGATCCGGTACGCAAGTGGATTCAGGAACGGGTGGACCAGTTTTTCTACCGCACGCGCTACGACTATCGCAAAACGCTGATCGAATTCGGCCGCGAACTCAGCGCTGAAACTGACCTGGACAAAATGCTCAGCTCGGTGGAGAACCGCCTCTCGCGCACTCTCCTGGTGGATCGGATGGCCATTTTCATCTCCCACGGAGACGCGGATTCGAGCTTTGTTCTGGCCAAGTCGTTCGGCGAAACCCAGACCAGCGGCCTCGACCTGAGCTTCTTGAGCGCTCCTCGCCCGGAAATGGAAGCCGGACATCTGTTCTTCGAGAATGTTCATCTGGTGCCGCGGGAGACGCCGAGCGCGCAAGCGACCATTGCCCGGCTGGATCTGAACTACTACATTCCCTGCCGCATGCAGCAGCGGGCCATCGCATTCCTGGGCCTGGGCAAGACTATGTCCGGGGATTTCCTCTCCAGCGAGGATGTCGAGCTGCTGGAAACCCTGGCCGGCTACCTGGGAATCGCAATCCAGAACGCCCGGCTGTACGCTTCGCTGGAGCAAAAAGCGGCGGAGTACGAGCGCCTGAAAGATTTCAACGAAAACATCGTCGAATCCATCAACGTCGGTGTGCTGGCTGTGGATATGGAAGACCGCATCGAATCCTGGAACTCGCAGATGGAGGTCATGTATGCGCTGCCGCGCTGGCAGGCGCTGACCCGGCCGGTCGGCGAAGTACTGCCCACGGCCTTCGTCGAGGAGTTCTACCGGGTGCGGCAGACCCCCGGAATTCACAATCTGTATAAGTTCCGCCTGAACACGCCGGCGGGGGAAAACCGCACCGTGAACGTGGCCATAGCCCCGCTGGTCACGCGTAAGTTCAGCGTGATCGGGCGGCTGATCATCATGGACGACATCACCGAGCGGGTGGAGCTGGAAGCGCAACTTTCCCAGGCGGACAAGCTTTCCTCGATCGGGCTGCTCGCGGCCGGAGTCGCCCACGAAGTCAACACGCCCCTCGCCGTCATTTCGTCCTACGCCCAGATGTTGACCAAACAGTTGCAGGGAGACGCGCAAAAGACGGCACTGATGGAGAAAATCACGCGTCAGACTTTCCGGGCCTCGGAAATCGTCAACAATCTGCTGAACTTCTCCCGCACCAGCGGCACGGAATTTACCGAAGTGGACGTAAACAAGATCATTCTCGACACCCTGGCTTTGCTGGAGCACCAGCTTAAGACCGCACGGGTGCAGGTGCAGGACGATCTGCGACAACAACTGCCGCCGATCAGCGGCAACGCCGGGCGGCTGCAACAGGTGTTCCTCAACCTGTTCCTGAACGCACGCGACGCCATGCCCAACGGCGGCCGGCTGCGCGTGGCGACCAGCAATGGCGACGGGGTCAGCGTGGCGGTCTCCGACACCGGCAGCGGTATCGCCCAGGAACACATCCAGCGCATCTACGATCCCTTCTTCACCACAAAGGGGACGCCGCGCGAAGGCCAGCAAAATCGCGGCACGGGATTGGGCCTGGCTGTGACCTACGGCATCATTCAAGAGCATGCGGGCAAGATCCGGGTGGAAAGCGCGCCCGGGGAGGGGACCACGTTTTATCTGGACTTCCCCTTGATGAGAAAGGCTGTCAATGTCTGAAGCAGCGGTCATCACGCCGCACGATTCGGGCGATGTGTCGCCTTCGCCGATCGGCTCCATTCTGATCATCGACGACGAGGCCGGCATCCGCGAGTCGCTGCAGACCCTTCTGGAGATGGAAGGCTATGTGGTGGAGGCTGCCGCCAACGGCGATGAGGGAATGGCGCGTCTTGGGGAACGCTCGTTCGATCTGGTGCTGCTGGACCTGGCCTTGCCCGACCGCAACGGCCTTGAAATGCTCGGCGAACTGCGGGCCCAGGACTTCCACACCGCCATCATCATGATCACCGCCTACGGCACGGTGGAAAATGCGGTCAAGGCCATGCAGGCCGGGGCGGTGAACTTCGTCCAGAAACCATGGGACAACGAGAAACTGCTGGCCGATGTACGCGCCGCGGTGGCCCGCCATCGCGCGGAAGAGGAAAACATCCAGCTCAAGCGCGCGCTGAAGCGGCGCTACAGCTTCGAGAGCATTGTGGGCAAAAGCGAGCCCATGCTGAAGATTTTCGATCTGGTGTCGCAGGTAGCGGTCAGCCGCTCCACCGTCCTGCTGCAGGGCGAGAGCGGTACTGGCAAGGAACTGATTGCCAAGGCGATCCACCTCAACTCGCCGCGGCGGGAACGCGCGTTTGTCCCCATCAACACCGGCTCCATGCCGCCGGACCTGCTGGAATCCACGCTGTTCGGGCACGTGAAAGGCGCATTCACCAGCGCCGTAGCTTCGAAAAAGGGCCTGTTTGAAGTGGCCGACCGCGGCACTCTCTTCCTGGACGAGATCGGCACCATGAGCCTGGACACCCAGAGCAAGATCCTGCGCGTGCTGCAGGATCGTAAATTCATGCATCTAGGTGGTGTGCATGAAGTCCAGGTTGATGTGCGGATCATTGCCGCCACCAACGTCGACTTGAAACAACTGGTGCGTGATGGCAAGTTTCGCGAAGATCTCTTCTATCGTCTGAATGTCATCACGGTGGATTTGCCTCCGCTGCGGCAGCGCAAGGAGGATATTCCGCTACTGGTGGAGTTCTTCCTGAACAAATACTCGGAAGAGAACGAACAACCGCTGCGGCGCATCACTCCCGAGGCGCTACGTCCCCTGATGTCCTACGCCTGGCCGGGCAATGTGCGGGAACTGGAAAATGTGGTGGAGCGGGCGGTCGTGCTCTCTTCTGGAGTGCAGATCGGCCCGGACCTGCTTCCCGAACACATCACCGGTCGCGGCTCTTCCCTGCCCATGCTTGGCCATCGCGGAGACGCTTCGCTGTTTGACATCATGGAAGACTGTGAGCGCCACATCATTGTGGACATGCTGGAGAAGTGCAACTGGAACCAGACCGAAGCGGCAGAGCGATTCCACGTGCCGCTTTCCACGCTCAATCAGAAAATCAAGCGGCTGAATATTGAGATCAAGAAGAAGGGGCGGGAATAGCTTTCAGCTTTCAGCTTTCAGCTTTCAGCTTTCAGCTTTCAGCTGTCAGTTCGTTCGCGTTCGCGTTACCCGACCATCCCGTTGAAAAAGAATTCGTGTCTGGCGCAATTCTCAGGGTGGACAGCGGATGGCTGAGAGCTGAGAGCTGATGGCTGACAGCTGATGGCCAACAGCTGACAGCCGCCTTTCTGCTATAGTTCCGTGATAACAGGACAATACGCACATGGCAGCCGGAGATTTATTCAGCGGGGTGCAATTGGTTTCGCCGAGCGAGTGGGCCAAGCGACTAGTCCAGTCGTTGCAGGAGTATTCCCTGCTCGCGGCCCAGGCTTTGGGCAACCTGTTCCGGCGTCCGCTGTATGTCGGGGACATGATGCAGCAGGCGGACCTGATCGGCGTCGGGTCGCTGCCCATAGTCGCGCTGACCGGATGCTTCACCGGCGCCGTTCTGGCGCTGAACAGCGCCAACACCCTGCAGAGATTCGGATCGCTCTCGCTGATCGGACAACTGGTCGCCGTGGGCATGGTTACAGAACTGGGTCCGGTGATTACCGGGCTCATGGTGGCGGGGCGCAACGCCTCGGGCATGGCCAGCGAACTGGGGTCCATGATCGTGACCGAGCAGATCGACGCCATGCGGGCGCTGGGAACGGACCCCCTCAAAAAGCTGGTGACGCCGCGGGTGATTTCCACGGTGTTCATGCTTTTCTTTCTGACCATCCTTTCGGATGCGCTGGGGTTGCTGGGTGGCGGCGCCGTAGCCAGCCTGATGTTTGGCATGGACTGGCACCAGTACTGGAGTTCCGCCTGG
>Ga0335085_10013829_pt1 | contig 11810 bp, 11 predicted proteins | sample Lox_Sample_45_FD_206712 | JGI IMG/M metagenome (GOLD analysis project Ga0335085, IMG submission 206712) | Soil microbial communities from Loxahatchee National Wildlife Refuge, Florida, United States - Lox_Sample_4.5 | ecosystem: Environmental > Terrestrial > Soil > Wetlands | place: USA...
GGTTTTGAGCACCCCCGGCAGCGGATCGAACGTCGCCTCTACGCACCAAAAACAACCGCCCGCGAAAATCGCCTGCGCCAACTTTGCCTGCTCCGCCGCGAACCCCGGCTTTCCCCCCCCAATCCCGAACAGCCCGACCAGCACCAGTGCGGTCACACCGCTAATTCTCTTCATCGACTTACACTCCGCAATTCAATCGACCACCATCAAATTAACCCTACCGAATCGCCAAAACGCCGCTCGGCATTCGCCATTGGACAGTTGATACGGTGTACTGTTCTGCCTCGACATCTTTTCATTCTTCGAGGCACGCACCTTTCGCGAAGTGAGTACAAATGCGGGTGTCAAAGCCCCTGCCCCCATCGGGGAATGCCCAAATGGGGGCGCTCAAAAGGCCATGCGCCTCTGTTGATATCTCCCCACCCAGAGGTTTTTCGCCCACCGTATAGAGCCGGATCATGCGGTCATTTTGAGCCGTTGCCCATCAATGCAGTTGAGGTGAAGTCGGGACGGTATGGGTCATTCCGGGCTGAGGGACCTCAGCTCTTCCCCGACGCCTTCCGCCTGGGTCAGTCCGGCCACGTTCTGCCGGGTGAAACACCATCGAGATCACCGAAGCGCCGAACGTATCCGACAGCCAAAAAGGCGCGCTCAGTGGCGCTCGCAAATCTCTGCTTCAGACCCTCATCCTTGAACTAGCCGATCACATCCCGAAGAAATTTCTTCCTCTGACGGGCGATTTCACTTACCACGACTCGGTGTTTTCCGATCCCTCGCGCTCGCCGTCCCGCACCGCAACGGCGATATGGGCCGGGTGCGGTCCGTCGTTGCGGACGAAATTTTCGGTCGGCAAAGGTAGGTCGTCTAGGTGGTTGACGAAAAAGCCATGTTGTTGGCAGCAAACACTTTCGCGGGGCTGCGCCGTCCGTCGTCGAAATGCACGTTTGGGGTCGCCAGATGATCGATGGGCAGGATCCCGTTCGTCCCGGCACTTTTGGCCTGAGGCTCCTCGGACGCCGGATGAACGTCCTGCACCTCCGGGCGGAGCCGCTCAGGCCGAGGGTGTAAACCCGTAGGTCTCTGGAAGGACGGTCAAGGCAGGCGACCATATTGTGGGTGTGGGGCGAGGATTTGCCCGCGGCCAGGTTGCCCGGCAATTCCAGCTTTCGGACCTGGTCGTCAGCAAAGGACCCGAACTGTCTGGACCCTTACAGTTCCCCAATGGTATACAGGTCGCTGACCCTTAGATCTCGCCCAAATGACGGCTGTTCGGCTTCTTCGCGCCTAGGGGATACTTCGTTGAGCCTGCGGAAACGACCTATCACCCCTCCCATTCAAACCGGGGCAACATCCCGAACGCGGTGCGGATGCCCTCGCTCCACTGTTTCTGGATTGCGGCATAAAAGGGCATGTTGGTGTCGAGACTCAGGTAATGGCCCATGGCGTAGCTATCCCGACGATAGATTCCCAGCTCCAGCGGCGGCCCGACCGAGATATTGCTGCGCATGGTCGAATCGAGGGATACCAGGGCGCAGCGCGCCGCGTCCTCCAGCGAGGTTTCCGGCATGATCATGCGATCCAGGATGGGCTTGCCGTACTTGGTTTCGCCGATCTGCAAATAAGGGGTGCTCGGTGAGGCGGTGATATAATTCCCCTGCGGGTAGATCAGGAAAATCTCGTGAGGGTGCCCCTGAATCTGCCCACCCAGGATGAAAGTCGCCTCGGAATTGAATCCGGCGCGCTGCATCTCCGCGGCATGTTGTTCCTGCACCCTGACGCTGATTTCCCCTACATAGATCGCCGCATCGAACAGGTAGGCCACGCTGTTCAGGCTACACGAGGCGCCCGGGTTTTCCAGATCGCGGCGGATGAGGTTCACCACGGCCTGCGTCGTCGCCAGACTACCCGCCGCAAGCAGCACCATGTAACGGTCATTATGCAGTTCAAACCGGTGCATCTTGCTGTAAACGCTGGCGTAGTCGACGCCGGCGTGAGTGCGTGAATCCGACGCGAATATCAGGCCGTCGTCGACCTTAATTGCCAGACAGTAAGTCATGTCGCTCCTCTGGGCTCCTCACCGGGGATTTGAAATCGCCGATTTATCTTGCGCTAAGCGTGGGAATTTCTCAAGCTGCCCGGGAATCACCCACAAGAGCAAGCGTGCACCGAAATGGATGCCTGCGCGCACCACTATCAGACCTCCGTTAACTCAGAACCACACACGCTTCTCACCTGTTCCGGTTTTTGCGATGATTCCGGAACCAAATCTAACTCTGGCCTATCTCTTGCTTTTGACCTTCAATAATCGCGAATTTCCTGCTTTGGCTGGCGGGAAGACGCTTAACCCAGGAAAGATTCTATGACCATCAGCTGGCAAGATTACCCGGTCAACGGGTTTTACGACGAACTGATCGCCGATGATGGCCATCCGAGAGACGGAGCCGGCCCGTTGATGAGGCATCTGCACGGGCTGAGCGAAGCCGGACTCCAGGAACGCAAATCAGCGGCTGACGCCGCTATCCTCAGCATGGGGATCACCTTCACGGTCTACTCGGAAGATGAGGGCTCCATCGACCGCGCCTGGCCCTTCGATATCATTCCGCGCATCATCACCCTGCGCGAGTGGCGGCGCATCGAAGCGGGGCTGAGACAGCGGGTACGGGCGCTCAACCTGTTCATCGACGATATCTACCACGCCCGGAAAATCATCCGGGACGGGGTTTTCCCTGGCGAATTGCTGGCCGACTCAAAAAACTTCCGTCCCGAATGCGTCGGCGTCAATCCGCCTCAGGGCATCTGGGCACATGTGTGCGGGTCCGATCTGGTGCGCGATCGGGACGGAACGGTCTATGTGCTCGAAGATAACCTGCGTGTTCCCTCCGGCGTATCGTACCTATTGGAAAATCGCCTAGTGATGAAGCGGGTATTGCCGGAGTTGTTCGAAGATTACGCCATCGTGCCGGTAGACGATTATCCCTCGCAGCTTTATCAATGCCTGGCTTCGCTCGCGCCCGGTAAGGATCGCCCCGACGTCGTGGTGCTGACACCAGGCATCTACAACTCCGCCTATTTCGAGCATTGTTATCTCGCCCAGCAAATGGGGGCCGAACTGGTCGAGGGCAAGGATCTGGTCGTCGGCGACGATGACTGCGTGTACATGCGCACCATCGAGGGGCTGACCCGCGTCGATGTGATTTACCGCAGGATCGACGACTTGTTCCTGGACCCCGAGGCTTTCCATCCCGATTCCGTGCTGGGTGTGAAGGGGCTTCTGCGCGCCTGGAAAAAGGGCAAGGTGGCCCTGGCCAATGCGCCCGGCGCTGGGGTCGCTGACGACAAGGTGGTCTATACCTATGTCCCCGAGATCATCCGCTACTACCTGGGCGAAGACGCCATTTTGCCCAACGTGCCGTCCTACCGCTGCGTCAATCCGCAAGAGTGCGACCATGTGCTGGCCAACCTCGATAAGCTGGTGGTCAAGCCTGCCAACGAGTCAGGCGGCTACGGCATGTTGATCGGTCCAAAAGCGAGCCGCAAGGAACGAGAAGCGTTCGCCAACCTGATCCGCAACGATCCCAGGAATTACATGGCGCAACCGCTCCTGCTCCTGTCCACCGCACCGACCTTAATCGATCACAAGGTCGAACCGCGCCATTTGGACCTGCGGCCATTCATCCTCTCGGGACAAGACGTTTACGTCACCAACGGCGGTCTGACGCGGGTTGCCCTTAAAAAAGGCTCCACCGTGGTGAACTCGTCACAGGGCGGGGGCAGCAAGGATACCTGGATCGTTGATTGGGAGGGCGCTTGAATGGCTATGCTGTCGCGAGTCGCCGAACACCTCTACTGGATGGCGCGTTATCTCGAACGCGCTGAGAATACGGCTCGTTTGGTCAACGTCAACGGCAACCTGGTGCTCGATCTGCCAAAACACGCGCGTCCCGGCTGGTCGTCCCTGATCGACATCACCGGCAGCAACGCACTGTTCCATCGCCACCACCCGAACGCGACCGAGAACCAAGTGGTGAAGTTTATGTTGGCGGACGACGACAATCCGGGGTCCATCCTCTCCTCGATCCGCTCAGCGCGGGAAAACGCCCGCACCATTCGCGATATCATTCCCCGCGAAGCCTGGGAGCAGATCAACGAACTCTATCTCAAGACCGGAGCGAACCTCGCCAGCGGTCTTTCTGCGAAATCGCGATACACCTTTCTGAAGCAGGTGATTCTCGGCATCCAGCAGATTGCCGGCATCCTGGAAGGCGGCATGAGCCATGATGCTGGCTTCGAGTTCGTGCGCTTAGGGTTCAACCTGGAGCGCGCCGACATGACTACCCGCATCATCGACGTGCGCAGCTCTGCCCTGATGCAGGGGCAAACCGACGCGCTCAAACCGTTCGAGAATATTCTGTGGATGAGCGTACTGAACTCCCTGACCGCCTATCAGATGTACCGCAGGCACATGCATGCGGCGGTGCGGAGAGACGCGGTGGTGAAATTCTTGCTGCAGGACGCGCTGTTTCCGCGAGCGTTCCATTTCTGCCTCGATGAAGTGAAATCCTGCCTGTGCCGCCTACCGCGCAACGGCAAAGCCCTAGCCACCTTATCACCGCTCATCGGCCAGATCGAGAAAGCCGCACCCGGATCGCTCACCCAGAGCGAGCTCAGCCAATTCATCGACGAATTGCAGATAAGGCTGGGACAAATCCATACCGCCATCGGCGCGACCTACTTCGGCGCGTCCGGAGAACAGAGCCAATCTCAGTAGGCCATCTTGGAATTCCCGTCGGCCGGATTCTGGGCTCAGGGTAAACGGCTCAGTCCGGCCGGTTTTCGGGCGCAGGCCCATGGGCCCGCGTCTGTAGCAGACCTCGACCACACCTCCAAAAACAACATCCTTCTTAGCGCGCCGCTCAGCCCTTCGGTCGAGCGAGCTTCCGCTGCGCTCACAATGTGACCCGCGCTCTTGACATTGTTTCGACCCCACCGAGCCGGCTGTCGCCCCACTACTACAGAATTGCTTTGGGCCTCATCGCCCAGAGACCTTACGAACGCTCTGATGAAGTCAGAGTCTCCGCGGCACAAGGCTTTACCGCCAAAACCGATCGCTCCAAACGATTGATTTGGTAAGTCACCGGGAAACTGCGTTTTCCGGCGAACGTCTCTGAAAAGTCCCGGACGGACTTATTCAGAGTTTCCCTACGGGGGTTTAGCGCGCTGCGAATCATGCCTGACGAATTTCTCAACCGACTGCGAGTTGACTCAAACAAGGCGCTTTTCGTTAACGTACCATGTGATCGATAATTAAAAGGCTCGCAAATCTCGCGAACACCAACTTCACTGTCCTTCACAACTGGCTCCGGCCAATCGATGTCGCCGGCGACGGTCTAGAATTGAATCGTGGACCAAAGACGGTATGATGGGCAGCGCTAGACCATTAAGTTTGCGTGCAAGGGCACATTGATTTGGCTGCGGTCGTGTTTTGATTAGGGGAGGATTCGTTTCATGGCCAACAGACAAATGAAATATTTGGCAATCCTTGCGGCGGCATTGATTGTTCCCGCTTGTACCGGACGCCCGCCGCCCCGGGAGACCACGCCCGACCCTTCGCTGGCCACCCCCCAGATCATCCCGGCGGTTACGCCTCTGATCCCGGTCACAGCGGGCATTTTTCCCATACCGCCAGAGATCGAACCGCAAGTCGCCTTTTGGCGCAAGGTCTATGGGAGCTGGAGCCGTTCCCAGGTGGTTTTGCACGATAACCGCTATCTCAACCTGATTTATGAGGTCGTCGACCTGCCGGGGGCGATCGACGAGGACTACACGCCTCTGCAACAGGAATTGCTACGCCAGCGGCGCAGTTTTTGGCAAGCCCGCCTTGGGGACCTGGAACGCAAATTAGCGTCAGGGGGTCCGCTCGATTCCAATGACAAAGGACTGGCCGCGCATATCGCGAAAAACACGGGATCCGACGCCGCCCTGTATGGCACGGGTGAGCGCTTACACGCTCAGCGCGGTCTGCGCGAGCGGTTCAAGCGAGGCCTGGAAATTAGTGGTCGTTATGACCGCGCGATGAGGAATGTTTTCCGCCAAGCCGGGCTACCGGAAGACCTAGCCTACCTTCCGCACGTGGAGTCCTCGTTCCAGGCAAGTGCGCGATCATCGGCGGGCGCAGTTGGCATTTGGCAGTTCACCCTCTCGGCGGCGCACACTTTCATGAATGTGAACGCGGCCCTGGATGAACGCCTGGATCCTGTCGCTGCCGCACGCGGCGCCGCCCGCTATCTGAGCTACGCGTATAACAAGCTGGGAAGTTGGCCGCTGGCGCTGACTTCTTACAATCATGGCATCGGCGGCATGCAGCGCGCCAAAGACGCTTTCGGCCATGATTTCATCCGCATAGTGAAACACTACGATCATCCCCAATTTGGCTTTGCTTCCCGTAACTTCTATGCCGAGTTCCTCGCTGCCCGCCAGATCGCCAGTCGTCCTGAACAGTTCTTCCCCGAGGGCATCGCTTACGATAAACCCCTCGATTGGGATCGGGTCATACTTAGAACAGAGGTGCCTGTGTCGGTCGTGGCCCGTTACTATGGAGCCGAAAAGTGGCAATTGATTGCCCTGAATCTTGCCTGGACGGAGGCCGCCAAGGCAGACAGAGTGCCTTTGCCGGCGGGCGCGGAGGTATGGCTGCCGCCGGGTACATTGCGTCGTGTGGCCCAGGATACGGCTTCCCATTCGCCTCTGGCCCAGTCAACACCCCGCTTGGCGTCCGTCGCCGGCGTTCAAAAGGTAAACGGATCAATTCGAATTAAGTAAAAACTCGGCGTACAAAAAGAGCAACCAGCCCAAGCCATGCAAAATGACGATGCCCCAGAAAATGTGCTGATAGTGGCTCTTCCTGGTTTTATGGTGAAACTCCGTTTGCGCCAGTAACGCTCCGGGCCAGCCGCCCATCATCTCAAAGCAGTGCAAATAAACTTCCGGCACCCTCCAACGGTCGATTAAGGCATGTTTTTTGTCGACCCCATAATAGAGAACGGTCAAGACGCTCATGAAAACATAGGAAACCAGAGGAATCGGATTAGCTGTTGTCCACACCAGGTGGAATGACAGCAAAATCGGTAAGGCGGCTAATGTCTTCAGGAAAATGGGATGAAGCCGGGCCTCGCTTTTGCGTCCGCCCGCATCCGTTTGATCGCTACCAACGCCTTCTATTTCGGCATGCGCGATACGGCGCTGCTCAGGCGCGTCGGGCGAAGCTTGAAAATGAATGATATCGCCCACTTGAGGTCGGCGAATCATCCCTTTCTTGAAGGCGCTGATATGAATGAAAAAGTCCTTCTCGCCAGTTTCCGGACGCACGAAGCCAAACCCTTTGTCATCGCGCCACAACACGAGCTTACCTTTATCCGACGCCGACATGATTCCAGCCTCGCCGCCCACTAAGATTCGTTGTTCTGATCGCCGGGAATTCCAATCAGATAATGCAATGATTCAAGTTCAACCCGGCACGCTGCGTAGGCTGCCGAACCGTGACATGATGCTCTTGTAAGGCGGTTCTTTCACATCTCAATCTCCACTTTCCCATTCCGTTTCTAGCCAAACCGGACCGGAGGATTCAGCCGTTTCTACGCTATGTTCAGTTGTAATGTTGATGGAATTCTTAATGACCTGCCTGGCGTGGCGTCCATCGATAAAGCCGCCCACTGGAAAGCCGCGCCAATCGGCGGGTTCAACATGCCGCCTGAACACAGCGCGTTTCTAGATCAACCTTATCGTCCGCCCTTCAGCGGCAGATTGCAATGCGGCCACGATCGTCCTGCAATTGGTTTTGGCATCCTCCAGTGAAAGCAGCGGCGCCTGTCCCTTCAGCACGCATTCACTGAAATGCTCGATTTCCAGTCTGAAATGATTGGCTGCAGGCAACTGCTCCGTACAGCAGCGCCCGTCTTCCGTCCACCACGAAATTACCGGGACATCGCCGGGCAGCTGCCAGACGGTGTGGCATTTCACCCCGCCCAGTGTACCCGTGACTTCGTATTCCGACCGCCGCGCCCGTTCGAAACTGACATCGAAATGTGCGCGCTTCCCTTCGCCGAAATCCAACACGCCGCTGGTCGAGATGTCCGCGCCGGACTCGACATACTTGGCCATAGCCGTCACCGCGAGCGGCGGTTCGTCGAGACAAAGCCGCGCCGAGTGAATGGCGTAAGGGCCGATGTCCCACATTGCACCGCCGCCGCGTTCGACGCTTTCCGCCAGGCGATACATCCGCGCCGGGCGCATCATGAATGAATAACTGGCACGCACGGAGCGGACCTCGCCGATCAAGCCGGAGTGTATCAGTTCCAGCACCCGCGCATGTTGGGGGTGGAAGCGGTACATGAACCCTTCCATCACGACCACCTTGTGTAGGCGCGCCGCGGCTTCGATGGCTTCTATATCCGCCACGGTCAGCGCCATCGGCTTTTCGCACAGCACGTGTTTTCCCCGTTCGATGGCACGCAATGTCCATTGCGCGTGTTCGTGATTGGCCAACGGCAGGTATACGGCTTCGACTTGCGCATCGTCAAGCAGCGCATCGAGATGGTCATACGTCCGCACCCCCTGTTGCGCTGGGGCGTATTTCACCAGCGTTTCCGCGGCGGCGCCGGTGCGACGGCTGGCAATGGCGACCAGTTCGGCATTCGCCCCTTCGACGATGGCGGGAAGCAGTCGTTCGTTGACGCGCGCCGCGCCGAGTATGCCCCAACGAAGCTTCGATCGGTTATTCATATGATTCCCCCTAGTTCCCCGCGACCGTCATTTCCTCGACCAAAATCGAGCCGGTTCGGGTATTGCCGCGCAAATCCACATCATTGCCGACCGCAAGAATTTTCAGATACATGTCGCGCAGATTGCCGGCGATGGTGATTTCCTCGACCGGATCCTGAATCTCGCCGTTTTCGACCCAAAAACCCGAGGCCCCGCGCGAGTAATCCCCAGTCACCAGGTTCACGCCCTGTCCCATGAGTTCGGTGACCCAGAGACCCTTCCCCATTTTCTTGAGCAAGGCCGCCAAGTCAAGTTCGCCGGGGTCGAGAATCAGGTTGTGTACGCCGCCAGCATTGCCGGTTGTTTGCAGTCCAAGCTTGCGGGCAGAATAGGTGCTGAGCACATAGGACTGCAGGATGCCGTCCTTGACCAGATCACGAGGACGGGTAGCCACCCCCTCGCTGTCGTAAGGTGCGCTTCCCAAGGCCTTTCGCAAGTGCGGCTGTTCATGGAGATGGATGAAGGCGGGAAACACCGGCTTACCCAGACAATCCAGCAAAAACGAGGATTTGCGATAAAGATTGCCGCCCCGAATCGCCCCGATGAAATGTCCCAGCAAACCTCCGGCCACATCGGCGGCGAATAGCACCGGACACTGTCGGGTGCTCAAGGTACGGGCGCCCAGCCGCCGTACCGTGCGCTCCGCCGCTTTCCGCCCGACCTGAACGGCCGATTCAAGATCGCCCGCATCGCGTGCGACCGTCCACCAATCGTCCCTTTGCATGATATCGCCGCTCTGCCCGATCACCGAACAACTCAAACTGTGGCGGCTGCTGGGATACCCATGCAAGAAACCAAGGCTATTGCCCAACACGCGCAAACCCTGGTAGGTATTCAGGCTAGCACCTTCCGAATTGGTAATGGCGGGGTGAAAACCGCGGGCCGCGTTTTCACATTCCAGCGCCAAGGCAATCGCCGGTTCGACGTCCAGCGCCCAAGGATGATATAGATCCAGGTCAGGAAACTCCTTGGCCAAGAGTTCCGCATCCGGCAATCCGGCGAATTCATCTTCCGCTGCATACTGGGCGATGCGACAGGCGGCGGCTACGGTTTCGCGCAGAGCCTCCGTCCGCAGGTCGGTGGTGCTGGCCGAGCCTTTGCGCTGGCCGAAATAGACCGTCACACCCAAACCCTGGCTACGATGGTGCTCGATGGTCTCCACCTCGCCCAGACGCACGCCGACCGATAAGCCCTGATCCATGCTCAATCCGGCCTCCGCCGCACTCGCCCCCTGCCTTGCGGCTTCATCGATAACTTCGGCGACCAAGCTCGTCAGCCGCGCAAGTTCTTGGTCCTCGCTTGGTATTTGCGCCGCACTAGACACTGACTCACCTCGTCTTTGGTTATTCCAAACTAAAACATTGTGCCGGAATTCTCGGTCAGAAAGCCATATCAATCAGCGAAAACCTGATCACCACCCTGAATTCAAGGCAGAACGGCTACCTACATCCCCGCGACTTGCCGTCGAGCACGACCAGGATCATTCACGCTCCCATCTTCGCCGGGAGCGTGACATCGGGTAGTCGATGGGTATGCAGATCACAAGGTCGCCCGGAAAAATGAACCCGGGAATGCCAGGTGGTTTAAATCGAGCGGCGATGGGTGAAAACTCCGCGCTTGGATACGTTCAAGCTAACGGATATGTCTTTAAACGCCAGCGGAGCTGAGGACCAACTTCACGATTCCGTATACAATCAGGATGAAAAAGACCGTGCCGATGACGCCCACAATAAGATAGGCTTTCCAGGAGCCCGTTTGGAAGTCACGCTCACGGTTACGGTTACTTTGCACACCGAACGCAGCGGCCAAAACGCTGCCGATCACCTGCAGCAGCGTTGGGCTCTTGGGCTGTTGTTGTTGACTCATAATGGCTGCTTGCTGCAAGCCTGACAGGAATCAGACGACGCCTTTTTTCTTGTTCAAATAGAATTTGGCGCCAAAAGCGGCGCCGATGACCAAAAAGACCAGAACGATGGCGATCGCGTTGCTGCTGATCACATCCTCGTCGACATTAAAGGCGTACGTACGCAAATATGTCGATAGAAAATAAATTACCTGCACGGTGACCATGGAGAGACCGACCGACAAGATTGCCCTATCCACAACTCGGTTGTCGGTAACTTGGAAGCGGTCGAGAAACAGCTTCATAATCACGTACCCCGGCAAAAACATCTCAAAAATAGCGACGAGGATTTTCGTTAAGTAAAACAGCGGCGAAGTGGCATGGAACAAGGAAAATATCACGATCGCGATGGCGCTGACTGCTAAAATACCCAGCCAGAGGGTTTTGTCATCTTTGTCCAGGGTAAAATACTTGTTCATGAGTAACCTCGTTTGTAATTATTTTCTTGTAAAAAAGTAAAAACCTTCCAAGCCACCTTGCAAAATCATGGTGTCTCCGGATTTCTCATACACCTTGTAATCCAGCGTCTTGCCGGGTCGACCGGGAAATTCCGCTTGGATTATGCCATTGGCGACCTGATATCTGAATTGCTGGGTGTCTTCTCCACCGAAATGCCGATTGTATCCCGAGGTGACGACAACCCCGTCGGCGCGGAACTCCCACGTCCTGTTTTCGGGAATCTTGGGCTTGTCCAACCCCGGTGCCACCGATGTCAGCAGCCACTTTCCCAAGATTTCGCTATTGTCCTTAAGCCTCACCTCCGCCCCGACCATCGCGCTGAAAGAGCCCAGCAGCAAAAACAAGCCGATTGCCCGAATCATTCGAAATCTCATGGCACTCTCCTCAGACATGTTGTCGTTTTAGACGTTCCCCTTCCCTCGATATCCAGCATCACAAGCCGCAGTGGGTTCAACCCTGGCCGGATTTTGACACTATTCGACTTGCAATGGCAAGAAAGAGCCGGATTGTCCGTCCGATAACACCCCAAGCCTCATCGCGGTTTATTGAAGCGGCAGAACTCACTAGAATAAACCGCACTGTAACCCGGCCCCAAGCGCCTTTAGACTGAAAACCCGAAATGAGCGACCTC
>Ga0335085_10013831_pt1 | contig 11809 bp, 11 predicted proteins | sample Lox_Sample_45_FD_206712 | JGI IMG/M metagenome (GOLD analysis project Ga0335085, IMG submission 206712) | Soil microbial communities from Loxahatchee National Wildlife Refuge, Florida, United States - Lox_Sample_4.5 | ecosystem: Environmental > Terrestrial > Soil > Wetlands | place: USA...
CTGGCCTTTGACTTGTTGCCAGATTGTGATTTTTCTCGACGAAGCTGCAATGCAAGGTTTTGATTTGGAATTACTTCATCCCGGTGATGAAACGTTGTCCCTATTGTGGCGCGGAATATCCAGACGATGCCGAGGTGTGTACCATCGACCGGCAACCGTTACCGAAGCGTGCCGCCGATCCACCGCCATCAGCGAATAGAAAGCCGGTTGAACTGGCATTTCCGGATTACAAGTGGTCGGCGCGTGATGTCTGGAAATACTTTGGAACGATGTTGGTGTTGGGCTTCATACTTTCGCCATTGTATTGGGCACTGAGAAATTACATTCCCGGTTTTCACAATACGCAGGCGAGCGGACTTGGATATTTTTCATGGCGTCTTCTGGATTATGGAATTGACCTGTTGGTGGCAGCCTATTTTGCACGCACCGAGACGCTCGCCTCGTTTTGGCGGGCTTTTGGTTTGGATCGCAAACCCAGCAACTATGTCTGGTTCGGCGTGGTGGCCGCCCTGGGCATCAGGACCTTCGGAGTTATCGTCCACAGCCACGGATGGAGCAGGGGGGTGGGTGGTGTTTACGATCTTGATGGCTGCAATAGCACCTCCGGCCCCGAACGGTATTTATTCCTGGCTCCCATGCTATTACTGGCCCCGCTATTTGAGGAAGTCATTAATCGCGGGTTTCTCTACGAAGCCTTTCGCGGATCCTTTTCCGTGGTCGTCAGCACTCTGTTTATCATCGGGTGGACGGCTGTCAATCATTGGTCTTATTATTCCGTTTCGTGGATTGCTGCCTTGGACTTGAGCCTGTTAACCATTGTACAATGCTATTTGAGGGAGAAATCTGACAGCCTTTGGGACTGCATCTTTTGTCACTTGACATACAACTGGTCGCTGCTTTTTCTGTCTAACTCTTACTATTAACTTGAAATCGCGCGAAGGCCGCGATGGCGATGAAACAAGGTAGGGCTCGATCCGCGGCGTGGTGCGGAGACCACGCCCTACCAAAAACTTATTTCTTCGTTTACTTCGCGCTCTTGGCGCGAAACTATCTACCTCTTTGCGCCTTTACGTTCTCTGCGGTTAAATTCGGACCGTTCAATTTCGCCAGTTCAGCGTTAAACAGTTTCTTTGTCTTTGCCTGCAGGTCGGCGAGTTGGAGTTCGCCTTTGTCGAGTTTGCCCAGTAGCGCCTTTTGCGCCTGGCAATCTTTGTTCGCCACGCCGACTTTGCGGCATGCGCCAAGCTTTGTGACGTTCCACCGCAAGCAACAAGTGTCGTCACTGGCAAACGGCGTGACTTGATTCAGGTTGAATTTGTCCGATGTTTGCGGGAGCATCGCCAGGAAATCCCCGTCTGATGTCCTATGAAGATGCCGCTCAACATCGCCCGAATGAGTGTCGCGGTTTTTGTGGCAATAGTTTTGCCGGCCCGCACCGCAGCCGGAGCAGATATGAAACCACTGGTTGAAGGCAACACCGCCTTTGCCCTCGAGCTTTATGGGAAACTGCAATCCCAGGACGGGAACCTGGCGTTTTCGCCCTACAGTATCTCGTCGGCGCTGGCGATGACTTGCTCCGGGGCGCGCGGCGAAACTGCCCGGCAGATGGAGCAAGTGCTGCATTTCGACCAAAGCCATGGCGACCTGTCCCAACTCGTGGGCCAATTGAACAAGACCGTGAGGGCGGCCAAAGGTGGCAATGAACTGAGCATCGCCAATTCCATCTGGCCGCAACGGCAGTACCTTCTCCGGCCGGATTTCCTGCGCCTTCTCAAGCAGGATTACGGTGCGACCGTGACCCCGCTGGATTACGTACACAATGCCGAACAGGCACGGGTGACGATCAATCGGTGGGTGGACGGCCAGACCCAGCACAAAATCAACGAGATCATCGGGCCGGGGGTGCTCGACGATATGACGCGCATGGTGCTGGTTAATGCCATCTATTTCAAGGGCAAGTGGGCAACGCCGTTTCCCAAAGATGCCACGAGCTCCGACAGGTTTTATCCCAGGCCGGACACGCACATCCGAGTCCCGTTCATGCACGTGAGCGACACCTTTCGTTATGGCGAAGATGACCAGTTGCAGTGGATCTCCCTGCCGTATAAAGGGGACAAGCTGGAAATGCTCATCCTGTTGCCACGGGACCGGGATGGCATCGGACAACTGGAAAACGATCTGAACACAACGAATCTGTCCTGGTGGATGTCAAACATGGGGGTGGAGCAGGTGGAAGTGGCCCTGCCGAAATTCAAAATCACCAGTGAGTTCGGGCTGGCCGACACGCTCCGGGCGATGGGCATGGAGGACGCTTTTAATCCTACCAATGCCGACTTTTCGGGCATGGACGGCCGGCGCCACTGGCTGTACATCAGCGCCGTGCTGCACAAGGCGTACGTGGACGTGTACGAAAAGGGCACCGAAGCCGCCGCCGCGACGGCTGTAATGATGGAAGCGGCCGGTATACCACCGGCACCCAACAGGCAATTCCGTGCTGATCATCCGTTCATTTTCATGATTCGGGATTCGACGACGGGCACCATCCTGTTCCTGGGCCGCGTCACCCGGCCCGGCGATTGAAGCGGCGATGCCGCCGGGGCGACCAGGTGGGGCTAGCGTACCCGCGAGCCAGAAAATTCGGGTTGAACCACAAAGGACACAAAGATAGGGCGAGCAACCAATTTGGCCCTTACCACTCAACTATCAACCATCAACCAGAATATTATTTTCGGATTTCTCTCTGCGTTCTTTGCGTCCTCTGCGGTTAATCTCCGGAACCGGGTGACGTTGTGCCGCTGTGGCCAGTCCAGCAACAAACCCTTCTGCGACGGCTCCCACGCAGATTGAACTGCGAAATTTTCTGCCGCAAAAAGGCACAAGACTCGCAAAATGGTGGGGCGAGCGCACTCGCGAGCCAGTTTTTGGACTGCGGCGACATGTCGCCGCCTTCAAAGCGCGGACATGTCCGCGCACTCCAAATGCCGTGTTCGTTCTCTGCGCTCCGTGTTCTCTGCGGTTGATTTAAAGCGGAACCCGTTGGAACCGAAACAACTGCCAATGAAGTTGGGCTTAACCCAGCCGTCTTGAAAAGCAGGATGTCAACCTCTCTTATTGCGCCGAAGCGGGCGAAAGTTGACATCGGAAATTCCTTTTGCGGTAGTACTGTATCCACCTAATCTACCTGCACGTATTGAGAAACTTAAGTTGCCATTGCCCTGATGAAATTGTATGTGGGCATAACGGATGGTGATTGGTTCAGATTTCTTCGTGCTCGAAGCGCTGAGGAAATGAATTTTTGGCGTCCTCGAAGTACGTCGGGGTTCGGTGCTATAAGCCCCGGTGAACTCTTTCTGTTTAAGACTCATTACCCTGAAAATCGGATAGTTGGGGGCGCCTATTTTGTCCGTCACACCACGCTCCCGCTTGATCTTGCCTGGGACGTCTTTAAGGAAGCCAATGGAGTGGAATCCCTCGAGGCTCTGCGTCGCAAAATCAGTTCTATCCGAGGTGATGATAAACGCAATCCAACCATCGGATGTACGGTGTTAACCCAACCATTCTATTTTAGGGATGGTGAGTTTCTTCCAATGCCATCTGATTGGGGAAGAAGCATTGTCATGGGCAAGAGCTACGACACACAGTCCGGTGAAGGGGCAAGGCTTTTGGAGAAGGTTCGGCTTGCACTGGCTGGCCAAGTGTTGAACGAGACACCGATTTCAGAACCATCTAACCGGTACGGCAACCCGCAGCTTATTACGCCGCGTCTGGGACAAGGGGGTTTTCGGGTGGTTGTAATGGAGGGCTATGGTCGTCGCTGCGCCGTGACCGGCGAAAAGACGCTGCCGGTTTTAGAGGCGGCTCATATCCGTCCGTATGCGGATGACGGGCCGCACACGATCTCGAATGGAATCTTTCTCCGGTCCGACTTCCACACGCTTTTTGATCGCGGCTATATTACGATCACCACTGAGTATCGCATCGAGATCAGCCGCAGGATACGTGACGAATTCTCAAATGGACGCGAATATTATGCCTTTCATGGCAGGGCGCTGCAGGTGACGCCATCATTGGTGCAAGATTGCCCCGCGCGGGAATTTCTGGAATGGCACCAGAACCATCGTTTTCTCCGCCAATAGCCGGTTGTGCTGGCACAGAACATTGGACAGCGTTTGTCTAGCCAACCATGCGATATTTGTCCAGATTGAGCAGGAACCATGAGTGATAATTCAAAAATCGAATGGACGGATGCGACATGGAATCCGGTTCGAGGTTGCACGAAGGTCAGTCCTGGTTGTGTCCACTGTTACGCCGAAACCTTTGCAGAACGGTTCCGCGGTGTGCCGGGTCATCCTTTTGAGTTCGGTTTCGATCTGCGACTCGTCCATGAAAAACTGGGCGACCCAATCCGCTGGTCCAAACCTAAAAAGATTTTCGTCAACTCCATGAGCGATCTCTTCCACGAAGGCGTGCCGGATGAGTACATTGAGAAGGTTTGCCGCGTTATGCTGGCGGCGAACTGGCATACGTACCAAGTCCTGACCAAACGCGCCGATCGCATGGCAGCGCTGTTGCAGGGCAAACTCCGTGAGGCTTCAAAAGTTCCTCACATTTGGTGGGGTGTGAGCGTGGAGAATCGCCAACATGGGCTGCCGCGCATCGCTAAACTGCGCAGCACGGAGCCGGCCGTGGCATTTTTATCGATTGAACCGCTTCTGGAGGACCTCGGCACCTTCGACTTAAGCAGTATCTGCTGGGTGATTGTTGGCGGGGAGAGCGGCCCAGGCGCTCGAACAATGGCACTGGAATGGGTGCGCAACGTCCGAGCCCAGTGCCGGGCCCAAAAAGTTCCATTCTTTTTCAAACAATGGGGAGGTGTCCGCAAAGCCGAGACCGGCCGCACACTCGACGGCAGGACGTACGATGAATATCCTGCCTTTTCCCAAAATGCCGTGGCAACCTCGGAACAGAGAACAGAACTGCTCGCCGCCCTGAGCAATTATTGATGGCTAAGACGGATTTTCATGACAAGCCGTACGACGCCGGCACACTGGCCAAACTTCGGATTTTCGAGCTGTATGCCCAGGAGTGGATTCCGGTTTTTCTTTCCCGTCCCAATCCGTCGTTCTGCGAGGTCCACCTTTTTGATTTTTTCTGTGGGCCTGGCACAGATTCTGAGGGAACCTACGGTTCGCCGCTCAGAATTCTAGACCAGCTTCGAAGATACAATCGACAAGGCTTGGCCGGGTGGAACAAGGCCAGGATCGTCGCACACCTCTTCGACGAAGATCAGAGAAAGATCAAGCTGCTTAGATCTGTCCTAAAATCAAAGAACTGGAACATTCCTGGCGTGGAGCCCGATTGTCGGCCGCTGACATTTCAAAATGCGTTGGCCGAGTATTCCTCAGTGCTGTCAAATTCCCGGGCGGCAAAACTATTCATCATCGATCAATACGGAGTTGATGCGGTCTCCGATGATGTCTTCAGCGGGCTGATTAGCTATCCCACGACCGATTTTATCTTTTTCCTTTCTTCATCCACACTCCACCGTTTCCGCGATCATCCAGCAATCAAACAGAAAATCGAAACAGTAGAAGACTCATACGATGTCCATCGCGTAGCTGTAGACTATTACCGAAAGCGGATTCCGGCCAATAATCAGCTGTACTTGGGATCGTTTTCCATCAGAAAGCGCAGCAACATTTATGGGTTGATCTTCGGCAGCCACCATCCGCGGGGCATTCACAAATTTCTGCAGGTTGCTTGGGCAACAGATGGAATTGCCGGTGAGGCAAATTTCGATATCGACCGGGAAAACATCCGTCCCGAGGAAGGAATTCTGGCCTTGGATATGATGCGGCCGAGCAAGATTCGAAATTTCGAATTGGAATTAGAAAGGGCCTTAAAATCCGGGAGCATGAAATCGGAGTCGGATGTTGTCCGGTTCTGTATCGAAGCGGGCATGATATGCAAATACAGCATGCCAGTCCTTAAAAAGCTCAAAGATGCCGGGATCATTGATATCGATTTTCGCGTGCCGGATGTCGGAAGGTGGAATTCACCCCGCCCTATAAGTTTAATCCGGTGAGAAACTCGTTCAATAGCTTAGGAATCACTGCAACAGAATCTGTGACCGATCATGCCTGTCGTGACATAAACGGGTTGGCTCCTAGTATTTTGGTATTCTGACCGTGCCAAATGCCAATCGCGTGAGTCACGCGACGCCACAGCTAATTCAGTTTCGCCAATTCAGCTTCGAACAACTCTTTGGTCTTGGCCCGGACGTCGGCGAGTTGGAGTTCGCCTTTGTCGAGCTTGGCCAGTAGCGCCTTCTGCGCCTGATAATCCTTGTTCACCACGCCGGCTTTGCTTTGGAGCATGCGCCAGGCTTTGCGGCGTTCCACGGCGAATAACACCATCTGCGGGCTCACGGCGGAATTCTTCATCTAAAATTTGGCTTGAATTGCGGAAGTGATTTGTCTAAAAAGTATTAGTTACGTTAAAGGCAGCATGCAACCGCGTCGATGCCAGTTGGCTGTAGTTTTCTGCTTCCTGTTCGGTTTCCACCTCTCGGCGACCGTCTATTTCGTCAACGTTAGTAACCCCAGCCCGGCGGCGCCTTATACCAACTGGGCAACCGCTGCGCTAACAATTCAGGATGCTATCAACGCCTCCAGTGACGGTGATCAAATCCTGGTGACCAATGGCTTATACCAGACGGGGGGACAAACGGTGAATGGTTTCGCTCTCACCAATCGGGTTGCCATCGTCAAGGCCGTTACCATACAGAGCGTCAATGGTGCGGCGGTGACTTTTATTCAAGGTTATCAGGTGCCGGGTACGACCAACGGCGACAGCGCCATCCGCGGCGTGTACTTGACCAACGGGGCCGCATTGATTGGATTTACCGTGACCAACGGGGCCACGCGCACCAATGGTGATTATTTACACGAAGATTGCGGTGGCGGCTGCTGGTGTGAGTCCACCAATGCCCTCGTTCTCAATTGCACCATCGTCGGCAATACAACGAAGTGGGATGGCGGTGGGGCGGTGTACGGCACCTTTAGCAACTGCACGTTCACCGCCAATGCGGCAGGCGTCTATGGCTATGGTGGCGGCGCTTACAACAGCATCCTGTATGACTGTACGTTGTTTTCTAACTGGGCGAATTATGGTGGCGGTGCCAACAGCGGCATTTTGAATAATTGCACCCTGACAAACAACACCGCGGGTACTGCCGGCGGCGCCATCGGCAGTGCCGGAATCGGTACGACGGTCAACAATTGTCTCCTGGCAAACAATTTTGCGGTGATGGCGGGTGGCGCAAGCCATTACGGTGTCCTGAGCAATTGCATACTCACGGGTAATTCGACAGCGGCCTATGGTTATGGCGGCGGTGCCGATGGTGGAACGCTCAATAATTGCATCGTTACAAACAATTCTGCGTTCGAGGGAGGCGGCGCTTACCAGGCTTCTGGCAGTAGTTGTATCCTGAACAACTGCATTGTGATTGCCAATACTGCAGCGACCGGTGGAGGGGCCTCCAGCAGCACATTGAACAATTGCCTAGTGACCGGAAACACGGCTTCTGGCAGTGGCGGCGGATCCTACTATGGCACCTTGAACAGCTGCACCGTCGTGGGAAATACGGCGGGGAGTGGCGGGGGAACGTATTATAGCGGGTTGACTGGTTGCATCGTGTATTTCAACAACGCTCCGCAGTACCCCAACTATTACCGTACCAATATCATTACCTACACTTGCACAACTCCGTATCCAGCCGGATCAGGCAATATAGGCAATGACCCGCTGTTCATGGATCCAATCGGCGGAAATCTCCATTTGCAGTCGAACTCACCCTGCATCAATTCGGGCGCCGATTCCTCCGGTAGCAGCACCGATCTCGACGGCAACCCGCGCGTTGTTGGCGGGGCCATTGACATGGGAGCGTATGAGTTTCAGACGCCGGGTTTCACTCTCCCATACCTTTGGGCGCAACAGTATGGTCTTTCCACCGATGGCTCAATTGATTCGGATGGGGATGGCATGAACAACTGGCAGGAATGGATGACTGGCACCAATCCCACCAACGCCGCATCCGTCCTGAAAATTCTCTCCCTGTCCAACAGTGTGTCCGGCATTACGGTGATGTGGCAGTGCGTCCCCGGGAGAACCTACGTTTTACAGCGTAGCACGAATCTTGTGGCCCAACCGGCATTCTCTACCATCAGCGGGTACATTTATGTTTTCAATCAGACAAATGCGGTCGGCTATAAAGATATTGGGGCAACTGGTCCCGGACCATACTTCTATCGCGTTGCAGTGCCCTGACGGATTAACTTCCAGCCGGGCCAGTTGGAACTCATCTTCAAAAGCTAAAGGCTGTAAGGTAAAATCAGTTCAACTTCGCGAGTTCAGCTTCGAATAGTTCCTTTGTTTTACCTTGCACGTCAGCAAGCTGAATCTCGCCCTTATCAAGCTTGGCCAACAGCGCCTTTTGCGCCTGGTAATCTTTGTTCGCCACGCCGGCTTTGCTTTGCAGCATGCGCCAGGCTTTGCGGCGATCCAAGGCGAATAACACCATCTGCCGGCTCACGGCAAAATGCTTAATCTGCCCGTTGACGTCGGCCCTGCCTTCGGCGGGAATTTGGCATCCAGCAGCCCTTTGAACGCATTTTTGTCTGCTTCTGACATCTGGTCCGAGAAGCTGTGACATGTGACGGGTGACAAGTGACGTGAACAGGGTAACGGCGGTATCGGCACGGATTTGGTCACTGGTCAATCGGGCGTCCGAACTTTGCAGTATCGCCGAGTGCGTCATCAGGGCATGAGCCTGGCCCGGTAGAATCGCGCAGTGCCGTCGGCGGCTGGATTAAGATCAACGACAAATTCTGCCGAGGCCGGCAGAACAATGTTCTGTTTGAAGGTCCAGTTAGCCAGCGAGCTCAGGTCGGCGGATTCCTGGAGGACGTAATGATGAAACTGCAGTCCGGTAATGCGGAGGCGCGGAAGGCCGTTGCTCATGGCGGCAGTCAAAACCGGCGGCGGATTGGTGTAATCGAGCAGGAAGATGTTTAAATCCTGGCCATCACCTCCACCGGCAGCCATGGCGGCGACATCGGAAAGGTTGGTGGCAGATTGAAAATCGCTGCCACAGTCGCATCCCCAGGCGGAGACCGTTCCGTCATTGTGCAATGCGAGCAGGTGATCGCCACCGCCGGCAACGGCGATAATGTTGGTTAGATTGTCGGGAGGCACATCGTCAGGAGGGTTGTTCGGCCAGGCGGTGACGGTGCCGTCAAAATGCAACACCGCGCCACGGTAAATGCCGGCCGAAGCCACGGCGACGGCGTTGCTGATTTCAGGGTGTGAATTGGTAATGCCGCTGCCCCATTCCCAAACGGCGCCGTCGGCGCACAAGGCGAGGGCGTTCCCGCCGAAAGTGCCGATGGTGATGGCCGCTACATTACTCACTCCTTCCGGTATGTCCAAGAGACCTGCGGAATCGTCACCCCAACCAATGACTTTACCATCGGCGAGCACAGCCAGAGTATTAAAAGAGCCCACGGCTACGGCTACGGCATTAGTCAAATTCGCAGGTTTGCCGCTGATGCCGCCAGCGTAATCATCTCCCCATCCAATCAATGTTCCATCCGGGCGAAAGCCAAAACCATGGGACCAACCGGTTGCCATGGCTACCAGGTTGCTCACGCTTGGGTCGCTCTCACCATTACCCCACTCCGCAACCGTGCCGTCAGCCCGTAACGCAACCAGGGAATACCCGAGGACTCCGATGGCTACTGCATTGGTAAGCCCTGGTGGGATGTTCCCACCAGTGGCAACAACTTGGCTGGCATGCACCGGGGTTAATGAAAGCACGCAAACCAAAACAACCATCAGGGTGAACCAAATGCTTGAGAGCCGATTGAGACACCTGGAACGCTTCTTCATAGCAAGATCAGCAGTTTCGGATCATAAGTAGCGGCACTGCTAAAGTCAAGGATAATTCATGCCGTCCTCGATGCCGTTGGCCGTCTCGGCAAAACTGACTTGAGCCGTGTGGGAACCGGCGAAAGGAATCCGGGCGGAGGCAGAGGCCCGCGCGGGACGTACGAGGGGTGATTCCGGTCGAACACGTGCCGAAATCGCGCCGCCTGACAACAGGGCGGGAGGGCGGCCAAATGTCGAATCCAAACCCTACGGCGTTCCTGACGATTCAACCGCTCCCAGCTTCGGAGTTGATTTTGCCTGCACCTCAAGTATTTTAATTCTGCGCACAGGGCGCAGCCGGTCCGCGGAAAGGACAGAAGTCCACCTCTGATTAAACCGTAAGTTCACGAACTTGCTTTCTGCCTGAGGATGCGGACAACAGGCGTAACGAAAGAAGTTCGTATGCCAGTCAAATTATTGCCGTCCAAGCCCAGCCTGGAGCACCTCAAATATCAGGCCAGGGATTTGCTTAACGCCCTAAGCCAGGGAAACGCCGACGCAGTCGCGCGCACGCGGGAATTTCATCCCCGGTACGCCCGCCTGAGTGACGCCGAGATCCGCACCTTGAAATTCTCACTCGCCGATGCCCAATTGGTCATCGCGCGCGAATACGGGTTCCACAGCTGGCCAAAGCTTAAACAACACATTGAGGTTTCCCCACAGGCCACGGCCCCGGTCGGCGGCCTGTTGCCGGGGTTTAAACCGCCCGCCGGGCCGGTCGAGCTGAAGCAGAAATGGCCTTTGGGTGCGTGCATCGTCAGGGAGATGGACATGAAGCAAAGCTCGGAGATCCATACCCCGGGAAAGGCGGACCCTATGAAAGCGGAACTCTCCCTGACGTCTCAATACGCTTATACCGTGGTCGCGGAACTTCCCCAGGAAGGGCGCGAGGTGGAACTGCAACATCTCAACTTCCGGTTGGAAAGTGATTCGGACGGGTACCTCTGGCGGTACGACTCGACCCGGAGTTCCGCGGCGGACCATACGGAAATTGCCAAAGTTTTCAAAACCATTTTGCGCGCGAAGGTTCGCTATATTCTGGATGCCAGCAACCAAGTCGAACGAATGGAAGGCCTTGATGAACTCTTGAACCGTTTGAACCTTTACGAGGGCGCCAGGCTCAAGCCGGGAATGACCTGGGACAATCAAGCGCTGGACAAAGTGCTGAGCCGCCTCCAGACCGGGACGCGACAGCCGCTCGACTATGCCGCCTGGGGGCTGAAAAGAATGTTCAACGAGGACTATTTCAAGGGCAAGTTGGACCCCTCCTATTTCCCCGGCAGAGCCGTTCAGCCGGGCGATACCTGGACCTTTTCCCTGGAATCACGAAAGAACCAGCGGAGCTTCCTCAACGTAAACATCGCGCGGGAATGCACCGTCACCTTCCGATCCTGGGAAATGCGCGGGGACCGACTCTGTGCCCGCCTGGATTTTCACGGAATCGAGAAAACCAGTCCGCAAGCAAGGTCCGAGACGGCCCGGACGATCAGCCCCGTCACCGAGGGCATTTTTTCCGGTGTGACGTGGTTCGACCCGGAATTGGGCCGGGGGATTGAAGCCAATGTGAGTCGCGACTTCAAGGTGACGTCGAACAAGATCGCCACGCCCGTTTCTTTGGCGAAACCGCTGCTGCAACCTGCCACCGACTATCATCATCAGCGCATCACCGAGAAATTGCTTTCGGTGAAAGGGCCTGGCTAAAAATCAAGGTTATTGCAGCTTTAAAATAAAGAACTGCTGCGGTTGGCTCAAATCTATCACATTCGTAAAACCAAATTGCCCATCTCCTTGGATTGTATTCGTTGCCACGGGCATCCAATTG
>Ga0335085_10013832_pt1 | contig 11808 bp, 12 predicted proteins | sample Lox_Sample_45_FD_206712 | JGI IMG/M metagenome (GOLD analysis project Ga0335085, IMG submission 206712) | Soil microbial communities from Loxahatchee National Wildlife Refuge, Florida, United States - Lox_Sample_4.5 | ecosystem: Environmental > Terrestrial > Soil > Wetlands | place: USA...
CCAGCCGCCTCACGGCGGCCTCCTTGAATTCTTTCGTGAATGACCTTCGAGACAATCCCATGACTCTCCTTTCCATTTAACGAAAATTGAGTCTTAACCAGTTGTCTCAAAAATGGGGCCCAGTCCAAGTCCGGCTTATGCAACGTTTCCGAGCTTCCGATGCCCGTGGAATCGAAAGTTTGTCCCCTATTTCAACAAGCTCCTAGGATAGAATCGTCACAAAGGAAAGTTAAGATTCGATGACGGCTACGCGGTTGCTTGCCGCGATGTAACGATACAGGCTGGATAGATCCAATTCTTATCCTTCTAATGGAACCTCCATAGCCTTTCGTCCGCTGGCCTCTATGTCCCTCAACCACCTAGGTTTCTGGCCCTTCGCATTCCACGCCAGATCCGGCTTCGTGGGATGCTGGTATCGATGCCCGCCACGATAAACCGGAGGCGTCCTCTCCTTGGTAGTCTTCCGCTTCGCCGCAACGTCCTTCAAGCTCAATCCTGCCGCCGCGAGTATCGAGCGGGCGTCCGCGAGCGCCTTTTCCTTGCGCTCGCGGTCATGCTGCTTGAGCAGTTCTCCCGCGCGGGCGATGACCGCCTGCAATTCTTCGTCGTTCAAGGTTTGGAGACTGTCGAGCGTCATTTGTCGTGCTCTCCTTTCAATACCGCCACCATCTTCTGAAACGACGGGAACACCTCTATTTCTGCGATGATCGGCTCGCTTCCGTCGTTTTGCAGCATCAGTTCCACCTGTTTGCTTGTATGCTGCCTTAAGCCCGCCCGCTTGCCGAGGCTCATATCACGGTCAAGCTCGCCCAGTCGGTAGCCGCGGACTATCAGCGCCCGCTCGCCGAACATCGCCGTCAAGCTCTCCATATCGCCGTCATCCGTCCATTCATGCCCGCCGTACATCGACCAAGGAAAGGTCTGCTTTCTGCGTCCGTCCTTGAAGACGACAGATAGCGCGAATGCCTGCGCATTGGTCTGGTGCTCCCGCGCCAGCCCGTCTGCTTCCTGCGGCTCAGGCGTGCGCGTATCCCTTGCTCCGAGTCGGTGCAGCACTTGCTCCGCGTGCTTACGCTCTGCCATAGCGCAGGCTCCTTTCGCGTTTCTGGTTGCGCCAGTAATCGGCGACGGCGTCGCTGTGGGTCTTCAGGAACCGGGCCACGCGATTGCGCTCCAGCGTCCTGGCAACCCGCTCCCGCCAACTTGCGCGGATTTTCCTTCCGGTCAGCTCCACAGCGGACATACGCTCGCCGGTGCGCCCGATGGCGTCCCGGATATCCTGCTTGCTATCCACATAGACTTTCGCGGCTTCACGGCCCCGCGACACGGAGACGTACCATTGCGCTCTGTTGGCCGCCGGAAGCGATTCGCTGCCCGTGGCGATGAACACGCGATCCACGGTCTTGCCCTGGCTTGCGTGACTGGTATCGACATACCCATACCCAAAATGCCCGTAACCTTTCGGCAACACCTTGCCATCGTCCAGAACGATTCCGCCGTCCTTGGCGAAACCCCGTACCGTGAAGATGTCACCGTTGTTCAGTCTTGCGCCTTTGCGCAGGCCTTCGCCGTTCGCAAATCCGTTCCGGGTAATGCGGATGCGATCCCCCGCAGCAATCGCCGTTTCGCTGGTGCGGTACACCTCGAAACGATCCGTTTGTCCCGCTGGCAGCGGAGCTTGCCTGCCGTCCTGCTTCTGCACGAGCACGCCTCCGCCGATGCCCCGCACTACGACACCTTTCTCGCCCTTGGTGAACCCTTTGGCGTTTTGATGGAACTCCACCACCACGCCCGGTTCGTAATTGCGGGCATCGCCCTTTTGCGCTACCGTCCAGCCGGTCGAGCGTCGGGTGATGTATGTGCGTTCCTCACCCAATGCGCCGCGTTCTTTGAGCGCATCGCGCAATGTCTCGGTGAGCCGCTGGCCCTCCGCCCGCGTGGGCGTGACAATCAGCGCCGACTTACCGTCATCGACCGCCTTGAGGTAATCGCCAACCAGCATCTTGTGACGCTCCGGCCCGCGCGCTTCGATGACGCAGCCCATATTATCGAGAGCATCGAATCCCCGTCGCGCGGCCCCTGCCGTTGCCTTGCTGATATCCTCGACCGCCTTGCGGTAGCCAGCTTCTTTCTGCCGCCGATTCGTGCGCAGCTCGGCAAACCTAACGCCCGCTTCCGATTGCAGCAAGCGGAACGCATCACCGGCCTCGACGCTCGAATGTTGCGTGTAATCGCCGGAGAGAATGATCCGGTTGTTTCCGCGCTCAGCGACATCAAACAGCCGTTTCATCATCCGGCTCGACACCAGCCCGGCCTCATCAACCCAGAGCACCTGGCCCTTGGTTTCCGCCTGGAGCTTTTCGTTTTTGAGCAGCATTTCCAGCGTCTCCGCGTTCTCGAATCCTTCCTTTTTGAGCACGCCGCGCGAGGCTTGCGATGAAGGCGCGAATACGAATACCTTCCGCCCCCCGCCGTGTTTCTCACTTTCGATGGCCGCTATCGTGGCCTTCATCATGTGGGTCTTGCCGGTCCCCGCCTTGCCGACAACACCCGTTATCCGGTCGCGGCTGTGAATAACATGCAGCGCCGCTTTCTTCTGTTCATCGCTAAGACCCTCCAGACCCTCGGGCACCCGCGCAAACGGAGCGAAGCGGCGTTGCCCGTCGCGGGCAAATTCGAGCATCGACACCTCCGCTTCCAGCGTCTTCTGTGTCGTGGTCATGCGCTGGCCTTTGGATTCTTTGGCGATCACGCCGTCGCGCCCGGCGATATTGGCAACTTCCTCGGGCAGCACTGACCCGACGCCGTAGCGCAGCGCCTCGGCTTTGAGGCGCTTTTCCGAAACGGCGGAGGAACGCTCGAACGAATGCTCCAGTGCATAGTCGATTGCGGCTTGCGGCGTGATGGATTGCGTCCCGCCCCCCGTGCTTCCAGTCCCATTTCTGACGCGGCGCAGGGCTTCCGTTTCGTCCTTTGACAGCCGGGCCTGCCATTCCTTACGTAGCGCGTCTTTGGGCGTATCCTGCTTATGCTCCCGGATGCGCGCTCCTATCGCGTGCTTGCCCTTGGCGTCGCTGATGCCCTGTTCGGCGGCCTGCATCTCTATTTCATTGCGCCGCTGCGAAAACTTGTCTGTGATGGATTTCGGAAGCCCGGCGAGCGTGAAGCTCGTGCCGTCTTTTACGGTTGCGTAGCCGAGGTCATTAAGGCGTTTGGCGAACCGGGCGTCAAACGCCGCTTCCCAGTAATTGGCGTCGCGCTTCAGGTCGCCTTGCTGCGATGCTTTCCAGCGTTTCTCTATCGGGTCGAATGTCGCGTTGAAGACGACGCAATGGGCGTGTAGGTGGGGATCGCTCCTGCCCTCGACGGGACGCGCGGTAAAGTGAATGAACTCCGCGCCGACGAGATTGCCGGTTATCCGGTCTTCGTCCTTGCCGCCTTTGCGCACGCGCGTTTTCATCTCGCGCTCGACTTCCGCCATCGTGTCCTGGACACTTTGGCGGAACGCCGAAAGAATACGCTCATCGCCGGAGAGTTCATAGACCACCGATACGGCCTTCGGGGCCGAGAGCGTCCAGTCATACATCGGCCTGCGGTTCTGCTTCTGGCGCGGCGTCAGTTGCTCGCCGGTTGCCGGGTTAATGTTGTCGCACAGGGCGAAATACCGCTCCGGGTCCACTTGACCAATAAGCTCCAGTTGCTCCGCGCCCTTGCCGAACCACTGCCCGGCGATTTCCTGTCCGCCGAGATAGTAATCGTCGCGCTTCAGGCTCTCGCCGAAGTAGCGTTTGGCGCGTGCGGAGGAGGTGCTTGGCGTGACTATCAGCATGGGTCTCAAATCACAACCAGTGGTGTGGATGGCGGCAGCGAATCCACAACAGCTAGTAGCAAAATACAGCAAGCTTGCAAAGCGAAATAAGTGTTGCATGCCTCTCCCCTAAGCTCTGCTTGAGGTGCGAATCCGGCGCTCCGGGATCATCGAAGCGCCGCATCCGTTTGCTGTCCCGGAACGGTTCACAATGACCGCCCCTGCGTGAGCGTTCGCTCCAGGTGACTGTTCGCCGGTGCGCCGTATTTGACGGCGGGCGTTTGGGGCGCTCCCGCGTCGTAGGTGACGCCCTTCGATTTGAGCGTTTCGCCGATGTCCTGGACCTGGGATTGCACTGCGGGCGCGAGGTCCTGCGGACGCCCGTATTTTTCGGCGGGTGTCATGGCTTACTCCGCCCCCGCCGTGCTCGGAGGTTGCGCCTTGGCATCGAGCACATCTTTAAGTTCCGGCGAGAGGTTGCCGAAGGCTTCCTTGAGTCCCGCATCGTGGTTCATGAGCTTGATGCTGGATTCGGCGACGACGAATCCGGCGGTCTCCCTGGCGGGCTTGCCGGAGAGCGCCGCGCTCATGAATTTGGATTCGATCTCCGCATCACGGATGTCGAGCAGCGCCCGGCGCTCGTTGTGGTAAATGATGTGGTTGTTGACGTAGAGCGCGATGGCCGAAACCTCCAGCCACAGGCCCACTTGGGGCGAAAGATTCCAGAGAAAATGTCCTATCGCAAACACCGTGACCGGCTCGAAGAATTTGTAAATCTTCTCCTGGGAAAACGGCAGCGGCAGCAGCGACGTTCCCGCATACATGCTGTGCCACGCGACACCGGCATTGTTCTTACGGCTGATCTCGACGCGGCGGTAGATGCTCATCACGATAAAGGCGAGCCAGAACAGGAACATCAGCTTCGGCGAGGACAGCGGAGCGCGGCGGTAGAACATACCGGTCAGGCTCATGAGCATCGTGCCGAGAAATAAGAAATTAGCGACGACCGTGTAGCCGAAGAAGAGATTGAGCCAGCTCAGATAACGCTCGCCGAAATCCTTCCGCGTGAAGACGACGACGCTGACGGCGAAACAGCCCGAGATCAGGCTCAGCAGCGACAGAAAAAACTCGAACATGCGCCACTGCTCGGTGCCCTTGAGCAGTTCCCTTGCTTCTCCATAGAGCTTCATATGTCACGCCCCTCCTTTGGGCGCGGTTTTCGAAATTGCGGTTGAAGGTTGGGAGCGCCCCGCCCAAGGTGCTTGGGGACGCTCCCGGAATGAATTCGGTTATGGGGCTATTTCGCAGGCCGGAGGCTCACGCCTAAGCGCTGGGGCGGGGACCCGGCGAAGACGGCGAGGTGCTGCGTCGGATCGAAGGTCAGGGGCTTTTCGGCTTGCGCGACCGCCGCATCCGGCACAATTACCTGGAGCCGCAGCTTCGCGTAACCTTCCGGCAGGTAGCGCACATAAAACCCGCCCGGCATCTGCGCCCAGGTGCCGCGCACCACGACATCGTCGGCAGCGACGGCCACTGGCGACTCCGTGGCTGACTTGACATCTTTGGCCGTTGCGGAAATTCCGTAGTCGCGGTCGATTTCACCTTCTTTCGCGGCGGCCTGGCTTTTGCCCAGCCGCCTGTTCACGAAGCTCATCACCCGGTTCTCGACGGCTTTCGCGACCGTCGCGCCCTTGAGCAGCGCCAGCGTTTCCTTAGGCAGAATCTTCGCCGCCGTCTGCTGCACCGGCGGAGGCATATTCTCCAGGTCCGCCCCCTGGACGATGACCCACAGCAATTGCTGTATGTCGCTCTGGGGCACGTCCGGGTGAAGCTCCGATTGCTTCAGCACATCGGCAATCACCCTGGCCCTGCGTCCTTTGATCGGCGCGGGATAGAATCCCCCGACTCTCGCTGCTCCCCGCTCGCCGCGATCCAGCGAATAGCTCTGCACGTACGTCTCGAATATGCCGACCTTGAGGATGAACGCGCCATCATCCGTCCTATCCAGTTTGGTGAGCGGCTTGAACGCTTTCGGCTCCACGGACGGCGGCAGCGTGTCCGGGTGAATCGCGTCGGAATAGTTCGTGCTCAACGCTTCGCCTTTGAAGCCCTCCAGAATCGACGGACCGGACTGTGCGCCGGTCCCGGAAGCGTTCTCCACTTCGCAGGCTTTCTTTGCGAAGCCGGGTTTGCTCTCGCATTGCGCGACAACTGCCTGCACGGCGAGAACGGATAGCAACGGCACCCAGACGGCACCGCGTATGCTTGCTTTCACTAACGTCATGACAAACGCCCTCCTTTGGCGTTTAAGACTGGACACACATCGAGCGCCCCCGCCGTGTTTCCGGCGAAGCCCGCCCTACCTTGCGAAACTCGTTATTTGCTGTTGAGCGTGACGCCCGGTATCTGCTGTCTGAAACTCGTGCGCAGCCAGGGCTCGCCGCCATTCGCCCGGAAGCTCGCGCCGGTCTGATAGACGATGCAGTCCGTCAGGAAGTCCGGCGGACCGCCTTTCCTCAAACTCGTGAACTCGGACGGCAGCACCTTGCGCCCCGGCGCTTCCGAGCCTCCGCCCCTGCCCTGGCCCTGCTCCATCGTGCCGTGGAAGTTGTGCCGCGTCTGAATCTCTTCCGAGATAACATCACTGGCCCAACGATTGGTCTCGGCGCAGCCGTTCGCATGCAGGATCTTGGTGGCCATCGAGGCGAGCAGCGCATCAACGCGGGGCCTTCCGGCTTCGCCGCCCAGGGCGGCGAGGTAATTGGGCTTGTTCTGCGAAATCAGCACGGATGCCACGCGGGCGCTGCGGGCGGTTGCGAGGAACTCAGAAGTATAGTTTCCGACGAGTTCCTGGGCCTCGTCGCAAAACCAGAACACGGGGCGGGGGTTGCGCTTCACGTCGCGCTGCTCGCAGGCAGTTTGCCAGACATAGGTAAAGGCGGACTGGACATACACGCCCGCAGCCCCGTAGATTTTGGTGGAGAGATCGAGCACCACGATTCCGCCCTCGAAGGTCACTTCGGGCACGAAGCTCGTCTCGGCGTCGAACAGGTCCGCCATTTGGCCGCGCAGCAGCACGTCCGCCATCACGCCGTAGGTGGCGAGGATCGAGCCCCGCGTATCGTTCGGTAGTTCCGGGAAGTCGCGCAGGAAATACCGCGCCGCCAGCTCGTAATCGCTTTGCTCACGCTCGGAGCGCTCCCCCTCCCTGGCCTCCGCCTCACAGATGAGCTGATAGCAGACGGAGCCGTCCTGCCAGGCTTTATCGTGGACTTCCGCTGCGCTCCTCGGGGCCGAGCCGATGACATCATTGAGCAGGCGCATGGTCACATCACCCCGCGCGGCGATGCAGATTTGAATGCCGTCGCGGAGAATCTGCCGCAGCGAGCGCCGCCAGAAGGACTGTTCCTGCACGCTTCCCCGGTCGCTGCGCTCCGCCGCCTCGACAATGGTCATGAGCAGCGACACGACGGCCTCGACCCGGCTCCCGGTGATTCCAGGGCGCATGAGGACGTAGCGGATAAGATTGCACTTCCACTGATTGCCGGGCGAGACGATAATCAGGCTCTTCTCCCTGCCCGTCTGTCTGGCATACGCCTCGATAAGCTCGCGCTCACCGGGTTTCACGCAGCAGACCAGCCCGCCCATGCCGATGGCGAGATATTTAAGCAATATCCAGGCAGCCGAGCCGGTGGACTTCGCGGCTCCTAATTCCCCCATGATGCAGACCGCTTCGACGGCGTTCTTCAGGGTGAAGACATCACAGGGCGACCACTGGAACAGCGGAAAATCGAGGTTCCACGGGTCCCTGCCGCCGATCATGTTACCGAGCGTGGCGTCCTTCGGCTCCGCGCCGCGCTTGCGGTCAAAATAATGCCACACCATCAGGGCAATGATGAGAACGAGAATGAACGTCATAAGCTGAAATACCTCCCGAAGGTGACGATGGCGCTGGGAAACGGCGCGGCATTCCGCGCATTGCCGAACTTCAACCGGCCACGCAGGAACCAGACATGGCCGCGCCTTGCATAGTCCTGCCACCAGCGCGTATCGGTCCGCGCCGGAAGCAGACAGACGACGAGCGCCCCACCCTGAGAGGACTCGAAGGCTTTCCGCACCCACCTATCGATTTCCCGGCCATAGGGCGGATTGACGAAGACCTTGCCTTCCCAGCGCTGGCGGAGGCCGTCGTCTTCCCGCGTGAAGTAGCGTGTGCATTTGGCGTTCTGGGGCGTGGCGCACGGGTCGAGCGTGAAGCCGCCATAGATCCAGGACAACTCGTCAAAGAGCGACTGCGGCGTTTCCCATTCGACCGTCGCGCAGGAGAAATGAATGTTGCGGTGTGAAGCGCCGCTTCCTGAGATTCCTGCGTTCCTAAGCAATGTACGATGAGCCATATACCAAGCCCATCGTCGAACGGAAGAACGTCTCCGCGAAACGCTAAACGAGGCTAAACGCTAACGAGAGCGGTCCGTTTTGCGCGAGAATATCGGGAGTTCATGAAGAAACGGGCGCAATTTGCCGACGATAGCTCGCCCGCCGAGCGCGAGAGTCGCCACGCTCTGAGGTCGATGCTGGCAAGCGCGCTGTTTGCCGCCTCGGAGAAGCATTCGGCCATTTTCGAATATCTCGTGGAGAGCACGCTTGGCGGCATCGATGTGACGGAAAACATGCTCCTCGGCAAATTCTTCGAGGGCCACGAGAGGCAGAGGCTCAAAGGCAAGCCGCAGAACATCGTGCGCGTCACCGTCACCGGGCTTCGCAAGCGTATCGACGAATACTACCGCGAGGAAGGGTACGGCGATCTCGTCCGGATTGACATTCCCGCCGAGGAAGCGCTGAAGGGCCGCAGGCGTCCGGGCGGACAAGCCTATAGGGCCGTCTTTACGTATAATCGAACGCATCCGGCGGATCAGGAATACCGCCGTGCGCTCTACTATCTCTCCCAATGCACGCCCAGCGACGATGAACTGGCGTTTGATCATTTCAGCTTCGCGCTCGAAGCCGAGCCGGATTTCGCCCCGGCGCATGCAGGTAGGGGCGAAGTGTACCTCCGCTGGGCGATGTACCATCCTAATAACTCGACTACGGCCCAGAATCTCCAGCGTGCGCAGCAAGCCGTCCAGGATGCCCTTCGTTGTAATCCAGACTTCTGGAAAGCGCATACGCTCTCCGGCGTTCTTCATTGCTGCAGCTCAAAATGGGAAGAAGGCCGCGCGTCATTCGACAGGGCGCTTGAGCTTGATCCTTACTGGAGCCGCTACGGCGCATGGCACTATCCGGGCTTTCTGGCCGCCATGGGAGACGCGGACGAAGCGCTCATTCTCCTGAAGGAACGTACAACCGAGAACCCGGAGGATTTTTCGGCCCAGCTTGCCTATGGATTCTTTTTGTATGCTACGGGGCACTTCGACAATGCCGTCGTGGCCCTCAGTCTCGCCTTCGTGATGAGTCCGCGCAATTGGCTAGTGCGCCTCGGGTCCGCGTTGCTCGCCTTGGTGCAGCGCGAACCGGCAACTCCCTACATGGTTGTCGTGCACCAACTGGTGGGCGAGGAACTTGTGCCAGGGCTGACGCTGCTATGTCATGCCGTCGATCTGCGGCTACGTGAGCATCCCGAAGAATGGGGACGCGCCCGCCGACTCGCCACGGACGAGTTATTTTCCGCCGTATATAAGGCGTTGGAAGAAATAGCGGACACTCTGCCGACTCCAGCCAAGCAACTGGCCACGATGCTGCGATATTCCCGCAGCAAGCACGTTGCGCCGATTCAGATGGCGCTTGGGTATATGGCGCTAGGAAAGCACAGGCAGGCAGCCAAAGCGCTGTCCCAGGCCTGTCAGCAAAACGATCCGCTCATGGCATGGTTGCATCTTTGGCCGGTATTTGAACAATTGCATCCAGCGGAGGAGTTTCAAAGACTTGTTCGGCAAATACGCGGGAGCCAATGAATCAGCGGTCTCTTCCGCTTGTTCCCGCTTCGGTTCTGGCGGCGGCTTTTCTTCTCAGTTGCTGGCGAATACGGGTTTCATCCAATTCGGCCAAAATCTGCTGATCCGTCTTTCCTTCGGTGGTCCAGACGCCCGGCAGCGCCTCGCCCCAGCGATTCTCGTGCCGGTAGATTTGGTCGGCGGCTTCCTTCCGTGATATCCGTTTCTCAGCGAAAGCCGCCGCGATCTCCCTGGCTCCCGCAATCCGCAGTTTCGTCGCTTTCCTGCTATGATCGATTTCCTGACGCAGCCATGCCGTCACGTCGTCTTGTGTGAGGCTTTCCGAATTATCCGGGCTGCGTCTCGGCGACATATCCTCTGTACCTCTTGTCGCTGCGAACCATAACGCCCAAAAGCAGTCGCGTCAAACGCCGCAGCAACGATTAGCTTCCTTTAGCGTTTCGCTTTCCGACACGCTCTCCGATACTGGCATCAGGAGCGAAGGCATGAACGGGAAACAATCCTCAACCCCCGTCCGCGAGGCGGACATTCTTTCGATTGATGCGCCCGGTTCCGCTTCGCTCCCAACCATTAACCGCGTCCTCACCGTCCCGGAAGTGGCGCAAGCACTGCGCTGTTCCAAGGCGCATGTGCACAACCTGATTAACGGGAAGGTGCGCGATGCTAAGCCCCTGCCCTCCGTCCGAATCGGCCGCCGCCGTCTGGTGCGCCGTGCCAGTCTCGATGAGTGGATCACAGCCAACGAGAAGTGCTACGATCCGATCATCGCTAAGCATTGACGCCTGGACGCGTGAAAGGAACATCATGCGCAGGCGGTATCAGCAGGGTAGTTTGACTAAGGTAGACGGCAACTGGATAGCGCAGTGGTGGGAAGTCGGACACCGAAGGAAACGGACGCTCGGCAGGGTATCCACGGTCAAGAAGGCGCAGGCGCAGGCCGCGCTCGACGCGATCCTGGCCCCTATCAACAGCCGGGCCTCGGCCCCTTCCCCTTCAACCACCTGGGGTGAATTCGTGAAACAGACCTATTTGCCCTTTTACAGCAGGAAGTGGAAGCTCTCGACGAAGATGACCAACGAGGATCGATTCCGGGTGCATCTCATGCCGCTCTACGAGCAGAGGGCGCTCGGAAGCTTCAGCCGGGACGAATTGCAGGACATGCTCGACGCGAAGGCGCAGGCAGGCCTGTCCTATAGCGTCGTCGCGCATCTGCGCTGGGATCTCCGGCAGGTCTTTCGCATGGCCGTGCAGGAAGGCCATCTATTGCGCAATCCCGCCGAGCTGCTTTTCATCCCGAGGGATGCGAAGCGGCCGGAACACACCGTCATGACACTCAGGGAGGTACAGCTATGTTTTGCAGCTCTTGAACAACGCGAGCGGCTCATCGTGAAGCTTGCGGTTCTCGCAGGCCTCCGCCCCGGAGAAATCTTCGGCCTCAAATGGGGCCACTTGTCGGAGACGCACGCACACATCCGCCAACGTGTCTACCGGGGCAAAATTGACTCGCCCAAGACCAACCACTCGCTCCGCAAGGCCGCGCTCGCAGCGGGAGTGTTGGGCGACCTACGCGAATGGCGATCCATCTCGCGCGATACAAGTGAGGATGCCTGGGTATTCCCCTCGGAGACCGGCAAGACTCCGTTATCGAGGGACAATCTGTGGCGCAGGCATATCGGCCCGCGGTTACGAGCAGCAGGACTGGGATGGGTGGATTTTCACGTGATGAGGCGCACGCACGCCACGCTCATGAACGAGATCCACGACGACCCCAAACTGGTGGCCGACCAGCTCGGGCATACGCTCGACGTGAGCCAGAACGTCTACACCCGCGCTTCTGTCGCCAGGCGGAAAAAGGCGGTGGACGCGTTGGAGTCAGCGCTGCCGGTAATGTAGTTTTGGAGCATTTTGGAGCAGGCTGTGAAGACGGGCGACGCTAAGTTATTGATTTCTTGGAGCGGGAGACGGGACTCGAACCCGCGACGTCCAGCTTGGGAATACGGTCGTCGTTTGACAATAAAGAACATTTGCGGCCATGGCGACATTTCCTGA